>Ga0265325_10002046_pt1 | contig 13854 bp, 10 predicted proteins | sample 41420metaG_FD_202090 | JGI IMG/M metagenome (GOLD analysis project Ga0265325, IMG submission 202090) | Rhizosphere microbial communities from Carex aquatilis grown in University of Washington, Seatle, WA, United States - 4-14-20 metaG | ecosystem: Host-associated > Plants > Roots > Rhizosphere...
AAAGACAGAGGCGGCTTATCGGAAGCGCTACGGAGGAATGGCGACTACCCTTGCTAAGAAATCGGGTGAACCTCACGTCGAAATCGATCAGGTTATTGATGATCTTCGAGCTCGGGCGCCGTGGCTAGAGGTCACCACCGGCGCTCCTCGTGATGATGCGAAAGTCGTACGCGATGCGGTCCTTCACTGTCTGTTTCGTACGGTCATTACTGGTACAACAGGCCGAAGAACCTGATTCAAACGAGAGAAACGATTGCTATTTTCTCAAGAGCTTTAGCCGAGCGGGCGACGCGCTGGCCATCGCCGGTGGGGATCCGACCAAGCCCATCGAAATCGTGGGTCGCGGCCGGAGCCGGCGGCGCTTCCGACCAGATGGCGCGGATGATGCAGGCCACGTTTGGGGGCCGCAGCACCCAGCAGACACTTCTATTGATTAGCCAGCGCGCTTGAGTTGGGTGCGCAAGAACATCTCGGCCAACTGGGCGACACCGATCCCGAAAAAGCCGCCCACGGCTTTCATAGACGCGTCGAGCAGCCGGGCATGACGGTCGGGTGTCACTAGTTGCAGAGCCTCTAGCCCAAACGCGCTGATCGATATGAGGGCGGCAACAAGGACTATACGCCTGGGATAGGCCAAACCGAACGCTAATCCGACCACGGCAAAGGCCGCGAAATGTTCAAATTGCGGGCCCGCAACAATAGGGCGGTCCTTGATCGGGGACAGCGTCGCGTAGACGATGAAGGCGAGTGCAAGCCAGCCGGTTATGGTAGAAATCTTTTGAAGCATCGCCGCTAGATAAGCTAGTTCGCGACCAATCTCAACCTGTTCGCCGCCGGACGAAGTGGCTCAATGGAATGAACGGTTGAACATTGTTAACCCCTGGGGCGTTCTCGCCGCGAAGGCGGCGTCCCTTCGGCGCTGGATCCATTTTAGGCATTCGGGCCCTGGTCGGCGGGCGCGGGATGGCTGAAATCGGGTTAAACTCGCCCATGACGAAACGGTAACATTGCGATATGTGCCTGTTCATAGCCCGTTCACGCCGGCAAGGATCAACTTGAGGACGGAACTCGTGCTAGCTCTCATGCGGAGGCCAATGTGCGCCTGCTCGTCGTTGAAGATGACCCCGATCTCAATCGCCAGCTCACCACGGCGCTGAGCGACGCCGGCTACGTGGTCGACCGAGCCTTCGACGGCGAGGAAGGGCACTATCTCGGCGACAGCGAACCCTACGACGCCGTCGTGCTCGACATCGGCCTGCCGAAAATGGACGGCATTTCGGTGCTGGAGGCGTGGCGCCGCAACGGGCGCACGATGCCGGTGCTGATCCTCACCGCGCGCGACCGCTGGAGCGACAAGGTGCAGGGTTTCGACGCCGGCGCCGACGACTACGTCGCAAAACCGTTTCATCTCGAGGAGGTCCTGGCCCGGATTCGCGCGCTATTGCGCCGTTCCACCGGCCACGCCCAGTCCGAGTTGACCTGCGGGCCGGTGTCGCTGGATACCCGCACCGGGCGGGTCAGCGTATCCGGCAACCCGATCAAGATGACCTCGCACGAGTACCGGCTCCTGGCCTATCTCATGCACCACACCGGGCGCGTGGTGTCGCGCACCGAACTGGTCGAGCATCTCTACGACCAGGACTTCGACCGCGACTCCAACACCATCGAAGTGTTCGTCGGCCGCATCCGCAAGAAGCTCGACGTCGACATCATCCAGACGGTGCGGGGCCTCGGCTACCTGCTGACGCCGCCATCGCCCCCGAGCTGACCTGCAGCCGATCAAGGGTGTTGATCGGGCAGCCTTCTTGCTCTTTGGTGCGGGCATGATCTCGTCCGGTCAGCGGCACCCATCCGGCGGGCGTTCGCCCGGGGGGATGCGTTTGAGGATCATGCTCTGATGCGCGCCACTTCGCTTGCCACCCGGCTGTTTCTGTCCGCGACCGCCTGGGTGGTGGTGATCCTGCTCATCACCGGCATCGTGCTGTCGTCGGTCTATCGCGCCGCCACCGAACGCGCCTTCGACCGCCGCCTCAACCTCTATCTGCGCACCCTGATCGCCGAAGTCGCGACACCCGACGAGCCGCCCGACCACCAGTTCCAGTCGCTGGGCGAACCGCTGTTCGAGCTGCCGCTATCCGGCTGGTACTGGCAGATCACCCGCACCGACTCCGAAAAGCCCGACATGCGCGCCTCGCGCTCGCTATGGGACAAGAAGCTGCCGAAGCTCGAAGAGCAGGGCGCCGACCTGACCGCGGCCGGCATCCGGCTCGGCTATGTCGAGGGTCCCGAGGGCCAGAGCTTACGGATGGTGGAGCGGCCGGTCGATCTCGGCGCCGACGGCAAGTTCCTGGTCAGCGTGGCCGGCGACGCTAGCGAGATTTTCGACGAAACGCGCACCTTCGACTACTACCTCGGCAGCACTTTCGCCGCGCTGACGATCGTGCTGGTTCTGACCACGATCTTCCAGGTCCGCTTCGGCCTCGCGCCGCTGAAACGCATCTCGGAATCGATCGCCGATATCCGCTCCGGCCGCGCCGAGCGGCTGGAGGGCGAATTTCCCGTCGAGATCGCGCCGCTGGCGCGCGAGACCAACGCGCTGATCGACGCCAACCGCGAGATCGTCGAGCGCGCGCGCACCCATGTCGGCAATCTCGCGCACGCCATCAAGACGCCGCTGTCCGTCATCGTCAACGAGGCCTCCGCGCACGGCGCCGATCCGTTCGCGAACAAGGTCCTGGAGCAGGCGGACGTGATGCGCGACCAGGTCGCCCATCATCTGGAGCGCGCCCGCATCGCGGCGCGGCTCACCATCATCGGCACGGTCACCGAAGTCGCGCCGACGATCGAGGCGCTGCGCCGGACCATGGAAAAGATCCATCGCAATCGCGGCATCGCCATCACGGTCGACGCCGACCCGCGGGCCAAGTTCCGGGGTGAACGGCAGGATCTCGAGGAGATGGCCGGCAACCTCGTGGATAACGCCTGCAAATGGGCAGCTTCGCAGGTGTTCATCGAGGTGCTGGTGGAGCAGCCGCCCGAGCCCGGCGCCGCGCCGATGCTGCGGATCATTGTCGACGATGACGGGCGAGGGCTGTCGGCGGTGGAGCGCGCCCAGGTCTCCCGCCGCGGCCAGCGGCTGGACGAGTCCAAGCCCGGCTCCGGGCTTGGACTGTCGATCGTGGTCGATCTCGCGGCACTTTACGGCGGCAGCCTGAGCCTCGGCAGCGCCCCGATCGGGGGCCTGCGGGCGGAATTGGTGCTGCCGGGGGTTTGAATGGGCCTGCCGACCACGGGCGGCCAGCACGGGCCTGTCGGGATTATTGCTAAACGACTTCTTAACGCGAGCGCTTCTATGATGACCAGTGGATGGTTTTGCCGTCCGCCGACACAAGCACGCCTACCGGACGCATGAGCCAGACATCGATCGAGCGGCTGAGGGATTATCTCGGGCAGCTTCCGCCGCAGTCGCAGGCGCTGCTGATGCGGGAGTTTGAGCGCGCCATCGAACGCGGTGAGGACACCACGGTGGCCACCTTCGTGCTCGAACAATTGCGACAGATCGTGCGGGGCTCGGAGCAAGCCCCACGGAGCCCGGAGCGCGTCGCAGAAAGCCATGAGGATGGCGTCAGGCGGCGCAGCGGAGAAGCGGCGCGTCTGTTGTACCGTCCGTTGGACCCATTTCTTGTCGAAGGTAGTTCGACGCGGCCCGGTCAGGTTCGCCGCGCCTCGCTGCTGCCGGTGTGGCAGTGGCTGGGCCGCGACGGTACGCCCGAACAGGTGCGCGAATATGAAGCGGCGCTGGAGCAATCGCACGAGTCCGGAAGTTCCCATGGGGTGGAAGTGTCCGTCCGCAAATTGCAACTCGCCGCGGCAGACGCCATTTTCAAGATCGCCGGTCCCGCATCCGGCGGCGACAAGCAGCGTGCGCTGTCCCGTGTCGGTCCGCCGAACGTGATCGAGGATTTACTGTCGATCGGCTCGGTTCTGCAGGCCCGCGAGGCGCTCGATGGCCTCAACAGCAAGCTGCCCAGCCATTTGCGGATATTTGCCGATTCGCAGATTGCCTCGGTCGGCGCCGCGCTCAATGTTCCCTCGCTGCAAACCCCGCAAGTGCTGCCGTTCGCATTGTCGCTGATCATGCAGCGGTTGACCGCCCCATGGCAGATCATCCGTCTCGCCATCAAGATGGCGGCGTCCGACGACGAAATCCGCGTTGCCGCGACCCCTTACGGAATCGCCGTCACCATCGCGCTGCACGATCTGTCGTTCCTGGCCGCCACCTTGCGGATGGATATCAAGCGCGGTCATTTCGACAACGTCGCCGAGCAGCTCAAGACCCTGCATGACGGCGTCCGCGGCTTGCGGACCGAACTCGACCTGCGCAACGATTCCGCGTGGGGCAGGCAACTGACCTCGATCCGGGCCGACATTTCCAATTCCCTGCAATCGGAAATCGACAGCGTGCCGGGCCGGGTCCGGCGTATCCTCCGCCAGCGCTCCGACAAGGATATTCCGTCCGCCCCCAGGATCGATGCCGCCGAGGTCGACGAAGCCGCCGCCTTGATCGATTTCGTCGCGGTGTGCCGCACCTATGCCAGCGAGCTAGCGATCAACGAGGTCACGCTGCGGACCTATTCGGACCTGCAGCAATATGTCGAGCATTCCACCGAGGCGCTGGTGCAGTCGCTGCGCGGCGGCGACGCCAAGGCGCGTGCCTACCGGCAGGCGCAGGTCGCTGCGGCAATCCGCTTCTGCGACGTCTTGTTCGGCCACGACTATGCGCAACTGATGAGCCGCGCGGCAGAAAATGCGGTGACGGGCGAGCGCAAGCCTTCGCGCGCCGGTTCAGAAAGATAGTGCAGGGTTTCGAATACAATTTATAATTGACAGCGATCGGCACGGGAAAGTACCGTTTGGTGCGAACCCGATCATTTACTTCGTTGATTTTAAAATGAACCCAGTCATTAATTTTGTTGAATATGAAAACCGTGTCATCTCGGCTACATATCGAAACCTGATGGTTAAGGCCAAGGTCGTGCTGGTCGACAAGACGAGCGGGGCCCCGTTAGCCGATCCAGTGGTCACGATCTCGTCGCCGGTGCCCAGCGGCTCGCTAAGGATGAGGCTGCCCGACTCCGTCAAGCCGGGAACCTATTATCTGAAGGCGCTGAACGGGCACGGCGAATTTGCCGCGCAGAGTGTCGATTTTCAGGTTGCCTGACACTTCCGGCTGACCGCGGCTTTCGACCGGTTTTCGGGCCTCGCCGGACGCATCGGCGAGCCCTTGAATTGTCGATTGCCGGGCTCGGCGCCGGTGGTGTAAAGCGGCGGGTCGGCGCATTCCGAGAGTGGCGCCGTTTGGTCGGAACCCGCTGATGACGTTGTGGTTTGTGTTCGCGCTGATGACGGCTGCGGCGAGCTTCGCCGTGCTCTGGCCGCTGCGCCATCGCGATCGTCCGCACAGCGGCGGCAGCGAGGCGGCCGTCTACAGGGATCAACTCGCTGAAATCGATCGTGACGCGGCCTCCGGGCTGATCGGATCCGCCGAAGCCGACGCCGCGCGCGTCGAGATCAGCCGCCGTCTGCTGGCAGCGGTGGACGCCCGGCGCGTTCCGCCCCCGGCATCGTCGAATCTCAAATGGCGTCGCGCGGTGGCCGTCGTCGCGCTGGCAGGATTGCCGATCCTGGCGCTTGCGATCTATCTTCCGCTCGGCTCGCCGCAGCTCGGCGATTTTCCGCTTGCCGAGCGCGCCCATACGCCAATCGTCGCGCAGCCGCTCGACAGTCTGGTGGCTCAGGTCGAAGCGCATCTGGCAAAAAATCCAACCGACGGCCGCGGCTGGAGCGTGCTGGCGCCGGTGCTGGCGAGGCTCGGCCGCTTCGACAAGGCGATCCGGGCCTATCGCAATTCGATCACTTACAACGGCGACAGTGCCGAACGCCGGGCCGATCTCGGCGAAGCGATTGCCGGCGCCGCCGGAGGCGTCGTCACCGCGGACGCCAAGGCCGAATTCGAGCGGGCGATCGCCTTGAATGCCGACGACGCCAAGGCGAACTACTTCCTCGGACTCGCGGCCGAGCAGGACGGCCGCAGTTCCGAGGCGGCGTCGACCTGGCGTGCGATGCTGGCGAAGGCGCCGCCGGATGCGCCATGGCGCCCGCTGGTTCAGGACGCGCTGGCGCGGGTCGGCGGGGCCGGGGCGCCTGCGCTGTCGGATGATGCGGTGGCGGCGGCAAAGCAGATGGACGGAACCGGCCGGGACGCGATGATCCGCGGCATGGTCGAACGTCTCGCCGGTCGATTGAAGCAGGACGGCAGCGACGTCGATGGATGGCTGCGGCTGGTGCGGGCCTATTTGGTCATGGGCGATCGCGACAAGGCGAGAGGCGCGCTCATCGAGGCCCGTCAGGCCGTCGCCAACGATGCCGAGCGGCTGCGTCAATTGAACGACGGCCTGAAAAATCTCGGGCTCGATGGATGAGCATGATGCCGAAACGTGTGAGCGGTTTTTTCCGATAACATCATGTTGTCGGCGCTGACGGCGGACGAGTCTCCGGAGAAGCCGGCTTGAAGCTTTCGCAGCGTTACGGAGCGGCGCTACAAATGCGACTGAGTTGCAATGTCGGCGAGGGTGCGCGGGCAGCATCTTCAATGGCCTTTCGGTATCGCCAGCGCGCCGTCGCCGTTGCGTGCCTTCATGTTATTTTGACCTTTGTCTGAAAGTTTGAGCGCGCGCGCCCCAGGTTTTTCCATCCGAGCAAACCGATGTTCTCCGACAGCAATTTGACCATTCGTTTCCTGATCGGAGGCGTTGTTGCGGCCCTGTTATTGCTGCTGGGTGTCGGCGGCGGCACGGGATTTGTCGCCGTCCTTTATTTGAACAACGAGATCACCAGCCTCTCTTCGGAATTTGCTGCGCTGAGCGGGCCGGGGCGCGACCATGCGATGCAGATCTATCAGCAGGCGCAGGCGGCGTTTTCATATTTTCTGATGGCATGCGTTGCGATTGCGGTCGTTGCTTCCACGGTTTGCCTCGTCACCTATTCTGCGTGCCGGAACGGCATCCTGGGGCCGCTGGCCGCCATGGTTCATGCGATGCGCGAGGTCGCCGACCAGAAATACGAGACGCCGATCCCCGGACTCGGCCGCGTCAATGAAATCGGGCAGCTTGCAGGCGCGCTCGAAGTCTTCAAGACAACGGGGATCGAGCGGCAGCGCCTGACCGACCACGAATTGCAGGAAGCGCAGCGTCAGGCCGAGCGTTCGCGGTATCTCGACGAGAAGATTCGGGACTTCAACGGCCTGGTCGCCAACGTCGTCAGCAGCGTCGCGTCGTCGGCCGTGCGGTTGAAAAGCAACGCGGAAACCCTGTCGCAGGCCGCCAACGAAACCACCGCCAAGGCCAATGCGGTTGCCAGCGCCGCGAGCGAGGCCAGCTACAGCGTGCAGACCGTCGCCGGCTCGGCGGAGGAGATGACGACGTCGATCGGCACCATCAGCCGGCGCGTGACCGATGCCACGCAGCGTGCCGAGGGCGCGGCTGCGCAGGCGCGCAAGAGCAGCGATACCATTCACGCGCTGTCGGCGGCTGCCGAGAAGATCGGGGCCGTCGTGCAACTGGTCCAGGCGATCGCGTCGCAGACCAATCTGCTGGCGCTCAACGCGACCATCGAGGCGGCACGCGCCGGCGAGGCCGGCAAGGGGTTTGCGGTCGTCGCCTCGGAGGTCAAGAATCTCGCCCACCAGACCAGCAAGGCCACCGAAGAGATTTCCACCCATGTCGGCAGCATCCAGGGCATCACCGGCGAGACCCGGCAGGCGATGGATGACATATCGAACACGATCGCCGAAATCAGCGCGATCATGTCCGGCATCGAAGTCGATACGGCGCAGCAGCGGAACGCGACGCAGGACATCTCCAAGAGCGTCCAGATTGCCGCCAGGGGCACCCTGGACGTCTCCAATCATATCGTCCAGATCACCTCGACCTCGTCCGAGACCGGCCGCATGGCGGGCGATGCGCGAGACTCGGCGGTCGATCTGTCGCAACAGGCCGAAACCCTGAAACGCGAAGTCGACGGCTTCATCATGAGCGTTCGGGCCGGGTGATCGGCGGGCTTGTGTCGGGAGGCCACGGGAACCGGTAGCGGGGCCCGGGTCGGCGCCCGAACCCGCTGGCGCCCCTGCGATAAACTGCCGCATTCGCTTACCCCTTCATTACAAAAGTTTAATTCCGCCGCCAGCGCGCCGTAAGGCGGAAATACCCATCTTCAGGCACGCGCCCCGTGGCATCACCGATTCAGGCTTTGGAGATTTATGAATGAACGATCGCTCGACTGACCTTTCGTCCCGTCCGCCTGTACAGGCCCCCCGCCGTTCGCTGTTCTCCGCGCGCAAATTCGCGCTGATGGCCTCGGTTGTCGCCGGCCTCGGCGTCGCCGCTTACGGCTTTGGTCCCTCGCATGGCCCGGTCGACATTTTCAGCAGCCCCGCGCATGCGCAGGTCAACAACGAGGTCAGCAAGGTCGAAAAGCCTGTCGGCTTTGCCGACATCGTCGAGCGCGTGAAGCCGTCGGTGATTTCGGTCAAGGTCAACATCAACGAGAAGGTTGCCAAGGACGATAGCGGCAACAACGAGGACTCCCCGTTCCAGCCGGGCTCGCCGATGGAGCGCTTCTTCCGCCGCTTCGGCGGACCTGACGGGATGCCTCCCGGCATGCGCGGCGGCCCGAAGGGCCGTGGCGCCGTGACCGGCCAGGGTTCCGGCTTCTTCATTTCCGCCGACGGCTTCGCCGTTACCAACAACCATGTGGTCGACGGCGCCGACAAGGTCGAGGTGACGACCGACGACGGCAAGGTCTTCAAGGCCAAGGTGATCGGCACCGATGCGCGCACCGACCTGGCGCTGATCAAGGTCGAGGGCGCCTCCAACTTCCCGTTCGCCAAGCTGTCCGACGGCAAGCCCCGGATCGGCGACTGGGTGCTGGCGGTCGGCAATCCGTTCGGCCTCGGCGGCACCGTGACCGCCGGCATCGTCTCGGCCCGCGGCCGCGACATCGGCAACGGCCCGTATGACGATTTCATCCAGATCGACGCGCCCGTGAACAAGGGTAACTCCGGTGGCCCGGCCTTCGACACGTCCGGCGAAGTGATGGGCGTCAACACCGCGATCTATTCGCCGTCCGGCGGCAGCGTCGGCATCGCGTTCTCGATCCCGGCGTCCACCGTGAAGAGCGTGATTGCGCAGCTCAAGGACAAGGGCTCGGTCAGCCGCGGCTGGATCGGCGTCCAGATCCAACCGGTCACCCCTGACATCGCCGACAGCCTCGGGCTGAAGAAGGCGGAGGGCGCGCTGGTTGCGGAGCCTCAGACCAATGGTCCGGCGGCCAAGGCCGGTATCGAGTCCGGTGACGTCATCACCAAGGTCAATGGCGAAGCGATCAAGGATGCCCGCGAACTCGCCCGCACCATCGGCGGTTTCGCGCCCGGCACCGCGGTGAAGCTCGACGTGGTGCATAAGGGCCAGGACAAGACCGTCAACCTTACCCTCGGCCAGTTGCCCAATACGGTAGAGGCCAAGGCCGACACCGACGACAACAGCGACAAGGGCAGCGCGACCCGCGGTACCGACGTGCCGAAGCTCGGCCTCACGGTCGCGCCTTCCAACAGCGTTGCCGGCGCCGGCAAGGACGGCGTCGTGGTAACCGGGGTCGATCCGAACAGTGCGGCGGCTGAACGCGGCTTCAAGGAAGGCGACGTCATTCTCGAAGTCGCCGGAAAGACCGTCGCCAGCGCCGGCGACGTGCGCGATGCGGTCAACGCCGCGCGCACCGACAACAAGAACAGCGTTCTGATGCGGATCAAGAGCGGCGGTTCGTCGCGCTTCGTTGCGGTCCCTCTGGCGAAAGGCTGAACGCTTTACCAGATGGAGGGTGTCGCCGGCATTAGTCGCCCCCGCCGACGGCTCTTTCCGGGGGGCGGGTCCAAAGCCCGCTCCCACCAGTTCCTTCCGGTGGAACACGCCCCCCTCCGTCGGAAGGTTTAAAGGGCGGTGAGGTTCCCCCAGCTTCACCGCCCACTTTTTTTGTCGAGCGGAAAGACGGCAGGTCGCCTTGCATGAGCATGCCGACCGCGCCATGGTGATAGAAGGCCAGCCCATTTGAGTGCAACTGACCAGAAAATGCGCCTGTTGATCATCGAAGACGACCGCGAATCCGCCGACTACCTGGCGAAGGCGTTTCGCGAAGTCGGCTATGTCGCGGATCTCGCCGGCGATGGCGAGGAAGGGTTGTCGCTGGCCGAAACCGGCGATTACGACGTGCTGGTGGTCGACCGGATGCTGCCGAAGCGCGACGGCCTGTCGCTGATCGGCTCGCTTCGCGACAAGGGCAATCGCACGCCGGTTTTGATCCTCTCGGCGCTCGGACAGGTCGACGACCGCATCAAGGGCCTGCGCGCGGGCGGCGACGATTATTTGCCAAAACCCTATGCCTTCGCCGAATTGCTGGCGCGGGTCGAAGTGCTGTCGCGCCGCCACGGCGGCCCGGCCGAGGAGACCACCTACCGCGTCGGCGACCTCGAGCTCGACCGGCTTTCGCACCGGGTGGCGCGCGGCAAGGACGAACTGACCCTGCAGCCGCGGGAGTTCCGGCTGCTGGAATATCTGATGAAGCACGCCGGCCAGGTGGTGACGCGAACCATGCTCCTGGAAAACGTCTGGGATTATCATTTCGATCCCCAGACCAACGTCATCGACGTGCACATCTCGCGGCTGCGCTCCAAGATCGACAAGGGTTTCGAGCGGCCGCTGCTTCACACCATTCGCGGCGCGGGATACATGATCCGTGACGGCATTCGGTAAGCTGATCCGCACCACGGCGTTTCGGCTGACGCTGGTTTATCTTTTCCTGTTTGCGCTGTTTGCCGCTTCGCTGCTCGGCTATTTCGCCTGGAACACGCGGCGGATGATCACCGAACAAATCGCCACCACGGTCAGCGCGGAGACCGGCGAGTTGTCCGATATCTTCACACGCCGCGGCTTGCACGGGCTGGTCTTCAACATAGAGAACCGGGCGCTGCGGCCCGGCGCCAACCTCTACCTCGTCACCACCCCGACGGGACAGGCCATTGCCGGCAATGTCGGCTCGCTGGCGCCCGGCGTGATGGCGACCACGGGATGGTCGGAGACCGCCTACCGCCGGCTTGACGAACAGGATAGCGCCGACCATCGCGCGCTGGTGCACGTCAGCGAACTCGGCGGCGGCTTCCGGCTGTTGATCGGGCGCGATCTGGAGGAACGGCGGCGGCTGTTCGGGATCGTCGCCAAGGCGGCGCAATGGTCGGTGTTGATCGTGGTCGTGCTCGGCCTCGGCGGCGGCATCTTCGTCGCGCGACGGGTGTTGCGGCGGATCGATGCCATGACCGGCACCACCCGGCGCATCATGGCGGGCGATCTGAGCGGGCGGCTGCCGGTCGGGCGCAGCGGCGACGAGCTCGATCGGCTCGCGGAAAACCTCAACGCCATGCTGGAGCGGATCGAGGCCCTGATGATGGGGCTGAAGGAAGTCTCCGACAATATCGCCCACGATCTGAAGACGCCGCTGACGCGCTTGCGCAACCGCGCCGAGGAAGCGCTGGCGAAATCCGCCAGCGAAGCCGAATACCGCACCGCGCTGGAACGGACCATCGAGGAATCCGACGGCCTGATCCGGACCTTCAACGCGCTGTTGATGATCGCGCGCGCCGAGTCCGGGCAGGCACGCGGCAACATGGACGACTTCGACGCCGCCGAGGTCGCCAATGGCATTCACGAACTCTATGAACCGCTCGCGGAAGACGATGGCATGACCTTGCGGGTCAAGACCGCCTCGACGCCGATTCACGGCAACCGTGAATTGATCAGCCAGGCGCTGGCCAACCTGGTCGAGAACGCGATCAAATACGGCAAACCGAACCCGGTCGTGCAGCCGCTGAATGCCGCCGCTGACGCCAGGGAAATCCTCATCGAGGCGCGGCGCGAGGGCGATGCCGTGCTGCTCAGCGTCACCGACCACGGTCCCGGCATTCCGGAAGCCGACCGCAAGCATGCGGTGGAACGCTTTGTGCGGCTGGAGGCGAGCCGCACCCAGCCTGGTTCCGGCCTCGGATTGAGCCTGGCGTCGGCGGTGGCGACGCTGCATGGCGGTGAACTCAGGCTCGCTGACGCTCATCCCGGCTTGACCGCGACGCTGGCGATACCGGCCGCGGCGGGCGTCAGCGACAGGCTTGCGGCTCAAACACCGGATGTGCCACAGAAGGTGGCATGACCTTATCCGCGAAGGACGACGCGGACCGACATTGTCTGGCCGCGGGGTTTGCGGACGGACCGCTTGTGTCCGCTCCCGAGAGTGCCGAACAGCGACTGGGAGACTGGCTGAGCGATCTGGCGCCGGAGCAGGCGCGCGCGGTCGATGGTCTCCTGACCCGATTTCCCCGCGCCAAAACCATTCTGTCAGGCGTCGCAGAGGCCTCTCCCTACCTGTTCGATCTGGTGCGCGCCGACGCCACGCGGCTGATCCGGTTGCTCGAGTGCGACCCGGAACCTCATCTGGCCGGGCTGATCGAAAAGACCTGCGGCGAGGTGGCGGCTCTCGCGAGCGAAGCCGACGCCATGCACCGGCTGCGGCGGATGAAATCGGAAGCCGCGCTGCTGATTGCGCTCGCCGACATCGGCGGCGTCTGGCCGGTGATGCAGGTGACGGCGGCGCTGACCGATCTCGCGGTCGCCTCGGTGCAGGCGGCGCTGCGCTTTGTGCTGCGGCAGGAGGCCGCGCGCGGGCGGCTGTCGCCACCGAACCCCGATACGCCCGAGGACAATAGCGGCCTGATCGTGCTCGCGATGGGCAAGATGGGCGCGGGCGAGCTGAACTTCTCCAGTGACATTGACCTCATCGTGTTCTTCGATCCCGCAGCCCCGACGCTGGCGCCGGATATCGAGCCGGCGCCATTTTTCGTGCGCGTCACGCAAGGCATGACGCGGCTGCTGCAGCAGCGCACCGGCGACGGCTATGTATTCCGCGTCGATCTGCGGCTGCGGCCGGATCCATCCTCGACGCAGGTGGCGATCTCGACCGAATCCGCGCTGCATTATTACGAGCGGGAAGGGCGGACCTGGGAACGCGCGGCCATGATCAAGGCGCGGCCCTGCGCCGGCGACGCCAAGGCTGGCGAGGCGCTGCTGGCGGACATCGCGCCGTTCGTCTGGCGCAAGCATCTGGATTTCGCGGCCCTTGCCGACGTCCACGACATGAAGCGTCAGATGCAGACCTATCGCGGGCAGAGCGAGGTCGCGGTCGAGGGCCACAATGTCAAGGTCGGGCGCGGCGGCATCCGCGAGATCGAGTTCTTCGCGCAGACCCAGCAATTGATCGCCGGGGGCCGACATCCCGAATTGCGGGTGCGGCCGACGCTCGAGGCCTTGAACGTGCTGGCTTCGAGCAACTGGATCACGTTCGCCGCGCGCGACGAATTGACCGCGGCCTATGAGTTCCTGCGGCGGGTCGAGCACCGCTTGCAGATGGTGGCGGACGAGCAGACCCATAGCCTGCCCGACGATGCCGAGGCCGTGGAGCGGTTTGCCCGTTTCTTCGGCTATGACGGCCGCGCGGCGTTCGCAAGGGACCTGCTCGGCCATCTCAAGATCGTGCAGGGGCATTACGAAAAGCTGTTCGAGGGCGATCCGACCGGGACCGTGCAACTGCCGGCGGTGGACTTTCGCGCCGGCCCGGACGACCCGCGGCTGCTGGAGTACCTGGCGACGCTCGGTTTCAAGAAGCCGATCATGGTGGCGGAAACGGTGCGGCACTGGGTGACCG
>Ga0265325_10002049_pt1 | contig 13842 bp, 16 predicted proteins | sample 41420metaG_FD_202090 | JGI IMG/M metagenome (GOLD analysis project Ga0265325, IMG submission 202090) | Rhizosphere microbial communities from Carex aquatilis grown in University of Washington, Seatle, WA, United States - 4-14-20 metaG | ecosystem: Host-associated > Plants > Roots > Rhizosphere...
ATCTACCGCAATCATTGGTGGCATGGCTGACTTACCGCTGCTGAGCGCAACGACGCTTCGCCGCCCTTGGGCGATTACGGCCACGAGCAAAAAGCGCGAAACGCATGGTCCGGGGCGCGGTGTTGACGACTCGGGTGCACCGTCTGCGACGAGGGGGCACGCAAGCAATCTCGTCGAACGAAAGGCGGCCAATCCGCCCTCCCTTTCTCGACGATCGGTTGACCCAGCAGGTGCCGTGCCAAAGCCGAGGTGCGACGCGAGTCGTCGCAGCGCTCACTGCCCAGGGGGGATCGAGCACTGAAATCCTAGGGCCGCCCATTGCTCTAGACATGTGCGGGACGCCTGCCGACGGGGAGAGACACCGCTTGGAGGCGGCATGAGACGCCACCCTTGACGCAATGGAAAGCGCGATGCTTGGCGAAGCGTGGCGAATTAGGACCCCTATGTGGCGCTTTGGCCGAGCGCTCTCTGCGCAGCGCGCCGCCGCGTTACTTTTTTCAGTGCCTCTCGGTCACGACTGCATCGCAGTCGACCTTCACACTCCGAAGTGTTGACGAGGGCGAATTCCATCTTGCCCCCGTGCCGCCGGCTGCTTCAGCGACACCATCGATTCCAGTGCCGCGACGTGAGGCTCGATTCCTTGTCCCACGAAAGGAACACCCCACCTGATCGGCGGTCAACGGTTTGTGATGAGAAGGTGCACGAATTCGATCTTTGCATTGACGACCGGCGAGATGGCGAACGGATAGGCGTCGAGGAGCCCCATGCTGCGATTGAGCGCATTTAGGGCCACCGTCAGGTGAGCCCACTGTCCCATTCGCAGATCGAATTCGGTGATCTCAGGCGCTTTGCCTGTCGCCGAGTTCGCCGGAAACGAGATCCCGAAGTCGTGCGCGGTTTCCAGAGTGTCTTCGATGTGCAAGTAGTGGGCGAATGTTTCGGCGAAATCCTCCCATGGGTGTGCCGCCGCGTATGCACTGATGAACGACTCCGCGAAGTCGCTCCGCTTCGTCGCGTAGTGTCGCTGCAGGGATTCCGCATAGTTGACGGTTTCGTCCCCGAATAGCTCGCGAAACCGGGCAATGTTCGAGGTACCGCGAACTAGCCGGTCCCAATAGTAATGCCCGATCTCGTGTCGAAAGTGGCCGAGCATGGTTCGATACCCTTCCTTCATCGCGAGGCGCATTTTCTCCCGCTCGGCGGGGTCTGCCTCTGCCAGGTTCAGCGTGATGAGACCATCGTCATGTCCCGTCAGGACCCGGGTCGAGCCCGCGTCGGCCATGATGTCGAAGGCCAGGCCGTGCTCCGGATCCTGCTGCTTCGACTGCAAGGGGAGCTTCAGCCGCTCGAGAGTGTAGAGGAGCCGGCGTTTGCTCTTCTCCACTTCGCTCCAGAGCGCGCGATTCGCGGGCTGCGACAGATCGGGAATGACATGATTCAGCTGGCACGCTTGGCAAAGAGCATTGTTTGCGGCGCCGCTCGGTACCATCCAGTTACAGACCCCGTGGTCGACGTAGTTGGAGCACTTTCTGAAAGCTCCGTGCGGAGTCTGCGATTCGCCGGTGCCGTTGGGCTCGAGTGGAATGAGAGTGAGCACGTCGGGCAAGAACCCGAGCTCATGCTCGCAACGGAGGCACCGGGTGTTTTCGAAGAAAATGCGCGCTCCGCAGGTGCATCGAAAGGTTTGCATGGCGGCCGGCGCCATGTGCAATGTCGATGCCCGCGCTCGCGGTCGGCGGCCCCATCCGGCTCACCCCGGCATCGCCACCCTCAATCGCCCTTCCCGGGCTCATCGCGTCTGCTACGCTGCGTGCCCATGGACGGCACGGCGCTGGTGATCGACGACGAGGAGGAGGGATGTGACGTGTTGGCCATGGCGCTTCAGGCTGAAGGCCTGAAGACTCGCACCATGACCTCGGCGCGCGAGGCTCTCGCGCTCTTGGCGCGGGAGCCCTTCGACGTCGTAATGACCGACGTCCTCATGGCGGAGATGGATGGATTGGAAGTCTGCTCGCGGGTAGCCGGAATCCAGCCCAACGTTCCCGTCGTCATCGTGACGGGCCAGAACAATCTGGATACGGCGATCGGCGCGATGCGCGCGGGCGCGTATGACTTTCTGACGAAGCCCATCGACGTCAAGCTTCTGGGGCTCGTCCTTGCTCGAGCGCTGCAGCATCGGCAGCTGAGCGCCGAAGTCAAGCACCTCCGAGCGAAGATCGAAGCCGCGTCGATGCCCCCCGGAATGATCGGTTCCAGCCCGGCCCTGGCGAGGGTCCTCGACACCATCGCGCGCATCGCCGATAGCGACGCCACGGTTCTGGTCGAAGGCGAAACGGGGACCGGAAAGGAGCTGATCGCGCGGCGGATACACGACACGAGCGCGCGAAAGGGAGGGCCGTTCGTGTCCATCAACTGCGCCGCCGTCCCGCCGAACTTGCTCGAGAGCGAGCTGTTCGGCCACGCGCGCGGCGCATTCACCGATGCCAAAACGGCGCGGGTGGGTTTGTTCGTCAAAGCGAGCGGAGGCAGCCTTTTCCTCGACGAAGTCGGGGAAATGCCGCTCGACATGCAAGTGAAGCTGCTCCGCGCGCTGCAGGAACGCAAGGTACGGCCCGTTGGTTCGAACGAGGAGATCTCGTTCGACTCGCGCATCATCGCCGCCACCAATCGGGACCTCGACGAGGAGGTGTACCAAAAGCGATTCAGGGAGGACCTTTATTACCGCATCAATGTCGTACGCATCTCTTTGCCGCCGCTTCGCGAGCGGGCCGGCGACGTTCTCCAGTTGGCGCAGTATTTCCTTGGCCGGCATGCCGCTCGTAACGGCCAACAACCTCTCGAACTGTCCACTCAGGCGGCGGAAAAACTCATGCTCTATCGCTGGCCCGGCAACGTCCGCGAGCTGGAGAACTGCATCGAATGCGCCGTGGCCTTTGCGCGCTACGAGCGCATCATGATCGACGATTTGCCGGAGAGAATACGCGGCTATCGTGTCGACAAGTTTGCCGTCGAAGCGAACGATCTGAGTGAGGTCGTGACGCTCGACCGACTCGAGCGCACGTACATCGAGCGCGTCTTGTCGCTTCTCGGAGGAAATAAGTCTCGAGCTGCGCAGGTTCTTGGGATCGACCGCCGCACGTTGTATCGACGAACAGAGCGTTGGGCGGCCGAGCAGAACACCACGAACGTCTCTGATCTCACCCTGCCCCCAGAAGCGGCCGCGGCGTCCGCCGATCGCCCGTAAACGGCCGAGTCATGATTCGCCTTGGGCAATGACCGTCCGTCAACGCACGCTGACGCTGCGCAAGATAAATGGTCTGTATACCGTAATCCCGCTTTCCGTGAGGCCGAAGAGGGATAGCGCGCCGTCGTGCGAGGCTACGATGGCGAGCGCGATCTTTGCCTGGTTGATGCGTTGCATCGCGCAGAAATGGACCGCAGACTTGTGCCGGTGTCCGGAGAATTCGTCGACGGTAATCGCCTTGGGAGGAGCGGCCGGGCTCGAAAGGTCGTGCAATTCCATCAGCGGAATTTCCGTCTCGTTCGTGAGGTCAATGGTCGCGCCGAAACCGTATACGGATAAGTCTGGGCCCATGACCACCGCGCCGTCCACGTTGGAGAGCCGCGCAACGTGGTCGAGCGCGTGGAGGTGCGCCCGCTCGAGTTCGTTCCGCCTCCGAGCGACATCTTCTGCACCGCCGAATGGACTTTGCAATAGTGTCGCGTCCCTGAGGAACGCCTGCCGCAGACAAGTATTCGCGTTGCGAAATGTCGATGTCGGCGGCACATGGACGCCGCGCAACGTTCCGCCTTCCGTGATCAGCAGCGTTCCCCCTTGGCCTGCGAGTACGAGCCGCTCGGCGAGTCGTTCAAACTCGTGAGCCAACGCGCCACCGGTCGAGCCGAGGGTCGCAGCCGTCGCGTCCAGCGTGTCTCGAAGCAACGCGGTGATGTTTTCTGCCCCGCTTTCGTACCAATGCGCCACTCCGTTCATGTAGAGGAGCAGTCTCCGACCGTGAGACTCCACGACGAGTCCGCCTGGACGGAAGCCTGTTACATGCAGGAATTGGGGCCCACGAACCACGTCTGCGCGGGCGTCGGCCTCCCGCGCTTGTAGCAAGCCCCAGATCTCGAGGCCCTCGTTCCGGGACCACCGTAGAGCGATGATGGTCTCGTGAGGGTCGGTGGCGACCGCAAGCTTCGCGATCGCGTGCGGGTCGCACGTCATCGGCTCGGAGAGCGGCAAGGCACAACAATTCGCAAGGGATGCTTCCTCTTCGGATACGAATCCCAGCGTGAATGTCGTACGCCTTCCCTCCTCCTCGATTAGGGTCGCCGACCATGCGACGTCGAGCAGGGTTTGAAGCTGAACTCCGGAGGGGGACGCGCCTCGGCACGACGCATCGGATTCCAATGTCGCGATGACATCGCCTAGGCGTCGCACGAGTTCATGGGGGTACACGATGGGCAGCGTCATTGCGTGCCTCGTCTGCGGGCCCCTCCCACGGCGAGCCCAACCGTCGTTCGCAAGAACGGCCGGGCGCACGCCGCTGGAGGCGGGTCAAAAGCGGTCGTTGTACGACCCCTGCTGCCCTGTCAACAATGAGAATGAGCCGCCAGATACCAAAGGACGACGATCGGTATCGGTATGCCCAATAACCATGCTAGTCCGTATTTCATGACGACTCCTCTTGCGCACGACTGCAGTCGCCGAAGCGTCTGCAACGCGATGGGGTTGCTACGTGAATGAAAGGCGCGTGCACCGAGAGCCGCAATGGAAAAGACCTGCGGGCTCTCGCGCACGAAAGGAAGGGACTATAAGTCATTGAAACCAACGAGGGGCGGCTTACTGCCTGGACGGATTGCTTTCACTCATCGTCTTTTTTGCTCCTGCCACCGTCTGCTCCGCCAGGTGCGTGACGGATGCAGCGGCTTCGTGCGCTGCTTCTCCGGCGAGTTGAACCACTCGCTCTCGAGCGCCGCCCATGAAGACATCCTCCCCCCGCGTCCGAGGGAGCGAAAATCCTACGACGGTGCCAAAAGCCAATGACGCGGTGCCAAGCGCAATTGGGTTCTCGTGGAGCGTGGTGCGAAGACTCTTCGTTGCGCTCTCGACTCCCTTTCGTGCCCCACCCGCCACGTAGGTGGCGGCATCTCCCGCCTGACGAGCGAATCGAGAGGTCAGGTCGTTTGCTCGATGCGCCAAATCTTTCGCTTTGTCAGAGCTCTGAGCCGCAATCCGGCCAGCAAGGTCGGAAGCGCCATGCAGCGCCGTACCGGCGGCGGTTGACGCTTGATGCAAGAGAGTACCCGCAGCATCCGTCGCTTGGTGCAGCACACCGCCCGTTGCTTCGGTCGTTTGATGAGCAGCCTTCGCGATGGCCCCGCCCAACTCCCCAACGACATTGCCGACGACGCCGGCCGGCCGGTCGCCGGCCCACTCGGCGCGCGACCGACTCGCCTCTGCTTTACTGCGGTTCATCAGTAGCCAAACCAGTCCGACGCCTACGACGGTGGCGGGGACCGGGTTTTTTCGGATAGTGTCGACCAATGTATCACGCGTGTTGTTCATCTTGTCTCCTAGGGTGGTGGCCAGGTCTTCGACTCTTCCGATGGTTGCCGCCCGAAGCGATCCCTTCGCGTCGACAAAAGCGTCGCGAAGATCCTCTTTCACTGACTCCTTGGCCTCGATGAGTCCGCTCTTGAAGGATTCTTTTGCCTCTGCGAGACCCCTCTTCAATTTTTCTTCGGCGTCGTCCATTTCGCTACGCAGAAGAGTCTTTGCTTCGAGGAGCTCGTCTTGCACGAGCGTCTTTGCTTCTCTCAATTGCTCACGAGCGATCGCCCGAATTCGGTCTTCCACGTGCTCCAACTCCGCTCCGACCTTTTCTCGAATCTCGGACGGACTCAAGCGAGTTTCGAGAGCGCTGATCGTCGCTGCCATGCCGGCCCGGGTTTGCTCGATTCCGTGTTTGAGCCGAATCGCGCCTGGATCCGACTCTGCTTCGGACGACTCGGCCTTCTCGGTATGCTCGGTAGAGCTCATCGTATCTGCTCCTTCGCCCAGACGAGGTTGGCATCCAGAGTTCGAACGGTTTGTTCTGGCACGGGGTTAAGATTCCGAAGGGCGCTCAGCCCTTTCTGTACGAGAGCGTATCCTGCGACCGCGACCACGATGCCGAGTACGAGCGCCGAAAGCCACAGCGGGACCGTCGGTGCGAGAGCGATCGCGATCCCTATCCACAATGCAACGAACCCTGCGTGAACCAGCGCGCTCCCCACTCCGATGAGAGCGGCATTTCGGGCGACGCTCCTCGCCTTGAGCGTCATCTCGGTCGAGGCGAGCTGGGCTTCTTGACGGGCGAGGACGCCCGCGTCGCGGACGAGCGCGCCCAGCAACTCGCCCAACGGCGCCGTGCTCTTCTCGGCGATGCTCACAGCGCACCGGGCGTCTTCGCACCCGCTCCGGCTTTGGTCTTCAGCGCCTCCGACGACGAGGGCCCGTTGCCGTTTCCGGACGGGAGCGGCCGTTGCGGACTCGGCGACTCGCCACCGCCGACTCGGCTCCTCTGGCTTGGCGAGGACGCCTGGCTTGGCGAGGACGCCTGGCTCGGCGAGGACGACTGACTCGGCGAGGGCGACTGACTCGGCGAGGACGACTGACTCGGCGAGGACGACTGACTCGGCGAGGACGACTGATTCGGCGAGGACGACTGATTCGGCGAGGACGACTGATTCGGCGAGGACGACTGATTCGGCGAGGACGACGCGCTTCGTTGGGCATCGGGAGAGTCATCGCCGTGTCGGCCATGGCCTTGCTCTAGAGTGAATGGCCGTCGCGAGCTTTGGCTCTGGTCGCTGCGCGCCCGAGAGTCTTCGTTGACTCGCACTTGCTCCGGTCGAGAACTCTTCAGGAAGCGACCGGCAACCAGTCCAATCGCGAATGCGCCGCCCAAAAAGAGGGCGGGCTCTCGGCGAGCGAATCGCTCCACATCCCCCACGATTTGTCCCATCGTGCGGTCCTGCAAATAGCTGGAGGCCGCTTCGACTCGGCTCGCCGCACGCACCACGTAGTCCGCGAGCTCCTTCTTGTCTTGGTCGCGGAGGTGAGCTCCCGTCGTGTGAAGGGCTTCTGCAACACTTCCAAGCCCCTTCGCAGCCCGGCTCTTTCCACCGGCGAGCTGGATCTCCGCCGTCTTGCGCGCCTCGCCGGCGACATCGTCGGCGATGTGTTTGACCTCATCGCCGAGGTCACGAATGCCCGCGGCAGCACTGTCATTCATGTCCAGCACGGGGTGGCCATGCGGGCCCATTTGCGACGATCCCGGAGCCGTGGAAGTGCCGGACAAGACGTTCGATTTCTGGTTCATGAGATAACCCTTTTTCGGTATTAGATTACAGAACGCGAGGCGCGCGCTCTTCGTATGAATATAGAGCGATGCCTCGAAATATACCGGAATGCGAGGGAAGAGCCTGGCAGGTCGAAACCTACGCCTGCGGCTGAGGGGTCACCGCAAAACTTGGAAACGCACAGTCGAGCTCTTCACGAGACTGGAAGCGTGACGTCAATACTTCGTCGGTAATGACCTGGAAGCCGACCAACTTCGAAGGGCCGAAGGTCGTTGTGATAGCGACGTCGGCAGCGTCGCGCCCCTTCGCCATCACCACGCGCCCGATGCGGGGGATGTTATGGCGTGCGTCGAACGTATACCAACTATCGCCCAGGTACGCCTCGAACCAGGCGCTGAAGTCCATGGGTGAGTCGGCCGGCGGCACCCCGATGTCGCCGAGATACCCAGTGCAATACCGAGCCGGGATATTCATGCAGCGGCAGAGCGCAACGGCAAGATGCGCGAAGTCCCGGCATACGCCGACCCGGTCTTGAAGCGCGTCCCAGGCGGACCTTGTGGAGGACGCATACTCGTAGCCGAACCGGATGTGTTCGTGGACGTATTGCACGATCGACTGGACGCGCCCCCATCCGCGTGGCGTCGAACCGAAGAGCGACCAGGCCAACTCGCTGAGTCGATCGGTCTCGCAATAGCGGCTGGGCATCAAGAACTTCAGCGTGTCGTCGGGAAGGCGGTCGACGGGAACTTCGGGCGCGTCGGGGCAGACGGCGTCAGGAAGGCCGCTGTCCTCGATGACAAAATCCGTCGATAGCGTGAGTGTTCCCGCCGGAGCCGTCGTCCGCGTAACGATGTTGCCAGATTGATCCGTGAAGGATTGCATCCGGCCATTGCGGCCATCGCGAATTTCGTATGGCGTACGGAGGTCCTTCGCGCGCGACGGATGGACGCTGAGCAATGCCACCAAAGGAGTGGCCGCCGGGCAGTACAGGGCGATCTGGTAGCCTGCTCGAATTAGCATGATGTCCTCGTGGGGCTCCCTGCTCTGCAACGATGATGCCCAAGCATCGGGCGACGTCGTTCGAACATCGTCACGCCGATGGTTTCTGGGCGTGTGTCGGGCGAAGAGGATTCGGGCGAGGTCGCAGTGAAAAAAGAGTCTTAATCCGACCTGCGGGTGACTTCGATCGTCATCTCATTGCGTTATCGAAAGGCACGACTCAAGCGTGCGAGCACTCGTCGCGAACCCGCGTTCTAATGACTTGGACCCCTCCGCCACAGTCGACGCAGGCGCGCCACAGTAAGACGATGAGCACATCACCATACCAATTTGGGCGAGACCCCGCGCCGGAACGCGTTCCTGGATTGAAACGCTCGAATTCGCGAAGGCGGCACCGGCGTTCCTTCAAAGTGCTCGCGCACCGCTCCCCTGTACTTGCGCCGCACAGAGCACGTCGAAAATGGCCGTTCCCGCATTGCCCAGCGTCGAGGGCCAGGGACCAGTCCGAGAAGAACCGCCAATCCAGCGTCAAAAGGGTGCGGCGTTTACCCGGCAGCGGCTGACCAAGAACGACGGCGAGCTGAACCGAGATGTCCCTCGCGATCTGGACTTCGACTTCGGGCCTTGAGTTCGTCCGTCGTGTCTTGGTTGGCCGTCACCGCTCCCAGCCCGAGCTGCTTGAGCATGTGTGGGTTCGAGGCTGGGCGGCCTGGCTACCGACTGCGCCGAGCGCGCTCGCCCCGGCATCCGATGGGGCCTGCGCTTGCTTTCCGCTCGAGCTTCCGAAATGGGCAGCTGCACGATCTCCTGCTGGGGCAGACTGGGCTCCGAGGAGAGCGTGACCTTGCCGGTCTTCAGGGCCCCATGAAGGTCGCGTAAACCACGGTCGCGTCCGGCGTTCTCCATGAAGCTTGACGACCACCTCCGGATTGGCGGGGTCTTTGCCGACGAAAGTGACGACGCCGCTCTCGACGAGAAAGGTCCCCCCCTAACACATCGAGCATCCTCCCCGCTTGAGCTGGATCTGGCCGGTGACCTGGGCCGTTCGGTCAAGACCCCACGTTGACTTGCCCGCCGAGGTTCACTCGGACCTGCGTGGCTCGAACCACCTCCACGTCGCCCCCACGTGCACCCCCACTTTGATGACCGGCCCGCGGCCGGTAGCGTGCTTCGCAAGCGGAACCGGGTCCAACGGAGGAAGAACGAAGGCTCTCAGAGCGCGCTCGTTCCATTGGAGTTCCCGCCTCCGCCTGGACGCGTCGAATCTCGTCGTGAAATCGCGTGAACCGGGTGTACGAATTCCACCCAGACCGCCTCAAGCGGACGCACGGGTTGACGGTGAGTGGGTCCTGCGGCGAGATCGATCGTACTGGCGTCTGGGCTGCTTGGTGAAGACGCCGTTCGGGGCGACGTTCTCGGCCTGGGTGGTCGTGCGAGCGAGCGACCGATCCCTGGCGCGACCGCAGGGGCGCGGCCCTCGACGCACCCGCGCCGTTGTCAGTCGCAATCGCGTCCCGGGAAGCGGTCGTCGACCCGAGGGACAAATCGAAGAAACGGGCGGCAATGTCAAAGTTGCGCCTCCCGCACACCGACATGTCAAAGAACGCCAGTAAGACGCCCTCTCGGCCGGCCAGCGGGACGTCCCGTCTCCAGCGTCGTCGATCGTGGCGCTCTTGCGGGCGCCACTACATCACCACCACACATGATTCGGCGAGAACAAGAGGAAGACGAGAAGAATGACCACGAGTAACCCGAGCCCGCCGCTCGGGTAATAGCCCCACGTTCTCGCGTGAGGCCACGCGGGTATGCTGCCAAGTGCAAGAAGAACCAGGACAACAAGGAGGATCGTAAAGAGCATGACCCTCGGCTGAATGCAGCGTCCGTACCGCTATCGGGACCTTTCGCCCTCGCGGCGGGGCCTCCGCCAGTCCCATGGCTTGCTTTCTGGGCCTGTTCAAATTCGGCCCGTGGCTCCTCCGAGCAGGGCATCGCCCTTCGTTGCAACGGAAGGGCCGCACCCCCTGCCTGCGCCATATGGCCTAGTTCTCGCACTGAACCGCTGAAATCATGATGAACCAGTCTCCCCCGCGCGGTTTCTTTATACCCCCGCCGCCCCCATCATCTTCAGAACCAATGAACCAGTTCGCCGACGATCCCATTTCATTGCCAACGGGGGCGGCATCCGCGACCATCGTCTTACGCTCATTGCTTATGCTTTCAGGGCTGGGCTTAGGAGCGTTCCTCTTGGCGTATTCCTCGGTGCATGCGAAAGACCCGCACGGCCGAACAACGACGACGGACCTTGGTTCGAATCCGTCGTATATGTCGCCGTTGAAAGGGCCCCCTGAGGACATTCCCCCCGCATCGCCGACGCAGAGTCCGACGCCCGCACCAATTGCGCCACTCATCTTGACGGCGGTCTCCGTGGTGGACGCGGGCGCGCCCTCCCCGCTGCCCGAACCGAAGCGCGCTCCAAGCCTGCTCTTTCGCCGGCCCGTCGTAGCTCCACCGAAACCAATCACAGTGGTTCGAATCGAGCCCAATGCCGTGCCCGCGCCCGACACGAACCCCTACGACGAGCCGGAGATTCTGCCCATGGGGAATCGCTCGAGAGCGTCGGCTCGCGACGCGGAGGCTACCGTCGGTACGTTGAACAGCCGCGACTGAACGCGCTGGCGGCTTTTGCCCCTTAGGGACCAACCTTTTAGCGACGGCCGAGACGTCGTCGTGCCGCAAGTGGTAGGCATGGGGCGCGACAACCTCCCGTCAGAACATCTGTCCTGCGGCGACGTATCCCGCTATGGGCGTCGCATCCGGCGACCAGGCCACGTCCGCTCGAAGTACGAAGGCGGAGCCGGATTGGAAGCGCAAGCCACCCCCCGCTCCGTATTTCAGTCCCGCGCCGCTACCGTCTAGTTCGGGATGTATACTCGTATCAGCCCAAACTCGTCCCCCATCAAGGAATGCCGTCACTCCGAAGGTCACGGGCTTGCCCAGGGCGTGAAACGTTGCGAGCTCGGTCCTCAACTCGAGGTTCCCGAGCACCTTGACTTTTCCGTAATAGCGCTGGGCCGGAACGCCGCGCACTCCGTTGAGACCGCCGATCGCATACGTGTCTTCGAATCGCGCGAGCTCGTAAAACGGGGGCTCCCCATACAAGAGGTCGCCGACCAGGCGGCCCGCGAGAATGATCCGCGGTGCCCAGATCGGGACAAAAAGACGCATATCCACGGTAGTCTCGATGTACCTGTAGGGCGCCCAGGACGTATTACCCGGGCTCACCTGGACGTCGAGCGCGTCGAACATGCCCGAATGCGCAGAGACCATACTGTCTCGATTGTCGAACTGTAGGCCGTAGTCGAATAGAGCCACGTTACTCGTCCCGGTGGATCCCAAAAGCGACTTCACTTCGGGGCTGCCCGCTGAGAGGTCTTCCTGAAGCTTGGAGTTGCTCGCGATCTGGAGCCAGTTCCGAATGTACCGCACTCCGGTTCGCGCGATTACGTGATCGACGATCCGACAGCGAAGCTGAAGATAAAGTTCGGGGTGGAGACGACCGTATTCGAAGTACCTGTTCGTCGCGCCCGCGGGAATCGAGGATAACGACGCGTCTCCAAGACCATAATATCCGAGGGTGGTTTCCCAACTATATTCCGCGCGGAGCATGAATTCCAGCGTCGGAACAAGTAGGCGCGGGACGGTTAGAGCAACGTACGCGTCTTGGTAAGGCACGACCAGACCGACGCCGGGGCGCTCCGCAAACGTAATGAACCCTGCGGACTCCAAGTTCCAAACATAGGGTGCCTTCCCGGGCGCCACAGCGTCGAATCCCAGGAAATAGCCACCGCCGATACCAATGTCCGTAGTCCCGCCACCGACCGGAACGAGATTGAACTCGTTGTGGGGTCCACGCTCGCCTGAAGCTCCGGCGTCGACTGGGCGGTCACTGGAGTTCAACGGATCCGCGAGACTCGCTTTTCCGACGGCGATCGAAAGCAGAACGGCCGCCGAGACGGCGCGCGCCCTCATGGGTGCGCGCTTCGACGGTGTTCGTCGCCAAGATGATATCGCTGCGTCCGCGTCGCGCGATGGATGGTAACCCTCCAGGCGCCGGACAAGCTCCGATCCATCGGAGTGGGTTCCGCTCCCGACACACTCCAGTTACGACCGCGATGAGACGGCACTCTACTTCACGCACATTCGCGCTGTTCTGCACTTTTCCATTCGCGTGATCGTGTCGAGCGGGTGACTGCACTCCTCGTTTTTTATCGCCGCAACACAATGGTCGACTTCGGCTCGGTCGATGCCACGCGGACAATTGTACGTGTTCAGGTCATTTGCGATACTCCCGCGCATTTGCTCCATGCAGACGTTCGCCGAGGCGTATTTTTGCCCGCCACCCACGTTGTTGCACGAGCGTTCACGGTCGCAGCGGGCTGCGGCCAGCTCTTGAACGATCTCGGCGTCGGCGGCGGAGGCCTGGCCGTTTGTCGCACCGACCTGCGTTCCTTCCACAACGTTGGTGCCGGGCGCCACGGCATCGCGTCTATCGGTGTGGTCGCACGCGGAGAGGAATCCTGCTGCGAGAAGTGAGAGTGAGAGTGCCCCGGTTCGAGTTGTGTTCATGACAATCCCTACAAGCATGCGTCGCGCCAAAGGCGCGTCGACCTGGTGGCCATGGCGTGATCATCGAGTACCTTCGGCGGCGCGGTCGCGGTCAGAAGGATTGCGGCGGAGAGCGTGGGAAGGTCTCGACGGCGACGGCGTCTTGTTCTGCCAACCCGTCCCGCGGTGACTCGGCGAAGTACGATGACCGCCGCCCCGGGCACTATTATGGCGAGATGGTGGACGCCCTTGCGGGTGTCGGGCGGGCTGTGACACCTTGCGCATGCGCGGCTTCGAATTGGGTCAAGATGCATCGGAGTGTTTCTGGTCGTCCCCCTCGAAGGTGGGCACGCGCAGAAAGCGAGCGATCGACTGACAGCCCCTGTTCCGGAATGGGTCGGTCAAGGGGCAGAGATTGTCGGACGGCCTGGTCTTGGGGCGTTGGCCCGTGGCTTGCGGGTTGCAGAAATTCGACTGCCTGGCTTTGCCAGCTACCAGGGAGAACCAAATGAACTGGGAACACGTGAAAGCCGACTGGGAGCAGGTCCGCGGTAAAGTTAAGTCTAAGTGGGGAAAGCTCACCGACGACGACCTGACGGTCATCGGCGGCAAATGGGATGAACTAGTAGCCAAGATCCGTCGTCACTACGGTTATCAGAAGGATCAAGCTGAACGCGAGGTCGACGAATTCCTGAAGAAAGTATAGGTCTGCCTCTTGCACCTCGGCCGCCGGCGCCGAGGCCTTAGGGGAAGGCGAACACCGAGGCGGCGTCACAATGTGAGCAGCATCACCTGAGTTGAGGGTCGAAGCGGGTGTTCTGGTCGCGTTTGTCGAGGGGCGGACAAACGGAGCCCCTCAGAAAAGTTGTTCAAACTCCGTCCGAGGGG
>Ga0265325_10002050_pt1 | contig 13840 bp, 16 predicted proteins | sample 41420metaG_FD_202090 | JGI IMG/M metagenome (GOLD analysis project Ga0265325, IMG submission 202090) | Rhizosphere microbial communities from Carex aquatilis grown in University of Washington, Seatle, WA, United States - 4-14-20 metaG | ecosystem: Host-associated > Plants > Roots > Rhizosphere...
TGACATTTGTGTTCACGAGGTGGGCGATGCGGACAGTGCGGACAGTTGTTTACCCCCTATTTCTAAAATGTGTCCCCGGACCGCTCAATCGACCCCAGATCGCTGCGTCGTCGAGGCGCGACCTCAATTCGTTTTTGCCATGAGATGGTGCTGACGCTGACCATGCCGTGCTGATGCTAATGACGCTCACTTGGAAGCTCACGATCCGGTTGCCACGCCTGGCGCAAGCCCGCCAATTGCAGAAGGTTGCGCGTGGCGGACAGGTTCGTGCTGACGTTGCTGACGCTGCTGACGCTGTTTTTCCTTTCTTCACGGGTAGGGGGGAGGGGGAGAGAAGGCAGGACTGCAGCGCGCCCTTCTGGGCAGACAGGTTCGCGTTACTTTCGCCCGCCCGCTGCTTCGAGGTCTTTGACGAACTGCGGGCTTGGGGCATATTCGTAACCACGCGCCGCGTTCCAGCACCTGCTCAACTCGGCGTCGCCGGTTTTTTGCAAACCAACCAATCGCCGGCCGTCGCGGCTCCAGGCGAATTTCCCCCACTCGCCAGGCGTGCCTGGCCCTCTGAGAGTCAGCACTTCACGGCCGGTCGCGGGATCCCAGAGCTTGACCGCACCGTCGCTGCCGGCGGAGGCCAGACTCTTGCCGTCGGGCGCGAAGGCGACCGTGCCGACGTCGCGCGTGTGGCCGACGAGCGAATTCGTCTTCAGTCGATTGGAATCCGCTGGCGCGCGCATGTCAAGCGCGTAGCTCTCCGACGGCGGCCGCGACACTCGACTCCGCGATCTGCTCTTAGAGTTTGCGGTGCCACCAGAAACGGAAAGCGCGTGGCGAGTCGTGCCGTGGGACGCAGGTTGAGCCTGAGTTTTGCCCATGGTAGCGCAACCTCGATCATCGAAAGCTGGACGACCACTCCCACGTGGCATAAACTCGTCAACTTCGGGGCAACGAAGTCGTTCTTCTGCCACGATGAACTGAGGTCTCCATGTATCAACGGTTTCGTGCCCTCGTCGGCTGTGCCCTATTTTCCCTCGGCGTGGTCATTCTCCATGCCGACGAACGCCTCGAAGGCATAGCCTGCCGTTCAGTCCACCTGCAGTACCTGGCAAGTGAAGGGACGGCGTTTTACACGGAAGTCACGGTCGATCAATCCGCCCCCGGCACCTACTTTTGCGCGTGCGGTTGGAACAAGGGCTACTTTGGCATTCAAGAGCTGGACGGAGGGAAAAAGGTAGTCATCTTCTCGGTCTGGGACTCCGATCAGAACAATCCCGAGGCGGTCCAAGACGAAAAGCGGGTGAACCTTCTGCACAAGGACAAGAAGGTCCTCATCGGTCGTTTCGGAGGCGAAGGCACGGGTGGGCAATCGTTCCTCGACTTCGATTGGAAAGCGGGCGAGACCTACCGCTTCCTGGTGACCGCGAAGGTCAACGGCAACCGCACCGAGTATTCGGGCTTCTTCTTCGCCCCCGAGCAGAAGGGTTGGAATCACTTGGTATCGTTTTCCACGATCACCGGTGGGAAAAACCTGGGAGGATACTACTCGTTCGTGGAGGATTTCAAGCGGGACCGGGTTTCCACGACCAAGATTCGAAAGGCGCGTTTCGCCAATGCCTGGGTGAAGACTGCCCGGGGAGAATGGGAGGGCGTGACTCAGGCCAAGTTTACCGCCGACAACAATCCGGCCACGAACATCGACGCGGGTATCAAGGACGAGCAATTCTTCCTGGCCACGGGCGGCAAGACGGAGAACGCAGACACGCAACTCGGCGAGTCGATGGTCCTTCCGGCAGACGACAAGCGAGCCGTACCAGCAGAGTTGCCGACGCAGAACTGAAATGTCGGAGGCGTTTGACGACTCAACAAGCACACCGCGGGGTCGCAGTCTTGCGGTAGCGGGGTAGGTGGACCCAAAGGCGACCTGGGGCGTTTCGCTTACATTTCGATCACCTGACTTCGGCCACGAACGGACGCGCTTCGTCACCCGAGAACCCGTCCAGGATCACGGAGCCGACGACGTTCAGGAAGGCGCCCGCTCGGGCGCCTGGGTCGTGGCGTGGGGACGCAGGTTGGTGTAGATCAGCATGCATTGTGTTGCTTCCGGCAATACAATGATTAGCAGCGCATCGGCGCAAAAAAACGCCCCTGGCACCCGAAGGCGCCAGGGGCGTCGGTAACAGTCACGCGTTACAGCAAGTTCACGATCCGCTCGGCCAATCCCTTCTCGCCGAGTACGATGTTCAACTTGCTGCCGACGGCGACCTTTTCGAGGACTTCCAGCTCGCGCAGACGCATGAGCGTTGGGTTGCCCTCCAGCAGCTTGGCCGTGTTGGCCTGGCTGCGGATGGCGGCCGTCTCCTCACGCCGCACGATCAGGTTGGCCTCCGCCGCCTTCTTGGCTTCCGTGACCTTGTTGAGCAAGGTCTTCATCTCGCCCGGCAGGATCACGTCGCGGATACCCACGGCGATGACCTCCAGGCCCAACGAGGCCGCCCGCTGACGCAGAAGCTCTTCCAGTTCCTGCGCCACGCCGTCCTTGGCGGTCAGGAACGTATCGAGCTCCCGCGTGCCGACCACCGCCCGCAAGGCCAACTGGGCCTCGCGGTACAGGGCCTGCCGCGCGTCGTCGGCGATGCTGACAACCTTCAGCGGGTCCGTGACCCGGTAGGTCACGACGGCATTCAGTCGCAACGTCACCTTGTCGGCAGTCATGATCTCCTGGCCTGCCACGTCGTGCATGGCCTCGCGCAGGTCCACCGGAACGAGCGTGACCTTGGCCACGTTCTTCCAGAAGGCGTGTCGACCCGGCGGCAACGTCTCGACGTAGCCTCCGTCCACATAGAGTACGCCCACATGGCCCTGCTCGACCGTGAGTACCTCCAGCACCCGGTCGGCAAGTGCCGAACGGGTGATGACCTGAAGCTCACGGTGGACGAAGCGGACGCTCGTGACGTCCACGATCTCCACCTTCACGTCACGCAGCGCCGTCCAGTAGGCGTACAAGCCCGGCGGCAGCAGGTGGCTGAACCGGCCGTCTACCCAGACCAGCGCGCGCTGGCGGTCCTTCAGATCGAGCACCAAGGCTCGGTCCTTCAGCACGCCCGACTTGACGATCATGTCGAGCTTGTCGTGGACCATCCAAGGGTCGCGCTGCGAAACAACTTCCACGCGAACCTTGCGCAGCGGGTCAACGAACCAGTGCCGACCGGCACCCAGCAAGCGATTGAACTCGCCGTCGCGGAAAAGCAGGCCCATCTCGTAGCCGCGGATCTTGAACGTCTTGAGTACCATCGTTTCACCTTCCTTCCCATCAACCTCTCCGGACGCTTTTGTGCGCCGGCAGTATCATTGGTTCAAAAACGCCCTTGGGCGGCGGAGAGCTTCGCTGGCCACACGTTGTCGTGCGGAGCGCGTTTGAGCCCCCGCTGGCATCCGGTAGCCGGCACACGGCTCGTCGGTTGAGGGAACCCTCGCGCGATTTGCCGGTGCTAACCACGGCATCCCGAAAGCCAGGCAGGAGCGGAATCCACGCACTGCATGGCACTCGATTGTGTTGCCGCCAGCCCGACTGACTACCGTTCTCGGCAGGTTGATTCCGCGCCCGGTCGAGGACCGAGACGCAGAACCTCCCCACTTCGAACGTCATCCTTCGCGTTGGCAGCCGGCCAAACTAACTTCCACCTCCCTCGGGCTCTTGGTGGACGCTTTCGCGCCCTGGTGTCGGTTTCAACCGATTGGACGGGAGTCGAACCCGCAACTTCCAGGTCCCTAGCCTGGTGCTCTGCCATTGAGCTACCTCACCTGATGCCTCCCGTTTCAGAACCCATGTTCGGAACACACCGTGGCCGACCGTGACGGGGCCCAGTGCGCCGCTGGCGCGAAGGCAACAAATGCTTGCTTGTAGTTCCTTGGCCGCCGCACTCGCGACAGCCCAAGAGGCGCCGGCGGGAGTCGAACCCGCTTAAAGCCGCTTTGCAGGCGGCTGCCGTCCCGTCTGGCTCCAGCGCCATATCCATCAAGTGTCCTCGCCAGGAATTGAACATGGTCTTCGACCTTCGCAGGGTCGCGTGCGAATCCGGCACACTCCGAGGACAATCTGTACCAAATCAAGTACCCCGCCGAGGAATCGGACCTCGTCTTGCGGTTTCGAAGACCGCCGTGCTCGCCGGCACACTCGCAGGGTAATTATCAAAAGTATCCCGACCTGGAATCGAACCAGGACCACGACCTTCGGAGAATCGCGTGCGATCCGCTACACCATCGGGACAAATCATCAACCAAGAGCCGACGACTGCCTGTCTTTTTCGAACCGCAAACGCTGGGCACCAGCATCGACCGGTTTACAAAACCGGCGCCTCGCTGTTCGGCCACATCGGCATCAGCAGGATCGCGAGGATTTGAACCCCGTGCAGCGGTTTTGGAGGCCGCTTGCTCTCCCAGGAGCACGATCCTGTAAACCGGTCCAAGCCACCCCGCTTGGACCGGTGAATCAAATCAACAGCTACTTCTCCAGCTCGACGTTCCAGTACGCTGCACACTAGTTACACACTGCCTTTTGCCCTGACCGGCACCACGGCAGTGGCCAACAAACGCGCGGCGGCAGGCTAGGAAATGGCACAAAGGCAGGACACCAGCGGCATCGGCCAGGTTCGGCCCGTAAAGGCCCAAGTTGGCCCTGTGGTGGCGAGAAGTGGTCGCCACACCCCCCACTGCCGTGGACGTGCCGAGACGTGCGACAGGGGGCAGATCAACACCGTAACGGTGGGGCGAGTTAATCAACCAGTTTTTGGAAACCACAACACAACGACGGGAAACGCCAGCGCCGAGTTGGTGGTTTGCCCGGGAAAGGAATGCAAATGCGAAAGACGATTCGACGCCGGCTCATGCCATCGACAATTCGACGCTGGCTGATGTACAAGTGGCCGGCTGACGCGGGTGACTACATCAAGCACTTGGCAACGCATCACCGCCATCATCCCATCCTTATGGTCGTGCTGTACTGCCGGGTTTCGGGGAGGTGCCAGAATCGCAAGGGCACGCTCAAACGGCAGGAGCGGAAGGCCCGCCAGGTGCTCAAGCGATACGGCATCGTCGTGGTTGCTTGTTATGGGGAGGTCGAGTCTGGTTGGCGACGTGACGACCGACCTCGTTTGATGGCAGCCATTGCCAGAGCAAGGGAGCTGGGCGTGCCGCTGGTGGCGGAGTCGGTGGACCGGTTTATTCGTAGCGAGCACTTCAACGATGAAACGAACCAAGGGGCGTTGCCGACGGACTTGGACTTCGAGGACTTGGTACGGCTTGCCAACGGCGTGACTTTGCTTACTCTCCTTCATCCAGATGCTGACCCGGAGGCCGTGCACTGGTATCAGCAAAATCGTGGCCAGGAAGGCACGGGCAACAAGGGCGGGCGGCCAAGGAAGAAACAGCCCGGTTACAAGAAGCAGCGCCGGCTAAAACTCCTCCCGCGTGTACGTGAAATGCGGCTTGCCGGCGCATCACTCGGCCAAATCGCCAAACAGACGACACTGCCAAGATCGACAGTTCAAGGCTGGGTCGCTAGCCTGGCTTGAGGGGCTGTACGGTTTTGGCGTGCCCACACATGACCTCAATGCCCCGTTGACCCGGTAAAATACGGGGTTTTGTGCCGCTTTGCCCACCACGAACACCACCAATAACCCCTAGTACACGCCCACCATGCTTTCGAATCCATCATTCAGTACAAACAACCAAGGACCACCCATCTGCGCTATTGCGCAGTTGCTGGCAAGCCACCTGGGTAGTATTTTGGGTGGCGAGATTGCTGGTTGGGGTGCGCATTTATTCGCAGAAAGGCAGGCAAAGCATGCGGCGAACGACCATCATCGGCAAGTTTGTCATTGTACCGTTTCTGCTGGTGCTCCTGTTGGTTTCGGTTTCGACCGCCCGAGTGCCCTACGCTAAAGGCAAGACGCCGAACCCGCTCGACGACGCATTGCGTGGTGGTAGCGCTCCGCCTGTTTGCGTTACGAGGCGGTGAGGGATGCCGGTCAACCCTGAGCAGTTTGCTCAGCAGCAGGCAGAACAGGCTCGATTGTTTCGGCAAATGCAAGAGCGTGATAGGGGAATCGTTAGCAAACAGACAACCAATGTGGAAGTTGAACCAAAAAAGGGAGGGCGAGTACCATACAAAAAGTATGGACCTGAAGAAAAACGTTTGAGCAACAAAGAGCTGAAGAAGTCGGGCTATCGTAGACCATATTCGAAGTAGGCCCGCACCGCGACGCCGCACCACGGGTTAGTTGGTGGCCCACGCGGCCAACCCTCGCCCAACGCTTTTGTCACGCCGGCTCAGCGTAGATTTGCCAAGCATGGCCCCACGGTGCCAATTGCCGACATCTGCCCACGAGGCGCAATGACAGGGGTTTGTACTACTCGTTCTGTCCCATCTTTTTGAGCCAGCCGTCGAGGTCGAATGGCTGAATAACGTAGACGTTCCTTATCACGCCCTCGGTATCTTCATAGTTTGCCGTTGAAATGACAATGGCTCCAACTTTTTCAACTAAGTATTCGCCATCCACCTTGCCACTCGTCGGCCAACCAATTGCTATGGCAAGCATATGGCCGAACCTCACATACGCCACTCTGGGACCAGTGATATTTGATATGGTTGGGCGGTACAGGTACGCAACGGCCCCGACGGACAAGTCTCTTCCTATTTGCTTGTCATACTTTAACTCACCGGACTTGAAGTACAGCCCAAATCTAGTTTGCTGTCCCTTCAACTCTTGAAATTTCCTATCGAGTTCCCTTCGATCGTTTTCCGAGCGGTTACTTTCCCTTTTGTCACGTTCTTCGATATAGGCCAAAACAGCATCCTTAGCCTCCTGCTCAGAAACCGGAAGCGGCTCGCCAGTCACCAACGAATTGTCAACCTTCCCAGTCTCCAACGGATTGTCGACCTTTTCAGCCTTCAATGGATCCGCAGCCGCCCTCGTGGCTGGCGGTGCCTGGCGGTCAGTTTGCTTTCCCAATTTCATTATTTCATTACGTGTTGCTTTCGAATTGGCGAGGATGACCATTAACAATACCAGGAACAGGGTGCCTATCACCGCAATGCCACAGCCGATACAAGTTTTTTCCGGTGTACTCAGCCAGGAGAACGGGTACTTACTTTCGTTCGCGTTCACCATGCCCACCTCCTTCCCGACTGTGGCCTTGTTAGCCGTGAATTTGCGTTACTTGTACCCCTTGGGGCCTAGTCGGCCAAATCTACGCACGAGGCGCAACGCCAGGAGCGTTCTCGGGCATGCCACGGCCAAACCCACGACCACGAACGGCGCACTCCACCCGTTTCATGACCATAGCCCCGCCACCCGGTTGAAAAAGCGTTGGGCCTGATGCGCCTCTTGGCAACTTCGATAAGTCAGCCCGTGGCAGAGCCGGCAACCGAAGCATTTCGCCCCAGGGGGAAGGTACAGCTTGCCGGCCCGTCGATTGCATGCCACGCCCGCCACGATCATCGGGCAATTGAACCACCACCGCTCTCCGCCGAATTGTGTTGGCGTGGTTTCAAGTCGAATCGAAATGCTGACGTCTTCAGTATTCCGCCAGCGGTACGCCAGGTCGATGATGGGCACGCCGGCCACCCAACAGACGTTGTAACCGATGGATGAACTGTCGCCATCGGCCCAAGTCCAAGTGAATGTGCCGGCCGCATTTGGGGAAAGTCGGCCACGAAAATCACCCATGCCGAGGGCCAACGACTCTTCGACGGTGTACTTGCGTTTTACTCTGGTCCAGTTGCCGCTGCCTATCGTGCGCATGCTTGGTTTCCCATTCGATTTTGGCAAAACCGCCACGATGACCGTGGATTTGCGGCCGAGGTCAGGCTTGCGTGCCGGTTTGCAGGATTATTGAACATCGCGCCCAAGGGTGCATTGTAGCGGGCCAACGCCATGTCGTGCCAGAAAACAAGGGTGGTTCAAACCATCCGCCAACTGGTTGGACGCCTACTCCCAAGCCGCTACACTGAAGGTTACCGGGAACTACTTCCCCTCCTTGGATTTGTCACGACGAGCTAAATCGAGGCTGACGATGAAGGAAATCCTACGGACGACGACGGCTTGGGCCGTCTTGGCAGCGTCATGTTACGCGCAACCCATCGAGGCCATCGAAGCAAACTCGCCACGGGCGCATCAATTTATGGATGACCTTCGAGAGAAGCGAAAAGCTAGTGACGCCGAATACAAAAAAGAAACTCAGTTGGGAATCGACTTATTTGGTGCCAGTGAGACTTGGACGCAGGCCCGCGTCACGTCTCTCGCTCCGTCAATAAAGACAATTACCGTCGGCACGGTAGGGGAAGGCAGGAAGAGGTTCCCCCGCGATTTCCAAGTAGGCGACTGGGGAATCTCGCGGTGGAGGTTCACCGCGGTTCAAAAAACGGCTTCCGGTGGGTTGCTCGTATATGCTGGGCCGTCGGACCACAAACCCGTTTTTCTGCTGCTTCAGGGCTTGGACTTGTCCAAAGTTACCGATGATGTCCGGTTTTACCTAGCCCGCCCAGTTGTAATCACCCAAACATATAGCTACATGGCCGTCGATGGGGCCATGAAGACCGTGCTCTTACTGGAATGCGACGAGGCGAAGATTTCGAAGCTGATTGAAGAGCAGATAAAGAAAGACGAGGCGGCTGGCTTAGGAGAGTGGACGCGGATTGATCCCAGTAGCATCAGCAGGAACTTTTCCGCCGGCCGCCCAATGCAGTCAACAGCACGTCGGACCCGTGGCAACGAAAAGCCGGAGCCACGCCTAAGCACTGCTTCCGTTGGTGGCCCCCCCTCCAAAGAGAAGGGCGAGAAAGACATTGCACCTGACACGAATTTGTCGGCCGAAGCACCAACGCAGGTTGCGGCAGCCACGAAGCCAGAGCAAGCAGGCGACAATGAAGAAGCGCGCCACAAGAACGAAGAGCCGGCAACCGAAGCCACGGAAGACCGAGAAGCGAGAGCTAGGCTGGCCGATTTGGACAAGACCATCGCCGCAACTGAGATGGAACTGGCCGATTTGGACAAGACTATCGCCGCAACTGAGTTAGACGTGGTGGCGGCCGGCGGAACCCCTTCCTCAAATTTGCATAGCCGTTCTCCAGACGCTCGTGACGACGTCACCCAATTGGCACCTTGGGTGAAGTTGCTGCTTTACTCGGCATTCCTTGGGCCTATTGCGGTAACTTTGGCCGTCTACTACTATCTCCGTCGGGGCTAGTTTCCACGCCACTCCGCCGTTTCGCCTCCGTTATCAGCTTACCCACTTTTTTGAGTAGCTCGTCGATACGCTGAAGGCGCGCGGCCGCCTCCTTATGCAGCGCCGCGTCAGACCCGTCCACTACTCGCAGGCACAAATCCGCACAATCCCTGGCTTCTTCGCCTATCTGGTGGAGTATCCCATTTACCTTCTGCATTTCAGCCGGAACCGGGACAATGGCCCCCACCGATTGACCCGAACTTTTCAGTTTACCGGTGGCAACCGCCCATTGGGATCGCCAGTCATTGTCGGGGGAAGTAACGGGGCTCGCTTCAAGCGAAAGGTCAGTGACACCCTTTATTGCATCGCTTAGGGACATCATTCGAGACGCAGCTTGCTCGCAGTAGAATCCGACCTGGGACGAAAGATCGGTCATGGGTGCGCTTACCTCGCCGCCCACCGTCCCATCACGTGCTGCTCCCGTCCCCGATGTAGTTGGTTTCCCAGAGCCAGACAGGCAACCTAGAACCATTGCAACGATGAGGAACGCCTCACCGCAAGCCTTTGCAATCCTACGATTGGCTTTCTGCTCCGCGGTCTTCGTGCCGGACGGGGACGGCGCAAATCCATAAAATAGGGCAAGCCCACCGATCAGGAGAGCAGCACCGAGCAGTAACGAAAGTGCAATCTTGATCGTTACCAACAGCCAACCGGCCAGGTAGAGGAAAACGACAACCCCCGTCAAGATTCCGAGAGCGTCCGTCGCCCTTATGAGGGTGACAACGACGCCCAGGAACCGGGACAGGAATTGACTTGGTTGATTCTGCAAAGCCATCCGAAGCTCCAAAGAACACAACGCCCGGAAGAGCGGCCGTGAGAAGTCTAGCGACGGCCAGGATCAAGCCGACGCGAGTTTTCGTCGCCACCAGCCGAAACCGGCCATGCCGAAAATGGCAGAGCAACAAAGGGTGAGGGTGTCAGGTTCGGGGACGGTGGATGCCGTGCCCGTCATTTCCACGCGCAAGGCGGTTGGTCCGAAATCGTTGTACACGAGGAAATCCAGGGTGTTCACTCCCTCGACGAATCCACCTGTGATGTCGAACGAGGTCCAAGTGTTAAACGAAACACCTAGAGGGTCCCCGACTGTCCCAATTGTGTTCCCGGTGGATGCGCCGTTAATGAGGATGTCGATTCCTTCGTTGTCAACTGCCCACTGCCCCAGGATGCTGGCTGTGCTCGGGACTAATCCGGAGAGGTCAAACGTGGTCCGGTAATCGTACAAACCCGTCGGCGAGTCAAAACTGTAATCGTTATTGGGACCGATCCAGGCCGACTTGGAGTCATCACCAAGGTAGACGTTGATGGGGAATCCGGCGGCGGTGCGAATGAGGGTGTCAGTGGTGCTGCCTAACGGGACAGAGGTGAGCAAGTAATGCGGATCGCCAACCGTGCCATCTGACAAGGGCGTGCCCGTACTATCTACGCCCGTGTTGAACAAAAAAGTAATGAATTCGCCCCTCGCCTGCCCAACGCCGCCCGAGCACAGCCCCAACGCCACCAGGATCAAAGTCGCGCGTTTCATCAGCACATTTCCTTCGTGGCTGGAGAAGTCCTAGACGGCAGGCGGATGGCAGGGTGCATGATAACAAGGCGTTTCGGCAAAGCAATTGAATCCGCACCCTCCCGCCCCTACTACCCTGCGGAAGCCGAAACGCGAAACTGTAAGGTTTGTTCCTACGCCAGGGCGATGGGCGTTTTCCCGCTGTTTTTCGCCAAACCGGCACGCCCAAACCCGTAAAGCACCGTTTGTAAACGATACTTGCCACCCCTCCGCAGAGTTAGTAAACTAGTGAACATGCGATCATTGCCAGTTGGGCCGGCTTGGCCCGCCTTGATCGCAACCGGAGGGATCACAATGGCTAAGCACATCGCTATTTATGCACGGGTTTCAACACGAGCGCAGGACACCAAGAGCCAGGAGCCCGACTTGCAACGCTGGGCCGCAGCCCAGCCAGAGCCGGTCGAATGGTACAAAGACACGGCAAGCGGCAAGACGATGGACCGCCCCGCGTGGAACAAGCTGGTGGATGCCATGCGGGCCGGAAGGGTTTCCCAAATCGTGGTCTGGCGGCTTGATCGCCTCGGACGGACGGCCAAAGGGCTGACTGCCCTGTTCGTTGACCTACGGCAGTACCGGGTAAATCTGGTCAGCATGCGAGAGGGAATTGACCTCGCAACGCCAGCGGGCCGCATGATGGCAAATATGCTGGCCAGCGTTGCGGAGTACGAAACCGAGTTACGCGGGGAGCGTGTTGCCGCTGGCCAAGCCGCAGCACGAGCGCGAGGAAAACGGTGGGGTGGCTCGTTGCCAGGCAAGCGCAAAAAGGTCACGGCCGACCAGGAGCAAATAATCCGGCAACTGCATTCGCAGGACATGCCGATCACCCGCATCGCCAAGGTGGTTAAGCTATCGCGGCCGACGGTTTACGATGTATTGAACGCCAAGGTGGCATGCTGACGATCCGCTTGTGGTGCAATCAATTGCTCCAGTGGAATGCACAGTAGAGCATAAAGTGGATATAAGTTTATTGCTATTAAATCATGTGCTGTTAAGCACACCCGCAATCACACGTTGCGATTGCCGCTCCAGGGCCGGCTCGATGCTGACGGCCTAATGCCCCCACCAGTCTGTTTGTCGAGGGGGGCGGGGCTTTCGTCGTCTCGGCGGCCAACGACAGATTTTTTAGAAAATTTTTTCGAGCGAGCAAAAAAGTGAAGTTGATCCTGTAAAATCCAACTGGCGGCACGGTGCGGGACTGATCACCTGCGCCGGGCTATCAATACCTTGACCGGGATAGCCGCGCCGCCCCTTTTCCCCACTCGGTCAAGGAAGGTCAAGGACGCATGGCGAAGAAAACGCCCAAGATTCGATTTGCGGCACTCATCCGCGTATCCAGCGAGAAGCAGGAGAAGCGTGGCGAGTCACTGCGAACCCAAGATCAGCAAGCCACGGACGCCGCCAGATTGCTTGGCGGCATCATTGTCGCCCGGTATGCCGGCCAAGAGCACGCCACAGCCGGTTGGGAGCGTGAGCAACTCGATAAGCTGCTTACCGATGCCCGCAGGAAGTCAAAACCGTTCGACGCGGTTATCGTTGCCGACCCGTCGCGATGGAGCCGCGACAATGTGGCGTCCGAAACGGGACTTGATGTGCTTCGGGATAACGGCATTCGGTTCTTCGTGCTCGTGCAAGAGTACGACCTTTATGACCCCAACCAAAGGGTCATCCTTGGCTTGCAGACCACGATGAACGGCTACCAAGCGGCTTTGAATGCCCAGAAGTCCATCCTTAACCGTATCGCCAAGGCCAAGCGGGGAGTGGTGGCGGTCGGTAGCCGGCCGTTTGGGCGACACTTCAACGACGCGGCGGGACGATGGGAGGTTGAGCCGGAAAAGAAAGCAATGATCGAAGAAATCGCCAAGCGTTATGTCGATGGCGAGGGTTTGGTTGACCTGGCGAAAGAGTTTGGCATGGACCGGTCCAACCTCCATAGAACCCTGACCGAAAAGTGTGGGCCGAAATGGCCCTTGAAATTCGCTTCGGACCGGTTCAACATTCGCGAGACCATCGAAGTGACCATCCCTCCGCTGCTTGACCACAAGACCATTAAGGCGGTCAAGAAAACGGCCGAGGCGAACAAGACCTACAGGCACGGCCTGTCGAAGCACAAACACCTGTTCAGCCGGATGCTGTTTTGCGCCCATTGTGATCGTGCCATGTCAGGTCAGGTAGCCAAGGGGCAGCGTTACTACCGGCACGCCCCAGGATGTGAGAACTGCCTGGGTGGCTTCGTTCGAGCCGACGACCTTGAGGACGTGGTAATCCGGCATCTGTTCGAGTGCTTCGGTAATCCCAAGGCGGTCGAGAAGGCCATTGAGGAAGCCACGCCAAACCGAGATACGATCAAGGAATACCAGCAGCGACAGGAACGCATTGCCGACGGGCTAGCCAAGCTGAAAGAGGGCCGCGATCGGCTCATCAAGTTCATCGTCAACGGCAGCATCACCGAAACCCAAGCCGAAGGCCAATTGCAAGCGCTTACGGAGCGTGAAACCAAACTAACGGCAGAAGCCGAACGCTTGGCGGAGTATCTGGACAAAGTGCCATCGCCAGCGTTGGCCAAGTCAACGGCCAAGCGGGTATCCGATGCCATGCGGCGTTTCAAGCCGAAAGGTCGTAAGCTGGTTTCGGCGCGACTATGGGCAAAGGTAAGTCATGCCAACAGTGCCCTGGACAAAATGACGTGGGAGGAAAAGCGTGAGCTGCTCCAAATGGTCTTCGGTGGCAAAACGGTTGACGGCCAGCGGATGGGGATTTATGTTGAACGCATCCAAGGGCAGGAAGGCCGGCAGCACCGGCAATGGCGCTACATGATCAAGGGCCATCTTATCGACGAACGAGGGTTCTTCCCGATGAGCGTGGACCGTATGGAGGCGCAATTCTTTTTCGGTGCGGCGGAACGGCAGAAAGAACTTGTTACAAGAGTGGGACGTTCCAATACGCCTCGCTCACGAACTTCGACCAGCTCTCGATCCGCTCGCGATGAGCGGCGTAGAG
>Ga0265325_10002052_pt1 | contig 13828 bp, 15 predicted proteins | sample 41420metaG_FD_202090 | JGI IMG/M metagenome (GOLD analysis project Ga0265325, IMG submission 202090) | Rhizosphere microbial communities from Carex aquatilis grown in University of Washington, Seatle, WA, United States - 4-14-20 metaG | ecosystem: Host-associated > Plants > Roots > Rhizosphere...
AGCCGCCATCATGAGCGCAAGGCTGCGCGCGGCGTCAGCCTCAAGGCTATCAAGCTCAGCGGCATCGGCGGCGTGGTCGAGGCCGGCAGGCTGTGCGACCGCCTCGGCATGAGCGTGAATATTTCCTGCAAGACCGGTGAATCGAGCGTTGCCTGCGCTGCCGCGCTGCATGCCGCCGCGGTCATCCCCAGCCTCGCCTGGGCGCTGACGTTGACCCACACGGCGCTCGGCGAGGACGTCACGGCCCGTCCGATTCCAACCACCAACGGCCACGTCGAGGCCCTCGACCGCCCGGGGCTCGGCATCGATGTCGATGAAGACCGCGTCCGCCACCACCGCGCCGGTGGGCCGGTCCACCTGGAAAAGCTGGCGACCGCCTAGGCGGCCCAACAGAGCTTCAGGTGGCGCACGAAGCCCGTGTTGCGCGCGCTTCCGCATCGCGCTTCGCAATGCGGAAAGTTTCCGGCAGGGAACACCTTGGCGCGCCGAAAGTTTAGCTTCCGCACAAGCGGAGGCAACAATGCGTGCATTGATCCTGATCATCGTCATTCTTTTGCTGCTCGGCGCTTTGCCCACTTGGCCCTATAGCGCCGAATGGGGCTACTATCCGTCGAGCGGTCTCGGCCTGGTGCTAGTCATCGTTCTGATCCTGGTCGTGATGGGGAGACTCTGATGGCGAAGCGCAAGCGCAAATATTCCCGCAGCGCCGGGAAGGACGTCGAGAGCGAGATGCGCCGCTACAACAAGGGGACCGCGAAAAGCGGTCCCGGCGGCAAGGCCGGCAAGGTAAAGAGCCGCAAGCAGGCGATCGCCATCGGCCTCTCGAAAGCACGCAAGAAGGGCAAGCGCGTCCCGAAGAAGCGTCGCTAGCTCCCGCATCTGACTTGGAATCCGAATTGAGGGTCGCGCCGTAGCGGCGCCGTAAATTCGTGCCGCTCCGCGCACGTTCGGGCCTGAAACGGCGTTGCATGATCGCCTTTCCGAACGGCAATTGCATACAATATGCAAAATTAGCTCAATAATTGAGCAACTCTTGCGCCGTCATACCGCCAAGCCGTCCCTCATTTCTGCAGCCCAAGTCCTTCCACCATCGACGCTTTAGCCGGGCGCCGTCGGCGCCGCGGCCAATGGCACGACTCTTGCGGAATAACTCTCAACCGCATTCGGGGGCATCAGGAGGGGTTCAATGAAGCGTCGTGAGTTTCTGAAATCCGCGTTGGCCGCCAGTAGCGCGATTTCAGCGCCGGCGATTTTCTCTCCGGCGAAAGCGCAGTCGCGCCAGGAGACCCTGCTCATCGTCTCCGAGAGCGGGCCGAACAATCTGGACATCCACGGCGTCGGCACCAACGTGCCCGGCTACGAAGTGTCGTGGAATTGCTACGACCGGCTGATCAGCCACGAGATGAAGACCGGCGCGAACGGCCAGCCGTACTACGACAAGAACAAGTTCAAGATGGAGCTCGCCGACGACATGAACATCGGCGACATGTCGGCCACCTTCAAGCTGAAGAAGAAGGCGACCTTCCAGGACGGCACGCCGGTCACCGCCAAGGACGTGAAATGGTCGCTCGACCGCGCCGTCACGGTCGGCGGCTTCCCGACATTCCAGATGGCCGCGGGCTCGCTCACCAAGCCCGAGCAATTCGTGGTGGTCGACGACAATACTTTCCGCGTCGATTTCGCGCGCAAGGACCGCCTTACCCTTCCCGATCTCGCGGTGATCGTGCCCTGCATCGTCAACTCCGGGCTGGTGAAGTCGAAAGCGACCGACAAAGACCCGTGGGGCATGGAGTACACCAAGCAGAACACCGCCGGCAGCGGCGCCTACAAGGTGGCGAGCTGGGTGGCCGGCACCGAGGTCGTGCTCGAGCGCAACGACGCCTGGGTGGGCGGTCCGTTGCCGAAGACCAAGAAGATCATCTGGCGCATGGTGCCGTCGGCCGGCAACCGGCGCGCGCTGCTCGAGCGCGGCGACGCCGACATTTCCTATGACCTGCCGAACAAGGATTTCGTCGAACTCAAGCAGGACGGCAAGCTCAGCATCATCTCGACTCCGTATTCGAACGGCATCCAGTACGTCGGTATGAACGTGAAGAACCCGCCGTTCGACAACCTCAAGGTGCGCCAAGCGGTCGCCTACGCCATCCCGTACCAGAAGATCATGGACGCAGTTCAGTTCGGTCTCGCCGCGCCGATGTTCGGCGCACCGGCCGATGCGCCGACGCAAGTCGCCTGGCCACAGCCGCACAAGTACAACACCGATATTGCCAAGGCGAAGGCGCTGATGGCCGAAGCGGCGCCCAACGGCATCGATACGACGATCTCGTTCGATCTGGGCTTTGCCGGCGTCAACGAGCCGCTTTGCGTGCTGGTGCAGGAAAGCCTGGCGCAGATCGGCATCCGCTGCACGATCAACAAGATTCCCGGCGCCAACTGGCGCACCGAGCTCAACAAGAAAGTGCTGCCGCTCTACGTCAACGTTTTCTCCGGCTGGCTCGACTATCCGGAGTACTTCTTCATCTGGTGCTACCACGGCAAGAATTCGATCTTCAACACGATGAGCTACCAGTCGAAGACGATGGACGGCTTCATCGATGGCGCCGTCACCGCCGCTGCGACCGGCGACAAGGCGACATACGACACGGACGTGAAGGGCTTTGTCGACACTGCCTATGCCGACATGCCGCGCGTGCCGCTCTACCAGCCTTACGTCAACGTCGCGATGCAGAAGAACGTGTCCGGTTACGCCTACTGGTTCCACCGCCGGCTCGACTACCGCACGCTCGTCAAAGGTTAGCCGTTACGGCCGGCGGCGACGCCGGGAGTAACGACGGAGTGTTCGTATGCTCGGCTTGATGTCCAAGCGCATGCTGCTGGTGATCCCCAACCTGATCGGGGTGGTGATCATCACCTTCCTGCTGACGCGCGCGCTGCCGGGCGATCCCGCCGCTTACTTCGCCGGGCCGGCCGCGACCAAGGAGGCGATCGAGCAGGTCCGCGTCAAGCTTGGCCTCGACAAGTCGCTGATCGTGCAGTTCGGCCGCTACGTCGCCGATCTCGGCCATCTCGACCTCGGCAATTCGCTCACCACCGGCCAGCCGGTGCTGACCGAATTGAAGAACCGCTTGCCGGCGTCGGCGGAGCTCACGCTGTTTGGCCTCATCCTGTCGATGGTCATCGCCATTCCGCTCGGCATTCTCGCCGCGGTGAAGCAGGGCTCGTGGATCGACCATACCTGCCGCATCGTGACGACGGCCGGCGTATCGCTGCCGGTGTTCTTCACCGGCCTGCTGCTGGTCTACGTGTTCTATTTCCTGCTTGGCTGGTCACCGCCGCCGCTTGGCCGGCTCGACGTGTTCTTCTCGCCGCCGCCGCAGATCACCGGCTTCTACCTGATCGACAGCCTGCTCAACCGCGATCTGGCGACGTTCCGCGCCGCATTGAGTCAGTTGCTGCTGCCGGGCTTCACGCTCTGCATATTCTCGCTGGCGCCGATCGCGCGCATGACCCGCGCCTCGATGCTCGCCGTGCTGGCGTCGGATTTCGTGCGTACCGCGCGGGCGAGCGGCCTCGACAGCCGCACGGTGGTGCTCACCTACGCCTTCCGCAACGCCATGCTGCCGGTCGTCACCACGCTCGGCATGGTGTTCTCCTTCCTGCTCGGCGCCAACGTGCTTGTCGAAAAGGTGTTTGCCTGGCCGGGCATCGGCTCCTACGCGGTCGAGGCGCTGATCTCCTCCGACTTCGCGCCGGTGCAGGGCTTCGTGCTGACGATGGCCATTCTCTACGTTGCGCTCAACCTCATCATCGACATCCTCTACGGCGTGATCGATCCGCGCGTCAGGCTCGAAGCATGACCGATATCTCGCTCAGCCCGCAGCAAGCGGCGGCGGTCGCCAAGGCGCCGAGCAACTCGATCTTCCGCCATGCCCGCTACATCATCGCGGAGAATCCGGTCACCGGCCTTTCCTTCGGACTGTTCCTGTTCATCGCGCTGTGTGCCCTGATCGGGCCCTATCTCGTGCCGTACGACCCGCTGGCGAGCGACACGATGGCGGCGCTGAAGGGACCATCGCTGCACCACTGGTTCGGCACCGATCAGCTCGGCCGCGACATCTTCAGCCGGGTCATCGTCGCCACCCGCCTCGATTTCATCATCGCCGTCTCGTCGGTCGTGCTGGTGTTCGCGATGGGGGGCCTGGCCGGCATCGCGGCCGGCTTCTTCGGCGGCTGGACCGACCGCATCGTCGGTCGCATCTCCGACACCATCATGGCCTTCCCGCTGTTCGTGCTGGCAATGGGCATCGTCGCCGCGCTCGGCAACACCGTGACCAACATCGTGCTGGCGACTGCCATCATCAATTTCCCGCTCTATGTCCGCGTTGCCCGCACCGAGGCCAATGTGCGGCGCGAGGCCGGCTTCGTGCAGGCGGCGCGGCTGTCCGGCAACGGCGAATTCCGCATTCTGCTGATGCACATCCTGCCTAACATCATGCCGATCATGATGGTGCAGGTGTCGCTGACCATGGGCTACGCCATCCTCAACGCCGCGGGCCTCTCCTTCATCGGCCTCGGCGTGCGGCCGCCGACGCCGGAATGGGGAATCATGGTGGCGGAAGGCGCCGGCAACATCATCTCCGGCGAATGGTGGATCGCGCTGTTCCCCGGCGCCGCGCTGATGGTGGCGGTGTTCTGCTTCAACCTGCTCGGCGACGGCCTGCGCGACCTCGTCGACCCGCAGCGGCGGACCTGAACATGGCCAAGAAGCCGACCAAGACCCAAGAACTGCTGCGCAACTCGGACAAGAGCCTGCCGCTGCTCGACATCCACGACCTGACCGTCGAATTCGCCACGCGGCGCGGCATCGTGCGCGCCGTCCAGCACATCAATATCTCGGTGGCCAAGGGCGAGTCGCTGGCGATCGTCGGCGAATCCGGCTCCGGCAAGTCCGTCACCTCCTATGCGGTGATGCGCATTCTCGACCGCGCCGGCCGCATCGCTGAGGGCACGGTGATGTTCTCCGGCCTCGACCTGCGCGCCACTCCCGAGAACGAGATGCGCGACCTGCGCGGCCGCGAAATGTCGATGATCTTCCAGAGCCCGCGCCTCGCGCTCAACCCGATCCGCAAGATCGGCCGGCAGATCGAGGACGTGCTGCTGCAGCACGCCCAGGTCGACAGCGATCAGGCGAGCGAAAAGGCTATCGAGATGCTCGAGCATGTGCGCATCGCGCGGCCGCGCGAGCGCTACCATGCCTATCCGTTCGAACTGTCCGGCGGCATGTGCCAGCGCGTCGTCATCGCGCTGGCGCTGGCCTGCAAGCCGCAACTGCTGATCGCCGACGAGCCGACCACCGGCCTCGACGTCACCACGCAGAAGGCGGTGATGGATCTTGCCGTCGAGCTGACGCGCGAGCGCGGCATGTCGATGATCCTGATCACCCACGATCTCGGCCTCGCCGCCGCCTATTGCGACCGCGTCGTGGTGATGGAAAAGGGTAACGTCGTCGAGACGGCGATGTCGGAGACGATCTTCAAGGCGCCGTCACACCGTTATACCCGCAAGCTGATGCGTGCGACGCCACGGCCGGGTGTCACCCTGCGTGACCTGCTGCCGGAAGATGAGGCGAAGGCCGCGCCGCCGGTCGGCAAGCCGACCGCCAGCGGCACTAGCCCTGACGCCACGCCGCTGCTGGTGGTCGAAAAGCTGGTGAAGGAATATCCGCGCAACGACGCCGGCGGCGGGCTCAAGAAGCTGTTCGGGCCGAAGCCCGCTGTGAAGCCGGACAATTTCCGCGCCGTTGACGGCATCAGCTTCACCGTCGGCCGCGGCGAAAGCGTCGGCCTGGTCGGGGAATCCGGCTGCGGCAAGTCGACCACCTCGACGATCGTGATGCGGCTGATCGACAAGACCTCCGGCACCATCCTGTTCGACGGCGAGGACATCGGCGAAATCCCGGCCCGCAAGTTCGCCACTTTGCCGCTGCGCAAGCGCATCCAGATGGTGTTCCAGGACCCGACCGACAGCCTCAACCCGCGCTACACCGCCGCGCGCGCCATCGCCGATCCGATCCTGCGGCTCGGCAACGGAGAGCGGGCGCGGGTGCGCGAACGCTGCGAGGAGCTGGCCCGGCAGGTCGGCCTGCCGGTCGAGCTGCTCGACCGCTTCCCGCACCAGCTTTCCGGCGGACAGAAGGCCCGCGTCGGCATTGCCCGCGCCATCGCGCTCAAGCCCGACCTCATCATCCTCGACGAGCCGACCGCCGCGCTCGACGTCTCGGTCCAGGCGGTCGTCCTGAACCTGCTGCAGGACCTGAAGGATTCGCTCGGCATGAGCTATCTCTTCGTCTCCCACGACCTTAACGTGGTGCGGCTTCTGTGCGACCGTGTCATCGTCATGAAGACGGGGCAGATCGTCGAACAGGGTCCGACCGAGCGGGTCCTGGTCGCGCCGGAAGCGCAATATACGCGCGACCTGCTGACCGCGATCCCGCACCCGCCGCTTTAGGTAATGCAATGACGACCGATCCGCTCGACGACTACATCGTGGCCGCCGCCCGCGCGCTGGCGCTGCCGGTGAAGCCGGAGTGGCACGCGGCGGTGAAAGCCAATCTCGACGTGACGCTCAAGCTTGCGGCGGTGATCGCCGAATTCGAGTTGCCGGACGATGCCGAGCCTGCGCCCATCTACACGCCCTGACCCCGCATTCGACTCGTCGTGGGCGAGCGCGAGCGAGATCGCTGCCGCGGTCGGCTCCGGACAGGTCAGCGCCGCGGCCGTGATCGAGGATGCGCTCGCGCGCATCGCCGAACGCAATCCGGTGCTCAACGCCTTTACCGCGGTCACCGCCGAGCGGGCGCGCGCCCGCGCCAAGGCAATCGATGCCGCTATCGCCAAGGGGCAGAAGGCAGGCCCGCTGGCCGGCGTGCCCTTCGCCGTCAAGAACCTGTTCGACGTCGCCGGCATCGCCACCGTCGCCGGTTCCAAGATCAACCGTGCCTATGCGCCGGCCAAAAAGGATTCGGCGCTGATCGAGAAGCTGGAAGCGGCCGGCGCGGTGCTGGTCGGCGCGCTCAACATGGGCGAATACGCCTACGACTTCACCGGCGAGAACCTGCATGACGGGCCGTCGCGCAACCCGCATGACACCACGCGCATGACCGGCGGTTCATCCGGCGGCTCCGGCGGCGCGGTCGCGGGTGGCATGGTGCCGCTGTCGCTCGGGTCCGACACGAATGGCTCCATCAGAGTGCCGTCCTCGCTGTGCGGCATCTTCGGCCTCAAGCCGACTTACGGCCGGCTGTCGCGGGCGCGCAGCTTTCCCTTCGTCGCCAGCCTCGATCACCTCGGCCCCTTCGCACGCTCGGCGCGCGACCTCGCGCTGTCCTACGACCTGATGCAGGGCTTCGATCCGGACGACGCCGCCTGCGCCGACCGGCCCGCGGAACCGGCGCTGCCGCTCATCGAACGCGGGCTCGAGGGTCTGCGCGTCGCGGTTGCCGGCGGTTATTTCCAGCAAGGCGCCATGCCGGAGGCTTTGACGGCGCTCGACCGCGTCGCCAAGGCGGTGGGCGCGCGCAACGAGATCGACATTCCCGAGGCGCGGCGGGCGCGCGCGGCAGCTTACGTCATCACGACGACCGAAGGCGCGGCGCTGCACCTCGACCGCCTGCGCAAGGCAGCCGATGCGTTCGATCCCGCCGTGCGCGACCGCCTGCTCGCCGGCGCCATGATCCCGTCGACGCTGGTGGTGAAGGCGCAGAATTTCCGCCGCTGGTTTCGCGCCCGCATGCTCGAGCTGTTCGAGAGCTGCGACGCCATCCTGGCGCCGGCGACGCCCTGCACGGCGCCGAAGATCGGCCAGCAGACTTTCATGATCGACGGCGTCGAGCTGCCGGTGCGGCCGAACATGGGCCTCTACACGCAACCGATCTCGTTCATCGGCCTGCCTGTGGTCGCGGTGCCGGTGCCGCTCAAGCCGATGCCGATCGCGATCCAGATCATCACGCCGCCGTGGCGCGAAGACCTTGGCTTGCGCATCGCGCACACGCTCGAGCAGCAGGGCATCTGCGCCGCGCCGCGTCCCGCCATCGCCGGAGGCACCTGATGGAGATCGACCTGCCGGAGGTCGTGGCCGAAGTGCGCCAGGCATTCGAGCGCTACGAGAAGGCGCTGGTCGGCAACGACGTCGCCGCGCTTAACGACATGTTCCGCGACAATCCGCGCACCATCCGCTACGGCGCGGGCGAAAATCTCTACGGCTACGACGCGATCAAGTCGTTTCGCGTCGCGCGTTCGCCGGTCGGGCTCGGCCGCACTATTTCCAACACCGTGATCACCACCTACGGCCGCGACTTCGCCGTCGCCTCGACGCTTTACCAGCGGCCGTCTGCCACCGGGAAGATCGGCCGGCAGATGCAGACCTGGGTCAAATTTCCGGAAGGCTGGCGCGTGGTCGCCGCGCACGTCAGCCTGATCGACCCGCCGAAGGCTGCCCCATGAGTGTCGTTACGCCGGCACCTGACACGTCGCGGCTCGGCTGGCCGCGCAAGACGCTGGCGGAGGAATTGCGGCTGCAACTGGCGGACGAGATCGTGCGCGGCGCGCTGGCGCCGGGCGCGACCCTCGACGAGTCGGGTCTCGCCCGCCGCTTCCAGGTGTCGCGCACGCCGGTGCGGGAGGCGATTCGCCTGCTGGCGGCGAGCGGCCTTGTCGAGGCGCGCGCGCACCGGGCAGCGCTGGTGGCTCGTCCGAGCGCCGAGCATCTTTCCGGCATGTTCGAGGTGATGGCTGAACTGGAAGCGCTATGCGCCGGCTTTGCCGCCGAACGCATGAACAGCGAGGAACGCCGCGCGCTAGAGAGCAGCCACGAGGACTTGCGCGTGCTGATCCAGAGCGGCGACCCGCAGCGCTATCACGAGGTCAACGAAGCCTTCCACGGCTGTATTTACGGCGGAGCGCACAACAGCTATCTCGCCGAATTGACGCTGGCGACCCGCAGCCGCGTCCAGCCGTTCCGCCGCGCCCAGTTCCGCATCCTAGGGCGGCTCGCCAAGTCGCACGCCGAGCACGACGGCGTGGTGCAGGCGATCCTGCGCGGCGACCGCGCGCTGGCGGCGCGCAGCATGCATTCGCACATCATCATGGTGCGCGACGAATACGAGCATTACACGGATTCCCTGTAGCTGCCGCGGGTCCGAGCCCGCTAGGCGGGCATTGCCGGCTTCGCTAAAGTGCCCTGATGGCGTCGCTTCGCGAACTGCACCGTGATCATAAGCCGCTCGTCAGCCCTCTGGCCCATGATGCCTTGTCGGCGCGGCTGATCGAGCGCGCCGGATTCAAGACCTTCAATATCGGCGGCTCCGCATTGCTGGCGGCGCGCTATGCCTTGCCGGATCTCGGGCTCGCCGGCTTCGCCGAAATGCTGGCCGGAATCCGGGACATCGTCGATGCCTCGAAGCTGCCCTGCCTTGTCGACGCGGATGACGGCTATGGCGACGTCAAGAGCGTCGTGCGCACCATCCAGGGCTATGAAGCCGCCGGCGTTTCAGGAGTGCTGCTCGAGGATCAATCGCGGGAGCAAAAGCAGCCTGGCGCGGCTTCGGCCAGCAGCGTCGTCCCAATGGAGGTCATGGAGCAAAAGCTCAAAGCCGCAATGGCGGCGCGGCAGAATTCCGATTTTGTCATCATCGGCCGCACCGATGCCTATGGGACCGAAGGTCTCGATGGCGCAATCAAGCGCGCCGAGAGATTCCTGCGCCTCGGCGCCGACGGAATATTCGTGGCCGGCTTGAAGACCCCGGAAGACTACGCCCGGGTCGGCAAGGCTTTCAAAGGCGCATGGAATTGCGCGGCAATCTTCGAAGCGGCAGCGACGCCGTGGCTCACCCCGGCAGAACTTTACACCATCGGATTTTCGCAAATCGCCTATCCGAACATCTTGATCGGGCGCGTGGCGAAGGCGATCGAGCAAGGCCTGCAACGCCTCACTCAACTCGCTGCGGGCAAGGACGGCGCTTTCGCAGATGGCGCGGGCGAATTGGCGCTCAAGAGCCTCGCCGACGCGCTTGACCTCCAAAAGTGGAAAGATATCGAGAAGAAATATTCGTAAGACTCAGCCGTGATGGAGCCGCCGGTCGATGGCGAGCAGCAGCGCGTTGACGGTTGCCGCGAACACGACCAGCAGAAACGTCATCGCCATTATTAAATCAACGTTATACAAGCTGATCGCATTCATCAGCAGATAGCCGAGCCCGTGCTGGGCGGCGAACATCTCGCCGAGCACGGTGCCGATCAACGTCAGCGAGAAGCCGACGCGAATGCCGGTGAAGATTTCCGGCACCGCGGCGGGAAACAATATCGCGCGCACCATGACCGTGGGGCTGAGCTTGAGCACGCGGCCGGTCTTGATCAGAATCGGCTTGATGGTGCGCACCGCGCTCAAGGTGAACAGCGCAACCGGAATGATGCCGTGAATCGCGCCGAAGGCGATTTTCGCCGAAATGCCCAATCCAAATGTCAGAAGAATGATCGGATAAAGCGTGATCTTCGGGATCGAATAGAGCGCGACCAGCATCGGCTCCATCGCGTCGCCGGACAGCCGATGCAGACCGAGGCCAAAGCCGATGAGCAGCCCGAGCGCGATGGCGATCGCCAGCGCCACGCTGAACGCTTTCAGTGAATCGGCAAGATGCAGCCAGAAAATATCGGTCTGCATCAGCTTGCCAAGAAACCGCACGGTCTCCAGCGGCGAGCGCAAGGCAACTTCGCCGACCACCAGATAAGCCAGCTCCCAAAACAGGAACAGGCCGACGATCAAGATGACCGTATTGCGAAACGGCGCGCTTCCCTCCCTCTGCATCACTTCTGCCCTCTCCTCGCGAGCAGCACCGCTTCCCAGTGCGAGAGCAGGCTGTTGGCCGCGATCGACAGCAGCAGGATCAGCAGAATGAGCGGGTACATCGTGGCGTTGTCGAAGTTCGTGTAGGCGTAGCTGATCTCGTAGCCCATGCCGGACCGCGCCATGATGAATTCCGAGCCGATGACGCCGATGAAGGCATAGGCGAGCGCGAGCTTGGCCGCGGTAAGGAGACTCGGTGCGCAATACGGCAGGGTGATGCGCAGCGCGGTCTGCAACGGGCTAAGTCCATTGACGCGCGCCGATTTCTTAAGGACCAGCGGAACGCGGTCGAGACCATTCAGCGTGGTCACGATCACTGCAACGACCGCCAGCAGAAATCCGATCAGAACTTGCGGTCCGTCGCCAAGACCGAAGATGACGATGAATAACGGATAGAACGCAAAAACCGGAATGGCGTAGTACGTCGCAAACAGCGGATCGAGAATGTCACGCGCGGTCTTGTAACCGTGCAGGATCGTACCGGTGACGACCCCGACGACGTAGGCCGAAGCAAACGCCAGCAGCACGTTCGCCAGGCTCTTGCCGATCTCGCCGAAATAGCGCCCGGCCAGGATCATGCGCACGAAGTCGCGGACGATAATGTGAGGCGGCGTCATGGTGATCTTGTCGATGACGCCGGCAAGGCAAAGCGCCTCCAGCAGCAGGATGAAGCCCGCTATAACAGCGAACTGGTAGAGCCGCACTTTGTTCATGCGCCGCTGCTCGCCCGTCCCATCGTCTTCATGGATTCTTCGCGCAGCGTCTTCCACAGGCGGCTTGTGATCGCGCCGAAACTCTCGCGTTCGACGATCCGGCTGTCGCGGTCGCGCGGCCAGCCGGTCTCGACCAGATCGATCGCCTTGCCCGGCCGCGCCGACATGACGACGATGCGGTCCGCCAGCATCGCCGCTTCGTCGAGCGCATGCGTGATCAGGAAGATCGTGGCGCCGGTTTCGCGCCACAGCCGAAGCATCTCGTCGCCCATCAGCAGCCGGGTCTGCTGGTCAAGCGCGCCGAACGGCTCATCGAGAAGAATGAGGCGCGGCTCCGCCACGATCGTGCGCGCGATGCAAACGCGCTGGCGCATGCCGCCCGACAGTTGCGCCGGATAGCTTCGCGCAAAATCGCGCAATCCCATCATGTCGATGACCGCGGTAGCCCGTCGCGCTTTTTCTTCTGGGCCGATATTCTTCTGCCGCAGGCCGAATTCGACGTTCTCGCGGACATTGAGCCAGGTGAAGCAAGCGTCTTCCTGGAAAACGACGCCGACGCCATCGGGAACGTTCTCCTTGATCGGGCGGCCCTCGAATTCAATCTCTCCTTGCGTCGGTGCAGTGAGACCGGCGATCAGCTCGAGCAGCGTCGACTTTCCGCAGCCGGATGGACCGACCACGGCGAAAAACTCGCCCCTTCTGATTTCGATATCGATCGGTCCGAGCGCGCGCACCGGCTCCCCGCCGGCAGCCGCGGGAAATATTTTCGTCACTCCGCGCAGCGTGACTTGGGCCGCGGACACGCGATCATTCCTCCGGAAGCGCAGCGCGCGCCCTATTTCACTTTCTTGAGGTCATCCGGCAGGAACTGGGTATCGACGACCTTGGACAGATCGATGTCGCCGGTCAGCGCGCCCACGCTTTTCTGCACCTCGATGATCCGCTTCATCCCTTCGAGGTGGATGTCGCCATCGCCCCAATAGGGAACGCCCTCGGTGGTGCTCGTGATCAGATTCTTGATGGCACTGGTCGCCACTTCCGGAGTGATGTTGAAAGGCTTGGCGATGATCTCGCCAGCCTCGTCGGGATGGGCGCGCATGAATTCGATGGCTCGGCGCCGGGCCCGGATCACGGCGCGGATGAAGTCGCCGCGCGTCGCCACCGCCTGGGCTGTCGCTACGCCGACGACGTTGTCGAGCGGCGGCAACGCTTCCGCGCCGGTGATGAGCACGCGGAACTTGTCCTTCATTTTCGACCAGAGCGGCTCGGTCACAGGCGCGACGTCGATCTGCCCGAGGTCGAGCGCGGCAACCATCGGACCGAAGCCGCCGGTCTTCACGAGCTCAGCATCCTCCGGCTTGAGCCCGGCTTTCTTCAACATCAGGATGTCAAGCGCCTGGCTGGTCGAGCGCGGGTTGGTGTAGCCGATCTTCTTGCCCTTGAGGTCGGCGATGGTCTTGATGGGCGAATCCTTCTTCACCAGCCAGGCGAATTCGGCGATGGTGAGAACGTTGTCGCTTACGATCCGCAGATCGGCGCCCTGCTGGATGGCGACGGCGATCGCACCAGGATTGGCCTCACCATAAGCGACGCCGGCCATCGCGTTGCGCACCGAAGTGCCGCCGCCTTCCGAAGCGATGATGCCGGTAACGTTGGCGCCCTCTTCCTGAAAATATCCTTTGGCCAAAGCAACACCGAACGGCATGCCGTTCGCGGATGAGCCGTAGTTGCCGACGGCGATATCTTCCGCGCGCGCCGCGGCAAGAGCAGCGAGCGTCAGTGCAAATATCGAAAAGACGAGACGCGCAGAATTCCGGCCGATCATCGTTTCCCCCTGCTTGCGCTCCGCCGGATTTCATCCGGCTTGGTTTTGCGGCGACACACAGACTGGTGCCATTATATACGCCCGGCAAGCGCGGCGAGGAAGGAACTGCGCAAACGAATGTCGGCTGACGAGCGGCCATCGCACCTGCAACGATGCAGTGCAACCGACCCAGCCTGCGGTTCACCTCTCCGAAATCCGCCCACTCTGCCGAAGGTGCACGGAGATTTTCGCTACGGTGGGCCAGGGAAATATCGATTTTGGAGGCCGACTGGCCTGTGATTTAGATCAATGGGTTCCGGTGACTCGCCGGCAGGGTCGCGCACCTGTCGCTTGCGAGACCCAGGATGACCGACGTCCCGCCACCGCCGCCGCACCCGCAACTCAATATCAG
>Ga0265325_10002053_pt1 | contig 13826 bp, 11 predicted proteins | sample 41420metaG_FD_202090 | JGI IMG/M metagenome (GOLD analysis project Ga0265325, IMG submission 202090) | Rhizosphere microbial communities from Carex aquatilis grown in University of Washington, Seatle, WA, United States - 4-14-20 metaG | ecosystem: Host-associated > Plants > Roots > Rhizosphere...
GAGGGAATGACGGATCAACCGCCGCCACTGACGTCCGTCAGTCGCGAGGGTCGATGAGGGGTCGAAGAGCACCCCGATGTCGCCATGAGTTTGAAGAGGGCGCCGAAGTGGCTGTCCTGGTCGCGCTCGTGGAGGTCACTGGGCGTCGGCGAGCATCTCCGGGGTCAGGGACGCCTCGGTGTTGGGGACGCCGAGCTCGTCGGCGCGGGCGTCGGCCATCGCGAGCAGCCGCCGGATCCGGCCCGCGATCGCGTCCTTGGTCAGCGCGGGGTCGGCCAGCGCGCCGAGCTCCTCGAGTGAAGCGTTCGCGTGGTCGAGCCGGAGCCGGCCGGCCGACAACAGGTGCTCCGGGGCGTCGTCGCCGAGGATCTCCATCGCCCGCGCCACCCGCGCGCCGGCCGAGACCGCGGCCCGGGCCGAGCGACGAAGGTTGGCGTCGTCGAAGTTGGCCAGCCGATTTGCGGTCGCGCGTACCTCGCGGCGCATCCGCCGCTCCTCCCAGGCCAGGACGCTGTCGTGCGCCCCGAGCTTGGTGAGCATCACGCTGATCGCATCGCCGTCGCGGATGACCACCCGATCGACCCCGCGCACCTCGCGCGCCTTGGCCGAGACCCCCAGCCGTCGCGCGGCACCGACCAGTGCCAGCGCCGACTCCGGCCCGGGGCAGGTGATCTCCAGCGAGGACGACCGACCGGGCTCGGTCAGCGAGCCGTGCGCGAGAAACGCCCCGCGCCAGGCCGCCGCCGCGTCGCACAGGGCGCCCGACACGACCTGCGGCGGAAGTCCCCGGACCGGCCGGCCGTTGCCGTCGACCAGACCGGTCTGGCGGGCCAGTGCATGCCCGTCCTTGGTCACCCGGACCAGGTAGCGAGACCCTTTTCGGAGCCCGCCCGCCGAGACCACCGCCAGCTCCGAGGAGTGGCCGTAGACCTCGGCCAGGTTCTTGCGCAGCCGCCGGGCGGTCGCTCCGGTGTCGAGGTCCGCCTCGATCACCAGCTGGCCCTTGCCGACCAGGTGCAGCCCGCCCGCGAAGCGCAACATCGTGGCGATCTCGGCCTTGCGGCAACACGGCTTGGTGACGACCACCCTGGCGAGCTCGTCCTTGACCGCTGCCGTCATCGCCATGCGGAGTCCCCTTTGATTGCGGTGTTGGTGAAGATCGATTCGTACGCCGTGGCCAGCCGTTGCGGATCGTGGGTGGGGATCGACTGATCGTTGCCCAGGTGCGCGACCACCAACTCGGCCCCGAGGCTCTCGGCCGCGCCCTGCAGCGAGGCGTACCCGCTCTCGAGCGCTCGACGGGCGGCAAGCACGACGTCCACATGCAGCTCCGGCGCATGCGCGCCGAGCACCTCGAGGTGGGTCTCCGGAGAGAAGCCCTCGGTCTCGCCATCCTGGGCGGACATGTTCAGGGTCACGATCCGCCGGGCCGTCGTCATCGCCAACGCCTTCGCCATGTCCGGCACCAGCAGGTGCGGGATCACGCTGGTGAACCACGAGCCCGGCCCGAACACCACCCAGTCCGCGTCGAGGACCGCATCGACCGCTTGCGGGCATGCGTCGACCGACGCCGGATGCAGCCGGACGCCGACGACCTGCCCCGGCGTCGTGGCCACCGCGACCTGACCGCGGACCTCGCGCACCGCGCCCGGGTCGGCCGGATCGAGGCCGATCACCTCGGCCACGATGTCGATCGACTGCACCGACAGGGGAAGCACCCGGCCGACCGCGCCAAGCAGTCGGCCGACCATCTCCAGACTCGTCACTGGATCGCCGGTGACCGCATTGAGGCCGGCCAGCAGCAGGTTGCCGACCGGATGACCGGCCAGCGTGCCCTGGCCGCCGAACCGGTGCTGGCAGACCTCGGCCCACAACTGCGAGCCGTCGTCGTCACCCGCCAGTGCCGCCAACGCCATCCGGAGGTCACCCGGCGGGAGCGCGTCGAGCTCGGTGCGGATCACCCCACTCGAACCGCCGTCGTCGGCCACGGTCACGATCGCGGTCAGGTTTGAGGTGACCTGCCGCAGCGCGGCGAGCGAAGCCGACAGCCCGTGACCGCCGCCGAAGGCAACGACCTTCGGACCACCCGCCGCGCTCACCTCGTCGCTCCGGCGACTCGGCGGCGAACGGACGCACAACCGCCAAGGGTCATGACTCGTGGTCCATGTCTCGATGCGACAACTGAATCTCGATGCCGTCCTCTCGCATTAGCCGCGCGAGCTCGCCTGAGACGGCCACGCTACGGTGCCGCCCACCCGTGCACCCGACTGCAATTGTGGCGTAGTGCTTTCCTTCGCCGACATACCCCTGCTCGTACCGGCGGAGGAGCGCCAGTGCCGCGTCGATGAACTCCGCCGCACCCGGCTGGGACAGCACGTAGTCGCGGACCGCCGCATCCTCGCCGGTGAGCGGTCGCAGGTCCGGTATCCAGTGCGGGTTCGGCAGGAGTCGGCAGTCGATCACGACATCGGCGTCGACCGGCAGGCCGTACTTATAGCCGAAGGACACCATCGTCAGGTGCAGCATGTCGGCGGACTCGGCCTCGAACGCGGCCGCGATCCGCGCCCGCAGCTCATGCACGTTGAGCTCGCTGGTGTCGATCACGAGATCGGCTTCGCTGCGCAGCTCGCGGAGCAGCTCGCGTTCCTGCGCAATGCCGTCGACCAGCCGGCCTTCGGCCTGCAGCGGGTGTGGCCGGCGTACCCCGTCGAACCGCCGGACCAGCACCTCGTCCGGCGCCTCGAGGAACAACACCCTGGTCTGATGGCCGGTCCGGGTCATGCTGTCGAGCGCCTCGCGCAGATCAGAGCTGAACGCGCGACTGCGGACGTCGACGACCACCGCGATCCGGTCCACCTCGCCGTGCGAGCGAGCGGCTAGATCGACGACCGACGAGATCAGCGCCGGTGGCAGGTTGTCGACGACGTACCAACCGAGGTCCTCGAGACACTTCGCCGCGGTGCTCCGTCCGGCACCGGACAGGCCGGTGATGACGGCGAGCTCGAGCGGCGCAGCGGATGGGGTCGACGGGTTGCTGGTCATGGGCTCACCCCAGAGCCTGCCACTTCGGCAACGGTGGTGTCGCGGGACTCGACGATCTCGCCGGTGGTGGGGTCGACACCGGGCGCCGGCGCGGCCGTTGCCGCGAGCGCGTCATGCACCGCGATCGCAGTACGGCGGCCGACCCCCGGCACCTCGGCGATCTCCTCGACCGTCGCGGCGCGCAACCGCTTCACCGACCCGAAGTGGCGCAACAAGGCCTTGCGGCGGGTCTCCCCGAGCCCCGGCACGCCATCGAGCTGACTCTGCGTCATCGACACCGAACGCTTCTGCCGGTGATAGGTGATCGCGAAGCGGTGGGCTTCATCGCGAATCCGCTGCAGCAGGTAGAGCGCCTCGCTGGTGCGCGGCAGAATCACCGGGTCGGCGTCGCCCGGCAGCCAGACCTCCTCGAGCCGTTTCGCCAGACCGCACAGCGCGACGTCGTCGACGCCGAGCTCGCGCATCGCGGCAGCGGCGGCCGCGACCTGCGGCGGGCCGCCGTCGACGACGACCAGCTGCGGCGGGTAGGCGAACTTGCGCGGCCGCCCGGTCACCGGGTCGATCGGCGACGGGCCGACCTCCTCGTCGCTGTCGTCGACGCCGGCCTCGCCGGTCTCACTGCGTTCCTCCAGGTAGCGCCGGAACCGCCGGCTGATCACCTCGTGGATCGAGGCGACGTCGTCCTGACCCTCGACCCACTTGATCGCGAACCGCCGGTATTCGCTCTTGCGCGCCAGGCCGTCCTCGAAGACCACCATCGACGCGACCACCTCGGTGCCCTGCAGGTTGGAGACGTCGTAGCACTCGATCCGCAACGGCGCGGTCGGCAGCGACAGCGACACCTGCAGCTCCTGCAACGCGAGCGACCGCGCGGTCAGGTCGGACGAGCGCTTGAGCTTGTGCCGCGCGAACGACTCGGCCGCATTGCGTTCGACGGTCTCCAGCAACGCCCTCTTGTCACCGCGTTGCGGGACCCGCAGCGACACCCGGGCGCCACGGACCAGCTCGAGCAGCTCGGTGACCACGTCGGGATCGTCCGGCAGCTCGGGCACCAGCACCTCGCGGGGCACCTCGCTGTCGAGGGACGCGCTGTCGAGATAGGTCTGGGTGAGAAACTGCTCGACGAGGTCACCGGTGCGCACATCGCCCACCTTGTCGACCACCCAGCCGCGCTGCCCGCGCACCCGCCCGCCGCGCACGTAGAACACCTGAACGGCGGCCTCGAGCTCGTCCTGGGCGAAGGCGACCACGTCCGCGTCCGTGCCGTCGCCGAGCACCACGGCCTGCTTCTCCATCGCCCGGGTCAGCGCACCGATGTCGTCACGCAGCCGGGCGGCCCGCTCGTACTCCTGGTCGCGCGAGGCGGCCCGCATCTCGCGCTCGAGCCGCTTGATGAACTTCTGGGTCTGCCCGGACATGAAGTCGACGAAGTCCTCGACGATCGCGCGGTGCTCGGCCTCGTCGACCCGGCCGACGCACGGCGCCGAGCACTTGCCGATGTAGCCGAGCAGGCATGGCCGGCCGACCTGACCCGACCGCTTGAAGACCCCGGCGCTGCAGGTCCGCATCGGGAAGACCCGCAGCAGGGTGTCGAGGGTGTCGCGGATCGCCCAGGCATGGGCATAGGGCCCGAAGTACTTGACGCCCTTGCGTTTCGCGCCCCGCATCACCTGCGCGCGTGGGTAGGCCTCGTCGAGCGTCACGGCCAGCCACGGATAGGACTTGTCGTCGCGGTAGCGCACGTTGAAGCGCGGGTCGAACTCCTTGATCCAGTTGTATTCCAGCTGCAGCGCCTCGACCTCGGTCGAGACCACGGTCCAGTCGACCGCGGCTGCGGACAGCACCATCTGCTGGGTCCGCGGGTGCAGGTTCGCGATGTCCTGGAAGTACGACGACAACCGGCTGCGCAGGCTCTTGGCCTTGCCGACGTACACGACCCGGCCGTGCTCGTCGCGGAATCGGTAGACACCGGGTGAGTCGGGGATCGAGCCGGGAGCGGGTCGATAGCTCGCCGGGTCTGCCACGAGATCGAATCTAGTCCGCGCTCCGGACACTGTGAGCCGGGATCAGGCGGAGCTCAGGCTCGCTTGCGGGCCTTCCTCGGCGCCCGGACCGGGCGAACCCGGTCACCGAGGGTGTCGCGCAGGAAGCCGCCGGTGTGCGACTCTGCGATCGTCGCGACCGTCTCGGGCGAGCCCTCGGCGATGATCCGGCCGCCGCCCGAGCCGCCCTCCGGCCCCATGTCGATGATCCAGTCCGCGGTCTTCACGACGTCGAGGTTGTGCTCGATGACGATCACGGTGTTGCCGGCGTCGACCAGCCGGGTCAGCACGCCGAGCAACTTGCGGATGTCCTCGAAGTGCAGTCCGGTGGTCGGCTCGTCGAGGATGTAGACGGTCCGGCCGGTCGAGCGCTTCTGCAGCTCGGAGGCGAGCTTGACCCGCTGCGCCTCGCCGCCGGACAGGGTCGGCGCCGGCTGCCCGAGCCGGACGTACCCGAGGCCGACGTCGACCAGCGTGGTGAGGTGCCGGGAGATCGCCGGGATCGCCTCGAAGAACTCGGCACCCTCCTCGATCGACATGTCCAGGACGTCGGCAATCGTCTTGCCCTTGAAGTGCACCTCGAGGGTCTCGCGGTTGTAGCGAGCGCCGTGGCACACCTCGCACGGGACGTAGACGTCCGGGAGGAAGTTCATCTCGATCTTGATCGTGCCGTCGCCCTGGCAGTTCTCGCAGCGGCCGCCCTTGACGTTGAAGGAGAACCGGCCGGGCAGGTAACCCCGGACCTTCGCCTCGGTCGTCTCGGCGAACAGGCTCCGGATCCGGTCGAACACCTTGGTGTAGGTCGCCGGGTTGGACCGCGGCGTGCGGCCGATCGGCGACTGGTCGACGCCGACCACCTTGTCGACGTGCTCCAGCCCGGTCACGGTCCGGTGCCGCCCCGGGACCAGCCGGGCGCCATTGAGCTCCCGGGCGAGGACGGCGTACAGGATGTCGTTGACCAGGGTCGACTTGCCGGATCCGGACACGCCGGTGACGGTCACGAAGCAGCCGAGCGGGAACTCCGCGGTGACCTCGCGCAGGTTGTGCTCCCGGGCGTTGACCACGGTCAGGCTCCGGCCCGGCGTCGGCTGGCGGCGGATGTCCGGGATCGGGATCTCGCGACGGCCGGACAGGTAGGCGCCGGTGATCGACCGCTCGACCTCCAGCAGCTCCTTGTAGGTGCCCGAGTGCACGATCTCGCCGCCGTGCTCCCCGGCGCCCGGGCCGATGTCGACGATCCAGTCGGCGGTCCGGATGGTCTCCTCGTCGTGCTCGACCACGATCAGCGTGTTGCCCATGTTGCGCAGCCGGACCAGGGTCTCGATCAGCCGCCGGTTGTCGCGCTGGTGCAGCCCGATCGACGGCTCGTCGAGGACGTAGAGCACGCCCACCAGCCCGGAGCCGATCTGGGTGGCGAGCCGGATCCGCTGCGCCTCGCCGCCGGCCAGGGTGGCCGACGCCCGGTCCAGCGAGAGGTAGTGCAGCCCGACGTCGACCAGGAACCGCAGCCGCTCGTTGATCTCCTTGAGCACCCGGGCCGCGATCTGCTCCTCGCGTGCCGTCAGCTTCAGGCCGCCGAGCCAGCGGGCACACTCACCGATCGGCAGCATCGCCACCTCGGCGATCGACCTGCCGCCCAGCGTCACCGCGAGCGACTCGGGTTTGAGCCGGGCTCCCTCGCACGACGGGCACGGCACTTCGCGCATGAAACCCTCGAACCGGTCCCGGCTGGTGTCGCTCTCGGCCTCGCTGTGCCGGCGCTCGACGTAGCTGACCACGCCCTCGAACGTGGTCCAGTACGACCGCTCCCGGCCATAGCGGTTGCGATAGCGGACGTGGACCTGCTTCGGGTGGCCCGACAGGATCGCCTTGCGGGCCTTGGCCGGCAGCTTCTCCCAGGCGGTGTCCATCCCGAAACCGAGCTCCTCGCCCAGCGCCTCGACCAACCGGCCGAAGTAGTCGCGACCGTGCGCCCCCGACCACGGCACGACCGCGCCCTGGGCGAGGGTCTTGGTCGGGTCCGGGACGATCAGCTCCTCGTCCGCCTCGAGCCGGGTGCCGAGACCGGCACAGGTCGGGCAGGCGCCGTACGGCGAGTTGAACGAGAAGGCGCGGGGCTCGAGGTCCTCCATGCTCAGCGGGTGGTCGTTGGGACACGCCAGCCGCTCGGAGAACTTCCGCTCGCGGTGCGGGTCGTTGTCGGGCAGGTCGACGAAGTCGAGCACCAGCACCCCGCCGGCCAGGCCCAGTGCGGTCTCGACCGAGTCGGTCAGGCGGCGTTTCGCATCGCGTTTCACCGAGAGCCGGTCGATCACCACGTCGATGTCGTGCTTCTCGTACTTGGCCAGCTTCGGCGCATCGCTGAGGGAGATCACCGCGCCGTCGACCCGGGCCCGGCTGAACCCCTTGGTCTGCAGCTCGCGGAACAGCTCGGTGTACTCGCCCTTGCGGCCGCGCACGACCGGCGCGAGCACCTGGAAGCGGGTCCCCTCGTCGAGGTCGAGGACCCGGTCGACGATCTGCTGCGGGCTCTGGCGGGCGATCAGCTCGCCGCAGACCGGGCAGTGCGGGAGGCCGATCCGGGCGTAGAGCAGCCGGAGGTAGTCCCACACCTCGGTGATGGTCCCGACCGTCGATCGCGGGTTGCGGCTGGTCGAGCGCTGGTCGATCGAGACCGCGGGGCTGAGCCCCTCGATGAAGTCGACGTCGGGCTTGTCCATCTGACCCAGGAACTGCCGGGCATAGGCCGACAGGGACTCGACGTACCGGCGCTGGCCCTCGGCGAAGATGGTGTCGAAGGCCAGGCTCGACTTGCCGCTCCCGGACAGCCCGGTGAACACGATCAGCGCGTCGCGAGGCAGGTCGATGCTCACATCGCGCAGGTTGTGCTCGCGCGCTCCACGGACGATCAGACGGTCTGCCACAAGTGCTTTCTGGCTCGGGGGGAAGCGGTCACGGGACGGGTCGGACGGCGGTCGGGCCAGGATCCGCGCGCGGGAAATCGCACCCGGTTCTTGGCCATTCCGATGCTACGTGGCGGCTCCGACAGTTTCGGACCGCAGTTGCCGCCTCGGCCTCCTCCGCCAGGGAGGCCGGACACTAGGCTCCAGCCCATGACTGACGAATACGACGGAAATGTCACCGTGGGCGGCCCGCCCCAGACCAGGGTGCTCGGTGACCTCACGCTGACCAAGGTCGCGGTCGGGCCGATGGACAACAACGCCTACTTCCTGCGTTGCCGGCATACCGGTGACGTGCTGCTGATCGACGCGGCGCACTCACCGGACGTCCTGCTCGGGGTGCTCGACGGCGACTCGCTCCAGCGGATCGTGACCACGCATCAGCACGCCGACCACTGGCAGGCGCTGCCCGAGGTGATCGCCGCCACCGGCGCGCCCGTCGCGGTGCACCCGGAGGATGCCGAGCCACTCCCGATCACCACCTTCGAGCCGCTGGTCGAGGGCGACGAGGTCGCCGTCGGCGACTGCCGGCTGTCGGTGATCCACCTGGTCGGCCACACCCCCGGCTCGATCGCCCTGCTCTACCAGGGCGACGACCGCAAACACCTGTTCACCGGCGACTCGCTGTTCCCCGGCGGGCACGGGCTGACCACCCGGCCCGAGGATCACCTGAGCCTGATGGACGATCTCGAGGAGAAGATCTTCGGCCGGCTGCCCGACGACACCTGGTTCTACCCCGGCCACGGCGGCGACAGCACGCTCGGCGCCGAACGGCCGAACCTGGTCGAGTGGCGTGAACGGGGCTGGTAGCCCTGCCGCGCACGTGGTGACCGGCGGATCCTGGCCCGCCGGCATGGCAGAGTGAGCGGCGTGAGGGCGTACGACGTGCAACCGATCGGCTGGGTGCAGTCCTCCCGTCACGAGGCGATCGACGACGACTGGCAGTCAGTGAGCGCGACGATCACCCTCGACCCCGAGCGTTTCACCCCGGAGAGCCTGGCCGGCCTCGAGGAGTTCTCACACGTCGAGGTGGTCTACCTGTTCGACCGGGTCGCCGACGGCGAGGTGCATGCCGGGGCCCGCCACCCGCGCGGCAACCCGGACTGGCCAAGCGTCGGGATCTTCGCGCAGCGGGCGAAGATGCGCCCCAACCGGCTCGGCGTCACCGCCTGCCGGCTCCTCGGCATCGACGACCTGACCCTTCGGGTCGAGGCTCTCGACGCGATCGACAACACTCCGGTCCTCGACCTCAAGCCGGTCATGACCGAGTTCCTGCCGCGCGGCGAAGTCCACCAACCCGCCTGGTCACACGAGCTCATGGCGACCTACTGGAGCAGGAGTTGAGCCCCATGGACGACGACAAGACACCCGCGGAGCGAATCGAGCACATGCTCCGGCTCGGCAACATGTCGCGCCGCGAGCTGATCGCGGCGTTGTCGGCGGTCGGCGCGGGTGCCCTGCTCGGCCTGCCCGAGCGGGCGGCCGCGGCGGCGCTGCCGCCCGAGGAGGTCCGGTCCGCGCGACGGGCCGCACATGCGGCCAAGCAGGTCGCCTCGGTCCGCAACGCCGCCTCGATCGCGCCGGCCGGTGGCGACCTCGGTGCCGTCGACCACATCGTCTTCCTGATGCTGGAGAACCGCTCCTACGACCACTACTTCGGGGCCTACCCGCGCGGCCGGGGGTTCGACGACCATCCGAAGCACTCGCTCGGCGCGTTCGCCCAGGACTACCCGGGCGGGACCGCGCTGTCGCCACGCAAGAAGCTGCTGCCGTTCCATCTCGACCCGAGCATCGGCGAGGAGTGCACCAACGACCTGACCCACAGCTGGGGCCCGCAGCACCAGTGCTGGAACCACGGCAAGATGGACCGGTTCGTCAAGACCCACACCGCCAAAGCCAACGAGGGCAACCCCGACGGCGCGATGACGATGGGCTACTACACCCGCCGCGACCTGCCGTTCCACTGGGCGCTGGCCGACCACTTCACGCTCTGCGACGCGTATTTCTCCTCGGTGCTCGGCCCGACCCACCCGAACCGGCTGATGGCCAACACCGGCACGATCGACCCGGAAGGCGGCAAGGGCGGGCCGATCACCGAGACCAACCCGAGCATCATCCCGGACTTCCTCTGGACCTGCCGGTGGGAGACCGTCCAGGAACACCTGCAGGACAAGGGTGTGCCGTGGAAGGTCTACCACCCGTCCAACACGCACACGACCGGCAAGTTCGCGGCGCTGAAGAACTTCCCGACCTGGGACCCGTCGATCTACGACGCGTCCAGCCCGTACATCCTGCTGTTCACCGACCACGTCCTGCCGTACTTCAAGGCGTACAAGAACCCCAAGACGCAGTTGCACCGCCGGGCGTTCCTCCCCACCTTTCCGAACGACTTCCTCGCCGACATCAAGTCGGGCAACTTCCCGGCGGTGTCCTGGATCATCCCGCCGCTCGGGTTCGACGAGCACCCGTCGTCACCGCCCGACCGCGGGATGTGGTTCACCCAGTCCGTGCTCGACGCACTCACCTCCAATAAGAAGGTGTGGTCCAAGACCGCGCTGTTCGTCATGTACGACGAGAACGACGGCTGGTTCGACCACGTCCCGCCGCCGACGCCGCCAAAGGGCACCCGTGGCGAGTTCCTGACCTCGAACCACAAGAGCAACAGCCAGTATCAAGCGATCCCCGGCCCGGTCGGGCTGGGCGTCCGGGTGCCGGCGCTGATGATCTCGCCGTTCAGCCGCGGCGGTCACATCGCCGCCGAGGTCTTCGACCACACCTCGCAGCTGAAGCTGCTCGCGGAGCGGTTCGGGATCGAGGTGCCGAACGTGTCGAAGTGGCGCAAGGAGACGGTTGGCGACCTGACATCGGCACTGTTCCGCGGCAAGCACGACATGTCGATGCCGGCGCTGCCGACGATGCCGCTGGGTTCGCCGGTGGGCACCGGCACCTGCGTCGACCAGGACACCGAGATGGGCGGCGCGGCACCGACCATCCCGACCAACCAGCGGATGCCGACCCAGCACGGCAAGACCGTCCCGGCCACCCGCTGGTTCCCCGCGGCGCCGACGACAACCGATCGGGTGCCGGCCCGCAGCGGCCGCAACACCGCGACCACGAAGTCGGCCACCAACGCACTGATGCACGGTGCGGTGGTGACGCCCGCCGAGCACGGCAAGCGCGGCGGGCGGGTGCGGCGGCCCGGTTAGCCGGTCGGCCGCTTGGCCTTCGGCAGGCCCGCGACCACCGCGTCGTAGGAGTTGTCGACGAGCTCGAACAGCTCGTCATCGGGCACCGCACCGTCGATCGCAACCGTCTTCCACCCGAACCGGCCGATGTACGCCATCGTCTTGACGTCGTCCGGGTAGCGCGTGCGAAGCTCGGCCGCCTCGTCCGGGTTGCGGCCGCATTTCACCCCGAGAGTTGTGGCGCCGTTGAAGCTAAAGATCTTGCCGCCGACCTTGGCGACGACGTCGCCTTCCCATGGCTCGTCCTGGACCGCGCCCGGTTTGGCCAGGCAGTAGGCCAGCAGCTCAGTGTGGGTCATCGCCGCCTCCGGTTCCATTCGGCCAGGCCCGGGCCTCCGACACGCTGTTTCCGCCGTCGACCACCAGGTTCTGCCCGGTGACGTACGACGCGCCAGGCGTGCACAGCCAAGTGATAGCCGAGGCGACTTCGTCGGCGGTGCCACTGCGGCCGACCGGTGTCGCGACCCCTTCACGCCGCTCGCTGTCGGTTTGCGATGCAGTGGCGATCCACCCTGGCGCCACCGCGTTAACCGTGATCCCGAACGCCGCGCCATCCATCGCCATCGCCCGGCAAAGTCCCACCATCCCGGCCTTCGATGCGGCGTAACCGACGTCGTCGCGGGTCGCCATCACCGGTCCGGTCACGCTGCTCACCATGACGACCCGGCCCCAGCGCTGCTCTCGCATCGCCGGCAGGGCGGCGGAGCTGACCAAGAAAGCCGTGTCGAGGTTGCGGGTGAGCGATGCCCGCCAGGTGTCGTACGACATCGTGTCGATCGCTCCGGACTCGAAGTTCGGGTCGCTGACCGAGATCATCCCCGCGTTGTTGACGACGATGTCGAGGCGGCCCCACCGCCCGATCGCTGCATCGACGAGCGCCTGCGCACTCCCCTGAACGGTCAGGTCGCCGACTACCGCGAGGGCAGATATCCCGCGCGCCGACAGCTCCGCGGCCCGCTCCTCGGCCCGTGCCGTGGTTGCGGCCAGCGCCACCGAAGCCCCGAGCTCGCCAAGCTGTCGTGCCGCGGCGAACCCGATGCCGTCCGGGCTGCCGGCGCCCGTGACAACCGCAACCCGTCCAGAAAGATCAATCCCACCCGGCAAGTCCACCCCGCCAACCTCTCATGACGACGCAGCCCCGATGAAGGCGCTCGTCGGCACGGCCACGGTGAGACCGGAAGCAGTTCGAGGTTGTCGTCATCTTGGCATCACGCTGACGCCCACCAACGCCGCCGGGTGCGACGATTCCGTGAGGCGGACGTTGGTTGCCGTTGGCACGGCGCCGAGCCGCCTCTCACGGAGGGAGACCGTGATGGGTCGGTCGAAGCTCATCGGGTGCGGCCTTGCAGTCGGTGCGATAGCCGTGGCGGCTGCCGGAGTCTCGGTAGCGGCGACTGCGAGCGGTTCGCCGTCGTACCACGCGTGCGCGAGCGCGAAGCGGGTGCTGTCGTTGCAGCGGCATGGGAGGTGTCCGAGCGGCACGGTCCGGGTGTCGATCGGCGCGCGCGGTCCGAAAGGCGCGCGCGGCAAGTCCGGGCCGCGCGGTCCGGCTGGAGTGCTGCCACATCCTGACCCTTCGCGGGTGGCGCTGCTGGACTGGTGGGGCGGGGTGCACTCAGGTGGCTCGTACGGCTTCGACGCGCCCGGCGGGATCGCCTTCGACGGGACGCATCTATGGGTGGCGAACGTCGCTGGCAACTCAGTGACCGAGTTCGGCACCACCGGCGCGTGGGTGCGGACGCTCTCCGGGGGGTCCTACGGGTTCGACGGGCCGAATGGCATTGCCTTCGACGGCGTCCACTTGTGGGTGACAAACACCACCGGCGACTCGGTCACCGAGTTCGGCACCAATGGCGCGTGGGTGCGGACGCTCTCCGGCGGGTCCTACGGCTTTGGCAACCCGTTCGCGATCGCGTTCGACGGTTCGGATGTCTGGGTGACCAACCTCGGCGCTGACTCCGTGACGGAGATCGGGACGAATGGTGCGTGGGTACAGACTCTGTCTGGAGGCTCATTCGCCTTTGACAACCCGGCCGCAATCGCGTTCGACGGCGCTCATCTTTGGGTGACCAACCGGGCCGGTGACTCGGTGACCGAGTTCGATCCGGCCGGTGCGTGGGTGCAGACGCTGTCGGGCGGCTCGTTCGGTTTCAACTTCTCCGACGGGATCGCATTCGACGGCCAGGATCTGTGGGTGGCCAACCACAATGGCAATTCCGTGACCGAGTTCGACCCGGCTGGCACCTGGGTGGCGACTTTGACCGACGCCTCCTACGGCTTCAGCGCGCCGGCCCGGATCGCCTTCGATGGCGCCCACCTGTGGGTGACCAACGAGAGCGGCTCGCTGACCGAAATCGACACCCAGGGCAGGTGGACCACCACCTTGTCCGGCGCGTCTTTTGGCTTCAACATCCCGATCGGCATTGCTTTCGACGGCAGCCACCTATGGGTCACGAACAACGGAGGCAACTCGGTGACCGACATCCCGGCTGGCAGCTAGACGGTTTCTTAGACGCGCCGGCACCTACCGAGCGCCA
>Ga0265325_10002054_pt1 | contig 13818 bp, 13 predicted proteins | sample 41420metaG_FD_202090 | JGI IMG/M metagenome (GOLD analysis project Ga0265325, IMG submission 202090) | Rhizosphere microbial communities from Carex aquatilis grown in University of Washington, Seatle, WA, United States - 4-14-20 metaG | ecosystem: Host-associated > Plants > Roots > Rhizosphere...
CGTGTAGCCATCCTTCGGCTGGTTCATGACGTATTCGGCGGCAATCCGTCCGCCGGCGCCGGGCTTGTTCTCGTTGATCACCGGCTGGCCGAGAATTTCCGACAGCTTGTTGCCGACAAGGCGGGCGAAGATGTCGTTGCCGCCGCCGGCCGCGAACGGCACGATCACCCGGAGAGGCTTGGTCGGGAAATTGGCCGGCGCGTTCTGCGCCATCGCGTGCGAAGCGGCGGCGAACAGCCCCAGCACGGCCGCGACCAACACACCCAGTTTCTTCATCGGCATCGACGTTCCTCCATTGACTCGCAAAGCGGCGGGCAAATTAACGGAGTTCACGCCAATGTCGCCGTCGAAAACGGAATGACGCCATGCATGACAGTGGCGTGACCGAAATGCGCCGAAAAATGCAAGCGGTAGCTTAACTTAAAGCAGCTTCAAGCATTGACTTTCGGCGTTTCGCCCCTATGTTCGCGCCGTACGGTACGAATATGAGATTCGACCGTCCCCCCGCGCATCACCGTCGTTTCATCATCCGGCGCGGTTCCGGGCGGTCCTAACCCGAGGCTTTATGCCCTTTTCCAAGCTCGGCTTGTCCGACAAGGTTATAGCGGCCGTCAAATCGGCCGGTTATCCCGCCCCCACCCCGATCCAGGAACAAGCGATTCCACACGTGCTCGCCCGGCGCGACGTGCTTGGCATCGCGCAGACCGGCACCGGCAAGACCGCGGCCTTCACGCTGCCGATGCTGACCATGCTGGAGCAAGGCCGTGCGCGCGCCCGCATGCCGCGAACGCTGATCCTCGAACCGACGCGCGAACTCGCGGCGCAGGTCGTGGAGGCTTTTGAGAAGTACGGCAAGAACCACAAGCTCAACGTCGCCCTGATCATCGGCGGCGTTTCTTTTGACGATCAGGACGCCAAGCTGATGCGCGGCGTCGACGTGCTGATCGCGACGCCAGGACGCCTGCTCGACCATTTCGAACGCGGCCGACTGCTCCTGACCGGCGTCGAACTCCTCGTCATCGACGAGGCCGACCGGATGCTCGACATGGGGTTCATCCCCGACATCGAGCGCATCTGCAAGCTCGTGCCGTTCACCCGGCAGACGTTGTTCTTCACCGCAACCATGCCGCCGGAAATCCGGCGCATCACCGAGCAGTTCCTGCACAACCCGGTGAAGGTCGAGGTGGCAAAGCCAGCCACCACCGTGGCTGCGATCACCCAGCAGCTGGTCAAAACCGGCCGCGAGCCCCACGAGAAGCGCGATACGCTGCGCCGCTTGCTGCGTGGCGCGGGTAACTTCAAGAACGCCATTATCTTCTGCAACCGAAAGCGCGAGGTCGCGCAGCTCCACCGCTCACTTGTCCGGCACGGATTTAACGCCGTGGCCCTGCATGGCGACCTGGACCAGTCGGCCCGGACGGCCGCGCTGGATGCGTTCCGCAACGGTGACGCAAAGCTGCTGATCGCCTCCGACGTCGCAGCCCGGGGGCTCGACATCCCCGACGTCAGCCACATCTTCAATTTCGATGTGCCCCATCACGCCGACGACTATGTCCACCGGATCGGCCGCACCGGCCGCGCCGGCAAGAGCGGGACGGCGATCACCATCGTCGCACCCGCCGACGGCAAGGCGGTGGGCGAGATCGAGCGGCTGATCGGCCAGAGCATTGCCTGGGCTGACGCGCCGGCCGGTGCCGAGGCTGCGTCGCTGCCACAATCCGCCAACAGCGCCGGCGACGAGCGCGGTCATCGCAACGACCCCCGCTCGCGGCATGGGAACCGCCGCGGCGGCAGGCCGTCCCGACCGAAGGAACATGAGCCCCGTGAGCCTGCACCGGTTGCCAGGATCGATGTAGCGCGGCAGCGACATCAGCCCGCTCCGCGACAACGCGAGGTTGTCGGTGGCGACGACAACCATCTGCCGGCATTCCTGCTTCGGCCGGTGCGCAAAGCCTAAAACATCACGCCACACCGTCGATTTACCCACTCTTTACTGTGGATGACTATCGTTTGCCGCGTCTTTTCATTGCTTTAGCAATGATTTGATCAATGGTTGACCGCGCGCCTTTGGCGCGGAACGGGGATGGGGATGGCGGAACCCGCAGGCGAACACGAACGCACCCTGGCGTTCGCCGAGATCGCGTTTGGCCAGCTCAAAGCGCTTCGCCAGCCGGCATCGCCGCGAAATTACGAAATCTGGTACGCCTACGCGACCGGCTACAACCCTTCGCTCAACCAGTCGATCAACGAAACGCTGGCGCAGAACGGCACGCTGAGCGAAGCCGACATGGAGCAGGTGTACGCCACCTACATCTCGGCCACCCGCTTCAGCGACAAGATCGATACCGTCGGCTCGCGTGTCCTCGATGAGCTCAACCAGGTCATGGCGATGATCGACGCCGCGGCTGGATCGGCCTCGACTTACACCGAAAGCCTGAGCCACGCGAGCGACAAGCTTGGCTCTGCCAAGGATCGCGAGGGTCTGCGCGCTATCGTCGAGGGCCTGATCGCATCCGCCAGCCAGATGAAGCAGAACAACGATGCGCTGGAAAAGCGGCTGAATGCTTCAAAGGAAGAGATCAATCAGCTTCAGGAAAACCTCGCTGTCGTCCGGACCGAAAGCCTGACCGACCCGTTGACATCGCTATCGAATCGCAAGCATTTCGACGAACGGCTGGTCCAGACTCTTGCCGACGCCGCCGAGAGCAGCGAACCGCTGTCGCTGGTGATGGCCGACATCGATCATTTCAAGACCTTCAACGACACGTGGGGCCACCTGACCGGCGATCAAGTGCTCCGGCTCGTTGCCATGTCGCTGAAGCAGAACGTCAAGGGTCAGGACATCGCCGCACGCTACGGCGGCGAGGAATTCGCCGTGATCCTGCCGAATACGGTGCTGCGCTCGGCGCTGACCGTTGCCGACCATATCCGCCGCGCCGTGATGGGCAAGGAACTGATGAAGCGCTCCACCGGCCAAAATCTGGGCCGCGTGACGATTTCGCTCGGCGTTGCGACGGTGCACAAAGGCGATACGCCGCAGACCCTGATCGCACGCGCCGACGCCTGCCTCTATGCCGCCAAGCGCAACGGTCGCAACCGCATCATCTGCGAAACCGATCCGGAAGTCGCCGATGCGGCCGAGAGCAAGGTCGCCTGAGCCGCGGCACGATCGACGTCAAGCCTCGTGATGCACACCGGCTGACTCGTCCTTGGCTGGCGTCAGCAAAACCGACTCGCCGCAGCCGCAGGCTGACGTCTGGTTTGGATTGTTGAAGACGAATTGCGAAGACAGCTTTTCGACCTTCCAGTCCATCTCGGTGCCCAACAGGAACAGCACGGCCTTCGGGTCGACGATCAGCTTGATGCCCTTGTCCTCGACCACGTCATCGGTTGGGCCGATCTTGTCGACGTACTCCATGGTGTATTCCATCCCGGCGCAGCCGCCGTTCTTGACACCGATGCGCAATCCCACCACCGGCCGGTCCGACTTCGCCATCAATTCCTTGAGGCGTGTCGCGGCAGCTTCGGAGAGCCGCATCACCTGGGGTCGGGGCCGTGCCGTGGCCATGGAATTCTCCTTGGATCGATCGCAAGCCTTGTTTAGACTTGCAATAGCTCAAATAAACCAACCACTTCACCCACTATGTAAGTCCTCGACCAGAGTCGCGCAACTCACCACATGTTGAGAACCAGCCGCGCCTCGTCGGACATGCGGCTTTGATCCCATGGTGGATCCCAGACCACGTTGCATTTCGCGCTGCTCACGCCCGGTACGCTCGCAACTGCATTCTCCACCATCATCGGCAATTCCGCTGCAGACGGGCAGTTCGGCGTGGTCAATGTCATATCGACGTTGACCGACCGGTCGTCCTCGATGTCGACCTTGTAGATCAGGCCAAGCTCATAGATATCCGCCGGGATTTCCGGATCGTAGACTGTCTTCAATGCCGCAACGATGTCGTCGGTCATCCGGCTGACCTCGGCCTCGGGCAGCGACGAGGCCTTGTTCTCGACCTCGACGTCGTCGCGTTGGCGGATCGGTTCGTCGGTCATGAGAATATCTCCTGCGCCTTGGTCAACGCACGGGCGAGGACATCGACCTCGTCCCGGGTGTTGTACATCGCAAACGAAGCTCGGCAAGTCGCGGTGCAACCAAAGCGATGGAGCAGCGGCATCACGCAATGGGTGCCGGCGCGGACCGCGACACCGGCCCGATCGATGATCGTCGCGACATCGTGCGGATGCGCACCCTTCATGCCGAATGACAGGATCGGTCCCTTGTCCTTGGCCGTGCCATAGATCGTGATCGAGTTGATCTCACGCAGCCGCTCGTGGGCATAGGCCGACACCGCCGCTTCATGTGCGCGGATGCGGTCTTTGCCGATCGAATTGACATAGTCGATGGCTGCGCCCAGTCCAATCGCCTGGACGATTGGCGGCGTGCCCGCTTCAAACCGATGCGGCGGATCGCCGTAGGTGACGCGATCCTCGAACACGTCGCGGATCATCTCGCCACCGCCGTTGAACGGCGGCATCGCGGCGAGCAGATCGTAGCGTCCCCACAGCACGCCAATACCGGTCGGACCGTAGAGCTTGTGGCCGGTGAAGGCATAGAAATCGCAGCCGATATCCTGGACATCGACATCGACGTGAACGGCCGCCTGTGCACCGTCGACCAGCACCGGGATGCCGCGCGCCTTGCAGAGCTTCACCACGTCCTTCACCGGCACCAGGGTGCCGAGCATGTTGGACATGTGGGTGATCGCAACCAGCTTGGTGCGCGGACCGAGAAGCTTTTCGAACTCCTCGATGAGGAAATTGCCTTCGTCATCGACCGGAGCCCATTTGATTACCGCGCCCTGGCGCTCGCGCAGGAAATGCCACGGCACGATGTTGGAGTGGTGCTCCATGATCGAGAGCACTATCTCGTCCCCCGGCTTGATGCGCTCGCGGCCGAAGGTGTAGGCGACGAGATTGATGGCTTCGGTGACGTTGCGCGTGAAGATGATCTCTTCGCTCCGGGGCGCATTGAGGAAGGCGCGGACCTTCTCGCGCGCGCCCTCATAGCCCTCGGTCGCGGCATTGGCGAGGTAGTGCAGCCCACGATGTACGTTGGCATATTCGGAGGTGTAGGCCTGCTGGATGCGGTCGAGTACGGCCTTCGGCTTCTGCGCCGAGGCGGCATTATCGAGATAGACCAGCGGCTTGCCGTAGACCTGCATGCCGAGGATCGGGAAATCCTCGCGGATGCGGCTGACATCGTAGGCGCCATTGCTCACTGCGGGATGCATCTCATCGGCCTCCGCGCGCCTTGAGCCACGCCACGACCTGCTCCATCAGCGCGTCGCGCAAGCCGGCGTGCTCGATGCCTTCGATGGCTTCGCCGACAAAGGCCTGCACCAGGAGTGCCTCGGCCTCGGCCTTGGGGATGCCGCGGGCCATCAGGTAGAACCGCAACTCCTCGTCCAACGCCCCCGACGTGGCGCCATGGCCGCATTGCACGTCGTCGGCGAAAATCTCCAACTCCGGCTTGTTGTCGGCCTCGGCCTCCTCGGACAGCAGCAGCGCACGGGTCATCATCCTGGCATCGGTCTGCTGCGCATGCGGCTGCACGATAATCTTGCCCTGGAACACGCCGCGGCTCTGGTCGTCGAGCACCGACGCAAACATCTCGCGGCTCTGGCACCCGCCGGCCTTGTGATCGACCACAAGCGTGCTGTCGACATGCTGCTTGCCCCTGAGCAGGCTCGCCCCGCGCAGGCCCGCGAGCGTGCCCTCGCCGTCGAACCGAACGAAAAGCTGATTGCGGACGATGCCGCCGCCGACGTTGAAGGCGAAATCGTTGAAGCGCGCCTTGGCGCCGATTGCCGCCATCAGCGACGACACGTGGATCAGGTCCTCAGGCCCGCTGGTGAGCTTAATGTGGTCGACGTGGGCGTTGTCGCCGATGACCAATTCCAGCGCTGTGTTGACCTGATGGCCGGCTGTGGCGTCATGGCTTTCCAGCAGCATGACGCGGGCGCCGGGCTCGATCACGACCAGCGATCGGGTGAAGACTGAAGCCGGCTTGTCGCCGGTTGCCGCGAACACCAGATGGATCGGCCGATCGACGGTCGCGCCCTTGGCGATGTGGATCAGCGCGCCGTCGCGCATCAGCGCCGTATTCAGCGCGATGACGCCCTCCTGCTCGGATTGGACGACGTTACCGAGATTGGCCGCGGCGAGCTTATCGCCCGCTGTCAACGCCTCGGCCATCGAGCGAATGCTCAGACCCGGCGAGAAATTGTCGAGGTCGGACAGATCCGGCGCAAACACGCCATCGACGAACACCACGCGCCGGACATCGACATCGCCAATCAGCTTGCCCGCGTCTTTGGCGCGCGCCTTGGCGGTGTCGCTCGGCAGACCGGGTAGCGGTTTCGCCTCGCGCAACATGGCGCGCAGATCGGTGTAGTGCCACTGCTCGGCCCGCCACGTGGGAAGGCCGGTGGCGGCGAAACGCTTGAATGCCGCCTCGCGCAACGCTGCCACGGGCGCGCCGCCCGGCAGCTTCGCCTTGGCTGTGGCGAACGCCTCCGCCAACGTCAGTTCTGCGCCACTCTTCATCGGCAGGACTTCGGCAGTCATGGCGCGAGCGCGGCCTCGCCTTGGAATTGTGCGTAACCCGACGCTTCAAGCTCGAGCGCAAGCTCCTTGCCGCCGGTTTTGACGATGCGGCCGGCCGAAAGCACATGAACCACGTCCGGCACGATGTGGTCGAGCAGCCGCTGATAATGGGTGATGACGACCATGGCACGGTCGGGAGAGCGCAGCCGGTTGACGCCGTCGGAAACGATCTTCAACGCATCGATGTCGAGGCCGGAATCGGTCTCATCGAGCACGCACAGCCGCGGCTGCAGGAGCGCCATCTGTAGAATCTCGTTGCGCTTCTTCTCGCCACCCGAGAAGCCGACATTGACGCCGCGCCGGAGCATGTCGGGATCGATCTCGAGCTTGCCCGCGGTCTCGCGCACGAGCTTGAGGAACTCAGGCGTCGAATATTCGGCCTGGCCGCGCGCCTTGCGCTGGGCATTCAGCGCTGTGCGCAGAAACGTCATGGTGGCGACGCCCGGGATTTCCAGCGGATACTGGAAGGCCAGGAACAACCCCTTGGCGGCGCGTTCGTCGGCCTGCATCGACAGCACATTTTCGCCGTCGAGCAGGATCTGTCCTTCGGTCGCCTCGTAGCCAGGCTTCCCCGCCATAACGTATGCCAGCGTCGACTTGCCCGAGCCGTTCGGGCCCATGATGGCGTGAACCTCACCCTTGTCGACGGCAAGGTCGAGCCCGTTGAGAATTTGCTTGCTGTCGACCGTGACGTGCAGGTTCTTCACTTCAAGTAGCGGCACTTCGTTAGGTCCTTCTCAGTGTTTGCTGATCGCAGCCGGTCGGCAACGATCACAAGCTGAAATGCGCGATGATCTCGGCAATCAGCTCCTTTTTCCTGGCATCCCGATCGGCCGAGCCGACCGAACCGAGCGAACGCCCGCTCACGTCGATCTCGCCCTGCTCGCCAACCACGATCATCAATCCTTCCGCGTACACACCCTCATCCGGCTTGGTCAGGACGATCCGCTTGCCATCGAAAACGGCCTGAACGCCCCGCTCCTTCAATGTCTTCGAGGGCGCGAGGTCGGCGTCGAAAAACTCCTTCAGAAACATCACGGCGCCGAACTGCCGGGCGCGGCGCTCGGCGTCGTCCTTGCTTCGCTTGAGGTCGAGCTCTGCGACCGCCTTGTCGAGCGCCGACATCACACCATCCCCGCCCGACGCACCGCTTTAGCCGACCGAGCCCTCGAGGCTGATCGAGATCAGCTTCTGCGCCTCGACCGCGAACTCCATCGGCAATTGCTGGAGCACATCCTTGACAAATCCGTTGACGACGAGCGCCACCGCCTCTTCCGCCGACAGCCCGCGCTGCCGACAGTAGAACAGCATGTCCTCGGAGATTTTCGAGGTGGTTGCCTCATGCTCGAACACGGCAGAGGAGTTCTTCGCCTCGATGTAGGGCACGGTGTGGGCGCCGCACTGGTCACCGATCAGAAGCGAGTCGCAGTTGGTGAAGTTGCGCGCGCCCTTGGCGCGGCGATGCGCCATGACTTGACCGCGGTAGGTGTTGTTGGATTTTCCAGCGGCGATGCCCTTGCTGATGATCCGGCTTGTGGTGTTCTTGCCGAGATGCAGCATCTTGGTGCCGCTGTCGACCTGCTGGTAGCCGTTCGAAATCGCGATCGAATAGAACTCGCCGCGCGAATGGTCGCCGCGCAGGATGCAGCTCGGATATTTCCAGGTGATGGCGGAGCCGGTTTCAACCTGGGTCCATGAAATCTTGGAGCGTTGGCCGCGGCAGTCGCCGCGCTTGGTGACGAAATTGTAGACGCCGCCCCGGCCCTCGGCGTCGCCCGGATACCAGTTCTGCACCGTCGAATATTTGATCTCAGCATCGTCAAGAGCGATTAGCTCGACCACGGCGGCGTGGAGCTGGTTCTCGTCGCGCATCGGCGCGGTACAGCCTTCGAGATAGCTCACATAGGAACCCTTGTCGGCGATGATCAGCGTCCGCTCGAACTGGCCGGTGTTCTTCTCGTTGATGCGGAAATAAGTCGAAAGCTCCATCGGGCAGCGCACACCCGGCGGCACGTAGACGAACGAGCCGTCGGAGAATACCGCCGAGTTGAGCGTGGCAAAGAAATTGTCCGACAGCGGCACCACCGTACCGAGGTATTTCTTCACCAGGTCCGGATGCTTCTGGATCGCCTCCGAGATCGGCATGAACAACACGCCGGCCTTGGCGAGTTCCGCCTGGAAGGTGGTTGCGACCGAGACCGAGTCGAACACCGCGTCCACCGCGACGCGTCGGACGCCATTTCCAGCAACAGGCTCGCCGTCATCGTCGGTCCTGGCCTCGACCACGCCGGCGAGGATCTTCTGTTCCTTCAGCGGGATGCCGAGCTTCTCGTAGGTCTTCAGAATCTCCGGATCAATCTCATCGAGCGACTTCGGTCCGGCCTTCTTCTTCGGCGCCGCATAATAGTAGATGCCCTGATAATCGATCGGATTGTAGTGCACGCGCGCCCAGGTCGGCTCCTTCATGGTGAGCCAGCGGCGGTAGGCATCGAGCCGCCACGCTAGCATCCACTCGGGCTCGTTCTTCTTGCCCGAGATGAAGCGGACGGTGTCCTCGGAAAGGCCCTTCGGCGCCTTGTCGGATTCGATGTCGGTGACGAATCCGTACTTGTATTGGTCGACATCGATGCGGCGAACCCGCTCGATTGTCTCTTGGACGGCCGGCATTCACTCCTCCGCTCGCGGGGTCAAGGCCCGCGGCTGGGTTGTCGGTTATGGTGGTTGCGTCGATTTCGCGGGCTTTTCTCCGCCTAGGCGGCGATTTCGTCAGGGTTTCCGGCCTTATATAGGCGTTCCGCAAGCTTAGCCCAAGCATTTAGAATGGTACCAACGTCCCCATCGGTGGTTGCATAGCCAAGACTTACACGGATCGCGCCACGGGCAAGCTCGGGAGCTACGCCCATCGCCGCCAGCACATGGGACGGGGAGACTTTTCCAGACGAGCAGGCGGCTCCGGACGACACCGCCACGCCTGCCAGATCGAAGGCGATCACCGCGGTCTCGGCCTTCATGCCAGCCAACGACACCAATGTGGTGTTCGGCAATCTCTGAGACGCCTCGCCAAAGATCACAGCTTTTGGCGATATCTCCCTGATACCTTGCTCGAATTTGTTCCGCAGCACCTGCACTCTGGTTGCCTCGTCTCGCCAGCCGGATTGTACGGCCGCAGCCGCCGCGCCGAAGCCCGCGATGCCGGCCACATTTTCCGTGCCGGCACGGGCGCCCCGCTCCTGGCCACCGCCCTTGAACAGCGGCGGCAGCGCCAATCCCTCGCGCCGGATCAGCGCACCGACCCCTTGCGGCCCGCCGATCTTGTGCGATGACAGCGTCATCAGGTCGGCGCCCAGCGCTGCGAAATGGCATTCGATCCGTCCGGGGCCTTGGACCGCGTCGACATGGAGCAAGCCGCCGGCGCCGTGAACAAGCGCTGCGGCCTCCGCCACCGGCTGGACCACCCCGGTCTCGTTGTTGGCAAGCATCAGCGAAACCAGCGGACGGCTGCGGCTCGCCAGCATCCGGCCCAACAGGGCAAGGTCGACGATACCGGCTGCCGTGACCGGTATTTCTTCGACCGCGGCAAATTGACCGCCGCACTTCACTGAAGGGTGCTCGATCGCCGACACCAGCAGCGTGTCGCCCAGCGATGGCGAGAGTGCCAGCATGTTGGCCTCGGTACCGCCGGAGGTGAACACAACCTCGCGCGGCGAGGTGCCGACCATCGCCGCTACCTGCTCGCGCGCGGTCTCGATCAGATGCCGCGCAGCGCGGCCAGCGGCATGCACCGACGATGGATTGCCGGTCACGCCGAGCGCTGCCGTCATCGCGGCCTGCGCCTCCGGGCGGAGCTGCGCGGTGGCATTCCAATCGAGATAAACGTGCGTCAACGTCCTGTTCCTTCGGCCCGGCAGCCGGTTCGGCGCCTGCTCATTTTACTTGCTTTTGCCACCTCGGATCATGTTAGAACCCGCCGCACCGCACGCCAGTGCGCAGACACCCGATATTCAACAGCAGTTCTGATCAGTTACGTGCACCCCCTATTGCCGTCAAGCACGCCCTGATCCAGTTCCGCACCGGCCTTTGCCGCCTCCGGAACGTTGCCTTGAGGTTCGAGAATGCCCGAAGTGATCTTCACCGGACCTGCCGGCCGCATCGAAGGCCGCTATCATCCGGCTCCGCAGAAAAACGCACCGATCGCCATCGTGCTGCACCCGCATCCGCAGTTCGGCGGCACGATGAATCATCAGATCATCTATCAACTGTACTACGCGTTCGTGCACCGGGGCTTCGCCGCGATCCGATTCAACTTTCGCGGCGTCGGCCGCAGCCAAGGCTCCTTCGATCATGGCACCGGCGAGCTGTCCGATGCCGCCTCGGCGCTGGACTGGGCGCAATCGATCAATCCCGAGGCGCGCTCGTGCTGGATTGCCGGCTTCTCGTTCGGCGCCTGGATCGGCATGCAGCTTCTGATGCGCCGGCCCGAGATCGAAGGCTTCATCTCGGTCGCGCCGCCCGCCAATCTCTACGACTTCTCGTTCCTCGCTCCCTGCCCCTCGTCCGGACTGATCGTGCATGGGGACAAGGACGCGGTGGTGCCCTACAAGGACGTCACTGGCTTGGTCGACAAGCTCAAGACGCAGAAGGGCATCATCATCGAGCAGAAGGTGATTCCCGGCGCCAACCACTTTTTTGACGGCAAGGTCGCGCCGCTGATGGAGTCGGTCTCGCTCTATCTCGACAAGCGCCTGCAGGGTGAACGGCGCGACAGCTGATCGCGGGACGCCGCCGCGATCACTCCGCGGCGGCTGCGATCGGTACGCGCGGCCATGACGGGCTCGGCACCGGCTGCCACCACTTGGCAATTCCGATATCCTTGGCGATCACGTTCGCCGCATTGTATCCGGGGCTGCCGGTGACAGCGCCACCGGTGTGGCTGCTGGCGCCGCACAGATAGAGTCCCTTCAGCGGCGTGGCGTAGCGTCCGAGGTCCGGCGTCGGACGGTTGCCGCCGAGCTGCGACGGCATATAGGCGCCGACGTGGTGGCTGCCTCTGACCATGTTGATGCAATGACGTTCGATATCAAGCGGTGAGAACACTGCCTTGGCGACGACGTTCTTTGCCGTGAGATTAGGGGCGAACTCGCGCCACTGCGACAGCAGGCGATCCGCGATCTCGTCCTTGCGCTTGTCCCAATTCTGGGGATCGCCGTCGAGATCGTATGGCGCCCACGGCCACCAGAACGCCACGTGCTTGCCGGCCGGCGCGATCGACGGATCGAATTTCGACGAGCACGTGCCGTTGCCGGCGAAGTAGGTCGGCAGCTTCTGCTGATGAATCTCGTCGAAGATAAGATCGATGTCCGCCGTGGTATCGGCGCCGAAGATCATGTTCCAGGCGCGCGCAACGTCCGGATCGAATTTCTCCGCCGCCTCATAGCGGGGCGGCTCGTTCAAAGCGAGGTGCAGCGTCACCAGACTGTGCGAGCACCACTGGAATTTCTTGATGCCCTCAACCACGCTCGTCGGGAAATTCTGTTCGCCGGCGATCCGGATGGTTTGCGGTGCGTCGATTGCGCTCGCCACGAATCGAGCCGCAATCGTATCGCCGTTGTCCAGGCGGACGCCGGTCACACCCTTCGAATCCGACGTGATGGCATTGACGTGCTTGCCCCGGATCAGGGTGGCGCCATGGTCCTCAAGCAGCCGTTCGAGAGAAAGCGCGACAGACCCTGCTCCGCCGACCGGCAGGCCGAGCTTGGTCAACCGGCTGAGCAGGCGCGGAAAGAACGCACCGACACCGGGCACGTTCTCGATCGCAATCGCGTGCAGGATGCAGTTGAAGAACTGCCGCACGTATTCGCTCTCGAAATTCTTCTCGACCGCCTGGTGCAACGTCAGCGGCATATAGGATGCGAGTTCGTCCCACTGCGATCCGCTGACTCGCTTGCCGAGTTCGGCCGGCGGCAATGGCACCGAGTACATGAACTCGGTCATCAGCGGACCCATCTCGGTGACGAAAAGCTGGCAGAGTTCTCGGTACCGTTTGGCGTCAGCCTGTGAAAATCGCGCGATCGCCTTGGCGGTGTTCTCGACACTGCGATGAATCGTCAGCGCCTTGCCGTCCCTGAACACCTGGGCGTGCTGCACCTCCGGATAGATGTAGGCAAGTCCATACTTGTGCAGCTCGAGGTCACCGAGCACCGGCCCCTCGCCGATGAAGTGATATGAGGAGTGCGAATTGTGCTTGAACCCCGGCGCGACAAATTCGCTGGTCGAGCAGCCGCCGCCCATCACGTCGTTGCGTTCGACGACGGCAATCTTCAAGCCGGCTTTTGCAAGATAGGACGCGCAGATCAGCCCATTGTGCCCTGCGCCAACGATGATGCCATCGTATTCCATTGCCGCCTCCCTTGCGCACCGGGACGGTCTTAGGCCGTCGCCCGCGAAATCATGTCATAGATGGCAAGGTGCAACAATGCGCCGAGGAAGCCGGCTAAGGCTTCGCGACGACGCCGCCACGCAATGGTTTCGGCGCGCCGCTCGTCGTCGGAAACGTGATCGGCAAGCCGCGCGGTCCGAACCGGAGGATGCGTTCGCCATCCGTCTCGATGATGGCCTCGTCGACCCCGTTGAGCGAGGTGCCGCTCATCAGCCCGATCGCCCTGATCGCTTCCAAAAGCCCGCCCGCCCGCCGTTGAATCCCGCCTAGGACCTGTTACACCAGCCGCCGCAGCGAGGAGAGCCGATGAGCGCTTATAAGTCCGATTTGCTTAACGTTTTGGCGGAGCGCGGATTTATCCACCAGGTTTCCGAGCCGGAGGCGCTCGATCAACTCGCCAACGCAAAGCAGATCACAGCCTATATCGGGTTCGACTGCACGGCGGCTTCGCTTCACGTCGGCTCGCTCTTGCCGATCATGATGCTGTACTGGCTGCAGCAGACCGGCCACCGCCCGATCGCACTGATGGGCGGCGGAACCACGCGCGTCGGCGATCCGTCCGGCAAGGATGAGAGCCGCCGCATCCTGACCGAGACCGACATCAACGACAACCTTGCCGGCATCCGCGCGATCTTCTCGAAGTTCCTCAAATTCGAGAGCGCGGGCGGCAACGCGCTGATGGCCAACAATGCGGACTGGCTGAATTCGCTGAACTA
>Ga0265325_10002055_pt1 | contig 13801 bp, 14 predicted proteins | sample 41420metaG_FD_202090 | JGI IMG/M metagenome (GOLD analysis project Ga0265325, IMG submission 202090) | Rhizosphere microbial communities from Carex aquatilis grown in University of Washington, Seatle, WA, United States - 4-14-20 metaG | ecosystem: Host-associated > Plants > Roots > Rhizosphere...
TGGCACGGAATATTTCCGAACAGGCCTGCTGCCTGCGGCGGATGCGACGGCGGTGAGGGCCCAGCTTCGCAAATATCTCGACCTGCGCATCGCGTTCTACCGGACCCGCAGCGGCCCCGAGCTGCAGCAGATCGATACCGATACTGCGCAACTGCAGACGGAGATGTGGTCGGCGGTGCAGGTCCCAGCTCTGGCGCAACCGACAGCGGTGAGCGCCCTCGCGGTTGCGGGCATGAACGATGTGCTGAATTCGCAGGGATATACCCAGGCGGCGTGGTGGAACCGCATTCCAACCTCGGCCTGGAACTTGATGATGGCGATCGCTCTCTGTTGCAACGTGCTGGTCGGCTATGGGGCGCGTAGCGCTAAGGCAAGAAGCGGCCTGCTGCTTGTTTTGCCGCTGATTGTCTCCATCTCATTCCTTCTGATAGCGGACATTGACAGCCCGCGCAGCGGCTTCATTCACGTGAATCCTCAAAATCTCGTCAGCCTGGCCCAGTCCCTGCCCAAGTGAGGGGCCAGGGTCAGAGGCTGGCAGTCAGGGCAACGGGTTGAACGCCCCGCCTCAGCCCACAGACCAGTAGCCGGTCGTCGAGCTTCAGAACTGATGACTGATGACCGGCGTCTGGCTACGCTCAGGTCTTCGAGGCTTTGGGAGCAGGACTCCGCGGTTGGGCCGGTTTCTTAAGTCGTCCGGAACCCTTGTCGCTGCGGCCGAACCTGGCGTCGCTTGCCTTTACCGTTGATCGCTCCGCAGACACTACCTTCTTTGACACCCGAACCGCCTCCGCCTCCTTCGCGTTGGCACGTCCGGTTATCTGGCGGTTTTCACCTGTGTCGGCCATGACCTAAGCATCTCCCTTCGAATCGGCGCCCCTGCACGCCTGAAGCCGGTATTGCTCTTGCGCGCAAGACCGGTTTCCGCGCGTGCGTCGAGGACGTAGCTAGCTGCAATCTTTAGACATCCAACCAAGACGGCCCGGCGCACTGGATCCCTCTCCCTACATATTCGGTCCGTTGCTAGAGCTACCTTCGCCTCAGTATCCAGCCAATCACTATTCCAACGGCAACGCCGACGGCGAACGTCGTGACGACGGTTTCAACAGGATGTCGCTGCAGGCGCTTGGTGGTGTCATCCAGGAATTCTTCCGCGGCGTCGCCGCCTTGTTTTGCGGCACGCTGCGCTACGCCCACGCCATCCTCAAATGCATCCCCAATGGCAGATGCCGCCCTAGAAGCCTTGCGCGCGGTTTCGGCAATCTGCTCGCCGGTCCGATCCAACACTGATCGCGTCATTTTTTGCCCTCTCTTATTTCCCAGTTCGACGTTGATTCGCTCATTGCCCGACAGCCTTTTCAACCTTGCCGACCCAGTTTTGAACTTTGCCAGCATTCTTTTCTGCCCGGCCCTCAGCTTCCAGGTTGGGGTTGTTGGTGAGCTCGCCGGCTTTCTCCTTGATGGTTCCTTTGACTTCGTGGAGCTTACCGGTAGTTTTGTCGTCCGTGCTCGGTTTCATCATAAGCTTCTCCTCGGTTGGGTAGTAGGTTAATGGACGGTCCTTGTTGGAGACCGCGTGTCTACGCCACTCTTTTGACGGTCGGGGTTTGCACCTGCACCAGTTCGTCGAAAAGTGAGCGATAGTGGATCATCGCGCTCCGCAGCTCTTCCGTGCTGGCTTCGCCTCGGCCCAGCCGCAATGCGATGTCGTGCGCCGAGCGGTAGTTCTCCACCACGCGGGGATGGTCGACGGAAATGTCCGCCGCACGCTGGTCAAAATCGGCAACCGGATAACCGCGCGTCCGCATCAGCGAGCACACCAGCTCGTCGGCTTCCGTCACTGCACCCTTGGGATAATCGACAAACCGGGATTGCACCGCCTGCCACTGGGCCACGTAGCGTTCACGCTCGGTAGCGTCGAGATCGCGGATTTTCAGCATTTCAACCCGGGTTTCACGGTCCGCCAGCTTGGCTTCGGCCTTACGTTCGGAGCCGTGTTGTAGAACCGCCCGCTCGTACTCCGGCCCGAAACGGTCGCGCAGTTCTGCCGTCGTCTTCTTGCGTTTCCGCATGTAGAGCGCAATGGCAACGACGATCACCAGAACAACTACGACCACGAGAGCAATCAGTTTGGGATCCAGTAGATTGAAATTCATGGGGGACTCCTTATCGCTTTGAATGTCTGAGAACAGGTAAGGTTGGCTTGGGAGGTTTCCTTGCCTGCGAACAGTATCCGACCACCCGGTAGCAGAAAGCTGGTCAGAATTGCTCGTGCGCGGTGCGAATGGTCCCGCTCCCGCCAAGAGCCTTGGAGGGCCCGGCAAGGCTGATAGAAGAGCAGCCCGTTGTCAGTTCTCAGTCGCCGGCGTCTCAGCGGGTGGCTTCGAACACCAGATTGAATGGGGTTTCGGAGGCGCGGCGGAATTTGGGGAAGCCGCCGGCCATAACCACTTCGCGAATGCGCTTCTGGCCCGCCTGGGCGCCCAGCGCCATGCCGACTTCCTGCGACATCGAAGCGGGCGTGCAGATCATGGTGGAAGCTCCGTAGAAGATACGGCCGATGGGATGCAGGTTCCCTTCCACCGAATCTTCGGCGCGCGGCTCGACGATCATCCAGGTCCCTCCCGGAACCAGCGAACGGAAGACATGCTTTGCCGCGCCTACGGGATCGCCCATGTCGTGCAGGCAGTCGAAGAAGGTCACCAGATCAAAGTTGCTGCCGGGATAAGCCTTGGCCGAAGCCACTTCGAAGATAATGCGCTCCCGGACGCCGGCTTTTGCGGCCTGAGCACGGGCGCGCTCAATCGAGCCGGAATGGTAGTCGTAGCCGATGAAGGTAGAGTTGGGATAGGCCTTGGCCATGATGATGGTGGAGGCGCCGTGCCCACAGCCAACGTCGGCGACCTTGGCGCCGTTCTGAAGCTTCTCCTCCACCCCGGTGAGTGCGGGAATCCAGCTGGTGACCAGGTTGGCGTTATAGCCGGGGCGGAAGAACTTCTCCGTGCCTTCGAACAGCCAGTCATGGTGCTCGTGCCAGCCCACGCCCTCGCCGGTGCGGAAGGCGTTCAGCAGCTTGTCGATGTCGTGTGAAACCGAGACCGCTGCCAGGAAGAATCCAGGCAGATAGACCGGACTGTCTTCGTTGGCGAGCGCAAAAGCCTGCTCCGGAGAAAGCGAATACTTGCCGGAGGCGGCGTCGTAGTTGGCATAGCCGCCCGCGGCCTGGGCATTCAACCATTCGCGCACATAGCGCTCGGTGGTGCCGGTTTTTTGCGCGAGCTCGGCAGAGGTCATCCAGTCTCCGACGCCCATGGCTTTGTACAGACCGAGCCGGTCGCCAATCGCGATCAGCGAAGCGCTCATCGCCGCGCCCATGTCTCCCACGGCCTTGTTCATGAAGTCGTTGAGCTTGGTTTCATCCAACGCGGGCTGCGTTCCCTGAGATGTCATGTGAACTCCTTTGTACCCCAGAATTGAGCTTTGAAATCGGCCCAGAAATGGCGAAGTGCGCCCCGTGATTGGCAGGAATCATATACCAAAATGCCGGTCTTGGTGCGGGGGAATTCGAGGGTTCGGATATGACACTCAAGTGTGGGAATTGCGATGGCACAGAATGGCAGCGGGGCATCCCGGCTGGAACGGCCGGTTGTCTGTCAGCAGTTATCTCAGCAATGCTGAGGCTGCCTAAGCCCGAGGTACCTCAGGGGCTAAAGCCCGGTTTTGAAGTGGCTCTTGGCGGCACGGCGGAACAGGCTGCGGAAAAACTCGGCAATGAAGATCTGCCGCCGGCGGCTTCGCCGTCCAGCGCTAAAGCTCTGGCCTACCGAGCCGGCTCTGGATGACAAGAATAAACGACTTATCGGCACGACTAAAGTCGTGCCCTGACACGAAGTGAGCGCCAACCGAATTTTTCCGCAGCCTGCGAAGCCGTGCCCTTTCAAAGCGGATTTATGCTAGGTAGTGGTGCGGTCGGAAATCAGCGTGCCATTGCGGGCGTAGCTGTCGCGCGGGACTTCGATGAAGGTGATGGTCAGCCGCTCAGGGTTGACGTTCAGCTCTTCCTGCAAAACTTCGGTGACGCGCTTCACCGCCCGCCGCTTCTGGTCGGTGGTGCGGCCTTCCAGCATCGTGATCTGCACAAGCGCCATGCACTCCCCCTTTTAAGCGGGCAAAATTAGAGTGGATGCGATGGTATCATCGCCGTGGCCGAAGCGTATTAAGGGGCACGAGTGGAGCGGTTTGGGTGTATAGTGCTGGGCATTTGGGATGGCAAAAGAAAATCCTCGTTAGCCACTTGAGGGGGAAAAATGAAGCCTTTGCGAATGCTTGGATTCGCTGCGGTCCTATTGTGCGCGGTTATCGTTAACGCCCAATCGAAAGCCCAATCGCCGTGGACACCGGTCCGCAGGTTAGACATCGGAGCGGGCGCGATCGCGCTGCTCACCGATGGTAGAGTTCTGGTTCACGATGAGAGCGAAGGCCAGGGCACCTGGGGAAATTGGTGGACGCTGACCCCCGACATCAACGGAAACTATGCCAATGGGACATGGACCCAGGTAGCAACCATGCCCCCCAACTACGGCCCTCTCGACTTTGGCTCCGCGGTATTGCCCGACGGCCGCTTTATCGTCGAAGGGGGTGAAGAGAATGTTGGCGTGGGTAACGACACGACGCTTGGAGCTATTTACGATCCGGTCGCCGATACTTGGACGATGGTCAATCCTCCGTCCGGCTGGGGCACCATCGGCGACGGAGCAAGTGTCGTTCTTAGCAATGGGACCTATATGCAGGCGAGTGGCCGCGACAGCCAGCCCCATGCCGCCTTGCTGGATCCGGTCAGCTTGACCTGGAGAGGCACGGGTGCTGGGAAGTTCGACCCCTACGTTGAGGAAGGGTTGACCTTGCTGCCCGGAGGCAAGGTACTGGATGTGGATACGTACGACGGGCTCGACGATCCCAACGGGAAGAACTACGAGCTCTACGACCCTGCCAGCGGCGCCTGGTCGGTCGCCGGCAGCACAGCTGTGCAGCTCTGGGACTCAGCCGCCAATTGTGGTGGGCAAGCTACCCATGAGATCGGTCCCGCGGTCCTGCGGCCCGATGGAACGGTCTTCGCGACCGGAGCCAACAGTTGCGGCGCCGGCCACACCGCCATTTACAACGTGAGCGCAGCTAGCTGGACGGCGGGGCCGGACTTTCCCACTAACCTTGACATCGCTGATGGGCCGGCAGCCCTGCTGCCCGACGGCAATGTCCTCATGATGACCAGTCCGGGGATCTTCAACTACGGCTCGGTCTTCTTCGAGTGGGATGGTAGCAAATTGAATCAGGTCCCGGGGCCGCCCAATGCTCAATACGACAAATCCTTCTTCGGGCACATGCTGGTGCTGCCCACCGGCCAGATCCTGTTCACCGATTACAGCAGTGACGTCGAGATCTATACATCGTCGGGAAGCCCTTACCCCGGCATAGCGCCGTCGGCGCTGCTGGTTTCGGCCGTCCTGCCCCGGGGGAGTTCGACTATTCTCTCCGGCTACAAGTTCAATGGCGCCTCGCAGGCTTGCGCTTACGGGGATGACTTTCAATGTGCTACCAACTATCCCATCGTGCGCATCACCAACAACTCCACCCGGCACGTTTTCTATTGCCGCACCCATGATCACAGCACCATGGCAGTTGGCTATCCTGGGCCCACCTACACCCATTTGGACATACCGTCCAATATGGAAACCGGGGCCAGCTACCTGGAAGTGATCGCTAACGGAATCGCCTCGCAGAAGTATCAGATTGCGATCAGATAGAACTGCCCAGCACGGAAGGTTGCATTTAAGGCTTTTTCACCACCCTTCGGCTGCGCTCAGGGCAGGCTTCCCCACGGAGATCACGGAGCTAATGATTATCTTTTCTCCGTGTCCTCAGTGATCTCCGTGGTGAAACTCCTACTTCGCCAGCTCGTAGCCGGCGAAGAAATAACTCAGCTCGAAGCGCGCTGTGTCCTCGGCATCGGAGCCGTGCACCGCGTTCTTCTCGATGTTGGCGGCCCACTTCTTGCGAATGGTGCCGTCTTCGGCCTTGGCCGGGTCGGTGGCGCCCATCAGCTTGCGGTAGTCGGCAATGGCGTCCTCTTTTTCCAGCGCCATGACGACGATGGGGCCGCTGGACATGAAGTTGGTCAGCGACTCGAAGAACGGCCGGTGCACGTGCACCGCGTAGAAGCCTTCCGCCTGCGACTTGGTGATGTGCAGCATCTTCATGCCGACGATGCGGAAGTTGTTTTGCAAAAGAGTGTGGATGATGTCGCCCGCCGCGCCTTTGTCGACGGCGTCAGGCTTAACGATGGAAAGAGTACGTTGGATGGTTTTCATAAGATTGCGGTTCGCTCTTCGCGATTCGCTATTCGCCTTTCGCAAGGCGAATAGCGAGCTTTATCATTTCGCGGCCATGCCGGTCGCCTGCACCAGCATTTCCCCGATCTCGGCGGGCGACTTGGCAACGTGAATGCCGGCGGCTTCCATGGCCTTGATCTTCTCGGCAGCAGTTCCCTTCCCGCCGGAGATGATCGCGCCCGCGTGTCCCATGCGGCGTCCGGGAGGAGCGGTTTGTCCGGCGATGAATCCGATGACCGGCTTGCGCACGTTCTGCTTGATGAACTCGGCCGCGGTCTCTTCTGCGGTGCCCCCGATCTCGCCGATCATGATGATGGCTTCCGTCTCCGGATCCTGATTGAACAGGTCGATGGCGTCCACAAAGTTGGTGCCGATGATGGGGTCGCCGCCAATGCCGATCGCGGTGGACTGCCCAATGCCGCGGGTGGTGAGCTGATACACCGCCTCGTAGGTCAGCGTGCCCGAGCGCGAGACAATTCCGACATTGCCCTCTTTGTGGATGTGCGCCGGCATGATGCCGATCTTGCATCGGCCGGGCGAGATGATGCCCGGACAGTTCGGTCCGATCAGTCGCGATTTCTTCGTCTTCAGAAATTCCCAGACCTTCACCATGTCCATGGTGGGAATGCCTTCGGTGATGCAGACGATCAGTGGCAGGCCAGCGTCGGCAGCTTCCATGATGGCGTCGGCCGCGCCCGGTGGGGGAACAAAGATCACAGTCGCGTTCGCGCCCGTCTTGGCTACTGCATCGCTCACTGTATTGAATATCGGCCAACTTTCATGTGTGGTGCCGCCCTTGCCTGGGGTGACGCCGCCCACAACTTTCGTCCCGTATAAAGCGGCGTTCTTGGCGTGGAAAGTGCCTTCGCGGCCAGTCAGCCCTTGCACCAGCAGTCGTGTCGATTTATCAACCAGGATGCTCATCGAACCCCCTTGGCCGCAGCGACAACTTTCTCAGCCGCGTCCTTCATGGTCTCAGCCACGATGAAATTTAGCCCGCTTTCCTTCAGGATCTCGCGGCCCTGCTCGACGTTGGTGCCTTCGAGCCGCAGCACGATGGGCAAGGCGATGTGCGTCTTGCGCGCTGCGCTGACCACGCCAGCGGCTAAGGTATCCACGCGCAGGATGCCGCCAAAAATGTTGATCAGTACGGCCTTCACGTTCTTGTCGCTCAGCAGGATTTCGAACGCGTGCGTGACCTGCTCCTCGTTGGCGCCGCCGCCCACGTCGAGGAAGTTGGCCGGCATGCCGCCGGCATACTGGATGATGTCCATAGTGGCCATCGCCAGGCCTGCGCCGTTGACCATGCAGCCCACGTTGCCGTCAAGCTTGATGTAGTTGAGGTTGTACTTACTGGCCTCGACCTCCAGCGGGTCCTCTTCGGTGAGGTCGCGCAGGTCCTTGATGTCGGGATGGCGGTAGAGCGCGTTGTCGTCGAAGTTCATCTTGGCGTCGAGCGCGAACAGGCGGCCGTCCGTGGTGGTGATGAAGGGATTGATCTCGACCAGCGAGGCGTCGGTGTCTTCGGCCGCCCTAGCGAGGGCCATCATGAACTTCACCGCGCCGCTGATGTATTTGGCGTCGAGCCCGAGCCGGAAAGCGATCTTGCGGGCCTGAAACTGGCTCAGTCCAAAGCCGGGGACGATGTGCTCTTTAATGATGGCGTTCGGATCTTTGGCGGCGACCTCTTCGATCTCCATACCGCCGGCGGCCGAGGCCATGAAGACCAGCCGTCCCGGTCCACGGTCAAGCACGATGCCGAGATAGAGCTCGCGGGCGATGGGCAGCGTCTCTTCAATCAGTAGTCGCTGGACCGTTCTGCCCTCGGGGCCGGTCTGGTGGGTAACCAGATTCATGCCGAGCATTTTGGTGGCCAGTTCGCCGGCTTCCTCGGGCGACTTGGCGATCTTGACGCCGCCGCCCTTGCCGCGGCCTCCAGCGTGGATCTGGGCTTTGACGACAACGCCGGTCGCGCCGTCCTGAAACAGCGCCCGAGCCGCATCGAGCGCGTCCTCGCGGTTCTCAACCATCTGCCCGCGCGGTACGGCGACTCCGTACTTGGACAGGATGGCCTTTCCCTGGTACTCGTGAATTTTCATAATTTTATGTGGTGACGGCGGGTGAACTCACCCGCTGCTCCGGCTGGACGGGCCGGATTTTCAACTCCTTACAAGGATGGCACAACAACTAGGAAACTGGTGATTGTATAGGACGGGTTGCGGTGCGGGCAATGATGCGGGTCACAGTCTGGAGGCTGACCTTATCGCGTGTACCCGAATTGCACCGGGACATGGAAAAATGGAACCACCCCCTCCGATCAGAGCGACTTGGTTCCGCGCCGCAACGCATCGTTCATGCGGGACTGCCAGCCGGGACCGGTAGCGCGGTACGTCTCGAGCACGTCCCGGTCGACGCGAATGGTGACCGGCTTCTTAGTGGGTGCCTTCTGCGGTCCCCGCTGTCCACGTCTGCGCTTCACGGCATACTCCGCCAAACCCGGCAGAGTCTCCCGCAAGGGCCGCAACGTCGCCAGTTCTTCATCGGTCAGTGGTGGGGAGTCGACGGCATCCCAATCCTCCTGTCTGATCTGGTTCGGCTTTTTACGCGTTCTCACGGTATGCCCTTTCTTCTCGCTTGTTCGCTTTCCGAAGACTGATCACCCGCACTGTCTGGCCGCGCTTGGTGAACACCAGTACATGCAATCGTCCATGGATGTACCCGATCGCTACGTGCCGAAGCTCCCCATAGCTCTTGCGGATATCAACTTTCAGTAACGCCGTATCGAAGTCGAATTCTGCCGCAAGAGCTAAATCGACTCCGTGTTTGGCAAGGTTGGCTTGGCATTTCGCGGGGTCGAACTCAAACGATACAATTTGATTGTACATACAAACAAATTGACTGTCACGTCGAATGCGCTACTGCTTTCTTCCCCTTGTGCCGTTTGCCCACTCCTCCCACAGGCCGAAGCCCTTCATCTGATCGTCGAGATGGGTTTCGGGGAAGGTAGCCTCGATCTGCGAGCGGGTATAGCGCGGCCCGATACGCTGGGGTGCGTTGGCTAGCTCGACGATCAGTTCCGCGGCCATCGCTTCGTTTTTCTTCAGCTGGGTGAAGTCGACCTTATCGAAGGTATCGGAGCTGGCGTGGTAGTTGATCAAGTAATTGGCCTCCACCTGGTTGGGCAAGATCGTGGGAACGCCTTCCATCATGAAGTCGAAATTGTCCGTGCCGACGGTGGCGTCGTTGGTCACGGCGTCCGACTTCCATTGCGCAAAGGGCCGCAGCATGGGCGTCAACGCGGCATCCACGTCCTTGCGCCCGCCGGTAGAGAAGCTGGCAATTGCGCCAACGCCTTCATCCAGCACCACCTCGGCGACGATGTTGTCGAGCTCCTTACTGTGGGCACGGACATAGGCCCCGGAGCCGATCAGCCCCTGCTCTTCGCCGGAGAAGAGAATAAAGCGAATGGTACGTCGCGGGCGAATGCCGGCGGCTTTGATGGCCCGCAATGTGTCGATAACCAACGCGGCGTTGCAGCCGTTGTCGAGCGCGCCCGTGCCCAGTTCCCAGGAATCGAGATGAGCGCCGAGGATGACGATTTCGTTGGGCAGCTCAGTTCCCTTCAGTTCGGCCACCACGTTCGCGGTTTTGATTTCAGGCCCGAGCTGGTTCGGCATCGAGACGGACATCATGATTTTTTCGCCGTGCGCCAGCAGCCGGGCGATGCGCTCGGAATCTTCGCGCGCCAACAGGACCTGCGGAATTACGTCGACCTTCCCGTTACTGGTGTTGATGTGGCGATACAACAGGTCATGCTCGCGACTGGAGGTGAAGGCGATGGCCAGCGCTTTGCCCTTTGCAGCGTTCGCGATGATCCCGGGCGCGCGATAGTATTCCTCGAAGAGATCGTTCCAGGTCTTCAGCACGTTGCTGTGAGCCAGCACGATGGCCCCGGCGATGTCGCCCGCCTTGGCGAACTCCGCATCGGTGCCCATGCCGACGTCCACGACACGGGCCGTGGCGTTCAAAGCTGGTCCCCAAGCGATGGAGTGGGCGCGCACGTAGAACTTCACCGGAGCGACCACATTGACCAGGGTGTCGCCTTCTCCCCACGACTGAGCAATGGTGAATTCCTCCGTATGGACGGAGTCGGCACCGGCCGCCTTGAATGCATTCGCCCCCCACTGCACAGCCTGCTGCATGGCCGGAGTGCCGGGAACGCGGCCGCCAATCTCGTCGGTCAGCACCCGCAGATTTTCCTGCAGCGGCGTCGGAGGCTTGAGGGCCTCCTGCATCACGGCGTCGTTGGACTGGGCAAGACAGAGCGGAGCTGCGGTCAGTATGGAGGCGAGAACAAGAAAAACCTTGGACCAGCGCATAGCCACGGGATTATACGATGGGGCAGCGTTAACACAGAAGAACTTCCGCTTGCTCTTTCTGGAAGATCGATCTCGATACCGGGACCATAGTCCGCAGCCCACCTGGGTGTCATCCAATACCGTTAGGCCGCGGAAATTCCCCGAACAAGGGCCGGCACTTCCCTTTCGCCGTGCCGGATGTGTTGTAATAGAAAGAGTTTTGTATGCTGAAAACGTCACCAGGAGTGCGCCGGCGGGTCGTAGCCTCCAAACGCCGGCTCCGCGAATTGAAGATGGTTGCCAAAGGGTTGGCCTCGACCGACCACCCCATTTTGGCGCACGTCATCCCCATTCGCCGCTGCAATCTGGCCTGCACCTACTGCAACGAGTACGACGACTTCTCCAAACCAGTTCCGGTGGAGCAGATGAAGCGGCGCATCGAAGACCTGGCGCGCCTTGGAACCTCGATTGTCACCTTCAGCGGCGGTGAGCCGCTGCTGCATCCTGAACTGGACGAGCTGATTGCTCATATCCGCAAGCATGGCATGATCTCAGGCCTCATCACCAACGGCTACCTGCTGGTGGCAGAGCGCATTAAGCGCCTGAATCGCGCCGGGCTCGACCATCTGCAGATCAGCATCGACAACGTGATGCCCGACGATGTGTCCAAGAAGTCGCTGAAGGTCCTGGACAGGAAGCTGGAACTACTGGCCGAACACGCCGAATTCCACGTGAACATCAATTCCGTGGTCGGCGGCGGCATTCACAATCCGCACGACGCGCTGGTGGTAGGACGGCGCGCGGTTGGGCTCGGTTTTACCTCCACCATAGGCATCATTCACGATGGCGACGGCCAGCTTCGCCCGCTGGGCGCGGTGGAGCGCGAGGTCTTCCTCAAGATGAAGGGTCTGGACAAGCGCCATTATTCGCGCTTCAACTGGTTCCAGAACAACATCGCCGACGGGAAGCCCAACGATTGGCGCTGCCGCGCCGGAGCGCGCTACCTCTACATTTGCGAGGACGGCCTGGTGCACTACTGCTCGCAACAGCGCGGCTATCCCGGCATTCCGCTGGAGCAGTACACGGTGGAAGATATCCGCCGCGAGTTCCTCACCGAGAAAAGCTGCGCGCCGCACTGTACCGTCTCGTGTGTACACCAAGTCTCCTACATGGACCATTGGCGCGCTCCGCAGACCCGGCAGGTCCCGCAGTCCCCGGTCGATGCGGGGCAACTGGTGCAAATCGAATAGCCGCGGATGTTATACTTTTTCTGGCCCCTCAAGAATGCTTCCTTACAAATGGGCGCGTAGCTCAATTGGCAGAGCAACTGACTCTTAATCAGTAGGTTGAAGGTTCGATTCCTTCCGCGCTCACCAACTTCTCCCCGGTTCAAGGACGGAGGAGTTGTGTTGACTCAAGATCTGCAATCAGTCATTGCTCTCATCCAAGGCGGATGGTCGCACGCCCGCGTACTGGTGGCCGGCGATGTCATGCTCGACAAGTACGTCTGGGGACAGGCTACCCGCATCTCTCCGGAAGCGCCGGTCCCAATTCTTCATGTCGAACACCGTACTGAGACGCCGGGCGGCGCGGCCAATGTGGCGATGAATCTTGCCGGACTGGCCGTGCATGCCATGGTTGCCGGATTTTGCGGTGACGATGAAGACGGCCGGCAAGTCGAGCGGCTGTTGCAGCAGGCGGGCGTCGAATGCCGTTTGGTGAAAACGGCAACGGCGCCGACGATCAGCAAGACCCGGGTCATGAGCGGACATCAGCAACTGCTCCGCCTCGACCTCGAGACAAAGATTGAAACCTGCGACACGGACCATGCGAAGTTGCTGTCGGCGATGTGTCAACTCGCCAGGCAGGCCGACACCATCATCTTGTCCGACTACGGTAAAGGCACATTGACGCCGTTCTTGTGCCAGGAACTGATCCGGGCCGGCCGCGATCGTGGAATTCCAATTGTGGTCGATCCTAAAGGAAGGGATTTTCGACGCTATCAGGGCGCGACGACAATCTGCCCGAACTTGCAGGAGCTGGCGCTTGCACTCAACGAGTCGCAGGACGACTTCCCGGCCCTGTTTGCTCTCGCACAGTCGCGAGTCGCTTCTTGGGGAGTGGACTACCTGACGGTGACCATGGGCGAACGAGGTATTGCGGTCATTCGCCCAGACTCCATCGTTCATGCGCCCGCACGGGCGCGGCAGGTCTTCGACGTGTCGGGTGCGGGCGATACCGTTGTGGCGACGCTGGCGGCTGGCCGGGCTTGCGGAATGCCGGTCGAGACGGCGGTCGAACTGGCTAACCTCGCAGCCGGCGTGGTGGTGGGCAAGGTCGGTACCGTGGCCATCCAACGCCAGGAACTGCTGGTGGAGCTTTCAGCCGACCTGGCTCCGCAAGCGGAAGGCAAAATCCTGGACCGTGAGCAACTGCTGGCGCGTCTGGCCGGCTGGAGGGCGAATAACGACACCGTCGTCTTCACCAATGGATGCTTCGATCTGCTGCACCTCGGGCATATCACGCTGCTGGAAGCCGCACGCCGCGAGGGGACCTACCTGGTGGTGGCGATCAACAGCGATGCCTCGGTGCGGCGGCTGAAAGGACCGGGGCGGCCCCTGCTGGACCAGATGCAACGCGCCCGCCTGCTTGCAGCCCTGGCGGCCGTGGACGCGGTGATGGTGTTTGAGGAGGATACTCCGCTGCAATGTATTCTCGCCGTGCGCCCGGATGTCCTGGTCAAGGGTGGCGACTATGCGGAGTCCAATATCGTCGGGGCCCGAGAAATGGCGACTTGGAATGGGAGGGTCAAGATCGTGCCACCGGTCGAGGGCTGCAGCACCAGCCGACTGGTTGCCAGGATGTCAGTTCCTGGGAGCGACATTGCCAGGAGCAGCGGTGCTCCGAGGCCAGATCCACCCGCCGCGGTTCTACATTAACGCTGAAAGCGGGGGGCGTTTTCAGAATTGGTGTAGACCGGCGAGCACGGGTAGAGCGGCGCTTCAGCGCCGCGTTCGCCGCGGACAGGCAGACGCTTGAGCCGCTGCGGTCATGTCTCAA
>Ga0265325_10002056_pt1 | contig 13800 bp, 15 predicted proteins | sample 41420metaG_FD_202090 | JGI IMG/M metagenome (GOLD analysis project Ga0265325, IMG submission 202090) | Rhizosphere microbial communities from Carex aquatilis grown in University of Washington, Seatle, WA, United States - 4-14-20 metaG | ecosystem: Host-associated > Plants > Roots > Rhizosphere...
TGCACTCATCGCATACCGACTGGCGATTACCGAACGCGGTCGCGATTTTGTCGACGGCTTTCGCGTGGCGATGCCGGTGTTCGGCGGCATTTGGCTCAAATACCAGGTGGCGCTCTTCGCGCGCACGCTCTCAACACTACTTACCGGCGGACTGCCGCTGGTGCCTTCGCTTGAGACCGCGGCACACGCGATTTCGTCGCGGCGCGTTTCAAGAGCGATCTTCACTTCCATCGGCACAGTGCGCGAAGGCAAGAGCCTCGCCGATTCGCTCATCAACACCGGCGTGTTTCCCAACCTGGCTGCAGAAATGATCCAGGTCGGCGAGCAAACAGGCGCGTTGCCGCAGATGCTCAACTCCGTTGCTGAATTCTTTGAAGAAGATGTGGCCACGGCACTCACTGCGGCCCTTGCACTTATTGAGCCGGCCATACTCATCGTGATGGGCGTGGTCGTCGTATTCATCCTCATCTCGCTTTACCTGCCCATCTTTTCACTGGGCCAGGTCAGTGGAGGATAGGTCTTCATCATGACTGATTCAAACATTGTCACTTTGCCGGTTACGCCGGTCGCTAATTCGAATGGCTTCGACGAACGCACCCAGGCTGAGGCGCTGGCGCTGCGCTATCACGCCGAGTTTGTCGACCTGAAAAATTTTAAAATTCAGCACGACCTGTTGCGCACCGTCCCGGTCGAACTGATGTTCCGCTATAACTTCGTGCCGATAGAACAGCAGCAGGACGTGCTCATCATCGCCGTCAGCGATCCTTCCCGCCTGATGGTGCTGGACGAGATTGCCGGACTGCTTGGTCACCGAATCATTGCCCGTGTCGCCACTCTCTCGCAGATCACCGATCTGCTGAAGAAGACAGAGCAATCGCAGCGCGTGCTCGACGAGGCCAGCGAAGGGCTCACGTTCGATGTGCTGACTGGCGAAGATAACTCCGATGAAAATATTTCGATTGAGAAGCTGACGAGCGAAGAAGACATCAGCCCCATCATCCGGCTCGTCGATACTACGATCTTTACCGCGCTCGAGCGCCGTGCTTCTGACATTCACATTGAAACCAATGACGACTCGGTGGTGGTCAAGTACCGCATCGATGGCGTGCTGCAGGCAGCCATGGCGCCCATCGCGCGCGAACACCACGCCACAATCCTGTCGCGCATCAAGATCATGAGCGAACTCGATATTGCCGAGCGCCGCGTTCCGCAGGACGGGCGTTTCCGCGTTCGCTATAAAAGCCGACTAATCGATTTCCGCGTTTCGATCATGCCAACCATTCACGGCGAAAATGCCGTGCTCCGCGTGCTCGACAAAGAATCGATGAGCGAGAAGTTCAAGCACCTCACGCTTGATGTCGTTGGCTTTGCTGATGAGGACCTGCGCCGCTTCCGCCGCTACATTCGCGAGCCTTACGGCATGGTTCTGGTTACGGGTCCAACCGGTTCGGGCAAAACTACAACGCTTTACGCGGCTCTGAATGAGATCAAAAGCGACGAAGATAAGATCATCACGATTGAGGACCCGGTCGAATATCAGATTCGCGGCATTACACAGATTCCGGTCAACGAGAAGAAAGGCCTCACCTTTGCTCGCGGTCTGCGTTCCATTCTGCGCCACGATCCCGACAAAATCCTCGTCGGCGAAATTCGCGATCAGGAAACCGCGCAGATTGCCATCAACTCTGCGCTCACCGGCCATCTTGTTTTTACTACCGTCCATGCCAATAACGTGGTCGATGTGCTGGGCCGCTTTTTGAACATGGGCGTCGAGGCGTACAACTTTGTTTCCGCGCTCAACTGCATTCTGGCGCAGCGGCTTGTGCGCACCATCTGCGAGTACTGCGGGCGCACCGTGCATTATGACGATGACCTCCTGATCACCAGCGGGCTCGATCCAGTGGAGTGGCGCGATTTCGGCTTCCGCGAGGGAGCAGGTTGCATGGAATGCGGCGGCACAGGTTATCGTGGCCGAACCGCCATTCACGAACTGCTGGATTTGACTGACCCAATCCGTGAACTCATTCTGGATAAGAAGCCGACCTCTGAAGTGCGCAAGCTGGCGCAGAAAGAAGGCATGAGCTTCCTTCGCGAGTCAGCCCTCGACCGTGTCCGTCGAGGCCTTACAACGCTCAAAGAGATCAACAAGGTAACCTTTATTGAGGCATCCCGCTAGTGAAATCGCTCCTGAGCAAGACAAAAATCGGCGCGCAATCCGGCGGTCGGCCACCTGCGGCAATCGAGTTGTCGGCTGAAGGGGTTCTGGGTGCATCATTGGACGCATCCAGCAGCGAGCCCGTCTTCGCCTTTGCTCCCCTGCCCCACGGTGCACTTATTCCCGGCATCGCCGAGTCAAACATCCGTTCCGCCGATGTGGTTTCAGCAGCCATTCGCTCCGCGCTTGGCGGAATGACTCTGCGTTCTCGCGCTGTGACCGTAGTGCTGCCTGATCCGTCCGTTCGCGTTTTCATGCTCGACTTTGATTCACTTCCCAGCCGCCCCGCTGAGATTCTTCCTGTGCTGCGACTACGCATGCGCAAGATGGTTCCCTTTGATGTGGAGCATGCCGGGATCAGTTACCAGGTTCTCTCGCAAAGCGCGGCCGCCGTTAGATTGCTCACTGCGATTTTGCCCGGCCCAGTGCTTGCTGAGTACGAAAGCGCGGTGCGCGCAGCAGGATATGAGCCAGGCGCCGTGCTGCCCTCCAGCCTTGCTGCGCTTGAGGTGGTTGACTCCATGGAAGCTGTGCTGATGGCGAACCTGAGCCCTCTGGCGCTCACCACCTCCATCGCCAACGGTAGCGACCTGCTGCTTCATCGCACGCTCGATTTACCTGACGATCCTCATGAGCGGCTTGCGGAAATCCAGCGTGGCATTGCGGTGGCCGCAGCCTATTACGAAGACACGCTTCGAGCACCGGCGCGGCAAATTCACTACGCAGGCTTTTATAACAGTCGTGATTTTGAAAAGTGGATCAGTGGTATGGATTTGAATGTGGTCGATCTTGTTCCGCGGCCAGACACTGGAGCCATCACCTCGCTTGGTCAAGCAAGCATTGCAGGCGCTGCCGGCGCCTTGGTGGGGGCTAAATAAGCCATGCGAATCGCAATCAATCTTGCAACGCGCCCCTTTGCCGATCTTGGACCGGCAATCAAACGGCTGCGTATCAGCATGGGCATTCTTGCGCTAGTGGCCCTCGCTCTGGGGCTCGGCCTGCACGCTGTTCACAATCGCGCCGAACAAGCGCGCCAGCGCGAGCGTGCCCTGGACGCCCAGATTGCGAGTGTAACGCAGGAACGGCAAAATTATCAGAACCTGATGGATCGGCCCGACAATGCGCAGCTGCTCAAGCAGGCAGACGCACTGAACCGGCTCTTTGACGAAAAGGCATTCTCGTGGACGCTGGCCATGGAGAACCTCGAAACGGTTCTGCCGCGTGGTGTGCAGGTTTCTACACTCGAGCCTGTTCGCGCCAAGGACGGCCACATTACGCTTCACCTTCGCGTCGTGGGTCCTCGCGATCGCTCTGTTGAATTGGTACGCAATCTCGAGCATTCGCGACGATTTCTGCAACCTCGCATCATTGGTGAAAACTCCGAAAGCACAAATCTGCCTAATCAGCGAATGGAGCCGGTAAGCGAGTCAAATCGGTTCACGTTCGACTTGCTGGCCGAATACAATCCGCCCACGCAGGAAGAAGCCAGAGCCGCATCGAAGATGGCTAACAACCAGCACGAATCCGCCGAATCCGCAAGCGCAACGCCTTCTTCAAGTGCTACTCGCCGGCTAGTCTCCTCCGGCCCCGGAACAGGAGGCCCGCGATGAGCAATGGAACAGCCTCCCCTGTATGGAACGAACGGCTTAAGTCGCCGCTTACATGGCACTACGTTGCGTTTGCCGCGCTGTTGCTTCTGGTTGTTGGACTTGGTGTGCGCCTCGCACTCGACTGGAGAGCAATCAGTGTTGACGCCGACACGGCCATGGCCGCCAAGCAGATTCAGCTCAAGGCCATGGACCTGCAAACCGCTCCCCTGCGCGGCCTTGATAAGCGCGTTGAAGAATCGCGTGCACAGATGCAGTCGTTTTACAGCAAGCGCATTCCGCCCAACTACTCGACTATCTCCGGCCGCATCGGCGAGCTTGAAGTTGCTTCAGGCGTGCGCATTACCCGGCTGCAGTACGCGCAAGGAATCTCTGGTCCTGATCTGACCGAGATCGCAATCGAATCCACCATCAGCGGCGAGTACCCACAGGTCATGCGCTTCATCAACAGCCTGGAGCGCGATCAGAGCTTCTTCCTCATCCGCGCCATGGCCCTCGCCGGCCAACAGGGCGGACAGGTGAATCTGCGGCTCAGCTTGTCGACGTGGATGCGCCGCGCCGACGCTGCCGCCAGTGGATTGCCATCGATACAGCAGACGGCCGAGCAGGCTGCTCCTTCCGGCGGAAGAGGGGGTGAATAGCCATGGCCATTCCTCTCGGAACTGAGAACAAGCGCCAGGTTGTCCTGGTTGTTGTGCTGTTCGCGTTCATCATCGTCTACGGCGGCGTCCAGGCGTACAAAATGTTTTTCGCGCCTTCCACGCCAATTCGCCCGGTTGCTACTCCGGTATCCACTAGTCGTTCCGTGGCCACTTCTTCTGGTTCGTCTGCGGAAGGTCCTGAGGCACAGAAGCTATCCAATGCAGGCATCGATCCGGCGCTGCACATGGAAAAGCTTGAGCAGAGCGGAAACGTCCGTTATGCAGGAACAGGCCGCAACATTTTCTCTGCCGAATCGGTGCCGGTAGCAATTGAAAAGCCGCTCAAGAGCGCTCGCATGACTGGGCCACAGCCGTCGGTGAACGTGCCTCCGCAGCCTCCGCGTCCTCCGTCCATCGACCTGAAATATTTCGGCTATTCGCAAGGGCCCGACAAATCGCTGCAGGCCTTCTTTACGCACGGCGAAGACATCTTTCTGGCGAAGACCGGCGAAATTGTGAACCACCGCTACCGCGTCGGAAACATCAATCCCAATAACGTGCAGATTACCGATCTGGCGTACAACAACACGCAGACCATTCCGTTGACTGCGTTCTGAGAGGTTGATGAAGCACACAATTCCAGCCCGCCGCGAACGCCGCTCTGAAGAGGGCTATCTCCTCGTCTGGGTCATGTTCATGCTGGCTGTATTCACCATCTGGCTATCGGTGGCCGTACCCCGGGCCGCCAAAGAGATTCAGCGTGATCGCGACGTTGAAACCATGCGTCGCGGCAAGCAGTACACGCGCGCTATACAGCTTTATTACCGCAAGTTCCATGCCTATCCACCCAACGCCAACGCACTGGTCAACACCAACGAGATCCGTTTTCTGCGCAAGAAGTACATCGATCCCGTTACCCGCAAAGATGATTGGAAGCCAATTCGCTTTGGCGAGGCAAAAACGCAGTCGACGGGCTTCTTCGGCCAACCGATCGCCGGCGCGGGTTCTGCAGGAGGCTCGGTCTTGGCAGGCGTAGGCCCCAGCGGTAGTGGAGGCCTCGGCGGCTCGTCTGCGACAGGTACTACAACCGGCTCTTCTTTGGGCGGCTCCACATTTGGCGGCAGCTCTATCTTCGGTTCGGGTAATACACCGGGCAGCAATGGCTCGGCGGGAACGACAACAGCCAACGGCTCGGCAGGAGCCAGCGGCGCAGCTGGAGCAAGCGGAACAACAGGGACAAGCAGCGCCAATGGGTCAAGCGATAGTTCCTCCGCATTCGGTTCGTCTTCAGGACAGACATTCGGAGGCGCCGGCATTATCGGCTTCTCACCTGCAAGCACCCAAACCTCGATCCTGATCCTGAAAAAGAAGCAACACTACAACGAGTGGGAGTTTGTCTACGACTTGCTGAACGACAAGCAAACTCAGGCTGGCGGTAACATGGGCCAACCGGCCAGCAGTACGACGACGCCAGTGGGCAGTTCGAGCTTCGGCGGCAGTTCAGGCACTGGATCTAGCACAGGTAGCAGCTTTGGTTCTGGGTTCGGTTCCACCCCCAGCCCGGCTCCCGGCTCGGGCGCCACACCGCAGCCTCAGCAATAAGGGCTTTCACGGCCAAACGCAAAAGACCCGCCTGGACTAGGCGGGTCTTTCTTTGTGCGAGAGAACCAAACAGTAACGGCGTTTTTAAACGCTGAAGGAGGAGCCGCAACCGCAAGTGGATTTCACCTGTGGGTTCTCGAACTTGAACCCGGCAGCTTCCAGTGTTTCAACGTAATCGACCGTGCATCCATTCAGGTACATCAGCGAAGTCGCATCAACAAACACTTTTAAATCATCAAAACTGAACACTTTATCCATCATTCCGCTCTGGTTTTCAAAGGCCATCGAGTATTGGAAGCCTGAGCAGCCCCCGCCCACAACTCCAATGCGCAAGCCTGCCGGAATTGGATCCTGGGTGGCCATGATCTCGCGAACTTTCGCGATGGCTGACGGGGTCAGAATTAGAGGAGCCTTCTTTTCAGTTTCCAGTGGTGCCGCGGTTACGGTGGACATGTGCTCTCCCGGGGATGAATTCGTAATTCTACTTTACCGTTCATTGGGCGCGGATACAAGCCAATTCACCCAGCCTGATCCATTGCCTGCCACTTGATTTGATGCGATTGGCCCCTTAAGGGTCGCAGAATTAACCCAACCAGTTAACACGCTAAGCCTATGCATTTGTGACTTCTAATCGACGCCTGGAGCCTTTCTTTCGGGTCACCAAAAAAATAAAACGATACAGCAGCACCTTTTCGGAGCTATTATGTTGAACCGAAAGGCCCCTCTACCCACGAGGCCGCGCTTCGAGTCTACGGACTCGCCGGTTCTGGGACCCAGCAATACAGTGGAGGTGGATTATGACGTTTGTACCGATCATGTGGACGGCGTGGGGCGTGATTGTCGCTGCGATGCTGTTACTGCACGTCTACCGTTCGAGCCTGGAGAAGAATGAGGACGACCAGATCTTCCTCGACGACTCCTTCGAACATGAAAGGACCGCGCAGTTAATGATCGTGGCAAAAGTTCACAAAATAGAGCCTGCGCTGCGCGTATTGAAGTGGATGGCGGTGGCCATGACTGTCGTTGTTGTCATTTACTACATTCGCGACATCATGGTGCAGCTCAATATCATCCGATAAAAACACTTCGGAAAGCCGCAAGATTGGTTGAAAAAAGTCTATAGTCTTCCTGGCCCCGGCGATCTAATCAACCGCCGGGAGTCAGGAAGTTGTTGCTCATATAAATTACAGCCTGAACTGCCTGTAGATATCGAACAGATAATAGCCAACGACAAACACCGTCGCAACTCCCACCAGAGCCAGAGTCGCCTTGCGCAATGGCTCAATTTTATTAACCTTGGCCACAATTGCTGCCTGTGCCGATTTTTCCTGCTCCATTGCTTCGCCAAGAAATACCTGGCTATCTTCATCGCGAGTCAACTGTCCCGTAAATATCTTGACGACGATAAATAGCAGAACAAATGCACCCCAAACGGACCACATCACCGGGACGAATCCCATCGCTCTCACCTCGTATGTAATGTTCCGGTCCCAGATGCCGGCGGTCGCCTAAGAATTGCTGCGGCTACCAAGTAGAGGGGCCTTTCGGGTTCCCATCTTAGAAGCCCGGCCGAACAAGCGGTCGTGACACGAGTCACAGGGTCACCATCGGAGGTGCCAGACTTATCACAAAGTGGAACAACACTCCGATCGCGCGCCAGATCAGGACGGATGAAAAAAATAATTTCGCGTGAGAGATTGATTTCAATCAGCGGGCGTGGCTATTTCCTGAAGCGGTTCAACACGGATCTTCGCAATGCGGCGGCCGTCCATTTCAACAACCGTGTAGCGGCGGCCTTCAAAGGTGGTCGACTCACCAGCCGTAGGCAAATGCGCAAGCCGCACCAGCACAAATCCAGCCAGCGTTTCCACACCGCCATCGCGGGGGAGACTCCACTGCATCTGCGTTTCAAGGTCGCGCAAATTCACGCCACCGTCCATCAGCAAAGCGCCCGACGCCGTTGAAAGCACCGGAACTGCCGGTGAGTCGAACTCGTCTTCGAGTTCCCCGGTGAACTGCTCAATCGCGTCTTCGGCAGTTACCAGGCCAACGACCGATCCGTATTCGTCCACCACCACAGCCATGTGGCGACGCTTTTTTTGAAAATCGCGGACCAGGTCAAGCACCGACTTGGTCTCTGGGACTACAAGGATGTCGCGCATGATCTGGCGCAGGCGCAATTCAACAAAAGGTGTGGTAATGCGCGTACCCGGATGTGTATGCTCCACGCCCTGCGCCGCTGCTTGCGATGGGTTTTGCTCGCGGTCCGAAGCCGTGCGGAAGAAGATGAGCCGCGCAAGATCGCGTGCGTAAACTACGCCGATAATGTGCTCAAGGCCGCGCGTCTCGTCATAGACGGGAACGCGGGACCGGTGCTTTGCAATCACCTTTGCGCTTGCTTCTTCCAGTCGCATGTTTGAGGGCAGCGAAAATATTTTCTGCCGCGGGGTCATGATCTCGCGAATCGGTACGTCATCCAGTTCCAGCGCGCGATGAATCAGTGTCTCCTGGAATTTGGGCAACAGGCCCATGCGTCGCGCTGCGGTTGCAATCAACTTCAGCTCATCTGAAGAATGCACCACAGCGCGTTCTGAAAGCGGCACGTCAAAGCCGCGCAGCACGAAAGCAGCCGAGCCTTTCAAAAGCCGGACAGCGGGCTTGGTGAGGGCCATGAAAGCGAGCATGGGCGGAGCCACCGCCACAGAGAGCGCCTCTGCCCGGCTGAGGGCCAGCGACTTGGGCACCAGTTCTCCTACAACGACGTGGAAGTAGGTGATCAGCGCAAAACCGATGGTGACGGCGGCGAAGTTTCCGTAGACCCTGGCATGCGGCAGACCTGAAAACAGCGGCGACAGCAGCGAGGCCGCCAGCGGCTCGCCGAGCCAACCAAGCGCAAGAGAGCAGAGAGTGACGCCGAGCTGGACGGCGGGCAGCAGCTCGTCGAGACGGCGCTGCAGCAAGCGCACTGCACGCGACCCCGGTACCCGCGCGGCGAGCATCTGCTCAATCCGCGTCTCGCGAATCGAAACCAGCGCGAACTCGGCAGCCACAAAAAAGGCATTGGCCAAGACGAGCATGGCCACTGCGACAGATTTAAGCAACGTCAGGCCGTGCATCTGGGTCAGAGAATAGCACTTTGGCTCGGGCGGCTGAACGCAGGCAAGCCGGTTTTCAGCTTTGCAGGCCGTCAGGAACTTGGTATCGAGGTTCTCCGTATAACCTTTTATGTCCGGCCATGCACAGTCGTGTTCGAAATTGGACAACAATTAGTGCTTCTTCCAGTGAACCAATGCGGCGATCTGCCTCAAATGGTTCAATTTAGTCGCGTGCATGCGTTTGGCAATCAGTGTGCTCAATGCATAGGCGGGTAGTCTGGCGCGCTGATCGGCGAGTTTTGCCCAGGACAACTGCCCTACCCCTGCCGGTTGGCGTGCCGTTTTTTTTGAAAGCGAGGTACGAAATGAAGCGAGTTCTGCTTTTGACGGTGGCACTCATCGTTACGGGTCTGGCGGTGATGCCGGTGTTTGCTGCTGAAGCCACATTTGACCGCACTTTAAAAGTGAGTGGCAAAGTGGATTTCACGGTCGGGACCGGTTCGGGCAGCATCCGTATAACGCACGGCTCTGATGGCCAGATACACATCTTTGGGCGTGTGCGCTCCAGCTTCGGCGCATCCGATGAGCAGGTTAAGCAAATCGCAGACAATCCGCCCATTGAGCAGACAGGAAATATCGTCCGCATCGGTGTTCGCCGCGAGAACATGCACAACATCAGCATTGATTACGAGATTCAGGCGCCAGTCGACTGCTACCTGAAAGCCTCTTCGGGCTCCGGAGAGGTGAACGACGACGGCGTGGGTGAAAATGCAAAACTCAGTACCGGCTCGGGCAGCATTCACGCCACCGGATTGCATGGGGGGTTCTCAGTCGATACAGGCTCCGGTAACATCTACGTTGAGCAAATTGGCGACGGCGATGTCAGAGCTGAGACGGGCTCTGGCTCGATTGAGCTGCGCAACCTTCATGGCGGACTGCATGCACAAACTGGCTCGGGATCCATCAAAGCGGCTGGAACACCATCTGCGGCTTGGAAGCTTGAAACCGGCTCAGGCAGCATCGAGCTGTGGACCGCCGATGCGGGTTTGACAATCGACGCAGAAACCGGTTCGGGCAGCATTCATACCGATCGCGAACTGACTACGCAGGGCACGTCAAACCGCCACCATGTAACGGGCAAGATCAACGGCGGTGGGCCGGTCGTAAGGATGGAAACCGGGTCGGGCAGCATTCGCGTTCATTGATCTCTTCCTCACAGGGACTGGGCCGCTCCTGGCAAGTCCCTGCCTTTTTCTAGGGAATCAGGTAATAAGGATCAGGATATTTAATTGAGAACTCAGCCTCGGGTGTGCCTTTAAGGTCACTCCACTGATCGCCGACATTCAGCACGAGTTTGTAGCCCTCCCTCACAATTTGTGCACGCATTGACGACTTGTAGGCAGTCGTAGACTGCAATGCCGCCGATGCTGGACGAAGAATCAGCTTCTGCCAGTTCGTGAATCCCTGGTTGGAGAGATTACGCTCAGTCGCAGCGCGTTGCGACTCGGACCTGCCGGTAATGAAGATGACGTTCACGCCCAACTTCTGCGCTTCTTTGTAGAGCCGCAGAGTGCCGGGAATCGCGGGCGCCTGCGCCGCATCAATCCAAGCATTCCAATCGCGTTGCACGTAATTGAATCCCGATTGCTGCAGCTCCTTGTAGTTCGTGAGCGAGGTCTCATCGATGTCGAGCACCACGGCCAGTTTCTTTGTAACGCGTTTCTGGGCCGCACGCCTGCGCAAGAATGCAATGGCCCGATCCGCCTGCGCGTCGAGATCGCGCGCGTAACAACCGCATGTGCAGGTGCAGTCGTGGTATTGCTTGACTTCATTCTTGAGAACGTCGAGATTGACGATTCGCTCGGCCGCAGCGTTTTGGCTGAATACTTGCTGCTGATTTGTGTTTGATGGCTGCGAGGCTTGCTTCTGTGCAAACGTGCCGGGATTGAAACTCGTGATCGTTGCAGCGATCAATACTGCTCGACACATCAGAACGAAGTCCAGATTCTTCAATGAATTCTTCCCTTCCTGCTGATACAGCACTGGCCGCGGCTCCGCATCGTACTCATAATCCTCAATCATCGCATTCCCGCCGTAGATCCCCCAACGAGGCTTGCGCGGAATCTTCCGTCCTCGCTTCGGTAAACTGGAGTCATGGTTCATGTGATTCGTCCATTGCCGGTCGAGCGCATCAAGCTGCTCGTGTTCGATCTCGACGGCACTCTTATCGACTCCGCACAGGACTTGTGCAACAGCGTAAACGCCGCGCTGGCGCAGTACGGCCGTGCTCCGCTCAACGATCCGGCGATTGCGAGTTTTGTCGGCAATGGCGCTCCAATGCTCATGAGGCGATCCCTTGCTTTGGCCGACGGAATCGATCCCGTGCAAGTGGACGAAACTCTCCTGGCCGGCGCTTACGCTTTCTTTCTCCAGTATTACCGCGAGCATAAACTGGACTTCACCTATGCTTATGACGGCGTGCTTGAGGCGCTGGCCGCGCTTCGCGATCTGCACGACACGCACGGCGGACCACCCCGCACCATGGCCGTATTGACCAACAAACCGGTTCGCCCGGCGCGCGGCATTTGCGAGGGCCTTGGCATGGCCGATTACTTCCTGCACATCTTTGGCGGCGACAGCTTCCCCGCTAAAAAGCCCGATCCTCAGGGTCTTCGCGCCCTCATGCAGGAGGCCGGCGCAACACCGGATGAAACGGTGATGATTGGCGACAGCAAAGTTGACGTGGAGACGGCGCGTAACGCGGGAGCATGGGCTATCGGCTGCGCTTTCGGATTTGGGCCGCAGAACCTGTCTGAAATTGAACCGGACGTGATCGTTGATCGAGCTTCGGACTGGGCCATCGCTCTCAACCCTGCTTCGGCAACAGGATGAGCCTGTCCGGCAGAGATTACTCAGATTCTCCGGGAACTTCTTCCATCACCCTTCCGTACTGATCTCTTGAGGAGGGTCGAATGAAGCTTCGTGCGCTTATCTTCTGTCTGTTTGTGGCCACTGTGGCCCTTGCTCCCATGCGCGCCCGTGCAAACGACGACGCCGTCCAGTTCGGCTCTGATATCACGGCCTCGGCGGATCATCCCGTCCACGATGCCGTGTGCTTTTTCTGCGATGTCCGCGCCGACGGAGAAGTCACCGGCGACATCGTTGTATTCTTTGGCGACGTCCACATTAACGGCACAGCGCACCGTGACGTAGTGAACTTTTTTGGCCGCACACAGCTGGACGACGGCGCAATCATCGAACGCGATCTGGTCAACTTCTTTGGCTCAGTCCGTGCCGGCCAAAACGCTCAGGTCGGCAGGAGCTTGGTTATCATCTTCGGAAGCCTCCATGCGCCAGGCTCTTTCAGCATCGGCCAGGACAAGTTCGTAATGCCGGGCTTCCTGCTCTTGATTCCGTTCCTCTTCTTCGCCTTGATCATCATCGTCATCGTTCGCGCAATCCGCGCCTGGCGCTGGCGTCGACGCATGTACGCCGGATATCCCGTTCCGCCGCATCTGTAGGCCGCGCGCCGTCTACAGCGGTTTATGCGCTGTACCCTTAATGCATGGGCAATCTCTCAGTGCCGTCACCGCGCCGCCTGCGCATCGTAATCCCTGGTGGCAGCGGGCACGTTGGCCACATGCTGGCGCGGTCCTTTCAGGAGCGCGGCCATCACGTCACCATCCTGACGCGCGGTCCTTACACGGCAAACTGGCAGACGGTGCACTGGGATGGCAGGCAAACCGGGCCCTGGGTTGAAACGCTCGAGGGTGCAGACGTCTGCATCAACTTAGCCGGACGCAGTGTCAATTGCCGTTACCACGACGAAAATCGCCGCGAAATCTATAACTCCCGCATCGGGAGTACGAGGCTACTCAACCAGGTCATCGCCGATCTTGAAGAGCCTCCGCGGGTGTGGCTCAATGCATCGACTGCCACCATTTATCGGCATGCGCTCGACCGGCCCATGGACGAATTCACAGGCGAACTGGGCGGCGGCGAGATGATCTCAAAGCATCGCCGCGCACCGCAGACGTGGGATTTCTCCATTGGCGTGGCCAAAGACTGGGAGGCTGCCTTCTTTGAGGCTCCCACTCCGCGCACGCGCAAAGTCGCGTTGAGATCAGCAATTGTGATGAGTCCGATACCGGGCAGCGCCTTCGGAGTTTTTTCAAATCTTGTACGAATGAGCCTGGGCGGTATGCAGGGCAATGGCCGTCAGTTCGTCTCGTGGATTCATGAAACCGACTTTGCGCGCGCCGTCGAATTTCTCATTCATCGCGCAGACATCGGCGGCCCGGTAAACCTGGCTGCACCCAATCCCCTGCCCAACCGGGACTTCATGCGCGAGTTGCGCAATGCCTGGGGAATGCCGAACGGACTGCCCGCGCCGCGTCCACTGCTCGACCTTGCGGCAACGATCATGCGCACTGAGACCGAACTGGTTTTGAAAAGCCGTCGCGTTATTCCTGGCCGGCTGCTGCAGGCCGGTTTTGAATTCGAGTTCCCCAGCTGGCCCCAAGCCGCAGAAGACCTGGTGGCGCAATGGAAACGCAGAGATTGACGCTCAGGATCGCGGCCGATTCAAAAAAACTCAGTGCGCCATCTTTCCCGTCTTAAGGAAAAAGCCGATGGCATGC
>Ga0265325_10002059_pt1 | contig 13781 bp, 17 predicted proteins | sample 41420metaG_FD_202090 | JGI IMG/M metagenome (GOLD analysis project Ga0265325, IMG submission 202090) | Rhizosphere microbial communities from Carex aquatilis grown in University of Washington, Seatle, WA, United States - 4-14-20 metaG | ecosystem: Host-associated > Plants > Roots > Rhizosphere...
GACGGGCTATCGCGTTGTTTTCCGCCAAGTTATCCGCATGAGTTAGATGTTCAGGCGCGGGCCTGCGTGACAATTTGCGAGAATGCACACAAGCTTAGCGTTGACCGCCGATAAGAGGACGCCCCGACATTGGGTTCAGCCCTAGACGTTAATCTTTACGAGTTCCTGCAGGACGTCTTTGCCTGTTCATCTGATGTCGCGGCGAGTATCGGCCGGCGCGCGATCGACCGCCGTTATCCTGTCAGGGCAATTGTTCTCAAACAGGGCGATCGGGCCAGCGCAACCTTCCTTGTGGTCGCTGGCCGAGCGCATGCGCTGGCCTATCGCCTCGAGGGTCAGATCGTCCTGTTGAACGAGTTCTTGCCTGGCGACTTCTTCGGCGCCATCGCCAATGCCGAGCCCGAGCCCGAGGACGCGGACGTGGTGGCCGTCGAGGCTCTGCGCGCCGCCGTGTTCCTTGCGCTCGACTTCTTGGCGTTGATCGAGACTTATGGATGTGTTGGGCTGGCTGTCTCAAGGATGCTGCTCAAACAACTGCGCACGACTGCCACCAGGATGGCGGAACGCACCACCCTTTCTGCCGCCGGACGCATCCATGCTGAGCTGTTACGTCTGGCGCGGCTGGGTGACGGCCGTACGGTGCGGCCGGCGCCTGTGCTGACAAGTTTAGCCATTCGCGTGCACAGCACCCGCGAGACAGTCTCGCGTACGATCAATACATTGGAGCGGCGCGGCATCATCCACCGCGAGGATGACGCGCTTGTGATCGTGGCACCGCACAGGCTGGAAGAGATGGTCGTATGAGGCCCGGCTCAGTCTGTGAGCGCAAACAACCGGACAGGACCGGCGTGGGTCATCGGCATCTCCCCTACATATTCCACTCTCGGTCGTTCCAGGGCCGATCCGGCGTGAAGTGCCGCGGCGAAATCTTCAGACAAGTGAACGGCGCCGGGAGGTGTAGAAACCACCATCCGCCCCGGTAAGGCGACGGCAGGGCCAACCAGAAGCGGCGCGCCTCCGAACGGATCGTCCACACGAAGCGCGATTCCATAGTGCCCCGCGACACGTAGGTCAGCCACACCGACCAGCGCCGCGACCGCCGATGACGCGGCACGCGCCGCATGGGTTGGGGTGTCGAACGCCACGAGCAACGCTTCTCCCATCCATCGTGGCGCAATCATGGGGGCTGGTTCTTTCGCAAAAACCCGAGCCAGACGCGGGAAAATCTCGTCCGTCAGAACAGTGGTATCGGCATCCGGCCACTCGATTCGCAGTATCGCCGCCAAACATCTCTTTGCCCTATGAGGGTCGTCTGGCCTACGTGCATCGGCGTCGGTGCGAACGCGCGGCGCGACGAGCACGTGCTGACGGCGGCCGGTCCTTTCCCAAGTTGCCCCGATCCAGTCGCTGCCACCCGGCCCGCCTTTCGCCAACGGTTTTCGATCGAGGATCAAAAGCTGAACCGCATCTGTCATCAGCACGTTTGCCTGCATCACAGTACAGCCCATCGCGACCTCAGCCGCCAACTGAAGCGCAAGCGGAGATGACGGATCGCAGTCCGTTCCGACGGCGCGGATACTATCCGCGGCCTCCAAGATATGGTCGAACCGCGCAGCCCAGTCGTTACCGACGCTGGCAACCGACGCCTCTCGGAATCGGTCCGTTGAAGCAGGGAGGACAAGGTGCAGCTCTGCACCTTCTTCAAGAAGCGCTTCGGCAATGAGAATATCAGCCCCAGCGGCTAACGCGCCGCAGCCGAAGCCTATTTTCTCCTCTCGTACAAAGTGGCGGATCTGCCGTCCGATCTCGTCGCCCTTGATGGCCGTCGCCATATGACCTGCGTAATGCAGGGCACGCGGCGGACGGCATGGCTCTAGCCACGCTTTGTCCTCGCCCATCTCGTCGAGGATTAGTGTGAACTGCCGCAACGTGGACGCATGGTCCTCGAAAGCCCGCGGTGCCAGCGACATCGCCTCGGCGAAGGCTAGCTTTGCCTGCGCGATGTCCCCCAAAAGCAGCAACGCTTCCGCCCTCGTGGCGGCCCGGTAATAGGGCGTTTCAAGCTCGTCATTGCCACATTGGATCAGCGCCAGCACCTGCCGCGCCAGAATCTGCGCTTGCTCGCGCCGTCCTGCCAGCAACGAGAGAGTCGCCGCGTTGATCAGCGGATATGTTGCTCCGCCGATCTCTCCGGCACGACTATAGGCCTTGGCGGCCTCCAGGTAGAGCCTCCGCCTTTCTACCCCCACTTCTCTAAATGCGCTGTCCTTCAACAACCGACCCAACACGCTGAGCACCGCAGGATCGTCATTGATGCGATCAAGGCCAGCGTCATGAAGCAGCCGCCACGCATAGTCCAACGCACCCGACCGCGCGTGAGCGATGATGGAGAGAAGAGACGGGTTTGCGCTCAATATGGGGCCATACTTTTACCAAACTACGTGTGGGGATGGGGGTCGCCCGGGTTTTGAATGTCGGGATCGATTCTGATCACGAGCTGCGGTGCAAGGCTCCCATCCGGCATTACTTGGTCCAGATTGATGTAGAAAGCGTAGGGGTCAACATTCGTCTTGTCGCCCAAATTCATATAGAGAGCATTGAATTGCACTTTTTGACATTTGTTGTTCACGATCTCCGGCACTAGATTGAAATATCGGGCGAACTCGGGGTAATTCATTGGGCCAAGCATGACGGCGTTTTCGTGCCGGAATTCCCAATTCCATGCGCTGTCCAGTTTCAAGATAATTGTGCAATCCGTAGGCACGCGTATTTCGAGCGGCCCGTCTTTGGAAGGATCGGGAAGCTCGGGGCGCGACACAAAGTAATACTGGATAAATCCGTTTGTGGATCGCATCCCTAAGACATAGACGCGTTCTTCCTTTGACGGCAGTGACTTCTGCGAGTTGGGAATTGGTTGTTCGTCGGCTGGATTAAACTCGCTTGGTGTTGTCGCATAGTTCATTGGTGCTTCCTTTCCGGATGCGCCCGAATGATCTCGGTAATGTCCGAGTCAAGCCTGGCGCGCTGTAGAACCCATGTTTTGTTGCTGTGATCGAAGGCGATCAATTGATCCGATATGGCGATGGCTCTTTGAAGCCGAGCTAATGCGCTTTCTTGCTGGCCGGATTCGGTATCCATCCAAGCCATAATCCGTTGAAGTGTGATCCAAACGCTTTTCAGGTGCATGTTCCGCGGATCCGCCTGCATGAGGCCATTCAAGATGCGCTCCTGAATGAGCCGGTGGGCCATGGCGTGCTCGCGGTCGCCATTTTCGCGGTATACGTCTGCCAGCCAAGCATGTCGGTTGGCGAGGTCCTCGGCGATTGCGGCGGAGACGCCCGAACGGTGCGCGGCCGCCTCCATGTGCACCAGCGCGGCCGTGCACGATTTAAGGGCCGTCGCAAGATCGTTCGGAAGTTTTAGAGCGACCGAACAGAGATTTCCTTCGGCGTATCCCGCCTCGCGGAGATACCGCGGATCATTCGGATTGATCGTAACGAGCCGATCGGCAAGTTTCTTGTAGGCCTGGAACGCGACCTTCGCGTCCACAAACCGATTCCGCGCATAGTCGACATAGCCAATCCAGAATTCGCTTTGCGCCTGATCGAAGATGCGCTCCGGATCGTTCGGGGCGGCGGCCAGTAAAGCAGCGGTTACACGTCGCGCTTCCATGAACTTCGCGAGAGCCGCGTTGTGATCGCCTCGCGTTTCGTCATCCTCACCCATGGCGTGAAGAACCCGGGCGCGGCGTTCCAGCGAGTCCGGCGGCAACCTGGCGAGGTCCTCGTCGGCATAATAGCGAAGTGCGCGTTGGTTGACGGCCGTCATTGCGTCCAGCCGTCCCACGCCCTTCAGCGTCGCTCGCAAGTCGGTCAACATGAACTCAACCAGCCCCTCGGCCTCGGTACGTTGGCGCTCAGCTTCTCTCTGGGCGTTGAACGCAAACATCGTCAGCACGCTCATTGCTAGCATTGCTGTAAGGGCCGCCGCCGTGACGACCATCACGTGCTGCAGCCGCCGCTGGGCGTCGCGCTGAATGAGTTCATCGAGGCCGATGCCGGCGATGCCGGCAACGAGCTTTAACAGTGCCAGGCGCTTTCCATCACCGGCAGCACGAAAATCGGCTGCCAGCGGCTCGACCAAATCTCCGCCGGATCCTTGTCGCTTCAGCGACTCAGGAAATCCGTCAACCGGTTCGCCGTCTACCAATGCGGCAAGTATGGGCCGGTCTGGATGGAGCGTGCGAAACAGCTCCACCTCGCGTGATACCCACATTGAAGTCGCCGCCGCACGCGAGCAAACGACCACCAGGCTTCTTGACGCCTGCAGAGCGGTCCGCACTTCGGCGCTCAAGTCGTTTGCAGCCGGCAATTCGTCGCGATCACGGAAGATTGGCGAGAGCCGCCGGGACAAAGGCCCTTGAGCCGTCACCCGGCCGACCAGCCGGCGAGGCAATGAATAGCTCTCCAGCTGCCGGTGCAGGCGCCGCCCGAAGGCAGCGTCCTTGTGGCTGTAGCTGATGAAGGCCCAGTAACGCGCGCCTTCGTCGACGGCGTTCTTTGGCACCGCGCCACCTCCCCCCCAAGAAACTCGCCAGGAACTGTGCCAGAGCCGGCGGCTCGGTACAACGTCCGGATGCGCGGCTTGTTGTTACGCCTACTGGACGTGACGTTCATTAACGATGGAGATTTCCGGGCTAGGTTGGCCGGCGTTGGCCGAGCTTCGTGGTGCCCGGAGGGCATCAGGACTCTCAGTCAGATCCCCGGAAATCGTCTCTTCTTGATCTTGGTCGATCTTCAATCGCCACACCGATCGTCCTGGGCGCGAGCCCATCCAATCATGCGTCAAACGTGACCATCATCACGGTGGAATGGGCATATTCGGGCGAGATTTGGTCGCCGATTTTTTGCGCGACAGGGTTGGAAACAGGGTTTCTCCACCGCGATCAACGAGCATTGCGCGATGGGCATCGGGGAAGAAAACCGGGCATGAAGGCCCAATCACCGCCATTTGGTCGACTTATCAAAGCACTCGATAAGTTCGTCGTCGACGTCGCAGCGTGGAATCTTCCCGAAACAGTCGCACTCCTGCGAATTGTAAGAATCGATCTCATCTCCCGGGCCAACGGCATCTCCTCAAAGGACCTGGACACACTTTTGGCCGCACTCGAGTTTGAACAGGGCATTACGGATCATCTCGGTCGTACCGAACCCAAGAAGCGCAGTCGCAAGGCGGAAAAACTGGCCCGCCACAGCTAGAAGCACGGCAAATCCGTGCAAAATCCACGCAGTCCATGCTGCGCCTTAGCGCCGACTATTGAGTTTGACCAATTCAGGTCATTTTGCAGCCGTCGGCTGGCCCTTCTGGAAGGCGAGCACCTTCATCGCGGCTGCGGCGTCCGAAAAGCCGCGCAACGAGAGGGGTAAGGTGACATGGCTGCCCGAGGATGACGTGACAGTCATGTTGGCCGACTTACCGCTGATCAGCTTCTCGACCAGTGCCGCGTCCAACCGACCCTCGATGTAGCAGCCATCGTTCTCGCAGCGGGAAAACGCCAGCGCTCCGCTCTTATACGCGTCGGAGCCGATCGTGACTCCCGCCGCAATCTGCACGCCCAACGGAACGACGATCTTCGTCACATAGCTGTTCAAGCTCGGTGCGTAAGCAATGGAGGTGCCTACGATGCGCCGTTGCGTGGCCTTGTCCGCCGTCTCTTGATACATGTCGCACGGAGCGAGCGATTTTATGGGGAAGCAGCGGACGACCCAGTCCCCGAAGACCTTTACATCCGTCGGCGCGGGTCCCTGCGCCGCTTGGGGAGGCGTTGCCGTTTCTGCAACCGAAGGACCAGATGCGCACAGCACCGCCATGACAAGAAACGCCTTGCGCCAATGCCGCATAGTTATGCCCTCTCCTACAATCGCACGCTATGGCAAGAACCGGCCCAGCCACGAATTGCGTTTATATGTTTCCCACTTCAACGCGCGCGCGCCCTTTGCAAACCCGTGAAAGGAGTATGGAAACGCAACGTCCTTGCCGTCGCGCCAAACGACCACGACGCGGCCCCCATCCGCCGCTTGCAGCGCATTGAGCGTTGGCGGGTCCAGAGGCAGCAGCGCGATGCAGCCTACGGTATCGCAGGTCTGATACTTCACCACACGCAAAGGGGCGTTCCCGATCACCAATCCCAGACCCGGCTGAAGCAGAACGCCGTGCGGCACGACAATCAGCAGGCGCTGCGCATTGTCGTCTCGGACGAACTGCAGGTGGACCAAGGTGACGCCAGTCCCACCCTGGACGACGTCTTGCGTCAGAGCGCATTCCGCAGCAGCGGTGGCCCGCGGCGGACAGCTGAGCTTCCAATCGTCGTACAACTTCGTTGCGCTCTCAGTGCCGTTCCGGGAGAAATAGAGCCCGCCAAGAACCGTGCATACGCCCAGCACAAAAGCGGCGATGGCAACCAACAAAGTCTTTCCCACTATTTCCCCCCTGTTGCGGCCTGCCCAGCAGGCGGCATTTGATCAGATTGCCCGCCACGATGCACGCCAAATTATCGTCATTGGCGATTAGTGAATTGCCGAGTCATTCCGCAGGAATTCGCTTAAGGAAAATACTTCGATCGTGCCGGGAAGCATCGCAGTGGCGCGATGCAGTGCCCCCAGAAATAGAATGCCTGTCTCGCCGGCTTGCAGTGTCTTGTCTATGCGCTGCGCGATGAAGCGATCCCTGCGATCCAGCAAGTCGCGGAGGATTTCGGCATTTCCGTCCTTCGCGGCATCTGCGCCAAGGCTGCCCGCGTCGGCGTGCAAGCCATCCATGATCAATTGGTATTCCTTCCGAAGCAGGTCGGGGTTCTCGGTCCCCTCGATCTTTGCGCCGCGCTCCGCGAGCTTCAGCAGAATGCGGTAATTCACGCCGCCTTGCTGTGCGAGATCGCGAACGATTTTTTCCTCCAGCCCGCAAACGGGCAGGCCATCCTGGTAGAGCCGCAATTTGGAGAAATCGACGGGAAGGCGGTCCATCGCGATTTCCATGGCGCTCCAGAATTCGGCGAGCGCTGTTCTGCTCGCCTTCCAGGCCGCCTCGCCGCCCTTTTCGATATAGGCTTGGCGCACGCGCTCCTGGATTGGACCCAGATCGGCCTGGCTGTGGACGATCGGAACGTGAATGAGCCGTCTCAAGATTTCGCTCCAACTCGGTCTGCGTGCCGCTTAACGATCGACCCCGGTTCCGCTGACGGCTGTCCGAAAGTGCTCCATGCGGATGGCGAGATGCTCGCCAGTCTCTGCTTTGTCCTTGTGATTTGCCAGGTATTCGCGGATCGCGGCCAGACTGGCATTGCGACAGGCCAGTTCGATGTCGGCACCGCTTTGGCCTTCGCTCGCCGCGCCGGCCAGTTCCGCAAGGTTCACATCCTTGGCAAGCGGCCGGCCGCGCGTGTGGACCTTAAAGATCGCGAGCCTCGCCGCTGGATCGGGCGGCGGCAGTTCGATCAGAAAATCGAAGCGTCCCGCCCGCAGCAGTGCCGGATCGACAAGGTCTTTGCGGTTGGTGGCGGCGAGGACGACGACACCTCGTAGTTCCTGCACGCCGTCCATTTCGGTGAGGAGTTGGGCAATGGTGCGATCGGTCACCGAGCTGCCTTCGCCGCCGCCGCGGCGCGGCGCGATGCTGTCGATCTCATCGAGGAACACGATGCAGGGCGAGGCCAGTTTCGCCTTGTGGAACAGTTCGCGCACCGCGCGCTCGGTCTCGCCAACCCAACGGCTCATTAGGGCGGGGCCTTTGACCGAGATGAAGTTCGCGCCACTTTCCGTCGCCACGGCTTTGGCAAGCAGGGTCTTGCCGACGCCCGGCGGCCCGTACAGCAGGATGCCCTTGGGCGGGACGACGCCGGCTTCCTTGAACAGGTCCGGATACCGCGCCGGCCACTCGATCGATTCATTGAGGATGCGCTTGGCTTCGTCCAGGCCGCCGATATCGGACCATTTGACGTCGGCCGCCTCGGTAAACATCTCGCGGATGGCCGAGGGCTCGATCAGCGCCAGAGCCTCCTGGAAATTGTCCATGCCCACCGTCAGCTTTTCCAGATCGTCGGCGGGAATGTCGTCAAGGTCGAGACTGAAACCGGAAAAAAGCTTGCGCAGCCGCGCCATCGCCGCCTCGCGGCAGAGCGATTGCAGGTCTGCGCCGACAAAGCCATGCGTGACCTGTGCCAGGCGATCGAGGCTTACGTCCTCGGCCAACGGCATGCCGCGTGAATGTACTTGAAGGATCTGCAGACGGCCGGGTTTGTCGGGAACGCCGATGGCGATCTCGCGGTCGAAGCGGCCGGGACGGCGCAAGGCGGGATCGATGGAGTCCGGGATATTGGTGGCGCCGATGACGATCACCTGGCCCCTGCCCTTGAGCCCATCCATCAGCGTCAGAAGCTGCGAAACAACCCGGCGCTCGACCTGCTGCTCGCTGCCGAGCGAGGTGCGCTTGGGCGCGATCGCGTCGATCTCGTCGAGGAAGATGATGCTGGGGCCGGCCCCCGCGTCCTCGAACACCTTGCGCAGATGCGCTTCGCTCTCGCCGTAGAACTTATGCATGATCTCCGGACCGCTGAGCCCGAAGAATTTGGCGTCGGTCTCGTTGGCCACGGCGCGCGCGATCAGCGTCTTACCGCAGCCCGGCGGACCGTAGAGCAGGACGCCCTTTGGCGGATCGATGCCGAGTTGCTCAAAAATCTCGGGGCGCCTAAGCGGCAGCTCGATCATTTCGCGGATCGACGCCAGTTCGCGGTGCAGGCCGCCGATATCTTCATAGGCGATCCGCTGCTGCTGGGCACCGCCAGCCTGCTGCCCGCTGACCTCGATGGTGGTCGTCGGATGAATCACGACGGCCCCTTGCGGCACGGTTTTCAGCACGGTGAAATCGCGGGTACGGGTGCCCATCAGGGTGGCGCGGACCCGATCGCCTTCGGTGATGACGAGCCCTTCGAGTAGCCTTGCCACATAATCGCCGCGCCCCTTGCCATGGGACGTGTCGTCCGCCGGCGCGAGCTTGACCCTCGTCGCGGCGGCATAAGACGTCGCGAGCAACCGGACTTTGCCGCCAAGGCTGACTTTTGCGTTGTCGCGCGTCAGCCCGTCGACCTGCACGATTCCCTTACCCCGATCGCCTGGAAAGGCGGACATGGCCTTGGCGGCGGTTTCACGTTCGCCGATCAGCCGGACGACATCGCCGGGCTCGATGCCCAAGCTGACCATATCGGCGGGATCGAGGCGGGCCAGGCCGCGGCCCACATCCTTGGGGAGCGCCTCGGCGACTTTCCTGGTGATTTCCTGCTTCTGGGTATCGCGTTCTTTTACGGCAACGATCTTCTCATCCATGGCGCGCCTCGTCCGCGATATCGTGAAAACCGCCGAGCCTGAGTGCTAGGTCGTCGTCGGTCAAACCAAAATGCACCTTCAGCTCCGTCATGCGCTCCTCAAGCCGGAGCAGCGCAAGTCCCAGGCGCTCGATTTCCTCTTCGGTCAGCGTGCCGCTGTCGACGCGCCGGATAGCTTGTTTTTCGACGAGCTGCCGGATCGTTTCCACCAGAACCAGGACGAGCCTGGCGAGATCGTCACCCGTTTTGTCGGGATCAACACAGACCGGAGAGCCGGCGGGACGGGCAAAGAGTCCTTGGCGCGCCGGTTTAGCAGGGGCTGGCCATTGCACGGCCTCCTTCAAGAGCTTGTCCGAAGCCGTCAGGGGGTCGTGCGCTTGCAGCGTCATGACAACTCCTCGCAAAGGGGTTCCGCCGCCACGAAGGAATAGGGCGGCCAGGGACCGGTGCAGGTCACGGCGAAGCGCGGATGATCTTCGCGGAAGTGTTCGAGCGCATCGGTAAATGCCGGGACCCGGTCGCGCTCTACAAGGCACGAGACCCGATAACCCGCCGATGTATCTGCCGGCGCCGTGCAAACGACGTCCTGCAAAGCCGTGTCGAGATGCTGTCGCAGCATCTGCCCCAAGCGCTTTCCGCTGTCCTGTCGCGCCAATTCTCCATGGTGATGCTGCAATCTGGCACGCAGATAGGCCGCACCGCGGCCGGTTGGCTCATCGTCGTTCGACGCTTTCAGATTTCTCGCGACAGCATTCGACGGTTGCAGGGATGGTACGCGAGGGAAATCGCCCAGCAATTCGACGCCTCGATTGTCGTCCATAATCCGCAAGGCGAGTTCCACCTTGCCGCGCACCCGTTCGAGATCGTTCAAAAGTTCATTCGTCGAATGCACCAGAAATTCTCTCAGCGCATCCGCGTCGGGACAGATCATGCCGAAGCGCAACGGCAGAACGGTGTAGTCCTGCATGAGTCGCTCGAGAATTCGTTCGTGGCACCAGACGTTTTGCGGCGTTGCCTTGATGGTGCGGGCCGAATAGACGCTGACCACAGCCGCGAATGCGCCGCACGACACGGACACGATATCGCCCGCTTCGTGCCCTTCGCCGCGAATGGTCTCAAAACCATTCGAATCCACGATGCCGTAGACATAGAGCATCGTCAGACCCCTTTGTTTTCGATCAACGCGGCGCCGCGTATGGCCGGGTCGAGGAACCGCTGCGCCGTCCCATACGAGGCCACCAGTACCTTTAGACCGACATAAACCAGCTCGATGCCGGCGAGCGATATCGTCGCTTCACCCCACAGGACGACGCCCTTGTTCAGCGCGCGATCGAGAAGATCGGCTAGCGCCAGTTCATCGTCATGTCCAATTCGAGAGACCATTCTTCACTCTCCCAGCCGGTAATCAGCAAAGCTGAACGGGGGCCATGGTCCGTTGATCTCGTAGTGGAAACCGAGCGACCGTTTGTCTTTTCGCAATTCGCTAATCAACGCGAAGAACCGCTCTTCGGCCGGCTTGGCGACGAGGAACGCGTTGTTCCACACCATGTCGTCGGTGCGTCCGTGAACCGCCGCGGGCTGAAGCTTCATCGACGCGTTTGCGCGGGCACCCTCGCACAAACGCACGCGGCTCTCTTCGGCGCCTTGCGCAATGACGCGTTCGGATTCCTCTTCCGCGAGGCGTTCAATCCGCCTTTGCAGGAAGAAGGCGCGGCCTTGTGCCGCCGCCGCAAGCTCGTTTTGTGCTGCAAGCACAGCAGGAGACGCCTTGCTGAGATGGCCGCTCAGAACCGAGCGGTCGCAGAATATCTTCACGCCCCACTCCCGCGCCCCTTCCACCCGCTCCAGCGCGTCGAGCAAGCCTTGGCGATGTTCATGCAGCGCCTCGGATACTTTCTCGTCGTCGGTGAACAGCGCACCGAACCGCATCGGCAGCACGGTTTTCGTGTCAAGCAGGCTCTGAAGAACGCGGTGATGTTCGAGTATCAGCCGCTTGGCCTGCTCGGGATCCTGGAGTTCTTCCTCGAAGGATACGCCGTCTGCCGGCGTCGCTACCATGCTGACCAGCGCGGCCAAGCCGTCGCCGACGATGGCATGGACAGGGTTGTCTTCGAGCCCCTTGAGCGGCGGCAGATTTGGCTCGGTCCCGCCCTCTCTAGCGCGCATAATTCCGTAAACATAGACGCGCTGCGCTTCCGGAGAGGTCGGGAAAACTTCTTCTCTTCTAGGCTGCAACATCTAATGCATCCTCCTGGCGCCGCACCGAGACGATGACCGAGCGCCCGGCGAGAATTGGAGTTCCGGCCGTCTCCGCATAGAGGGAAAGAATCCGGCAGGCCTCCGTCAACGCCACCATGCTGGCGTTGCCGCCGGCACCCACCGCATCGGGATGGACGCTCTTGGCGGCGCGGCGATACGCCAAGCGTACCTGTGCGACGCTTGCTTTGGGGTCGACGCCGAGCAGGCGCATGGCCTTGGTCAGCGCCGCCCTTTCGACGATTTCGATTTCCACCGTCGCAAAGCTGTAGGGCGCAAGCGGGCCGACGCAGCGCCAAGTCAGCCGGCCCCCATGAGCGGCGTCCAGCGTTTCGAGGCAGCGGTCGAGTGCAGCCATCTGGTCGCTCTTGATGAGCAGCGCAAGATGCAAGACGATTTCATCCGCGGTGGCCGGATTGGCAATCGCATCCACGGCGACCACACGCAGCGCCTCGGACAGGGACGCCGCGAGCGTTGCGCGACGGCGGTCCAGCGATTGCTTGACAAGTTTGCCGATGGCGAAGCGCAAGGCATCTTCCGGTGCGCCGATGTGCAGCTTCCATTTTTCCTTGAGCCCGATGATGGCATCCTCTTTCGCGATCTCGGCGAAGACACCTTCGACGTCCCATTTGACGAGGATTTCCATCTGCACGCAGCCCGCGAGCCGATCGAACGCGGCGTCATAGGCCGGACCTCCACGTTCGAGGAAGCTGCGAACACCCGCGTCGTCCGGCACGATCGTCCCGAATTTCACTGGCAGCACCGCTGCCGCGAGCATGATCTGTTCGACGATCTTCTGGTGGGCGAGAAGCTGGAGCACCAGTTCTTCCCGGCTCCGGCCCTGGTTTTCCGATTTCGGACCGTCGCCGACGACCGCAGCATACGGGCCTGCCGCGATCGTCCAGAGCCCGCTCAAGGCGGCGTTTGTGGCAATCGCTTCATCGACGGCCCGTCCCGCAGGCACGATCGCGTAGACGGTGACCGGCGTCTCGAAGCCGCGTCCATGCGCGTTCATTGCCGCTGCACCGCAACCGGAGAATTTGCCAGCAGCGTTTCAAGCCGGTCGAGTCGTTCCTGCAGGAGGCGGTTTTGCTCGGTCGTGACTTTCGCCTGGGACGAGAGGTACGGATCGGTCTCCCACCAGTTGATGCCCATCTCGATGGCCTTGTCGACGGACGCAATCAGCAGGCGCAGGCGAATGTTGAGAAGTTCGACGCCGACCAGCGAGATCGTGATATCGCCGGCGATGACCACGCCTTTGTCCAAAATCCGGTCGAGGATATCCGCCAGCGATGCGCCTTGTACCGAATGTTCCATACGTCCATTTGCGACAGCCATCGTCCGGCTCCATTTGCAGTAAGCGGCTAGCGGCCCAATGCCGTCGCCTTGTCGACCAGCGCCGCCGTTTTGTGCCGCAACGTCGACAAGTCGCGGCAGAGGCGACAGTTGGTGTCGTCCTGGTCGTAGGCCTTGCAGTCGAGCAACGTGGTCACGCTGGCCAACAGTTCCCGCGCCACATGCCCTTTCTCCGCCGGCCCCGTGGCATGGTTGATTGCCGCCGTAAGCCGCTCGATCTCACGTTCGCAGCCGTCGAACAGGTCAATCGGACACTCGATCTGCGGCGACGAGCGCGTCATCAATTGGTTCCCGCCTGATTGCGCAGATACCGGTTGGTTCTGTCGTAGCTGACGATGTCGCCCGCGTCGTTGAGCATGACCTCATAGGTCGCGAGGATGTCCGTCGATGGCGGAATGCGGCGCAGTTCGACGGCCGTAACCGTCAGCCGCCAGCCTTCTTCCATTCGCGCGAACCCCGAGACGCTGTCGGCTTTGTAGCCGGTGAGCGCGGCGAGTTCGTCGCGCGCCCGGGCGATCACAACAACCGAGTTCAACAAGGTCTGCGGATTGCGATGCCGAATTGGCGATCTTTCGTTCTCGACCGAAAGCTGGATGTCCAGATCGGACGAACGAGGGTTGTTAGCTCTGGTTGTCATTTTTGGCCTCTCTGATTTCCTTCAATTGCTGCAACAACACGGTCTCACGCGCTTCGTATTCTTCGATAGTGATCTTGCCGAGATCGAGATCGAGCTCGAGTTCCTGGAGCCCGGCGGTGACCTTGCCTTCATCCCAGCGCTCTGCATTGGCCTGCT
>Ga0265325_10002060_pt1 | contig 13780 bp, 13 predicted proteins | sample 41420metaG_FD_202090 | JGI IMG/M metagenome (GOLD analysis project Ga0265325, IMG submission 202090) | Rhizosphere microbial communities from Carex aquatilis grown in University of Washington, Seatle, WA, United States - 4-14-20 metaG | ecosystem: Host-associated > Plants > Roots > Rhizosphere...
ATTTTGCCTTTGATCTGGTTGCGGGCGCTGATTTTCATGGCGGGTCCTCATGGGGTGGCGCGCGCAGGCGACTGCCGCGCAGCTCGCGTTGATGAGTTTTGACGAGGACCGGAAGCGCATTCCGGTAGATCGTGGCGGGCTTACGGCGCGCCATGCAGCGCGGCCAGATTAGCAGATTCCGGCCGAAAATAAACTTATCCCGGTCTCCGAACCGCCCCTTACATTCGACGCGCCGGGTTCTGCAAAGGGCCCTGTCTATAGCAATGCCCGGAGCGGAGCCGGGCGCGGTGTCCGACAATGACATCGCGGTGGAGCGCCGGGGAGGCGCAGGGCCTCACGCTTGAGGCTCGTGCATCCTCGCAAGATGCGCAGGCCGCCGATCGCAAGGTGGCCTAAGGGAGACCGTTGCGCAGTCTCCCGGGTGCCTCCTCCGCGCTCCATCACCCCTCCCATTGGGAGGGAACGGAGACTAGAGGACCACGGGCACGCCGGGCGCCCGAGCACCAAGACCCCGGCCACCGGAGCGTTGGCTTAAACGATTGCCACACGTTGCGGCTCACAGCACACTCTGGAAAAACCGAGGAGGCCCAATGCCCGACGCGATGCCGCTCGAAGGCGAGTACGACTACATCATCGTTGGGGCAGGATCGGCCGGCTGCGTACTGGCCAATCGCCTTTCCGGCGACCCTAACAGCCGCGTGCTGATCCTCGAGGCCGGCGGCCGCGACAACTGGATCTGGTTCCACATTCCGGTCGGCTATCTATTTGCGATCGGCAATCCGCGCTCGGACTGGATGTTCAAGACCGAGCCGGTGCCGGGCCTCAATGGCCGTTCATTGAACTACCCACGCGGCAAGGTGATCGGCGGCTCATCCTCGATCAATGCGATGATCTACATGCGCGGCCAGTCCGGCGACTACGATTACTGGCGTCAACTCGGCCTGACCGGCTGGGGCTGGAGCGATGTGCTGCCGATCTTCAAGAAGCACGAGCACCATTTCCTCGGCGACGGTGAGCATCATGCGACCGGCGGCGAGTGGCGGGTCGAGCATCCGCGCGTGCGCTGGGACCTGCTCGATGCGTTCCGCGCGGCGGCCGAGGAGGCCGGCATTCGCCGCATCGTCGACTTCAACACCGGCGACAACGAGGGCTCGGCGCCATACCACGTCAACCAGAAATTCGGCCGGCGCTGGTCCGCGGCGCGCGGCTTTCTCAGGCCGGCGCTGAGCCGCTCGAACCTTCGCCTCGAAACCGGGTGTCTGGTCGAGCGCGTCGAGTTCGACGGCAAGCGCGCGGTTGGCGTGCGTTTCCGCCAGAACGGTTCAACAAAAACCGCGCGCTGCCGCGGCGAGGTGATTCTGGCAGCCGGCTCGATCGGTTCGATCCAGACGCTGTTGTTGTCCGGCGTTGGACCGGCCGCGCAGGTTGCGCAGTTCGGCATCCCGGTCGTCCTCGACAAGCCCGGTGTCGGAGAAAATCTGCAGGATCATCTGCAACTGCGGATGATCTACAAAGTCTCCGGCGTGAAGACGTTGAACGTGCAATATGGCTCGATGCTCGGCCGCGCCGGCATCTTCCTTGACTATGCGTTGCGGCGGCGCGGTCCGCTGACTATGGCGCCATCCCAGCTCGGCCTCTTCACGCGCTCCGATCCTCATCGCGAACGCGCCAATATCCAGTATCACGTGCAGCCCTTGTCGCTCGACAAGTTCGGCGATCCGCTGCACACCTTCCCGGCCTTTACGGCAAGCGTCGCCAACGTCCAGCCAACCAGCCGCGGTCATATCCGCCTCAAATCGCCCGATCCGACGCAGGCTCCGGCGATCCAGCCGAATTATCTGTCGACCGACGACGACCGCCGCGTTGCCTCCGATTCGATTCGTGTCACGCGCAACATCGTCGCACAGCCGGCATTGCAGCCGTTTCATCCCGACGAATATCTTCCGGGAGCGGCGATCGGCAACGACGACGCCAGCTTGGCGAAAGCGGGGGGTGATATCGGCACCACGATCTTCCATCCGGTTGGCACTGCCAAGATGGGATTGCCCAGCGATCCGATGGCGGTTGTGGACGAGCGTCTGCGAATCTTTGGCCTCGACCGCATCCGCGTCGTCGACGCCTCGGTGATGCCGACCATCACCTCGGGCAACACCAATTCGCCGACCATGATGATCGCCGAGAAAGGCGCTGGAATGATCCGCGAGGATCGACGCTGACTATGGTGCCGTCAGGATTTGTTTGCACGCCGGTGGCAGCGCCGACATCAGAAGCGGCTTCGCTTTGGGAGACGGCTTCGGCTCCCCTAGATTTCTGGTGAACCACCAGTCGAGGTCCTTGCCGCAGCCTTCGTCATGCGGCGTCGCCGGCTGTGTTTTGCACTCGGGACTATCCGCGGGACAACCGATGCGCAGATGAAAGTGATAGTTATGTCCCAGGACGGGGCGGATTTTGTGCAGCCATGAACGATCGCCTTTGACGTCGCGGCATAACGCCTTCTTGATGGCCGGATTGGCCAGCACGCGCTCGACCTTCGGGTCCTCGGCGAGCATCTTGTAAAGCGCGATGTATTTTTCCGACCAGACGTCCGGACGCACGTCCTTCCAATTGTCGGCCACGACATTGGTCGCCATCATGGTCTCGCGCTCTTCGCGCGTCAGCTCGCGATCAGGCATCGGCGTCAGCCAGACGTCGGCATCGAGGCCGATCTGATGGCTCCAGTGGCCGGTGAGCATCGGGCCGCCGCGCGGCTGCCCCATGTCGCCGACCAGAAAGCCATGCCAGCCGATCGACGGTGCCTTCTTGGCGAGGCGCTGGAGCACCTTGATGAGTTCAGGATGCCCCCAGTTGCGATTGCGCGACAGCCGCATCACTTGCCAGGTCGGGCCGTTGATCGGCAAGGCGGCGCCGCCGGCGAGGCAGCCATGGGTGTAATAGCCGATCGACCGCGTTGGCATCTTTGCCGGCTTGGCTTCGCGTCCGAACAGTTCTTTGGCGGGCGTTTGCGGATCGCTCGGATGCTGCAAAGCAGGCAGCGGCTTCGGATCGACGGTGCCGAGGTCCTGCGCGGCCGCCAAGCCGCAGGCGGCCACTAGAAGCATCAGACTGCGGCCCATCAGGCCTGCGTGAAATCCGATCATGGGGAAACACCCTGGAAGGTCGCGCCCAGCGCACTTTTACTCAAGCCCTGAGGCAGGGAATAGCTCGCCACCGTGAAGTTCGCCGTCAATCTTTACAAGGCGACTACAATCCGGCAGATTAACCATAGATGCGGCGCAGAACCCCGAGGCTTTACGGGAGTGAAAATGCGTCGTTTTTTTATGAGTACCGCCTTCGAGTGCCTGGCCATTTTCGCGATTGTGGGGCGACCCGCCGCGGCACGGGCCGATGTCCTGATCGCGGTCAACAAATCCACCCAAAGCATGACGGTCGTCGTCAACGGCCGTGAGCGCTATCACTGGCCGGTGTCGACCGGCGTGGGCGGCGGGCCGCCTTCAGGGCAGTATCAACCCGAGCGCCTGGAGCGAACCTGGTATTCGCGGCGCTACAACTGGTCGCCGATGCCGCACGCCATTTTCTTCCATCAGGGCTACGCCATCCATGGCACGTACTACGTCTCGCGGCTCGGGCAGCCTGCCTCGCATGGTTGTGTGCGCCTGCATCCGAGCCATGCTGCCGCGCTGTTCGCATTGGTGCGCGGCGAGGGTATGGGTCGAACGCATATTGTCGTCTCCAATGCGGGGCGCTACGCCGATGGTCGGCGATAAATCGTAGAGGAGGATTATGATGGCGGACTATCTTGGCAAGAGCGAGCAGCAGAAGAAGCGCGCCTATTCGCCCGCCGTCATCACCCAAGGCGGCAAGACCGTCTACCTCGCCGGCCAGACCGCAACTCAGGACGAGCAGGGCAACGACATCTCCGGAAATTTCGAGGCGCAGGTGAAGACGCTGTTCAGCCTGCTCGACAAGACGCTGCAGCGGGCTGGCGGCAAGCTTGCCAACATGGTGACGATGACGGTGTTCATCACCGACCCGCGGCTTGGCGACCGCTTCGTCGAGATGCGCGCAGGCTTCTTCCCGGACGGCAATTATCCGGCGAGCGCGCTGATCACAATCTCGCATCTCGCGCGACCAGGGATGCTGATCGAAATCCAGGGTATCGCGGTGATCGGCGGCTGAGTTCGGAGGCCCGCCGCGTCGGCGCATGACTAAACGTCGACCTTCAGCGCGGCGATGAACGCCTCCTGCGGGATATCGACTTTGCCGAACTGGCGCATCTTCTTCTTGCCTTCCTTCTGCTTGTCCAGCAGTTTCCGCTTACGCGTGACGTCGCCGCCGTAGCATTTGGCGGTGACGTCCTTGCGGAAGGCGCGCACGGTCTCGCGGGCGATGATCTTGCCGCCGATCGCCGCCTGGATCGGAATTTGGAACATGTGCGGCGGGATCAGCTCTTTCAGCTTCTCGACCATGGCGCGGCCGCGCTGCTCGGCGCGCGTTCTGTGCACCAGCATGGAAAGTGCGTCGACCGGGTCGCCATTGACCAGGATCGACATCTTCACGAGGTCGGCGGGCTTGTAGTCGGTGAGGTGATAGTCGAACGAGGCATAGCCCCGCGACACTGATTTCAGCCGGTCATAGAAATCGAACACCACTTCGTTGAGCGGCAGGTCGTACTTAGCCATGGCGCGAGCGCCGACATAGGTCAGATCGACCTGGACGCCGCGGCGATCCTGACAAAGCTTGAGCACCGAGCCGAGATATTCATCGGGCGTCAGGATCGTCGCCTGGATCCACGGCTCGTGGATCTCCAGGATCTTCATCGGGTCCGGCATGTCGACCGGATTGTGGATGTCGATCTGGGACCCGTCGCGCAGGTCCATCTTGTAGATCACCGAGGGGGCCGTTGCGATCAAATCGAGATTGAACTCGCGAGACAGCCGCTCTTGGATGATTTCGAGATGCAGCAGGCCGAGGAAGCCGCAACGGAAGCCGAAGCCGAGCGCCGCGCTGGTCTCCATCTCGAACGAAAAGCTTGCGTCGTTGAGACGAAGCCTACCCATGGCGGCGCGCAGGTCTTCGAACTGCGCGGCGTCGACCGGGAATAACCCGCAGAACACCACCGGAATTGCCGGCTGGAAGCCGGGCAGCGCCTTTTCGACCGGTTTGCGATCATCCGTGAGAGTGTCGCCGACGCGGGTGTCGGCAACCTCCTTGATCGCCGCAGTGAGATAACCGATCTCGCCGGGCCCAAGCTCCTCGACCGGCACGAGCTTCGGCCGGAACACGCCGACGCGATCCACATCGTAGGCCGCGTTGGTGCCCATCATGCGGATGCGCTGGCCCTTCTTGAGCGTGCCATCGACAATGCGAACCAGGACGACGACGCCGAGATAGCTGTCGTACCAGCTGTCGACCAGCAACGCCTTGAGCGTTCCGTCGCGGTCGCCCTTGGGCGGTGGCAGTCGCTCGACGATCGCCTCCAAAACCTCGGGCACGTTCAGCCCGGTCTTGGCCGAGATCAGGATGGCGCCGGAGGCGTCGATGCCGATCACGTCCTCGATCTGCTGCCTGACCTTGTCTGGCTCCGCGGCCGGCAGATCGACCTTGTTGAGCACCGGCACGATCTCATGGCCGGCGTCGATGGCGTGATAGACATTGGCGAGCGTCTGCGCCTCGACGCCCTGGCTTGCATCGACGACGAGCAGCGAGCCTTCGACCGCGGCGAGCGAGCGGTTCACCTCGTAGGCGAAATCGACGTGGCCGGGGGTGTCGATCAAGTTAAGGATGTAATCCTTGCCGTTACGCGCCTTGTAATTGAGTCGGACGGTCTGCGCCTTGATGGTGATGCCGCGCTCGCGCTCGATGTCCATCGAATCGAGCACCTGCTCGACCATTTCGCGCTCCTGCATGGTGCCGGTGAGCTGGATCAGCCGGTCCGCGAGCGTCGATTTGCCATGGTCAATGTGGGCGACAATCGAGAAATTGCGGATGTTTTCGATGGCGGAGGCCGTCATGGGCGGCAGATAACACCGCTGTTGCGCTGCGGCAAGGATTACTCCAGCAATCCCTTGGCTTTCGCTGCGATATCCTTCGGCGTCGCCAAGACCTTTTCGACGACCGCTTGCATCTTGCTGCCGAGAACCGGATCGACCTCGAAATTCAATCCTTTGGCCTCCGTCAGGAACTCCGGGTCTTTCATGGTCTGCGCAAAAGCTTCACGTAGTGCCGCGACCCGATCGGGCGGCGCGGCATTGGTGGCAATCGGCCGGCCGAGCTGCGTGCCCGATACCACCAGCTCAATCAGCGCCCGTTCCTCCGGTATCCGCGCGGCATCCTCGATCGACGGCGCGTCGAGGTCAGCCGCCCGCGGACCGGCCTGGGCGATCACTGTGATTTTCTTTTCGATGAGCCACGCCGCCTTGGTGGCCTTCCAGCTCGACCAGGTGTTGTTGCGCGCCTCGACCTCGCCTCGCTCCATGGCGAGGTTGATCTGGTTGCCGCCAGAATAACCGGTCAAGATCTTGAATTTGGTGCCGAGAAACTCGTTCATCATCTGCGGATAAATGAAGGTAATGGCACCGCGCCCCGAGGCGCCGGCGACCGTCTCGCGCTTGCGCAAATCGTCGATGGTCTTGATGCCGGTGGTGTGCCAGACCGCCATGGTTTCGACCACTGGTGCAATGGTGCCGATCCACTGCATCTTGCCGGCATCGAACTGCACGCCTGCAATGCCGGCGGCCTGCATCGCAGGGAAGGAATTGGAGATCATGCCGATGGTCAAGCCATCCTTTGGCGTGACGCTGTAGAGATAGTTGATCATCCGCAATCCACCGGCGCCGGTCATGTTTTGCGGTACGACGGTCGGATTGCCGGGGATGTGCTTGCCGATGTGCCGCGCCACCAGCCGCGCCTGGATATCGTATTCGCCGCCGACACCGACGCCGATCAGGAGATTGATGGTCTTGCCTCGATAAAAGTCGGCGACCGTTTCGGAGTGTGCAACGGTTGGCATCGCAGCAAGCAGCCAAGCCAACAGGCCTGTCATCCGCATCATTTCGATCCTGCGTTATTGATATCCCACGTCATGGCTTTATAGTCGAAACCGGTTTCGATCGTCGGCTTGACGATGCCAAAGAACGGCGAAATGTCGAAGTCACGTGGCGCGTACAGCGAGTGATGCCGAATGTGGAGGATTTCCCGCCGGCTTTCCGCGTCCACCCGATGCACTTCTGGCAGGATCGGATAGCCCACCGATTCGAATGCCTGTGCAATCAGACTTGAACAGATTGCTCGCGTCGGCTCGCCGGACCCCAGCGCGATCATCCGCCGCCGCCACCGCGCCGGCACTGGCGGCTGGGGCAGGAAATAGCGCATCAGGTCAATGATGTTCTTGACGTCGTATTCGTAGCCGATGCGCTCGGCTGCGTAGTGGATCACCTTGCTCCGGTCTTGCGGGCTGAGGCCGACAGGACGGCAGATGCGCGTGTTGTAGGTGTCGAATTTTGAGAGTGGCGAAGCAATCACGCCCTGGCCAAGTTCCGCCTCAACAAGGACCAGCGGTTCGCCGTTGCGTTCTCCAAGATTGGCGCCGAGGCCGACATACAAGCATGCATGCGACCACGTCGACTGCGTCAAATAGCGAATGGCCGAGTTGATCTTGGAGCGGGCCCCTTCGACCAGCAGCACGTCGCCGGGCCGAATCACCATGGCGACAAGCTCCGGCCGCGCGGCGGCATAAGGTTCGTAGCCGCTGGTCGGCTTCGATAGCCGACGAGCAACATGCTCGCCGATCCAATCGAGCAACCTTATTGTCGCTGACATGCCCCGCAGTCTCTATGCGCCCAACGCGCACACGATATGGCTGGGATCGCTGATCCGCAACGTGGGGCCGATAGCAAATGGCCAGGGCACAGGGCCCTGGCCATCATCTGAATTGCGCGATGCTCAGTAGCGATAGTGATCGGGCTTGAAGGGCCCGACTTTCGCAATGCCGAGGTACTTCGACTGAACGTCGTTGAGTTCGGTCAGCTTCACGCCGATCTTGGCCAGATGTAGCCGCGCCACCTTCTCGTCGAGGAATTTCGGCAGCGTGTAGACCTTCTTCTCGTACTTGGTCGGGTTGGTCCAGATCTCGATCTGCGCCAGCGTCTGGTTGGTGAATGACGACGACATCACGAAGCTCGGATGGCCCATGGCGTTGCCGAGGTTCACGAGCCGTCCTTCAGACAGCAGGATGATGCGCTTGCCATCGGCGAACTCGACCTCGTCAACTTGCGGTTTGACGTTGTGCCACTTGAGATTACGCAGCGCGGCAACTTGGATTTCCGAATCGAAGTGACCGATGTTGCAGACGATGGCCCGATCCTTCATCTTGCGCATGTGCTCGATGGTGATCACGTCGAGATTGCCGGTCGCGGTGCAGAAGATGTCGGCGCGTGTCGCGGCGTCTTCCATCGTCGTAACCTCGTAGCCCTCCATCGCCGCCTGCAGCGCGCAGATCGGGTCGATCTCGGACACCAGCACGCGGCAGCCGGCCTGGCGCAGCGAGGCGGCGGAGCCCTTGCCGACGTCGCCGAAGCCCGCGACCATTGCGACCTTGCCGGCCATCATCACGTCGGTGCCCCGGCGAATGCCGTCAACCAGCGACTCGCGGCAGCCATAGAGGTTGTCGAACTTCGACTTGGTCACGCTGTCGTTAACATTGATCGCGGGCCACAGCAGCGTGCCCTTCTTCTGCATTTCGTAAAGGCGATGCACGCCAGTGGTGGTCTCTTCGGTCACGCCTTTGATGTTCTTAGCGCACTCCGCGAAGAAGCCCGGCTTGTCCTTCAAGCGCTTCTTGATGGCGGCGTAGAGAACCTCTTCCTCTTCATTGGTGGGGCCGTCGAGGAACTTGGTATCGCCCTTTTCAGCACGCAGCCCGAGATGAACCAGCAGCGTCGCGTCGCCGCCATCGTCGAGGATCATGTTCGGCGTGCCGCCATCGCCCCAGTCGAAGATCTTGAGCTGATAGTCCCAGTAGTCCTTCAGACTCTCGCCCTTGATAGCAAACACCGGCACGCCATTGGCGACGACCGCGGCGGCGGCGTGATCCTGCGTCGAGTAGATGTTGCAGGAGGCCCAGCGCACATCGGCGCCGAGTGTGGTCAAGGTCTCGATCAGCACGCCGGTCTGGATCGTCATGTGCAGCGAGCCGGCGATGCGGGCGCCCTTAAGCACCTTCTTGGGGCCGAACTCCTCGCGGGTGGCCATCAGGCCGGGCATTTCGATCTCGGCGATGGTCAGTTCCTTGCGGCCCCATTCGGCGAGCCCGATGTCCTTCACGACATAATCTTTGGCGACGGCCATGACTGTCCTTGCTGGTTGGAAATGTGATCGACGGACGGCGGCAACCGCCCGGTTCGGGCTGCGTATAGCAGCACCGGCCGGGCGGCGCAACGCACATATAAAGAACTCTTTATATGGCTGGGCGAGCCTGACTCAGTCCTCTTCCCCGAAGCCGCTGGTGACCAGCTTTTCGAGGGCATCGAGGACCGCCGAAGCCTCGTTGCCAGCGGCTTCAACCGTGATCTTTGTACCGATTCCCGCACCGAGCATCATCAGGCCCATGATCGACGTGCCGCCCACGGTCTCCTGGCCGCGTGTCACTTTGACGGCGGCATCAAAGCGCTCTGCCGTCTGTACGAACTTGGCGGAGGCGCGGGCGTGCAGCCCCTTCTTGTTGACGATATTGAGGACGCGAACCAATCCGTCTTGCGGGGATGAAGCGACCCGCGGTTCGCGGGTCTCATCGCCTTCCTCGATCATTTGCCGGCAAGCACCCGGCTGGCGATGGTGACATACTTCCGTCCGGCGGCCTGGGCCGCAGCCACAGCCTCTTCCAGTGGGCTTTCCTTGCGGACTTTGGCGAGTTTCACCAGCATTGGCATGTTGATACCAGCCAGCACTTCCACGTTCGGCCGGCCCATGCACGAGATCGCCAGATTGGACGGCGTGCCGCCGAACATGTCTGTCAGAATGGCAACGCCGTCGCCGCTGTCGACCCGCTTGACCGCCTCGATGATCTCCTTGCGGCACAAATCCACGTCATCGTCGGGCCCGATGGTAACGGCCTCGATCTGGCTTTGCGGCCCAACGACGTGTTCCAACGCAGCGCGGAACTCGACGGCGAGCCGTCCGTGAGTGACGAGAACGAGGCCGATCATCTTCTGGAAATCCCGGCGGGCGCGGTGGCGCCGCACGAACGGGCGGCAATCATCATCATCCGAGGCCCGAGTTCAAGGGCTCAAACATCAATTGTAGTGGGTTGCTGCATTGCAGTAAATGGGCAGTGAGGCCCCGTTTTGGGCCACTACGAAATTGGTATATAGGCGGTTTTGGCGCTGTTTCGAGCCCTGCCGCGCTGCGGAAATCAAGGCGTGATCGCTGGTGTGCGAAGATAGGCTAGCATCAGGGGAAGCGCATCTTCGCCGACTGCGACGGCTAGCCGCGGTAGCGTGATGCCTAAGACGGTCGCCGTCCGCGCAACCGGCAAGCGTTCTGCGTCGGCCGCGCCAAGGTCGACCACGAATCCAACGACCGCAGTCGACTCGTACGCCACGCGCCGAATGCCAAGGCCGCGTACTTCGAGCAAGCCGGCGAGCGCGGCTGCCGGGCGGACGAGCAGCCGCCCGTGATGCGCCTCGACGTGGACACGGTCGTCGGCAACCAGCCGCGCGAATTGCAATGCCTTGCTTTGTGCGGCATTCATGAGAGCAAGCGCGAGCCGCGATTTTCCCGAGCCCGAGGCGCCTTGGATCAGCACGGCACGGGGACCGACCAGAACCGCAGTCGCGTGGATGGTCGATTCCGCCATCAGACCATGGGCAGCCGCACCACGAAACGCGCACCCAGCACCGCCGGCGGTTCATCACCTTGCGTTGCCACCGCAGTGCGATTTTCGGCCCAGAGCTTTCCGCTATGCGCGTCGATGATTTGCTTGGAGATCGAAAGTCCCAGGCCGGAATTCTGACCGAAGCCATGCTGCGGCCGATCGGTGTAGAAGCGCTCGAATATCTTTTCGAATGCATCCGGATTGATGCCGGGACCATCATCGTCGACGATGATTTCGATCTCATCGCGAAGTCGTCGGCATGTCACCCGAACGATGCTGTCGGCCGGCGCGAATGATCGGGCGTTGTCGATGAGGTTGTTGGTCACCTGACCCAGCCGCGAGTCGTGTCCCGGCACCACGAACGAGAGCGGACCACCGCCCTCAAATTTCACCACGACTTTCGCGGCATCGGCGCGGGTCTCGTTCTGAACGCCGACAACAGTCATCAACAAGCGATGCAGATCGACCGGTGCAACCTCGCCGCGCTGTAGTTCGGCATCGAGGCGGCTGGCGTCTGAAATGTCGGAGATCAGCCGGTCGAGGCGCTTCACGTCATGCTGAATGACAGCCATCAGGCGCTTCTGGCTGTCGGGCGTTTTGGCGAGCGGCAAAGTCTCGACCGCGGAGCGCAGCGAAGTGAGGGGGTTCTTGAGCTCGTGCGCGACGTCGGCCGCAAACCGTTCGATCGCCTCGATGCGGCGGTAAAGGGCGCTGGTCATGTCGCGCAACGCACCGGACAGGTGTCCGATCTCGTCGTTGCGCCCGGTCAGATCGGGAATTTCGACGCGCGATCGGATTCGGTGCCGGACCCGTTCGGCGCCCTCCGCCAAACGCTTGACCGGGCCGGCAATGGTGCCGGCGAGAAATAATGACAACACAACCATCACGGCAAGGAGAATGAAGAAGAGTTTGACGATCTGTAGCCGCTCAGCCTCGACCGCGTGGTTGATGTCGCCGCCCTGGGTCGAAAGCAGCAGCACGCCCCGCACCGCACGGAAGCGCTGCACCGGCACCGCGACCGAGACGATCACCTCGGCGCGATCGGTGATCCGAACCATGTAGGCACTCTTTGCTCCGGCCAGCGCCTGCGCCACCTCGGGGTAATCCTTGCCGGAATCCGGGCCAAGCTCGTGATAAAGCGGCAAGTCGCCGCGGCCAAGCCAGACGCGGAACGCGGTCCACGCGCGCTTGAATACGTTCGGCTGCTTGACATTGGGCGGCGGCAGGTCGAGCCGTAACACCTCGCCCGGAATGTAGAGGTTGCGGCTATCCAGCAGGAGATAGCCGTTGCGATCATAAATGCGGGCGCGTGTCTTGGTCGGTGAGATCAGCCTGCGCAGCACGGGTGCGACGCGTTCTGGATTGATCGAGAACTCAAGCCCAGTCAGACCTTCGTCGCTGTCTCCCGACGGCTGCATCTCCAGAAGACGATCCCGATCGACGTACGTGCCGTAATTATCGGCTGTAGCTGAGGAGGCAATTGCACCGGCGATGATCTCGCCCTGCACGACAAGGCTTTCGACCCGTGCATCGATCAGGCCGGCGCGGAACTGCGAGAGGTAGAGAATGCCGACGACCAGCGCGAGCAGCCCGGCGACATTAAGGAATACGATCCGTCGGGTGAGGCTCGAAAAACTTTGGCTGATGAAGAACTGCCAGCCGTGTTGAAGAACGCCGCGCAGCCCGCTTTGGCCGTAGATGTGTGCGACACGCTGCGCGGGAGCGGTAAAATGAGAGCGCCAGCGACGTAAGGTCGGTTCGTCGGGACGGTCAGTCTCGGCGGCGTCCGGTCTCGTTTCGGCGGTTCGATCGAGCAATAGGGTGGCTGCCGTTTTCGTCTGCCCCTTGCGCGCCTTCTAGCACATCCTGGAAGCCCGGTTCGACAGGCCAGCAAGCCTGCTGCAACACGGGCCTGGCAGGGCGGTCCCTAGGCCTAGAGCTCCTTAAAGCGATAGCCGACGCCGTAGAGCGTCTCGATCATGTCGAAGTCGTCGTCAACGGCCTTGAATTTCTTGCGTAAGCGCTTGATGTGACTGTCGATCGTGCGGTCGTCGACATAGACTTGGTCGTCGTAAGCAGCATCCATAAGAGCGTTGCGGCTTTTCACCACCCCGGAGCGCGCTGCAAGGGCCTGGAGGATTAGAAACTCAGTCACGGTTAATGTCACCGGTTCGTTCTTCCAGGTGCAGGTATGTCGCTCCGGGTCCATTCGAAGCTGCCCGCGCTCGAGCGCCTTGATGTCGAGTTCCTTCGGAGTGGCCGTCGCATCCTTGGGCGTGGCGCGGCGCAGCACTGACTTGACGCGCTCCACCAGCAGCCGTTGTGAGAACGGTTTGCGAATGAAATCGTCGGCGCCCATCTTGAGGCCAAACAGCTCGTCGATTTCCTCATCCTTCGAGGTGAGGAAAATGACCGGCATGTCGGTCTTCTGGCGAAGCCGGCGCAGCAGCTCCATCCCGTCCATCCGCGGCATCTTGATATCGAGGATGGCCAAGTCGGGCGGAGAAGTCTTGAATCCTTCAAGCGCCGAGGCGCCATCGGTATAGGTCATGATCCGATAGCCTTCCGCTTCAAGCGCGATAGACACCGAGGTCAGAATATTGCGGTCATCGTCCACGAGAGCGATGGTCGGCATGAGCCCTGGTCCCCTTACGGTTCAGTTCCCGCCGAATTTGAAGCCCGCAAAGCTGGGCTGAAATGTGACGAGCGTTCGACAAATACGTGATTCGTCAAGCTGTTGGCCACTTTCTGGATCAACGTCCCGAATTGAAGACGCGACATGGCCACTTGGGCTTGAAGTCAGGCGCAGATCCGGATGCAGTAGCAAACAACCGACCTCGTGGCGATATATGCAGTCCAACGCCGATTTCGACCCTAAACTCGCCTTCGATCCCAAGGCGGCGGCCAAAA
>Ga0265325_10002062_pt1 | contig 13778 bp, 10 predicted proteins | sample 41420metaG_FD_202090 | JGI IMG/M metagenome (GOLD analysis project Ga0265325, IMG submission 202090) | Rhizosphere microbial communities from Carex aquatilis grown in University of Washington, Seatle, WA, United States - 4-14-20 metaG | ecosystem: Host-associated > Plants > Roots > Rhizosphere...
AAGGCTCCGGAGGCTCGATGGGCTCTCGCGCGGTGCTCACGGAGCTCGGCCGATACTCGATCCTCGGCGAGCTCGCCTCGGGCGGAATGGCGACGGTGTACGTGGCTCGGGAGCGCGGCGCGGTCGGCTTCGAGCGCATCGTCGCGATCAAGTGCTGCCACGAACACCTTCGGGCGAACGAGTCATTCGTCTCGATGTTCCTCGAAGAGGGGCGGCTTGCGAAGAGGATCCGGCACCCCAATGTCGTGGCGACGCTCGACGTGAACGACGGGCCCGCCCTCTACCTGATCATGGAATATGTCGAGGGCGAGAGCTTGTCCGCCCTGGCCCGGCGCGCTGCTGGCCGGGGACTCCGGCTCCCCCTCGAAGTCACGCTCCGAATCATGATCGACGCCCTGGCGGGACTCCAGGCGGCCCACGACTGCTGCGGTGCGGACGGGTGGCCCCTCGGGCTCATTCATTGCGCAGTGTCGCCCCAAAACATTCTGGTCGGCATCGACGGGACGGCCCGGATCACCGATTTCGGAATCGCGAGGGCCGCGGCTCGCGTCGTGGAAGGGCGCGGTCTCGTCAAGGGCAAGCTCTCGCACATGGCTCCCGAGCAGCTTTCCGCCGAGCACGTCACGCAACGCGCCGACATTTTTTCGGCCGGTGTCGTGCTCTGGGAAACGCTCACCGGCCAAGCCCTCTTTTGCGGCGACGGCGACGCGGCGACGACTCATGCCGTACTGACGCGCGAAGTCCCCGCGCCGTCGAGGGTCGAAACGAGCCTCCCGCGGGCTCTGAACCCCATTGTGCTTCGTGCTCTCAATCGCGACCCTGCCGCTCGCTTCCACTCGGCCGCCGAGTTCCTCGCTGCCCTCGAAGCGCTCCCGGTCGCGCCGGCGACCCCGCGCGTCGTAGGCGAATATGTCCGGCGCGAAGCCGGCGCCGGCGTGCTCGTCTCCAACTGGGAGAGCGGCGCCTTTCGAAAGGCGCCGCAGGTCGCCGCGTTCGACTTGGAGACGCCAGTCTCGGACTCCACCGCGTCCCGATCGGCCGCCGCCCGCCCGGTGACGGTCGAGATGCCGACCCGGGTCTTCGAGCCGCCCCCCGAACTCGTGGCGGCGTCGGTCGCCGAAGGTCCGGCGCCCGCGTTCTCGACGAGCCCCGAGCCCGCGCCTCTACCCGAGGCCTATCGTGCCCGCCGGCTCATCGTCGCGATCGCGCTGGTTCTGCTCTGGGGTGTCGCGGGGCTCCTTCTCGCGACTTCTGCCCGGACCCCTTCCGGCGGGAGCAACGGCGAACGAACGCAGACGCAGTCGCACGAAGAATCCCAACCATAATATCCCGGAGCAGGCCACTTCCGAGCAGGGCGACGCGCTATTTCAACAAATCGACGATCGGATGGGGCCTCAGCCGAGCGCAACGAGTTCAGCCGCCGCCCGTCGGGCGGCGTATCGTGCCCGCGGATGTCCGACGGCGACCGGGAGGATGCTCGAGAGCTCGCGCACTTTGGGTATCGGCAGGAGCTCCTGCGGCGTCTGGGCGGCTTCTCGAGCTTCGCGATCGGCTTTTCGGTCATCAGCGTTCTCACGGGCGTGACGTCCACGTTCGGCGATGCGCTCGGAGCGGGCGGACCGGTGGGGCTCGGCCTGGGCTGGCCGCTCGTATCGGCCTGCACCTTGATCGTGGCGTTCGCGATGGCAGAGCTCGCGAGCGCATTCCCGACGGCCGGCGCGCTCTACCATTGGGCCGCGCTCCTGGGCGGGGCGCGCGTCGGGTGGACCACCGCGATGCTGAATCTGGTGGGACAACTCGGCATCGTCGCGGCGATCGACCTCGCCTGCGCGCAAGCGATGGCCCAGAGCTTCGACCGGCCCGCGCTCGTGTATCCGCTCTTCGGCGCCCTGCTCGCGGCCCACGGGGCACTCAACGCGACGTCGGTCCGCTTGGTCGCGTGGCTCAACGACGCTTCGGCCGCCGTGCACGTCGCCGGAGTGGTCGGGCTCGCCGGTCTCCTGCTCACCCGGGGGCGAGTGCACGAAGTCGCCTACCTGGCCGATGCGGGAGCTTCCGCTTCGCACGGGGCGCGCGGTTTCGTAGGGTCGCTCGTACTCGGCGTGTGGACCTTCACGGGCTTCGATGCGCCGGCTCATGTGAGCGAAGAGACGCACCGCCCGCAGCAGAGAGCCCCCCTCGGGATCGTCTCGTCGGTCGCGGTCAGCGCCGTGGTCGGCTACGCGTTCGTCGCGTCTCTCGTGCTCGCCATCCCGAAGGGCTCCACGGCGGCGGGCGCACCCGACGCCGCGTTGCAGGTGCTGCGAGGCGCGCTCGGCGATCGGGCCGGCAGGTTCGCGCTCGGACTCGCGATCGTCGCGATGTGGTTCGCCGGGCTGTCGAGCGTCACGAGCGCGTCGCGGATGCTCTTCGCATTCGCCCGCGACGGGGGAATCCCGTGGTCGTCCGCGCTTCGAGCCGTTCATCCCCGAACGCGGACGCCGCTCTACGCAACGGGCGCTTGCGTTCTGGCGCCTCTCGCGCTCGTCGCCTTCACGGCTTGGATCAGCGAAACAGTCTTTCTCGCCGTCGCGGCGCTCGCCACGCTGGCCCTCTACGCGTCGTACGCGCTGCCGATCCTCTTCGGGGCGGTGGCGCGGATGCAGGCGCGCTGGACGCGGCCGGGGCCGTGGAACCTCGGTCGGGCCGGTGTTGCCGTCGCCTGGGCGGCTGTCGGATGGTCCCTATTCGTATTCGTGGTGTGCGGTCTCGCGAACACCCTCTCCGTCCAGCTCTTCGCCGGGCTCCTCGTCGGGCTCGCGGCCCTTTGGTTTTTCGCCGTTCGCCGCACGTTCGTTGGCCCGAGCGTCGATCTGGCCCACTTCGAAGACGCTGTTCGTCGGGACTCGGCCGTCTCGGGTCCGGCGGAATCGGTGCGCGAAGGTTGATTCATCGCATACGCGACCTGATTCCCGGACTCGAGCGAGCATTCGTACCATTGTCAGGAGCTTCGTACAGTCTGATACGAAAATTACTTCGTTTATGCAATTGTGGCCACGCTGCGGCCATAGTTATCGGAATGCGGACTGACGTTGTTTTGTGCGCCGGCGTGATGCTCGCCTGCGTGCTCGGTGGGTGTTCGTCGCACGCGCCCACGAGTTCATTTTCGAATCCCGACGGAGCCGCGGGGGCAGCCGCGCCGGTCGTGGACGCAGCGCCGCCGCCGTTCGGCGACGCCTCGCTCGTGTTCGGAAACGCCGTGCTCCATGCGGACGCGAGCGCCTCGACGAACGAGGCGAGTACGGGCGCGGGGATGCTCTCGCGCGTTCACATCGTGCCGGCCGACGCCCTACTCTCCGTCGATGCCGGGTCCCAGGGCATGCAGACCTACCAGGTGCTGGCAACCGTCGACGGAGCGGGGCAAGAGGTCGATGTCACCCCCCGATTCGTCTTCTACGTTCCGGACAACTACCTCGTGGGCGGTTTCCCGGCGGACGGTGCCCCGACGTTCGCTTCGCGTGTGCCGTCCGCCGCGGCGGATCCGCCGCAGCAGGGTGGCAAACTCACGGTTCAAGCGCAGGCCACGAACGCAGACAGTACCCTGGTCACGGCCACGACGACCCTCACCGTCCAGCTGATGGCCACGCTGGCCGGCCCGACGGGCAGCGGCGTGCCGGCGAATGCACAGGCCCTGTTCGGCGGATCGTCCGACGGCGGCGCTCCCGATTCGGGAGTCGCAGATGCGAGCCCGTCGACGACGGCGTCCGATCCCACCCGGGCGCCAACCGTCTTCTATCCCAACGACGGCGTCATGCTCCCACCGAACCTCAAGCAGCTCGAGGTGCACTGGCAGCCGGGCTCTTCGCAAAATACTCTTTACCGCGTCTCTTTCCTGAGCGCCGCCGCGAGCATCGATTACTACGTGCGATGCGGCGGGCCCACGATTGCCAGCCCCGGACTCGTTTCGGGAGCTTGTGCACTCGCGCTCGATCCCGCGGGCTACGGTTATCTCGCGCAATCCAACGCCGGACAGGGCACGGTGATTCTAACCGTGGCCGGGGCAGACGACAGCGGAAGCGGCTACGGCGTGTCGACGCCGGTCCACCTCCAATTCGCGCAGGAGTCGGTCAACGGCGGCGTTTACTACTGGGACGTCACGCACACACGAATCATGCGCTTCGATTTCGGTGGGGCTCAGACGGCGCCGGAGATCTTTCTCGCTCCGGGCGACTACGGAACGAACGGCAACTGCATCGGATGCCACGCGCTCTCCCCCGACGGGACGAAGATCGCAGCGTCTCAAAACGGTCAGTCTGGCGGACAGCTCGTGTACGTCGCCGAGATCGGCAAGGCGACCAGTCCGGCGCCCCCGGCGCGATCCGATCCGACTTATCTGACGCAAAACGACGACGCGAAGGATCACATTCAGTTCGCGTCGTTCGATCCGGCCGGAGACAAGTTCGTGGCCGTGTACGGTGACACCGACTCCACGACGGTCGGCCCCGATGGGGGCGCCGTCCTCGATCGCAACAAACTCTGGTTTCACGACGGTACGACCGGCGCCATCATTCCCGGTGCCGAGAAGCTCCTGTCGTTCGAACCGGATCATCCGTGCTGGTCGCCGGACGGCACGATGATCGCCATGACTCACGTCGGTTCCCACGGCACTTCGCAGCGGGAGTTCAGTGGGGGCATCGACGTGGCCTCGTTCTCGAGCGGCGTATTGGGCGATCCGGTGGTCGTCGTTCCCAGTCTCGTGCCCGGTACCAATAGCTACAACCCGAGCTTCGCGCCCGATTCGTCCTTCTTCGTCTTCAGCCGGACGACGTGTCCCATTGGCCAGGAGAAGAGCGACACATGCGATAGCGATGTCGCCAACAACCACAACACGACGACCTGGGCTACCACGCCGACGGCGACCGCCACGCCCATCCACTTGGACAACGCCGGGGGCGCGGGTCTCGCCGACAAGGGCGCGGTCCCCATCGACACGTTCCCACGCTCGACGCCGTTCAAAACCGCGGAGGGATCCGGAGTCCTCTTTTGGTTCACGGTGGCCTCTCAGCGGCAGCCCGGCCTGCGGCAAAAGACCGGGGCCACCCAGCAGCTCCTGTGGATGTTCGCGGTCGATCCCGCGAAGATCGTGAGCGGGCAGGACGGAAGCTTTCCGGCGTTCTTCCTGCCGTTTCAGGACATGTCGACGTCGAACCACATCGCGGAGTGGACTCAAAAGATCGTGAGTGCCACGCCGCCGCCACCACCGCCGTCGCCTCCGCCTCCGCCTGCGCCGCCGGCGCCGCCGCCGGCTGTCCCCCGCTGACCTGGCCAGCGCGCACCTTCGAGCACGAACGGCGGATGGGCTCGATGAACGCCTTGCCCGCGGCCGGTTGTGGCCCTCGGGGGGCAGCGATACCTTCCGCCTGCGGGAAGTCGTAGCCGCGCCGCCCCGAACCGCGTTTCATCAGGAGGCTCCGCCGATGTCCTTCAAGACCGAATGGGCCCGCTTCGGAAAAGACCCGAAGCATCTGGGGTTCTGCGCGTGGCCGGAGCGCGCGGTTGCGCCCCTGCCGGGTCTCATCGTCGTGCAGGAAGTGTGGGGCGTGGACGCCCATATCGAGGATGTGACGTTGCGCTTCGCCAAGGCCGGCTACGTGGCGCTCGCCCCCGACCTTTTCGCCGACCACGGGGAGCGGCCGGCCTCGCTGGCGCGCACGCGGTTGGACGAGATCAAGGCGTTCATCGACACGACGAGGCCGCCATTTGCCTGGAACGATCCCGCCGCCCGCGAGGAAGCGCTCGCGAACGTTTCCGAGCCGCGTCGATCCGCGATGAAGGAGTCGTTCAGTACACTGGTGACCGCCGCCCTTGGGCCAACAGAAGCGTTCGTGCCGAGGCTTCTGGACGCGGCGGAATACCTACGATCCGAGCAACCGATGTCGCGGGGGGCCAAGGTCGGGGCGGTCGGGTATTGCCTCGGTGGTGGCCTCTCGGCCCGCCTCGCGTGTGCCGATCCGAAGCTCTCGGCGGCGGTCATCTTCTATGGAAGCGCGCCCCCTCCGGGCCAGATCCCGAACATCGCCTGCCCCGTGCTCGGGATGTACGGCGGGCTCGACACCCGGATCAACGCGGGAATCGCCGAGTTTACCGCGGCGATGGCGCAGCACGGCAAGCGCTTCGAGTCGCACGTGTACGAAGGCGCCAAGCACGCGTTCTTCAACGATACGCGCCCAAGCTACGACGCCAGGGCGAGCCGCGACGCGTTTTCTCGAACGCTCGAGTTTTTTCGTCGCGAACTCTAGCCGCGCTTGGGCCGTCGGCTCGTTGTCGGATTGGGGCTAGAGCACCGGGCCGTCGCCTGGGACTGCTTCGATCAGGCCGTCGTTCTTGAGTTTGGTCAGCATCATTTCGATGTCGCTCCAGTCGAAGCGACCCCCATCGCCCTTCCAGTCGCGGCAGTCGTTCGCGGTGAACTCCTTCTCGCTCAGGAGACGCTGCACGAAAGGAACGGCTTCCTCGATGACTTCGACGGCTCCGCTGGTGCCGACCGCGATGCAGAGACGCGCTCCGCCGTCGGCCAACCGGGGGTAAAAGTTGCCGTCGGCCCGAACGCGAAGTCGATCGCGGGGAGAAACGGGGCTCGACGAGGCAAGAGGCGGCGAGGGGGGCACCGGGAAGCCCGGGTTCGGGTTCTGGACGAACGACCCCCAGAGTCGGACGACCGCCGCGCTGTCCCCCGCGAGTGCGCGAAGCGCGTCGGCTGCGGCCGTGAGCTGGGCTTTGACTTCCGCGATCCCGTTCGGGTCGACCTCGCCGGGAGCGCCTCCGGGAACCGGCAGGAGGGGCGGTGGTGCGCGCCAGGCTGGGTCCGGCGTGAGAAGTGCGTCGAGCAGATTGCGGGCGAGCAGAGTGTACGAAATGGCCGAAAACGACAGATTGAGCGCGAGCGAACCCCCGTCGCCGGCGCACGCGTCATGCCAGACACCCGCCGGAAGGATCAGCAGGTCGCCCGGCTCGAGCACGACCTCGGTCGTGTCCTTCTCGTCGAACGGAATCCCTCGATACTCCTGGCCCGCCTGCCAGAACCCGATCGACTCGAGCTGCTGAACGAAGGGATCGGTGTACTGCCCGGTCCCGTCCGCCCGAAGGGCCCCGTTCGACCGCGGCCAGGGCACGGCCGGTCGATTGGAGAACCGCCACCGCTTGCTCCCTTCGATCTGGAGCGTGCTCGCGATCCGTCCGTCGAAGTGCCAATTGAAACCGACGCCCGGAGGAGAGAGGTAGGCGTTGAAGTGAACGTTCCCCGGGTACCCGAGCTGACGCTTGACCGCTCCCAGCAGCGGCGCCAAGGCCGGCACGCGCGTTTCCAGGAGCGTGACGCAAAGCGTCGCGCCGGCCTTGAAGAGCGGCATCGCCTCGTCGAGGTTTGCCTTGAACGAAGCGGACGCCCATTCCTCAGGGGCCTTCGACGACGTTGAGCCTTTTCCCTTGTCGAAGCTCGCGTGGAGAAAGTCTTCGGGGGCGGGGCCGGGCGCCGAAAGGGCCCGGACGAACGCTTCGCGGCTGAAGAGCCCCTTATACTTGTCCCGGAAGCCTTTGACGAAGAGAGGCTTCTTCGCCCAGTACTCGCGAACGAACGTCGTCGGCGTGATTGGCGAAAGAAGCGACGCTAGCTCTGACCCGGGGCACTCCAGTATCGGTGCGTTGGATGCCATGGGGACCACCGGGGCGCCGGTTTTTCGTCGCGAGCGCGTTTGCATCTAGCAGACCGTGCCGGCCCGGCCAACGGATGCGATGGTGCGCGCGACCGCTCGCGATGCGCTGTGCTAGCGCCGATGACCGTAGTGGCCGAAACCGCCATGTTCCGCTGCATGCGGACGAACGGCGTATCCGCCCCGCCAGAGATGGGGATGCCAGGGTCGGCCGACCCACGCGCCGTAGCGATACCCGCCCCACCCCCAGGGCGAGACACACCACCCCCAGCCAAAGCCGGGTGTGTACAGATAAACGTGCGGAGTCCCGCCGATTGCGACGGACGTGGCCCCCGACGGAACCCACACCCACCGGTCCACGGTGTAGACCCACCGGCCCGCGGGATACGCGTAAACCCGTCCCGCCGGCGAGTAAGCCGCTCGTTCCAGGTCAGGACCGGACGGCGCAAGCTCGGCCTGCGTCGCGACCTCCGGCGGCGGCGCTTGCTCCTGCGCACCCGCGATACCAGTCAAAGACAAGCAAACGACAAGCGTATTGAGTCCAGCGAACATTGTTTTCATGACGCCAAACCTCCGATGGGACGAGTGTCAAGCATGGCTCGTGCCCGCCGCGAAAATTCCCGTGAACGTGGCCTCGGAGCCCGAAATCGCAACCGCGATTCGTGCAGAGGATGACCGAAGGTCCCGGCGACCCGGCCGAGCGCGGTAATTGGTCCCACTTCGAACGCGTGGTGCGCGTGAGGTGCCGGCCGCTCCCGGCCTTCTCCCCGTAGCGCTCTCCAAAGCCGTGCGAGATAGTCCGGGGTCTTGTACCGAGTCGCTTCCCCGATCCTCGCATTCGTTCTTTCTGCCTGGGCACTTCTGGTAGCCGGGGGCGGCGGCTGCTCGGCCGGCGACCCAAGCTCCACACGGCCGGCTTGCAGCCCGTCGACCTGCTCCGGAGGTTGCTGTGATGCCCTCGGCGCTTGCGAGCTCGGTACCAGCGCTGCGCAGTGCGGTGGCGCCGGCAGCACCTGTCAGCCGTGCGCGGCGCACGGCGAGCTATGCTTGCAGCAGCGGTGCGTGCCCTTGTCCGGCGCGGCGGGTTGCGACTCGCAGACGTGTCCCGCGGGGTGTTGCGACAGCCTCGGCAACTGCCAGCCAGGCTCCTTGAACACGGCGTGCGGAAACTCCGGCAACGCTTGCGAGGAATGTGAATCCGCCGGCGGCGAGCAGTGCATCTTCCAACAATGTGAAGTGGGAAATGACGCCGGCACATGTTCGGCGCAAACGTGCCCCGCCGGCTGCTGCGACTCGTCCCGCCAATGTCAGCAAGGCGTGACCAGCCTGGCGTGCGGTGCGCTCGGCGTGAATTGCCAGAACTGTCTTGGCAACTTCGAGCAGTGTTCCTCCATGCAGCAGTGCGTCCCCCTATCGGACGACGCGGGTCCGTCCTGTCCCGCAAGGGTGCCCGGGTGCCCGCCTTCGTTGAAGGAGCGCGCTCCGGCCCCGCAGCCCGCGTGCTCGACGTCGGATCTCGAGACCGCCGCCCAGGACTGTGCCGCCGGCGCGAGCGCGAGTTCCGCTTCGTGCGACAGCTTCTTCGGCTGCTCGAACACGGCATGCGCCGCTTGTTTGAAGCCTTTCGACTTCGATTTCCCTGCCCAAACGGGGATTCGCACGTGCGTCGCGCCCTTCCTCGACGAGATCTGCAACCACAACAGCGCCTGCATCGACGAGTGCACCGCGGAGAGTTGCTTTCTCTGTACCAGCGACGCCTTGGTCTCGTGTGAGACGCAAGCTCGGACCGGGACGTGCGTCGCGTTCACCCAGGCGGACGAATGCGTCGCGCAAGCGCTCGCCGGGGAGGCTGCCTTCTGCAGTCCCGCCACGTATCAGGGAAACTTCGGCGCCTGGCTCAAGGGGGTCGGCGCGAAATACTGCGGTCCATGAGGGGTCGTCGTGCGAGACGCGCTTGGCGCGCGCGGCTCACGCCCCGAGACCCGCCAAATAGCGCAAGCCCGACGCAATCGGCTGACGGTGTTCGAAACCGACTTCGAGGCGCTCGAGCGCGCCCCTCAGCGCCCTGGCGGTCGTCCCGTCGCTCCGGACCTTGAGCAGACTCTCCAGGATGTTCCATCGGAGCAGCCATTCGTCCGGGTAGTCGCGGTCGAGTTCCCGGAGAACCCGCCCGAATTCCCCTTCCATCCCGTCGTCCCCCGTGCAATGTGCCCGCTCGGCGCGCTCGTAGAGGCTCGTCAACCGGCGCTCGCTCTCGGGTCGCTCCCGCGGTCGCGGGACGCTCACGCGCGGGCGAGACGCGATCGGATGGAAAGCCGGATCGATCGCCCCCGGACGCGCCGAAACTGGGTCTCCTGCAGCGACGAGTGAATGGCGCGCCAAGTGGCGCGTGGGCGACCCGGGGAGCGCTATCCGGACGTTGCCGAGGTCGACGTGCGTCAGCCGGCCGTCCGCGTGCCGGACGGTTCGGACGATGCTTCCTTCCACCCGGGCCCCACTGGCAAAGTCGAACGCAATCCGATCGCGCGCTTTATCCCGCAAGCGACCGATGTCATCTTCGCTCAGGCGCTCGACGAGGGCGCCGCTCGCGAGGCGCCCGGCCACGACGCAAAACGAATCTTCCCACGTGACGGCGTCGGTTCGCGATATCGAGCCGTCCCATGCGAAGGCCCCGGGACCCTCGAATGTGAGCCACGCGGGCGAAGAAAGACTCGGCCCGGCGTGCGCCAGGACTCCGATCGCGCTCGCGCCCGAAGAGAAATGAACGCTCGCGAGATCGCGGCTTCGAATCGCGCGCGACAGCGCGACCTCTCCCCCGACCTCGAAGGCTAACCCGCCGGAGACTCGATCGAGGATGTCGTGGAGCGCCTCGAACGAACGAGCCACGAAGAGTTGGGGCTGCGACCGCGTAATGTCGTACGGCACGTTCATGCACCCCTCGTCGAGCGGCCGCTTCGCGACCGCCGGCGCGTGACACGAGTGGCTCTCGCCGAGGGACGAGAGAAGCCCTGCTCCGTACAGCTTGTAATCGTCAACTCGGCCGACCAGGCCGTATTCGGCAGTCCACCAGTAGAGCCTCGAGAGCCGCGCCGCTTCGCTCGCCTCGGAAGCACCTGCGACCGCCGCTGCGAGTTCCGTCTCGATGCGCCCGAGTTCGCTCGGAGCTACGGCTGGGTCTTCCATGGCTTCACTGAGCGCGTAGAAGGCGCGATAAACCCGGTCTTCTTCCGGCAAGGTGAAGGCCTTCCGCCCGAGATCTCCAATACGCCGGAGGAACTCCGCGTAGACCGGGTCCGGTAGGATCGGCGCATGTCCTGCCGCTTCGTGAATGATGTCCGGAGCGGGTGTGTACACCAGGTGCTCGCGCGTGCGCATTTCACCCGCGATCGGCAAAATGCCGTTGGCCTGAAACTCTTGAAACGCGCGCGGAGGGATGAATCCGTCGACGCACACCGCGCCCCAGCCGAAGCGCGATAGCTTGTCGTTCATCTCGGCGACGCTTGGAATGCGATCGACCGATATGCCCGTCGCCGCCAATCCCTCCCTGTAAGCAGGGTGCGCCGTGTCAACGAGCCTCGCGTGAGTCTGGAGAAGAACGAACCTCCAGACGGCCTGGTCGACGGCCGTATATTGCGAATAGTCTTGTTCGACGACGAACCGGCGGAGGTGGGCTGGCACGCTCGGTCCCACGTCACCCATGCACAAAAGCGTAGCGCGATGGGGCGCGTGGGACCAACGCGGCCCGTGCGGGCTGCTATACTTCGAGCGTGCGGCTCGCCACCCTCCGCGACGGATCGCGCGACGGTTCGCTCGTCGTCATCGACGCCGCCGGACGGCGATTCACGTCGGCCGCGCACGTCGCGCCGGACTTGCAGAGCGCCCTCGACGACTGGGACCGCGCCGCTCCGGCGCTCGAAGCCTTGTCGCGCCATCTCGAGGGCGACCGCGTCGGGGCCGAGCCGGTCGATGTCTCGTCGCTCTCGGCGCCGCTGCCCCGGGCCTACGAATGGGTCGACGGGTCGAGCTATCTCAACCATATCCTTCTCGCGCGCAAATCGCGGGGCGCCGAGCCTCCGCCCGGCATGGAAAAGGACCCGCTCGTCTACCAGGGCGGCTCGGGTGTCCTTCTCGCGCCGACCGACCCGCTCGTCTTGCCGGACGCGGCGTGGGGTCTCGATTTCGAGGCGGAAGTTTGCGTGGTCCTCGGGGACGTCCCCCGGGGCCTCACCGCCGATCGCGCGGCGCCGTATGTGCGCCTCATCATGCTCGCGAACGACGTGACGTACAGAAACCTCGTCCGGCCCGAACTCGAAAAGGGCTTTGGCTTCTTCGTCTCGAAGCCCGCAACCGCGTTTTCGCCCTTTGCCATTACGCCGGCCGAGCTGGGCCCCGCTTGGCGGGAGGGTCGGCCCTTCCTCCGCATGTGTTCGACGTACAACGGAGCCGTCGTCGGAGAGACCGAAACCGGTCCCGAGATGCATTTCTCGTTCTTCGACCTCATCGAGCACATCGCGAGGTCGCGCTCGTTCACGGCGGGCACGATCCTAGGGAGCGGTACGGTGTCCAATCGCGACCGTGCGCGCGGAGTCTCCTGCCTCGTCGAGCGCCGGATGATCGAGACGCTCGAGCTCGGGGCCGCTCGGACGCCTTTCATGACGGTCGGAGACACGATTCGCATCGAAGCGTTCGACGGCTGGGGCCGGAGTGTGTGCGGGGCGATCGATCAGCGCGTGGTGTGAGAGGGCCGCGGCGAACGGAGCGGACAGAGGGGGAGGCAGACTCGGCGTCCTTGTCCGAGCCTGTCGGCGCTCTTAAGCTAAAACGATGAGCGAAGCCGGCCCGATCGGCATTCTCGGCGTCGAAGCGATTCACTATTATGTGCGCGACATCGAGCGCAGCCGCCGTTTTTACACCGAGCGGCTCGACTTCTCCGAGGTCGGTGCGAGCGGACCCGAGCTCGAGAGGGCGGGGCGCCAGCGGTCGCTCGCGTTCCAGGCCGGCACCTGCCGGGTCATTTGTTCTTCGCCCGCCGGCGAAGGGGGCAGGGCGCACCGCTATCTCAAGAAACATCCGGACGGAATCGGCAGCATCCTTTTTGCCGTCGATGACATCGATCGCGCTTTCTCGACTCTCGAGGGCCGCGGCGGAACTCCGGTCGACGACATTCGAGTCACCGAGTGCGACACCGGCCGATTTCGTACGTTCGTGCTCGCGACGCCGATCGGGGACACGACGTTCCGATTCGTCGAGCGGAAGGGCGAGTTCCCTCTGTACCCCGGCTTCGCGCGCTACGACGTGCCCACCGGCGGCCAGAACGCGTTCGGGTTCGTCCGGTTCGATCACGTGACGAGCAACTTCGAGACGATGTCGCCGGCGCTCTTGTGGATGGAGCACGTCCTTGGGTTCGAGCGCTTCTGGGGAGTGGAGTTTCACACGGACGACGTCGCGAGACTCGCCGACCGGACCGGGTCCGGCCTGCGCTCGGCGGTCATGTGGGACCGGAGTAGCGGAGTGAAGTTCGCCAACAACGAGCCTCGACGCCCGAACTTCAAGGCGTCGCAGATCAACGTCTTCCACGAAGAGCACCGCGGCGACTCCGTGCAGCACGTGGCCCTCGCGGTCTCGGACATCGTCTCAGCCGTGCGCGGACTGCGCAGCCGCGGGGTCGAGTTCATGGGCACTCCCAAAGCCTATTACGAAGCGCTCCCGGAGAGGATGAAGGGCCTCGGCGTCGGGGCGATCGGCGAGTCGCTCGAAGCCCTCGAAGAGCTGCAAATTCTCGCCGATGGCGACGGACCCGGTCGATACCTCCTCCAGATCTTCTTGAAGGACTCGGCCGGTCTCTACGAGAGCCCGGACGCCGGGCCGTTTTTCTACGAGATTATCCAGCGCCACGGCGACAGCGGTTTCGGGGCCGGAAACTTCCGCGCCCTCTTCGAGAGCATCGAGCGAAAGCAGTTCGTCGAGCAGGGCGGGCAATGATCGAACGCGCGTGCGCCGGTCGCGTGCCGCCAAAACCCCACCTCGTCTTCGTCTCCGAGGACGGCGAACGCGGCTTCGAAGAGTGCATCACGCGCGCGGGCTTCGAGG
>Ga0265325_10002069_pt1 | contig 13750 bp, 10 predicted proteins | sample 41420metaG_FD_202090 | JGI IMG/M metagenome (GOLD analysis project Ga0265325, IMG submission 202090) | Rhizosphere microbial communities from Carex aquatilis grown in University of Washington, Seatle, WA, United States - 4-14-20 metaG | ecosystem: Host-associated > Plants > Roots > Rhizosphere...
TCGTAAGCCACTCGAATTCAGTCATGCTCGCCATCGTCTGGAATGTTGGCACCGCCGGTTTTCAAGGCAGGGTGCCGAGAATGCGGGCATTTATTCGTTACCGTCTTCCTCGCGCTTGGCATCATCTTCGCGATCGTAAATCGCGTATAATCTCTCGCACTCTCGGCAGTGGTAAACGACGTACTGCTGGTCAACAAGCCTGCCGACACGATGCTGTTGCCCCTCGTCGCCGCATGAAGGGCATTTCATGGCGTGCTTAACTGGTGCTAAATCGTGGACGGGGCATGGGGTATCGTGCCGGCCGATTTGTCTACCTTTCACAGTGCAAGTACCGTGCCCGAATGCCGGGCATCCAAGCCTGGAGGGCCAAACACCGACGGAACCGCAGTCGTTCCAGGGCGAGCCGTCCGGAGGAGGTCACTGCGGGGAGCGGCTACTTTTGTGCGTGCCCAATTCTGGGGCAGTGTCGCCGCGCTCGTGTGAATATGAACGAGCCCGCTGCAACACGAGCAAAAGATCACATCACCGACATGGTGCCCGGTCGCTGCAAATCGGCCGTGGCACCGGCAGCATGTCACTTCGTCGAACTCGACAATGTCGGTATGTTTTCCGACCTTACGAGACGCCCACATGCCTAGCAGCGTACAACGTTTCACGGGCCGGTGCGTTCACCGACTGGATCAGGGCCAGCGGCATCGTTTCGCTTCGTCCGCCACTTTTGACGTCGTTCGGCGTGCCAACTCCTCCACCAGTCTCCCTCCAAATTCCAAGGGTTCCCTGGCACATCCGTCGCATCGCCCGCCAAACCACCTGAAGTCCCTCCACACACTCCGCGTTTCCACGGCATCGACCGATAGACGGTTTGGAGAGCTCGTTACCATCAGGCGTTGAACCCGCCATCGACATCGAGCGTTGCTCCGGTAATGTACGAGGCTGCCGGGCTGGCCAGAAAAGCGATCGCCGCGGCGACCTCTTCGGGCCGGCCGTAGCGACCCAATGCGGTGGCCGCCTTCTGAGGCACGGCAAAATCGGTGTTTTCCGGATTCATGTCCGTATTGATCGGGCCCGGCTGGATGGCATTGACGGTGATGCCCTTCGATCCGAGATCGCGCGCCCAGCCCTTGGTGTAAGTGGCCACCGCGGCCTTCGTCGCCGAATAATCGGCGATGCCGGGGAAGGGAACCCTCCCTCCCAGCACGGATCCGACGGAGACGATGCGGCCGCCCTCGCCCATCACCTTCGCCGCGGCGCGAACCGCCGTTGCCACACCGCCCACGTTGATCGCGAATTGACGATCAAGCTGGGCAGCATTGACTGACGGATCATTCAGGGCACCGGCGACAAACACGCCGGCATTGTTGACGAGAATGTCGAGCCGGCCGAACCGCTCGACCACCGCCGCGACCAGCCGCTCGACCTCCGCCGTGTTTGCCTGGTCGGCCTTGAACGCCGCGGCCCGGACTCCCATGATCGTGAGATCGCGGACGACGGCCTCGGCCTTGTCGGGGGAAGCCGAGTAGCTGATTGCCACGTCGGCCCCCCTTTCGGCCAATGCCCGCGCGGTTGCTGCGCCGATGCCATGCGATCCGCCGGTTACCAACGCGACTTTGCCGCTCAGTATTTTCGACATGATAAGTCTCCTGCACTTTTGCCTGGTTGATCAAGACATCTGACAAGTAGATTACCGATGCGGCGAGCCGGTCTTACATGAATCCTGGCTCATCCGGACGACCGCGTTACAGGCTCGTTACATTTCGTTCGCAAAACCGCTGGTAGAATCTACCGGTCGGATGACCCGGTCTATCGGCTCAATCGCTCAACTAAAAGGAGCGTTTTATGCGTTTCCGTTATCTCGCCCTCGTGATCATTGTTTGTGCCATCGCCGCATTCGCATCATTCACGGGAGCCGACGAGCTGACTCCCTCGGCGCAGCCTGAGCCGTCGAAGGGACGTATTGTCCCGGTTGTTGTACTCAAGCCAGGCGAATCGCGGGAGTTGCACCTTTCGACGTCGTGCGCGCTGATCACGCGCGGCCGCGGTCTGCTGGTGCGCGAGATGAAGAGCGGTGTTGCACAGAAGGAATCGACGATCTGGGAGCGAGACGGTGTCACAGTGGAGGTTCCGAATTTCTCGGAAGCCGTCGCGGCGGCCGGCGCCGCAAGCCACTTGCCGCTGAAAACCGCGGGACTGTGGGCCTTCGTCGTCAAGGTGAGTGCGACGGACGAGGCCAGGCCGGGGCTGATTAATCTGCACATCGCGGATGAGACCTGCGGCGGCACATGCGAAACCGACTTTCGCGTTTTGGTCGTCGCACCATCGTCGGATTGAGGCGCGTGCCCGCACGTCGGCGACGCTGTTCGATCGAACGGAACCCGATCTGCGGTGTTTGATGACAACCGAGCGGCCGCACCGATGATGTGCAAGCCGACGCGTTTCGTCACTTGTGACGGTGCTTCAGAAGCCATTTGTACAAGTCGGGAGATCTGTAGGCGCGTACCCAGCAACCTTGATGATCGACGCCAGGGTATTCCGTGTAGGCGGGATGCCCGCCGGCTTTCTTGATAGCACCGATCATCGATTGGGAAAGTCGCGCGGGCACGATCTTGTCGGCATCGCCGTGGAAGCACCAGCAGGGCAGATCCTTGATCTTGGCGGCGCCCGACGGATCAGGGCCAGACTTTCCAAGGCCGCCGCAAATGGGCACAATCGCCGCCCAACGGTTGGGATCGGCTTCGGCAAGGCTCCAAGTTCCGAGACCGCCCATCGACACGCCCGTCAAGTAAATGCGTTTACTGTCGATCTTGTATTCCTTTTCGACTTCCTCAAGAATCGCCAAGGCGCGGTCGGCGTCTTCCGAAGCGGCTTTCCAGGTGGCATGCTGAGATTGAGGGAACACGGCAAAGAAACGAAATTCTTTCGGGTTTTTCCTGATGACGGGCCCCAGCCCAGTCTTCGTCGGCTGCTCGCCGTCGGTTCCGCTTTCGCCCTTCCCGTGCAGGAATAGAATCAGCGGAAAGTTCCTGTCCCCACGGTAGATGTGCGGCACAAACACCATGTACTTGGCCTTACGACCTTCTGCGTCCTGATAGACACGTGGGAGAAAGCCGTGCTTGGGGGCTTTTCGGGCGTTCTTGGGAGGCCCCACTGCGACGTCGCGTTTGGCCGAAGTGTTGGAATGTTCATCGGAACCCGGTGCTATCGTGGCGGATAATATCATCCAAGCGATCAACATGCGTCGGCAGTGCTTAGCCATGCCACCAAGCATCGCGCGCAGCCGGGAGGAGGGCAATAGCGAGGTGCCCGCCGCAACACGCCACTTTCGTCCATATTCCACGCGGCCAAGAAAAAGAAATTCACGGTGGTTGATGCACTCGGTAGCATAATGCGCCATATGGTGCATTATGGCGGATTCTGGGTTGCGGCCCTGCGAACGCGCGCGGGGGGTTATACCTCATTCCTGGCCGCGTGCGGCATAAAGGCCTTCAATCACCTCCGCATGATTCGCGGCAATCGCTTGCCGTCGCAGTTTGAGCGTGAGCGTCAGCTCGCCCCGGTCGATCGACAGCGGCTTCTCAAGCAGCGCGAATTTGCCGATTTGCTCGTATTGCGAAACTCCGGCCAGGCGCTGGTCGATCCGCCGCCGGTAGAGCGCCAGCACGTCGGCTTGCGTGTTCAACTCGGCTGTGGAACCGAGATGTACGCCCTGTCGCTGCAGCTCGACGGCCAGCGCCTCGTGGTTGGGAATGATGAGCGCCACCAGGTAATTGCGGCGGTCGCCGACCACGACCACTTGCTGGATCAAGGGGTCGGCGGTCAACAGCGCTTCGACATGCACCGGGGCGATCTTCTTGCCGGCCGACGTGACGATCAGCTCCTTCTTGCGTCCGGTGATTTTCAAGAAACCCTCTGCGTCCAACTCACCCAAGTCGCCGGTGCACAGCCAGCCGTCGCGCAAAACCTCGGCGGTGGCCTCGGGCTTGTTCCAATAGCCGAGCATCACGTGCGGACCGCGGGTGACGATCTCGCCTTCATCCGATATCCTCACCTCGACGCCGGGTGCCGCGCGGCCGACGGTACCGATCTTCATCGCCGCCGGCGTTCCCAGCGTGATGACTGGTGAACTTTCGGTCAGGCCGTAACCTTGGGCCAGAAACACGCCTCGTTCGTTAAAGAAACGGGCGACGTGATCGGGTAACGGCGCGCCGCCGGAACAGGCTGCACGCAAGCGGCCTCCGAAAGCCGTGGCCAAGGCGCCTGGCAGGTCGGCCGATTGATGGTCGACCAGGTACCGCATCACCTTTTCGTAGAAATAAGGCACGCCGTTGATCAGCGTGGGGTGTAATTCGCGGCAGTCGGCCGTGACCAACTCCGGGCTATCGGCCAACGCAATTTGGCACCCCCCGGCGATTGAGGTATACAAGTCGCATGTACGGGCGAAGATGTGGCTCAACGGCAGCCAGGCCAGCCGCAGGTCGGACGATTGCTGGCAAAAAGCTTCAATCGTCGCCAGCGCGTTGCTGGCCAGGTTCCGCTGCGAGAGCATCACTCCTTTTGGCTCGCCCGTCGTGCCGGAGGTGTAAAGGATTGTCGCCAGGTCGTCGGGCGCGGCGTGCCGCATGGCGGCCGCTTCAATGCCCCTGGCCACGGCCGGATCGACCTGGGAAGTAAGATCCGCGAGCAGCTCGACTGGGACCTCGTCATGTGGGAGCTCGTCTTGCGATGCGGATTTCCTGAACGAACGCAGCGGCCGAGAACATGGATCGAACGAGACGAATTTCGTGGTCAACGGGGCCGCGCCCTCAAGCTCCAAACATGAGGCGAGCTTTGCCACCTGTTCCGTTCCCGCGAGCAGCGCGACGCGAGCGCCACTGTCGATGATTTGATAGGCGATCTGCGGGCCGGCCAAAGTGGCGTGGACCGGCACATGAACGGCGCGGGCGAGTTGAATCGCCAGGTCGGCGACAATCCACTCGTAGCGATTGGGTGAAACCTGTACGACCCGATCGCCCGGCGTCACACCCAATGCGATTAGCACGGCCGCCGTACGTCGAGCGTCGTCGGCCAACTCCGACCAGGTGCGAGTCTGCCATGCGCCGTCGCGGCGAAAGCTGATCGCCGGACGTTGGGCGTCGGCGGCGACGCGCGCGGCCAACAGGGAAACGATCGTCGCGGACTCGTCAATTGTCATGGGTCATTCGTCATTTGTTGGTGCCGTTCCGAACGTTGTCGTGGCGATTCCATGCCAACGACCAATGACAAATGGCAAAGCGTCACACCCGCTCGAACACCGTCGCGATCCCCTGTCCAACGCCGATGCACATCGTCGCCAGGCCGAGTGTCGCGCCGCGGTCGACCATGTTGTGAACCAGCGTCGTGGCGATTCGAGCGCCGCTGGCGCCCAAGGGATGGCCGATGGCAATGGCTCCGCCCCGGACGTTCACCTTCTCCTCGTTCATTCCCAGCAGCCGAATGCACGCCAGGGCTTGTGAAGCGAAGGCTTCGTTCAGCTCGATCAGATCGATGTCGGCCAGTTTCAAGCCGGCCCGTTTGAGCACTTTCTCGACGGCGGGCACGGGGCCGGTGCCCATCACGCAGGGGTCGACTCCCGCCACCGCCGTGGCCAGGATGCGGACCAGCGGTTTGAGCCCGAGCGCCTTGGCTTTTTCCTCCGACATCGCGAGCATTGCCGCAGCGCCGTCGTTCAAGGGCGAGCTGTTGCCGGCCGTGACGGTTCCCATGCCCGGCATGAATGCCGGCTTGAGAGCGGCCAGGCCCTCCATGCTGCAATCGGGCCGCACGCACTGGTCGATTTCGACGAGCATCCGGTCACCGGCTTCATTGCGGCCCCAGACGGGCACGATCTCCCGCTTGAACTCTCCCTTGGCGTGGGCCGCGGCGGCAAGCCGGTGGCTGCGCAGCGCGAAGGCATCCTGATCCTGGCGAGAAATCTCTTGGGTCTGCGCCAGGAACTCGGCGGTGATTCCCATCATCAGGGCCGCCTTCGACGTGCGGTGGAAGAGCTTCGGGTTGATGTCGATGTCCTGATCCATGGCGATGTGCTGCATATGCTCCAGCCCACCGACGATTTGAACGTCTTCGAAACCGGCCATGATCGCGTGCGTGGCCTGGTTCAGGGCTTGCAGACTGGACCCACAGAGGCGATTGATCGTGGCCCCGCCGGTGGTCGCGCTCAGGTTGGCCATGAGGGCGACGTTTCGGGCGACATTGAACCCCTGTTCCAACTGCTGTTGTGTATTGCCGAGCACGACATCTTCGATTTCATTTGGGTCGATGCCGGTGCGTTCGACGAGGGCTTTGACCACGGCCACGGCCAGGTCGTCACTACGAACGTCGCGGAAGACTCCCTTATCCTTATGCGCCCGCCCGATCGCCGTGCGGAGGCAGTCGATGATGATGGCTCGTTTCATGGGAGGAGTTCCATTTCGTAATTGAGCACGCGCGAGGTTGCAAAAACGAGAGAAGCAACAAAGGTTTTTAGGTTGACCTTGCTGAATTAGTTGCCATAAAAACTCTTCTTTCCCTTGGCCATTTCCATGAGCATGGGCGTCGGTTGGTAGCGGACGCCGAGCGCTTCAAGGGGTTTGAGCATTTCGATCAGCTTGCCGGCCCCGAGCGTGTCGGCCCAGAACAACAGGCCCCCTTTGAAGGGCGGAAAACCGATGCCGTAAATCAAGCCCAGGTCGACGTCGCGGGGGTCGCGGACCTTTCGTTCGGCAAGAATGCGAGTGGCTTCGAGCACCATCGGCAGAAACAATCGAGAGCTGATCTGCTCCTGGGAGAGCTTTTCCTGTTTGCGGACCAGTGGCTTGACGACGTCGGCCAATTGAGCGTCCGGCTCGCCGCGCCCGAGCTTGTCTTTGTACTTGAAGAACCCGGCCAACGACTTCTGGCCCAGACGTCCCGCCTTGACCATCGCGCCCAACAGCGGCGATTCGACGATCCGGTCGGGAAACGCCTCGCGCATCACCTGCCCGGCGTAGAACGCCGTGTCGAGCCCCACCACATCGTAGAGAGTGATCGGACCCATGGGCATGCCGAACGCCTTGGCCGCGCTCTCGATATGCTTGATTTCAGTGCCGTCGAGGATCAATTCCAGGGCCTCGTTCATGTATGGCAAGAGTAAACGGTTGACGAGGAAACCAGGCCCATCGTTGACAACGATCGGCGACTTGCCGATGGCCTTGGCGTACGCAACGGCGGCGGCCACCGTGGCATCGCTCGTCTTGGGTCCGCGAATCACTTCGACCAAGGGCATCTTGCGAACCGGATTGAAGAAGTGGATGCCGCAGAATCGTTCGGGCCGCTTGAGCTTTTCCGCCAGCCGGCCGATCGAAATCGCCGACGTGTTGGAGGCCAAGATCGTTTCGTCCGCCAAGAGCGGCTCGAGCCGGGCATAGAGGTCCATTTTGACTTTGGGGTTTTCGACCACCGCCTCGATCACCAGATCGCAAGCGGTGAACTCGGCGTCCAATGTCGTGGCCCTGACGAGCGGGGCGAATTTGATCGCCTTCTGGGGGTTGGTCCCTTTCGTGACCTTGTCGTAGGCGACTTCCTCAAGAATTTTCCGCACTCCGCCGGTCAATGCGGCCGGAGCGGCATCGGTGATCGTGACGATCAGTTCGCGCTTGACCGTCGCGGCGGCAATCCCTGAACCCATGATCCCAGCGCCGAACACCCCGACGCACCTGATCTCGCGTGCTTTGGCCTCAGTAGACTGGGCGTCGCCCTTTTCGACGCCGCTGTCCTTCTTGTTGCGGTCGGTGAGAAAAAAGACGTTGATCAACGCCCGGTTGATGGGCGTGCCGAACAAGGCGGCGAACCCCTCGGCTTCCATCTCACCGGCCGCGTCGACGTCGAGCGAGGCGGCGCCGAGCAAGACCTCCAGCGCCGCCAAAGGGGCCGGGTATTGCCCTTTGGTTTGCTGCTGAATGTAGCCTGAAGCGGTGGCGCCCAGAAACCCCAATTCGGTATCGTCGATGGATAGCGGTTCGCTCCAACGCCGGCGGTCATCGAGGTACTGCTTCGACTCTTGCTCCGACCGCACCAGCGCCAGTGAGGCCGCATCCAGACGGTCGCTGGATACCAGGTCTGAAATCAGGCCCATCAGGGAGGCGGTCCGCCCATCGATCGATTCGCCGCCGGTGATTAGTTCGACGGCGTTGCCCAGGCCAACAATCCGCGGCGCGCGGGCTGTGCCTCCCCAACCCGGGAACATACCCAGCTTGACCTCCGGAAAACCAAACTGTGCCTTGGGGCTGGTCGTCATGATCCGCCGGTCGCACCAAATGGCCAGTTCCGCTCCACCGCCGACGCACACGCCGTCGATGGCCGCGACGGTGACGAAGGGGCATTTCGAAAGCCGTTGGAATAACAATCGACCACGGTTGGCCACCGCGACCGTTTGTTCGGCCGTTGGGTTCTTGGCAGCCGCGAACTCGCGGAGGTCGGCCCCCGCGATGAAGATGCCCGGCTTCGACGAGCGAAAAATCAGCCCGGTCAAATCGGAGCGGCCTTGCAGAGCATCGAGGTGCCGCTCCAATTCATCGAGCACCGACTGGGAAAATATATTGGCCCCTTTGCCCGGCGCATCGAAGGTCAGAACGGCGATGTCGGGTTCGGCCATCGAAAGGGTCAGTGTCGGCCGGTTCAAGTCGGGGATCGAGTCGACCATGAGCAATTCCTTCCGGCACTTTGCAGCCCTCGTCGTTGGTGGTTAAGCTGACCACGCTCGATGGGCGCCGGCGGTCAAGAGGTACGGCGATTGATTCAACAGGCTTGGACAACGAATCTTATACCATAGACCGTCCCGATCAACAGCGGAACGATGTGAAAAAACGATGAGGGAACCGAAAACATATCCTGACGACTGGAGCGCCGTGGCATGTTATGGCGCAGTATTGACCCTGCTATCGGTCGTGTTCGGCGCTCAGTTTGTCGCCAACGATTTGCCCGTAATGCGCGATCGCCCGCTATTGCTCGGTGTCGTGATCGTCAGCCTTGGTCTTTCGCTGGTCGGCTGGCTGGGTATCGCTGTCTTCGGCCGACGAATCGTCGAAGGGATCGGCACCGAGGGGCTGGTCACGATTGGGCTGGTGGCCGGACTCCACTTCGTCGTCACCTACACGTCGATGATCGTAGGTGTCGCGCTGCGGACGCTGCTTGGGCCGATGGCGATCTTCATCACGGGGATCGCCGACGAGGGCATCCCCTGCCTGCTCTTGGCCATTTTGCTGACACTTTACCCCCGCCCGGGCACGTTGATGCTGACCAACATGGCCTCATTCGTATTGAATTGTGTTTTCGGGGGGTTCTTTGGGCTGATGACAGTTCTGTACGTCACCGTCAGCATCGTGCTTGGAGAAGGCGCTTTGGCCCTGATGCGAGTGACCACCGGGCCGAGCTTGCGCGAGACGCGGAGGGCGCCCCCTTGGACGACTGTTACCCGTGTGGCCTTGGGCGTGGGACTGGCCAACGCCTTGCCATTTCCGGCCCAATACGGCTTTTCCATGGCGCTCTATCGTATGCACTACGGCACCTGGTTCATCGTGGCAGTCACGTTGTTCCCAGGGTTGATCTATGGAATGCTCGGCGCGGCCGTTGGCACGTCGCTCGGTTACAAGCTTCGGAGGACCGCGCGATGAACGTGCCGGCTCTTGAAGTTTCGGACCTTTCGTACACCTTCGCCGGCCGTGGGCAACCATCACTTGGGCGAATTTCGTTCACGATCGAGCCGGGCACGTCGACGCTCCTGGTCGGCCCCTCAGGTTCCGGAAAATCGACGTTGCTACGGGCGCTGGCCGGGTTGATTCCCAACCATGCCGCCGGATTGATGCGCGGAAGCGTGCGGCTGTTTGGCACTGAAACGTGTGGCGCAACGCCAATAGAGCTTGCCACGCGTGTGGGTCTCGTACTTCAATCGCCCGACGACCAGATCGTCAGCACGAAGGTAGCGGCGGAAGTGGCCTTTGGACTGGAGAATCTGGCCGTGCCACCGGCCGAGATCCGTGAGCGCATTGACGAGGCGTTGACCCGCGCAGGGTTGGCGGGGCTGGAAGAGACCCCCACTGGGCACCTCTCAGGCGGGCAGAAACAGCGGCTCGCGCTGGCCTCTGTCCTGGCGATGCGCCCGAGGTTATTGCTGTTCGACGAACCATTGAGCCAACTCGACCCGTGCGGTGCCATGGAGTTGCTCGATCAATTGCACCGACTGAGGTGCGACGGAATGGCCATCGTTGTCGCCGAGCACCGTCTGGGCGAGACGTTGCCGCTTGCCCAACGGGTGTTGGTGCTTAACCAGGGGCGGCTGGTCGCGGACGTCATGGTGCCTGAAGAACAGCGCCTCGCCGATGCGCTGTCGGCCGCCGGCCTGGCATTGCCGGAGCTGGCGCAACTCGCGTCGGCGTTAGGCGCCGGGCCGATCATGTCGGCAGATCGTTTCGTCGGACGGTTCGCCGCACGCGGAAGGCTTCCTCTTCATTCTCCGGGTGAGGAATCCAACATTAGGGAATTACCTCGAATTCCACTGCCTTCAACGGCACGTGGCCTCGATGGCGACAAGAAATTCCGCTTGTCATCCGCGGAGAGTACCGTGTTCATACAGGTCAACCATTTGGAATTCCACTATCGCGGCGTCGAGGAGCCGGCACTCATTGACGTTAGTTTCGAGTTGCGATTGGGAGAACGAGTGGCGTTAATTGGGCCTAATGGTTGCGGTAAGAGCACGCTCTTGGCGGTGTTGGCCGGCCTGCTAAGGCCGAGCCGCGGCGATCTTCGCTTTCCACATGCGGATGGAGGCGTGGCCCTTGGGATGGTCATGCAAAATCCAGACCTGATGCTGTTTGGAGACACGGTCCGCGACGAATTGGCGTTCGGACCACGGCAATGCTGGCTGGATAACCAGACGATCGCCATGCGAGTCGCGGAAGCCGCCGCGCAACTTGACGTCGTCGAGTTGCTCGACGAACCACCTCTTGCCCTTAGCCAAGGGCAACGCCTGCGAACCGCCGTTGCGGCCGTTTTGACGACGAGGCCAAGAGTCTTGTTGCTTGATGAGCCCACGACCGGGCAGGACCAGTCGCAAGTGGCGCGCGTCTTGGACGCCGTGACGGGGCGGACCGAGGATATTCGGGAATCGGCGAACCGAAATTCGCCGACCGGTTGCCTGTTGTTCACGACTCACGACCTGCACTGCGTCGCTCGTTACGCTGATCGTGTATTGGTTCTGATCGCGGGGCGTTTGGTGGCCGATTGTAATCCTCGCGACTTGCTCGACGATGACCGATTGCTGACCGACTTGCGGTTGCGTCTGCCGCCGCTCTTCGAAGTCAGGCGACGATTGGGTTTACAGGGTGTAACGGTGAAGGATCTTGTGGGGGAGTTGTCGTGACCCGTGAATTTTCAACTGGCGATCCGCGTGACAAGGCTGTCGCATGAACGGTCCTTTGGCATTCTCCGACGGTTCCGCGCGGGGTTGGCTGGCTGCCGTCGATCCGAGGCTGAAGATCATCTGGATCGCCTGTGTATCGTTGGCCGGCGTGCTGGTCCAATCCAGCGCGGCCATGGCCGTGATGTTCACCGTTGCGGCGCTGCCGGCCACAGGCCTGATGCTTCGGCCTCGTGGTTGGATGGCAATGGTCATCGCCCTGACGTCGGTAGCCTGGGGCGCCGTCGTGACGCAGGGGATTTTCTATGGAGGGGAACCGCGAACCGCTTTGTTCACGATCGTTCCCGACACGGTGGTTGGCTCTTGGGAGTTTCCTGGTGTCCATTTTTACCGTGAAGGGGCGATCTATGGCCTGACGCAAGCCGTGCGGTGGCTGGCCCTGACGACCATGGGTTTGACGGTATGTCTTTCGACGAGCCCCGAGCGCTTGCTTGCCGCGTTGGTTCGTCTGCGCGTTCCCACGGCAGTCGCCTTCATGGCACTGGCGGCGATGCGCTTCCTGCCCGTCATGCTTGATGAATGGGCTTCGGTTCGCCGAGCGCGGTGGTTGCGCGGGTATCGCGGCGCTCACGGAATTCAATGCATTTCGGCAGAGGTCAGACTGCTTGTTCCGGTTTTGGCCTCGGCATTACGGCGGGCGACGGCGCTTGCAACGTCAGTCACCTGCCGCGGTTTTTCGCCAACAGCCCAAAGGACTTTCTACCCTGAGCTGCAAATGCGTCGCGGCGAGCGGGTGGCTTTGGTGGCGATCGTCGCGATAAGCGTCGCATTGGCGCTGGCTTGGACCACGATTTGGCTTGGACCAATGACTGCGCTGTCCGGATGGCCGCAATTCGAGGCCTTCCTAGAATGGGTGCGAAGATGGTTGTGAGCCGAAGACGGCGAACGTGGGCTGTTGCTCACCCACCAAGGGTCTTTTCCTTGGTTGCGGATGAAGACCGTTCGACCTGCCGAAGTTCTAGTCCTTGGCGACCGCGGACTGAACGCCACCCTTGGCCTCAACACCGCCGAGCTGCGAACCCGAATCCTTCTTCTTGGTTCCCACCTTGCCGCCGCCCGCATTGGGCTCCCCCGCGGTTTTGAGCCATTGCTCCAACTCAGTCCGTGCCTTTTCGAGGTCGGCGACGAGCGTGGCGTATTCGCGCTTGCCGTCCATGGCAATCAGTAGCATCTTGTCGACGCCGTCCACCAGCTCTTGGATGAACTTGCGGGCATTCGGGTCGTTCGCCGCCGCGAGGAGTCCCGAGTCGCCGTCTTTCTTGATCGAGCCGGTCAGCGCCAACTTCACTCGTGACAAACAAAAGATCAATTCCTCGGCGAGCACTTTCTTGACTTTCGCCGGTACGTTGATGGCCGGCGCGGCCGAAACCGCGTTCTCATCGATGGCATCTTGAGCATTTTTCTTGGGGTCGGGTTTCTTTTTCTTGTCCGCCAACTTCTTTCCGGCATCGCCCTTGTCGGCGATTTTCTTGGCCCCGCCGTCCGCCGCGGCTTCGGCCGCCGGTTTCGCGTCCGACTTTTTCGGCGCGGCGCCGGGAAGTTTGTCGGTCAGCGCCGAAATTTCGACCACCATCCCGGCGAGCTGGCGAGCCGCCGGCAGAACCTTGTCGGCGGGGAAATTCTTGTTGAGTTTTCGCATGTTGCCGACGGCTTGACAGCGCATCCAGAGGGGCAATTCCGCCTCGGCCGCCATTTCCAATAGCGCGGCGGCAACGTCGGTCTGCCTGGCCTCTTCGTGCTCGCTCGCAAGGACTCCGAGGATATCCGCCGCCTTGACTCGAACCCAATCCTGGCCGATTTTCGACTTGCCGGGTGCCGGGTTCTTTTTCGCCAGCAACTGCACCATCTTGTCCTTCAGATTCTTACGCACGTCCGCGGTTGGATTGGTGCCCGCGTGCCGCTCAAGTCCGTCCATCGCGGCGACCCGCAAAGCGTCGTGCAGCTTCGGCTGGTCGATCGAATCCAACAGAAAGCTCCTCGCTTCGGAGTACGTCACCACCGAGCGCAAATCGCCGCTGCGCTTCTCCTGCTGGTTCAATTCGCCGATCATGAGCATGCAATTCACCCGTACCGCGCGCGGAAAACGCTCGTCGGCCACGACCTTTTTGCACTTGTCGAGCACGATCTTATTGAGCTTTTCGTGGACTTCGGTCGCCGCCGCCGCGGCGGGGAAATAGTTCCTGAATTTGTTGCGAAGTTCAGGCAATCTCGTAAGGCTTTCCTTCCAGGTAAGCTCGCCAATCTTGGAGTCCATGAACTCCGAAAAAAAACGTTCTTCGTCCGGCG
>Ga0265325_10002071_pt1 | contig 13743 bp, 14 predicted proteins | sample 41420metaG_FD_202090 | JGI IMG/M metagenome (GOLD analysis project Ga0265325, IMG submission 202090) | Rhizosphere microbial communities from Carex aquatilis grown in University of Washington, Seatle, WA, United States - 4-14-20 metaG | ecosystem: Host-associated > Plants > Roots > Rhizosphere...
GTCGAGAGCCACCGTCCTAACGGCTTCGCGCTCGAAAGCAAATCGATGAATTCAAACGGCGAGAACCGAATCGGGCGATCTTCGCTACTTTTGAGGGATATTCACGGCATCCACAATGCCAACAATTGTTGCATCCGCGGGTAACTCCGTGGGGAGAAATGGAAAACTGGCTTCCTTGCCGCGGCACCAGTAAATCAAATCACCTCCGCCGGCACCGACAGCATCGAGGGCGACGATCGGGCGACCGTTGCCGCGGCCTTTCCGGTCGAGCGGCTGGACAACCAGGAGTTTCTGCCCGACTAGGCTAGGATCTTTCATCGTGCATACCACGTTGCCGATGACGCGCCCGAGGAACATGCTATTTTTTTCGCGAGGCGGCGAGTTCGGCCTCATGAAGTGCGTCGAGTTTCATTTCATCAACGATGCCAATAATCGCGGCGTCAACGGGGCGGTCCTTGCATTCGGCCGCGTTGCGCGCCGAACTGCCAGTCACCACAAGCACCGTCTCGCGAAACCCGGAGTCGACTGTGTCCACGGCGATTAAATAACCGGATTCGTCAGCGCCTTCGGGCGAAATTGGCTTGACGATGAGGAGTTTTTTGCCTTCCAGTCGCGCATCCTTCCGCGTTGAAACTACAGTACCGACGATGCGACCGAGAATCATGGGGTGTCAGGTGTGTTGCAAACCAAAAAGGACCTGAAAGATCGAAATTAGGATTTTCTTAATTCTCTAGATGCGCCAAATACCCGGCCACGAGCGCCTCACGAGTACACTCGATGAGAATACATGACGCCACAGCTTCAATCCACGCGTCATCTCCGCGCACGGCGTGAATCGACGCGCCTATTGACCGGCGGCGACGGCCGACTTCCCGATCGGAAGCACGTCCTCGAGCGACTGATGGGGCCGCGGGATCACGTGGACAGCAATCAATTCGCCGACACGCCGCGCGGCTGCGGCTCCCGCGTCGGTCGCGGCTTTCACGGCCGCCACATCGCCGCGTACCATCGCGGTGACATAGCCCGATCCAATTTTTTCCCAGCCAACGAGCGTGACTTTGGCCGCCTTGACCATCGCGTCCGACGCCTCAATCATCGCGACCAGGCCGCGGGTCTCGATCATGCCGAGTGCTTCGCCCATGTTTCATCCTCCGTGGCGGGCCGTCGAAAATTCCGGCCAGCGCTCATTCTACAGGAACATCCAGAAATCCCGGAAACGTATGCGACTGCCGCGGCGGATATCCTCGAATTCGAGAGAATAATCATCGGCGCCTGCGGTCCTCGTTCACTGCCTCTTCAATCAGCGCTTCCAATTCCGCCCGCGTGATCGAAATACGTTCCGGACCACATGGCGCTTCGGCGGGACTGTCGCTGGTGACGGGGCAGCCCGGACTAACTTTTGCCGCTGTCGTTGTGCCGTAGCGGGCGCGCGCCGCGAGCAATTTTTCCACATCGCGGCCAGAAAGCAAGACTTGTTTGCCGAGCAGCTCGCTGGCGAGAGAAACCTGTGCAAAATGCTCGACCGTTTCCATCCGAAAAAACGCAGTGAGCAAATCGGCTCCGCAGGTTACGACACCATGATTGGCCAGCAGAATCGCGTCATGATCCTGCACCAGAGGCTCTAGCGAGTCGGAAAGCTCCGGAGTTCCGGGCGTGCCATATCGCGCCACGGGAACACAGCCAAGGGCAATCACAAGTTCGCTGAGCAGAGCCTTGTTGAGCGGGAGACCCGCGGCAGCGTGCGCGGTAGCGATCGGAGGGTGGGCGTGGCATACGGCGTGAACATCGGGCCTGCGATTGTAAATTAACAGGTGCATCGCGAGTTCGGTGGAAGGCTCGCGGCGTCCGGAAAGTTTTCGGCCCTTGAGGTCGGTGACGACCAAATCGTCCGAAGTCATCAGGCCTTTGCTCACGCCAGTTGGGGAGGTGAGAACACGGCGCGAATCCAGCCGAACGGAAATATTCCCATCGGTCGAGGCCACAAACGCGCGGCCGTGAATCCAGCGCCCGGCCGTGCAAACCTCGCGACGGTGCTCGTCTTCGGACTTCGTCACGCCGGGAGATATGGAATCCGCAAGCATGGATTATGGACGGACGCATCCTCTCGATTTTTTACTATCGTGAAACCTAGGCCCGCGCTCTTAAGGCTTCCGAGCGGGTTGCGGCATTCTAACCTCGGTCACGCATATATTCCACGCTCTTTGAGCGCGAAGGCGACCCGGTCGATCGCCAGGATATACGCAGCAACTCGGTTGTTCACTTTGTGAGTTTCCGCATAGCGCACGACTTCATCGAAACTATGTTCGAGAACATCTTTCAGGCGCTCGTTCACTTCTTTCTCCCTCCAGAAAAAGCCCTGGCGGTCCTGCACCCACTCGAAATAGCTGACGGTCACGCCGCCGGCATTGGCAAGAATGTCGGGAATGACGAATATGCCTTTGCTATCCACAATCTCATCAGCAGCCGCCGTGCAAGGACCATTCGCGCCTTCGCATAGGATCCGAGCCTGCAATCGGTGTGCATTGTCGAATGTAATCTGGTTTTCCACGGCTGCGGGAATCACGATATCGGCCGGCTGGAACAGAATTTCGCTGGCGGCCATTTTCGCGCCGCCATCCGGGAAATCAGGAAGCGGCTGCCGCTGAGTGTGCGTCCAGTCGAGCAGTTTGGGAATGTCGAAGCCGTTTTCGTTGTACAGCGCTCCATGAATATCGGCCACGCCAACGATCTTGTATCCGGCATGGTGCATCAACTTCGCCGCCATGGACCCGACATTGCCAAATCCCTGGATGATGACCTTTGTCTCCACCGGCGCCATGCCGAATCTGGCTAGCGCGCGGTCGCAATTGATCAAAATCCCTCGGCCCGTTGCTTCCAGGCGACCGTGCGATCCGCCCAGGTCGATCGGCTTCCCGGTAACAACGGCGGTGGTTGTATGGCGCACGTGCATCGAATACGTGTCCATGATCCAAGCCATGGTTTGCTCGTTCGTGCCGAGGTCTGGCGCAGGCACGTCCCGCTCGGGACCGAACCATTCGATCAGTTCGGCCGTATAGCGCCGCGTGATTCGCTCCAGCTCGCCGTTTGAAAGTTTAGTGGGATCGCAGATGACGCCGCCCTTCGCCCCGCCGAACGGAATATTGACGACGGCACATTTCCACGTCATCCAGCTCGCAAGAGCGCGCACCTCATCGAGCGTCACGTCCGGGGCAAATCGAATGCCCCCCTTGCCCGGCCCTCGCACGATGGAATGATGAACGCGATAACCGATGAAGACTTCGAGATGGCCGTTATCCAGCATCACCGGTATGTACACGGTGATTTCTTTGTTCGGATATTTTAGAAAGCGGTAAAGGCCCTCTTCCAAGCCGAGCTTCCGTGCCGCAGCTTCGAAGCGCGCCTCAGCCGATTGATAAACGTTGAATTCATTCGATAGGGTAAGAGTGGCCATGGTGAAAATCCCTCAGAATATAAACGGTAGCTTCTGCATTCGACCACGCGAACCAGCGCACCCACGCCGGCTTTTCACTCGGCAAATTCAGCAATAAAGTCCCGCTCGGCCAGTATACGAATCCACACTACGCGGCGCAAGGAAAGGAATGCACGTATTGGAACCACAGATGAACACCGATTAAAGCTAAGAGGACACCGATTCGGGTAGTGGGTCAGATTGGATTTGGCCCGGAAAGACAAATGCCCGCCCAAAAAGCGGACGGCCTCTACGACGGCAACCCTTGTCGGTACAAGGTGTTTTCGTAGCGGCCGATCCGTCCCATGTATTTCGGGACGGATCGGGCAGTTTCACTTCAAAATGACCCGCTACCCCGATTCGATCTCTCTTGCCTTTTCTTCATCGGTGTTTATCTGTGTCCATCTGTGGTTCCAATACGTTTTGTTTCGGCTCAGGCGCGCGTGGCGCTGCGTTCGACAAATTCTTCGATCAAAAGCTGCGACAGGCGTTCCGAGTTATGGCGAACCACTCCGTGCTCCTCGAGCAAATTATCGAGCAAGCAGCGCACGCCAAGGCGCTGTAATTCTCCGACATCCACCCGCACTGGCTCCGCGCCACGCGAACTGTAGCGCCGCGCAACTTCGGGTGAGACGGGTTGATTGCTGGCCACTGCCCAATCGAGTACTTTCCGCCCCGTGTGCTTGTAGATCACGCGCACGTGATCCGCTAGCGACATTTCCTGGGTCTCTCCCGGCTGAGTCATCAAGTTGGCGACATACACGCGCGTCGCGGAGGATGTTTCAATTGCTTCGGCGACCCCGGAAACCAGCAGATTTGGCAGAATGCTTGAATAGAGCGAGCCCGGACCGATCAGAATCAGATTGGCTTGGGCGATCGCTTCGAGTACTTCCGGAAGGGGACGGACGTGGCGCGGATGCAAGCGCAACCGGCGGATTTTCTTGCCGCTCTTCGCAATGCGCGTTTCGCCAGAGACGACTTTTCCGTCCGTCATCACCGCCTCGAGCGAAACATTCTCGAGCGTTGTCGGGAAAATTCGTCCGCGAATCGCAAGCACTTCTCCACTCACGCGCACGGCCTCGCCAAAATCGCCGGTCACGTGCGTCAAAGCCGTCAGGAAAAGGTTTCCGAAGCTGTGACCTTTCAATCCGCGGCCCGCGTGAAAACGGTACTGAAACAAACGACCCAACAGCGCCTCGTCCTGGGAGAGCGCGACCATGCAATTGCGGATATCTCCAGGAGGCAGCACGCGATACTCGCGTCGCAGCCGACCGGAGCTTCCGCCATCATCGGTGACTGTGACAATCGCGGCGAGGTCGCTGATTGGATGACGGCCCGCTTCGTGACGGCGCCGCGCCACGAAGCCCTTCAGTCCGCGCAGCAACATTGAGAGTCCAGTACCGCCCCCGATGGCAACAACTCGAACACCCGTTGTTCCTGGGCTACTCCCGGCAGGTTGCTTCGGTCTGTGCTTCATCGGAATTGCATCGCTGTGTTGCGAGGCCAGCCGCTGAGCGGGACTTAACCGCCTGAGGCTTCGCGTTCTGGATACAGAAGTTCAGTAAAACGCGGATCTTCCTGTAAAAACGCAAAATCTTCGTCATTGCGAGCGTGATAGCGGTTTTCCGGGCGGAGTTGAATTGCGGTCTTCAAGTTCTCCATGGCGGACTCGGCTTCGCCTGTAAGGCAATCGAGCGCAGCCATGGCGTAAAAAACGAAATCAGCCTTCGGGGCAAGTTTGCGCGCCCGCAGCAGATGTTCCCGCGCTTCGTCCCAGCGTCCCAAGTTCATCATCGCCACGCCTGCTTGGTAATGTTCCTCGGGCGTTTTCAGGGACGGCGCCGCTTGCTTGGCCATTCGTTGCTCGGTGACGCGCAGATGGATTTGCGCGCGATCCGCAAGTTCCTTGCTTGGGCCGACAAGGGCCTTTTCGAGTAGCTCCTTCGCCTTTGCCAGTTTTTGCTGGTTAAAATGTTGGACAGCCTGTTCGTAGAGCTTTAGTTGTTGCTCGAAATGCGGATCGACCATCTGCCGAATGGCTTCGGCATGTGCGGCAGTATTATTATTCGCTTTATTTTTCAATGATTTAGACTTTAGAGCGGACCCACTCGGTTCTCGTCCGCTACTGCGTTTTGTCTTTCCAGTGCGTGCCATTTTCGGGAGTCTAGCAGAGGCACCCCCCGTCGTCAACGTAACTGCGGCACAGCATCAATAATACACAGTTGAAAGCAGAGCGCTAGCTAGAGAACTAGCCTCTGTGCCTCTCTGACACATACCTCAATTTTTGGCGGCCGGAGGAGTTGCCGGTGTTAGAGCTGGCACCGAAGGCATCGCAGGAACGGGCTCGGGACCGAGGATCTTCTTTGCCGAATCCGGAATCTTGTCGGCGTTCGCGACCAACAGGGCTAACTGCCATAACTGCGTATCGGTTAGCGTATCCTTGAATCCTGGCATCCCCGATAGTCGGATTCCATTCGCCGCCTTCCAATAACTCTCCTGCGGCGGATCGTCGGTGACGCCCTTGCCCTTGAAGAGCAACGTCGCATGGGGAAACATCTTATCCGCGATCATGGGAGCGGGTTGCTCCGGCAGTCCGTGACACCCGGCGCAATTGTCTCTATAGAGCTTTGCTCCGGCGATGAAATTTTCTTCATTTACGGGAATCGGAGGTGACGGAATATTCGCTTTGCCGATGTGCGCGTTCAAAGATCGGCTGGCGATCGTTTTCTCCATCGGCATTGGATCGTCGGCCGCAGCCGCTGGCGCCATGCCGGAAACGAAATAGTAATAAACCCCGCCGGCTAACAAGAGAACTCCGACCAATACGCCAAGCACAAAAGCCTTCATATTCGATTTTCTCCAGGCACTGCGATGACGCACAAATTATAAAGCAAACACACTCCTGGCCGGACTGGGAATTCGTAGCAGGCAACTCGGATGGCCAAGGATGCGAAATTCGATCGCTCAGCAGGAACCTTGGCCTTGTGGCATCCCGCTGCATGGCGGGCAACAAACCTGGGTTTGAGGATTGGACGGATTTCACGCCTATGCTATAAAAGTAGTCCCGGTCCGACCGGATAACTGTGCCCTTTATCAATTTTCCTGCTCGCGAAATTAACTGCAAGCTCGTGTACTACGGCCCAGGTCTGGGCGGAAAAACCGCCAACCTGCAGTGGATTTACGACCACACCGGAGCCGCTCAAAAGGGCAAGATGATTTCCCTGGCCACGGAGACCGACCGCACTCTTTTCTTCGATTTTCTTCCCATCGATCTTGGCACCGTGCGCGGATTCAAGACCCGAATTCATCTTTACACTGTTCCCGGACAGGTATTTTATGAAGCCAGCCGCAAATTGATCTTGAAGGGCGCGGACGGCGTCGTGTTCGTTGCGGATTCTCAGGAAGAGCGCCTCGACGCGAATCTCGAAACGCTGGACAACCTTCGCGAGCACTTGAAGGAACACAAGCTCGACTTCGACACAATTCCCTATGTACTTCAGTTGAACAAGCGCGATCTACCGGGAGTCCTGTCGGTGGAAGCGCTCGCGAAACAACTCCAGGTCAAAGGCGAGCCCATGCTCGAAGCCGTTGCCGTGACCGGGCAGGGCGTGTTCGAAACCTTGCGTGAAGTCGCCAAGCTAGTTCTGGCCGAACTCAAAAAGGGTTCATAACGAGATCGCGAAGCTCTCCCGGCGAAAGTCCCGAATAGCCCCTCTAGAGCATTTTCGACTTGAGTACTTACACTCGATCGAATCCGCCGATTCCGGCAAAACTCAACACAGAGAACGCAAAGAACACAGAGCACACGGAGAATCGGGAGAATCGATTCACAGCCCGAGCCGATATGGAACTCTCCCGGTTTTCTCAGTGCGCCTCCGTGCCCCTCAGCGAACTCTGCGTTGAATTCCGAGATCGTTAATATTCCGAAAAGTTATCGAAAACAAGTGCCATCGAATGTAAGCGCTTAAATCGAAAACGCTCTTATCAAGCCGGCGCTCCCACTGTCCCAAGGAACAGTGTCACGATTCGGTGTTGGCAGCGCTTTTTTCCGAGCCGCGATATCCCGCCGGATTTATAATGAATCGAAGAACGCGTCTTCGTGAGCGTAATTCGATGCCAGAGATGAACCCATCCTCGTTGTCATCGTTTCCGCGACCTCTCGATCCTTCAGCACAAGACCGGCTCAACGAAGTTCAGGAACAGCTTCGGAAGCTGGAGCGGCGCGATTGGTGGCTGTGGAGCACGGCCGTCATTGTAATGCTCCTGCTCACCTTCGCGGTTTTCTCGATGAGTTTTCCGGAACTCTTCAAAGTGGATGACCCGTTTTTTCAGTCCAGTTTGAACCGGGCTGTCCGGGGACTGATTGGGCTGGTCTTGATTTTTAATGGGTATACGATCTATCAGCAGGTCATGGTGAAGCGGCTGCGCCGGCAGTTCTCGACGAAAATCGAGGAAATGAGGGCGCTCCAACTCCATGCGGAAGAATTCGAGAGGCTCGCGCTCATCGACCCTCTGACGGGACTTTCCAATCGCCGCAGCGCCATGGACCGTCTCACAGCCGAGGCCTCGCGTTCACAGCGGTACGGCCACGCATTGACGGTTGTTGCCCTGGACCTGGATAAGTTCAAGCAAATTAACGATACCTACGGCCATCTTGCGGGCGACCTGGTCCTAAAGGAATTTGCCTTACGCCTCGGGCTGGCCATCCGGCTGTCGGACTTTGCGGCGCGCATGGGTGGCGATGAATTTCTCGTCTTATTGCCGGAGTGCTCGATCGGCCAGGTCGAATCGTTTCTCGCCAGGCTGCGGCCCATGGACGCGGAGTACGACGGCCAGAAGATTCCAATTTTCTTTTCCGCCGGATGGGTGGGATACGAAAGAGGCGAATCGACCGAGCAATTTCTTGAGCGGGCGGACCGCACGTTGTATGCGGAAAAACACGCGGGAAAAACGCGCGTTCAGGAACATTCAGCAGTGCATTGAGAAGCTAACTCATAAATAGCTTTTGTCGGTCGCGAGTTCAGCCGCGACATTCAACGGACTGGACTACAAGGGCTTTAACCCCTGAAGTCCTCTCGAGTTCGGAGGCCGGCCATTCACGAGATGGCTTCGAGTCGAACGCGCGGCACGATGCGATCCGAGGTCGCGGACGCTGCTGGAAGTTTCCGCGTTACCGAGATGGACACGATTTGGGCCAGACCGATCAGGTGGCTACAAACACAACTCGTCTCGCACCATTTGTTACCCACCTCTCAGACTTGCTGTAACATTCTTCTTGCCATGCAGGGTACAGTCAGGTTGGTCTTGCCGGATCTTCTCTGGGTCTTCCGCGGATGACAACTCCCAGCAATCGCAGACGCAGTCAGCGCCTGTTTCTTCAAGTGCCCGTCATCGTCAAAGGACAGTTGGCGAACAAATCCGATTTCTCCGAAACGACGAGAACCATCGTTCTGAACGCGCATGGCGCGCTGGTGGAATTGGAAGCATCGTTGGAGGCAGGTCAAACCGTAATTCTGCGCAACGCCCGCACGAACGAGCAGGAAGAATCCACCGTCAAGCTTGTAACGCCGGGGGAGTCAGGAAAATTCAACGTGGCCCTGGAATTCAACAATCCAAGCCCCAGTTTCTGGCACATCAGCTTTCCGCCCGACGACTGGCCCGTCCGCCATTCTGAACCCAAGAAGCCAGCTAAGTAAGACCGCATAACTTACGTGCTTAAAGTAGACCGCCGCCTCCGATCAGGACAAAATCGTCCCCGGGGATCGATGGCTTGATGATTTGGCTACTCTCAAAAGATCGAATAAAAAAGGGAGGTGAAAACCCGATGGTCTTCACCTCCCGGGGTGGGGTGGGGTGTTGCTGAGTAAACTCACGCGTTTATGGCTTATAAGTAGGGCTTCGGCCTTTCCGAACATCACCTCAATGATTCTACCTGCCTAAACTTATCTTCTGAATAACATACGGCCCGGATGGTGTCAACATTAGTTTTCAGGTTAAAATTACACTCGAGAGATGGACCCGGAATATTAGGATTTTTCACCGTCTAGACCGTAAAATAATTCAATCGCAGGCCCTAAAATACTCTAAGAACTGGAACCCACTTTGGGATTTGCTGGCGAGTTGCTTTTTAAGGAGGCTGAATTGCGTGACGCGCTGATTAGTAAAGGTAACGACGCTCGTGGCCTGGTGGCCGCACTGTTTGTGTTCATTTCTTCGTTCATCCCGGCAGCCCTGGGCGCGCAGGTTCAATCGAAGCCCGAACCGGAGGTGCTCGTGTTTAAGAACGGCGAGAAATTGATCGGACACTTCGAGAGTTTCCTAGGAGGATCGGCCAAATTCAAGAGTGACACGCTTGGGGAAGTTACCGTCGACCTGAACGCGATCCAGGAATTTCACTCGTCCCAAAAGTTTGCTGTCGTCAGAAAAGATCTGAAACTTGGCAACGGTGCAATCGACGGCCAGATTCCTCATGGATCGATTTCCGTGGCCGATCAAAAAGTGGAAATTTCTCCAAGTGACGGCCACCCCGTGCAAACCATTGCAGTCGGGGATTTGGGCAACATTATCGATGAGGCTAGCTTCAATGAAGCTTTGCGCCGCCCTGGCATCTTCGAAAAGTGGAAGGGAGGAGTCTCGTTCGGAACCTCCATCGTCGAGGCAACCCAGAATAGTTTAAGCTTCAACACGAACGTGAACCTTGTCCGCGCCGTGCCTTCCCAAGATTGGCTTCCGGCGCGAAACCGCACAGCCCTCGATTTCTCCGACTCTTACGGCACAGTGACCCAACCTGGCTCCCCTACCCTAAAGACGTCCATCTATCATGCGGATGCCGAGCGAGATGAATATTTCACGTCGCAAGTTTATGCCCTCGGGTCCGTCTCGTTCGACCACAACTTCTCTCAGGGCCTCGATCTGCAACAGACATACGGCGGAGGATTTGGCTGGACCGTGGTCCAGGCTGCGAACGAGACCTTGGATTTAAAAGGCAGCGTCAACTACGAAAAACAGGCGTTCCAAACCTCGAAACAAACTCAGAACCTGGTGAATTCCATTTTCACCGAGACGTACAGCAGAAAATTCGCGCATAACATCGTGCTCAACGAGCAAGCCACCGCGAACCCCGCTTGGTCGAACACCCGTGCTTACTCGACTTATGCGAGCGTCGGGATCACGTTCCCCGTTTACAAGCGGTTTGGGTTCAATACAAATATTATCGATTCCTTCTTGAACGATCCTCCGGCCGGATTCAAGAAGAACTCGATCCAGTTCACCACCGGCATCGCGTACACTTTACATTGATCCAGGTCAGCGGCATCGTCGGGAGGTCGTGTATGCATTCCCTTCCGCTACAGACTCCGCGAGCTGCCGATGGTGACGAGGGTTTTGTGCAAAACGTCTCCGAAGGAGATCGACAATGAAGTGGACACCGGGCGGCGAAACCGATGATGTAGAGGATCGGCGCGACGAAGGAGGAGGGGGATTTCAGTTTGGCGGAATTCATATCGGGATCGGTGGCGCGATCGTCCTGGCAATCCTCAGCTTTGTTTTCCATCGGAATTTGTTCGCGTTGCTTGGCAGTTCCGTCGATACAGGCTCCCCGGTGGCCAGTCAGCCTGACCCGGCTCGCGATCAAGCCGAACAGCCCTTAGTGCAATTTGTCTCCTTCGTTCTCGACGATACACAAAAGACGTGGACACAATTGCTGCCGGAACAGACCCAGACGCCGTACCATCATGCAAAGTTGGTGCTTTTCCGCGACTTCATCCAATCGGGCTGCGGAGGCGCACAATCCGCCACCGGGCCTTTCTATTGTCCAGAAGACGAAAAGGTCTACATCGATCTCGGCTTTTACGATGAGTTGAGCCAGCGATTCGGAGCGAAAGGTCAGTTCGCCCAGGCATATGTGCTTGCGCACGAGATCGGGCACCACGTGCAAAAGCTGCTCGGTATTGAGGCACGGGTTGAACAGGAAAGAGAACGCGATTCCCGTGCCGTAAATCCTCTATCTGTAAAATTGGAGTTGCAAGCCGATTGTTTCGCCGGGGTATGGGCCCATTCCACGCAACAGCGCGGCCTGCTGGAAAAAGGCGATGTGGAATCCGCGCTTGGCGCCGCATCCGCTGTAGGAGACGATCACTTGCAAAAGATGACGATGGGCCATGTCGTCCCGGACTCGTTCACCCACGGAAGTTCAGCGCAACGAATGCACTGGTTTACAGCAGGATTGAATGGCGGAACCGTGGCGGCTTGTAACACATTCGACCAAACCCGGTAACCCAGAACGTCCTGTGGGCTGAACCCAAGGACAAAACCTCGCGATCTCAAACAATGGAGCGACGGAGACATCCCGATGCTCTTGCCAATCGGCTTCACCCTCTGGCTAGCAAGCCAAAGCGTTTGGAGGAGCCCATCACTTAACCGGTCGCTTTAGCCCCTCCCGCGCATCTGATATGCTTTGGCCGCTTTAAGCCGCCGATGCCCACACCTTTGCCGGAAGAACAACTCGAACGAGGCCTCGGCCTCACCGAAGCCGTTGCCCTGAACATGAATGCAATGGTAGGGATCGGCCCGTTCATCGTGATTCCGCTAGTGATTCAGGCGATGGGCGGGCCGCAGTGCTTGCTGGCTTGGGTGGCGGGCGCGGCGCTTTCGCTGGTGGATGGGTTGGTATGGGCCGAGCTGGGCGCGGCAATGCCTCGGGCTGGCGGCACTTACGCATTTTTGCGCGAGGCATACGGTCCGGGCCGCGGCGGGCGGCTGATGTCGTTCCTATACATCTGGCAGACGCTGATTCAGGCGCCGCTCGTGGTGGCTTCGGGCGCGATTGGATTTTCGCAATACCTCACCTATCTGCTTCCGCTTGGAAAATATCAGCAGAAAGCAATTTCCGCGGCGCTGGTGATTTTTCTGATTGTGCTTTTGTACCGCAGGATTACGGCGGTCGGCCTGATCTCGAAATTTCTTTGGGTGGGCGTTGTGGGCACGATGCTGTGGATGATCTGGGGCGGCGCGACGCATTTTTCGGCGAAGCTGGCTTTCGATTTTCCGCCGGGGGCGTTTAGTTGGTCGTGGCTGTTTTTCGCGGGGCTCGGCTCTGCGACCGTGAACACGATTTACACCTATCTGGGCTACTACCACATCTGCAATCTGGGCGCCGAAATCCAGCAGCCGGAACGCAACATTCCCCGCGCCATCCTGATTTCCATCGCCGGAATCGCCGTGTTGTATCTGGCGATGCAGACGAGCATTCTGGGCGTGCTGCCGTGGCGCGAGGCGCAGAATTCGCAATACATCGTGAGCACGTTTGTCGAGCGTCTATACGGCACACGCGCCGCGACGTTTGCAACCATCATGATTTTGTGGATCGCGTTTGCGTCGCTGTTCACCACGCTGTTGAGCTATTCTCGCGTTCCCTTCGCCGCTGCCGAGGATGGAAATTTTTTCCCTGTCTTCGCCCGCGTGCATCCGACCAAACATTTCCCGAACGTCTCGCTGCTTTTCCTGGGCGGTGTCTCGCTCGCGTTCAGCGTTTTGTTCCGCCTATCCAGCGTGATCAAGGCCATCATAGCCGTGCGGATCATTGTGCAGTTCATCAGCCAGGGCGTGGGCGTCATGATCCTGCGGCGGCGCTGGCCTTCCGAGAGGCTTCCGTTTAAAATGTGGTTCTATCCATGGCCCGCTGTGCTGTCGATAATTGGTTGGGCAGCGTTGTTTTATTACACAGGATGGGAATTTGCCCTGGGAGGGCTCGGCGTGATCGCCCTGGGCATTGTCACGTACATGGTTCAGGCGCGCTACCGGCGCATTTGGCCGTTCGCCCCGGCTCCGCTCGGGGAGGTTCATCGATGAAACGCTGGCTAAAACTCGCGCTGGTTCCCTTGCTCGTAGGGATGTTCGTCATAGCGCAGCCGATTGTGACGAGCATCGTCACGCGGGTTTCGGCGCAGCAGGAGCAGGCGCCGGGGCGCGGCCAGAACGTTGCAGACACGCTTGAATCGATTCAGAAAGCGCGCGTGGTGACGCGGGTTGTGTTCATCGTCGCGCATCCTGACGACGAAGCTTCCACGCTGCTCACATATCTGCCGCACGCGCTTGGCACGGACACTACGTTGGTTACTTTGAATCGCGGAGAAGGCGGCCAGAACGCGATCGGTCCCGAGCAAGGCGCGCAACTCGGCATCCTGCGAAGCTCGGAACTTTCCGCCGCGATGAATGTCGAAGGGCCGCGGCTTTATTTCACGCGCGTCACCGATTTCGGTTTTTCAAAAACGCTC
>Ga0265325_10002072_pt1 | contig 13735 bp, 15 predicted proteins | sample 41420metaG_FD_202090 | JGI IMG/M metagenome (GOLD analysis project Ga0265325, IMG submission 202090) | Rhizosphere microbial communities from Carex aquatilis grown in University of Washington, Seatle, WA, United States - 4-14-20 metaG | ecosystem: Host-associated > Plants > Roots > Rhizosphere...
TGCTAAGATTGTGAGAGTTTGATTAAGGGCTAAACCCTATCGGGTCGCCCGAAAATCGTGAAACGATTTTTTAGGGCCTGTAGTAAAGTGGCATTACACGGCATTCGCATTGCTGAGGCGGGGGTTCGATTCCCCCCAGGTCCACAAAAACCACCTTACGGGGTTTTCTTATCTAGGAATCTAACGGAACTCTCGCCCGAGGACCGGCTTTAATGTAAGATTTTAAGACCGTGTCCAATATACCGATTATTGTAACCTTCTTTGCTGGCATCGTTTCGTTTCTATCTCCGTGTGTTCTGCCCATCATTCCAGGTTTCCTGGCTTATCTCGCCGGCGGAACATCTTCCGGCAATAAGTCGAGCCGATGGGAAACTTTTTTGAGTAGCTTCTTCTTCGTGTTGGGATTTTCCGTCGTCTTCGCCGTGCTGGGGGTTTTATTGAACGGAGTTCTCGCCCACTCGGCCTACGAGGTGCAGAAGTGGCTTTCGTGGATCGGGGGAGCGCTCGTTATCTTCTTCGGATTGTATCTTATGGGATTTTTCCGGGTGCCGTTCTTCGAATATAATCACAGCTTCAAGATAAAGATTTTGCCTAAGTCGCGTCATCTTACCTCGATGTTCTTCGGCTTCGCCTTTGCCGCTGGCTGGACGCCATGCGTGGGCGCCGTTTTGGGAAGCGTGCTGGGACTCGCCGCCGCAGAGCCCGGCCAAGCTCTATATCTTCTTTTTGCTTATGCCTTGGGATTGGGCATTCCCTTCCTAATCGTCGGTCTGTTCGCCACGGAGGCTGGCAATTTTTTGAATCGCTACTCGTCCGCCGCTCATTATATAAATATCGTCTTCGGTTTGATATTGGTCGCACTCGGTGTGCTGGTTTTCACCCAGAGTCTTCCGCTCGTTGCGAACTTCGGTTTTGTGAACAGTCTTCTGCTCAAATGAACAAGACGAAAAATATTTTTCTGGCCATCATAATAATATTCATAGTCGGCTCTATTTGGTATCTGGAGAGCATTAAAACCAATCCGATTGGAAACCAGGGCGCGCCAGCTCAGCCGATTGTAGGCGTTCCCGCGAGCACCTCGACCAATGCCGCAGGCGGAAAAATATCCATCGCCTCAATTGCCGCCGAGGATATTAAAAATGGATTAAAGCCGGCGGTCGAGATAACCAACCCGACCGGATTCATCAACACCCCGCCCTTCAAATTGGCCGACTTGGTCGGCAAGAAGGTGGTCTTGCTGGATTTTTGGACTTATAGCTGTATTAATTGCCTTCGCACGCTGCCATATCTAACATCCTGGTATCAAAAATATCAAAACGAAGGATTGGAGATAGTGGGCATCCACACTCCGGAGTTCGATTTCGAGAAGGATTATAGCAACGTTTCGGCTGCGGTCGCAAAATACAGCATAAAGTACCCCGTCGTTATGGACAGCAATTACGGTACTTGGCAGGCCTATGGAAACCTCTACTGGCCCCACGAATATCTGATAGATGCGGCCGGATACATCGTCCACGACCAGATAGGAGAGGGAGGGTATCAGGATACCGAGGCGGAGATACAAAAATTGCTTCAGGAACGAGCCGAAGCGTTGGGGATAGCGACTTCGTCGGCTGCGACATCCAGCATCATTATTCCTCAGGAGAATCTCTCTGGCATCGGGAGCGAGGAGACCTATTTCGGCGCGGCTCGGAATGAATTTCTCGCGAACGGCAATCAATCATCTCTCGGAGACCAAACGCTTCAGGAACCGTCTACTATAGATTTGAACAAGCTTTATCTGGCCGGCAATTGGAATTTCCAGAGCGAGTATGCCCAAAATACCGGGCCGGCGAAAATAATTTACAGATACAGTTCTTCCAAGGTTTTCTTCGTCGCGAGCGGAAACGGTTCGGGAGTGAGCGTAAAAGTATTGCAGGATGGCGTGCCTGTTTCAACGGATGCGGGAAGCGACGTGAAGGATGGCGTTATAACGATTAAGGAGAGCCGGCTCTATAACGTGATAAACAATTCCCAGGGCTCCGGCGAGCATACCTTGGAGCTCATAATAGATTCGCCGGGCCTTCAGGCTTACACTTTTACCTTTGGATAAAAATTCTAAAGAACGATGAATGCAATGAGCGAGCTTGAAAGCCCGCCAATAGTATCGAAGAACAGATCCGAAAGAGTATCTGTATAGGTTTGAGAGGGAAGGCCCGTCCAGACGCCGACGTAAAATTCAAAAAATTCCCAAAGGACGCCGACGAGCACTGTGAGTGCGACAGCAACAATGATATTCACCCACTTATTCTGACCAATGAAAGAGAACTTCGGATGTCGCGCAGCAGTGGAGATAAATACGCTCGCAGTGAAAGTTCCGCCCAAAAAATGGACGAGCATGTCGAAATTATGATATTGGGCGTAAAGACCCATGAAAAGACCGGCTCCGTGGGCGATGAGGACGGCCAAGAGCGTAAATAATACCAGATAGTTTAAGCGCATAATCACAACTTTAACAATTATGGCTGGCGATATCAATCGGAGATTTCAACTTCCATTTCCGCCCATTTTTGCTATAATAACCGCAAGTCAATTTTCAAAGGTCGGGTAATTTAGGATATAAATAATGTTTATTCAAGATTGGGCTTCAGTTGTGGTAGGTTCCCTGCAGAATCTCTGGGTGGGCTTCATCGGCACCATCGCGAGCATTATTGGCGCTTTGGTCATCCTTATAATCGGTTTGATTGTGGCGGCTGGCATTGGAGCGCTCGTCGAGAAGATTATCAACTTCATCAAGTTGGACAAGCTTCTCGTCAGCCTCGGTTTGCAAGAATACTTCGATCGGGCGAATCTACAGATTAACAGCGGCAAATTCCTCCGGAAACTGGTTTACTGGTTCTTGGTCGTCGTCTTTTTATTGGCGGCTACCGACGTTCTTGGTTTCTACTCGCTTTCCGACTTTTTGAAGAGCGTTCTGCTCTACTTGCCGAACGTCATCGTAGCGGTTCTGATAATGCTGGCTACGTTCGTTATCGCTCATTTCCTGCGGGGTGTGGTGCGCGCTTCGGTAAAAAGCGCTCATTTGCACGGCGCCGGATTCCTCGCATCTCTCACTTGGTGGGCGGTAATAATCTTCGGATTATTGGCGACCTTCTCTCAATTGGGGATTGCGGTGGCGGTCGTTAACGCTCTGATAACGGGTTTGATCGCAATGCTCGCTTTGGCCTTTGGTTTGGCCTTCGGTCTGGGTGGCAAGGATTACGCGGCATACCTTATCAGTAAGCTTCGGGAACACACGGAACACTAATTTTCCGGTGAACTATAAATAGAGATCCAGTCCTTCAATAGGGCTGGATTTTTGTTCGGGGGTTTGGTATCTTTAGGAAGTTATGTCCAGCCAAAAAATAGCCGTGTTTCTGACCGGTGGCAAGCAGCATAAAGTGAAAATCGGGGATAAGATAAAAGTGGAAAAACTCGAAGGCTCTGCCGGCGAGATTTTGAAATTCGATCAGGTCCTTCTGAAGGCGGAAGGTGCCCAAGTGGAGATTGGCACACCGCACGTGAAAGGCGCCGTGGTAGAAGCCGAGATAGTGAATCAGGGCCGGGATGACAAGAAGATAGTCTTCCGCTACCACTCGAAGACCAGATACCGCAAGTTCAAGGGCCATCGCCAGCATCACACCGAGCTTAAGATAAAAGAAATCAAATAACTAAAAACCCCGATTTTGTCGGGGGTTTTAATTTATAGGCGGTGATCGAAGGAGCTTCCAAGGGTGCTTTCGTCGGCGAATTCTATCTCGCCTCCGGTCGGGAGTCCTCGGCTCAGGCGCGTAATGTGCTGGGCTAGGTCTTTGAAATCGCGCTTTATCATGTCGGCGGTGAAGTCTCCGATGGCAGTGGGGTTAAGGGCAATGATGAGTTCCTTGATTATGCCGCCCTCGCTCTTTATCCGGGATTTCAGATGTTCCAGTCTTAGTTTCTGGGCCGTTTCCAATACTCCTTTCTCAGCCAGTTTTCCGAGGATGAAATAATGGCCGTTATAGCTCCCGATTTTTTCGAGCGAGAGTAGATCGGTTTCTTTTTCCATTATGGCGACGGTCTGGGAATCGCGCTTCGGGTCTGAGCATATTTGGCAGAGTTTAGCTCCCGATTCTTTTAGAAAGAAACAGCGTTCGCATCTATCCAAGTCTTTGAGTTCTTTGAGCGATTTCTCAAGTTCGTTCAGCGTCGCTTTGGGGAGCGAGGTGAGATAGAAAGCCAAGCGGGTGGCTTGGCGCGGTCCCAGAGCGGGAAGTTGGGAAAAAGCCTCGATAAATTTCTTTATCGGCCGGGGAATCATTGTTGTTCTTCTGAAGAATATTTCGTGTCCAAATTCTTGAACCCAACCATCTCGGGGCTAAACATAAGTTTTACGCTGCCTATCGGACCGTTCCGGTGTTTGGCGACGATAACTTCGGTGATGTTCTTTTCGCTCTCCGGAGCGTCCAACCTGTCCCTATCCTTGCGGTAGATGAAAAGGACGACATCGGCATCTTGTTCCAAACTGCCGGATTCCCGGAGGTCCGAGAGACGGGGGATTTTTATCTCCCTTTGATCAACTGCCCTAGAAAGTTGGGATACGGCCAAGACCGGCACATTCAATTCCCGGGCAAGTGCTTTGAGGCCGCGGGAGATCTCGGTAACTTGCTGGACGATGTTGTCGCTTGAAGTTCTCGGCTGGATGAGCTGTAGATAGTCGATGATGATGAGGTCGATGCCATGCTCGATTTGGAGCCGCCGGGCCATTGAGCGCATCTGGAGCAGGGTTGGTGAGGCTGTGTCATCAATGAAAATCCTCGCTTTGGATAGCTCGTCCAATGATTGCTGGACCAGCGAGAACTCCGTCTCGTCGTTCAAACGCCCCGTTCGGAGGCGCCAAAGGGGGATTTGGGCCTGGCCGGAGATGAGGCGGTCGATTATTTGCTCCCGAGACATCTCAATGGAGAATATGCCAATGGATTTCTTACCGAGGACGGCTGCCTGTCTTGCAATATCCAAAACGAGCGAAGTTTTTCCGTAAGAGGGCCGGGCGCCCAGAATAATAAGGTCCGAAGGCTGGAGGCCCGAGAGCATGTTATCCAGATCACTGAAATGGGTGGCGACGCCTCGGAGGGCGCCCTTTTCCCCACGATGCAATTTTTCCAGTCTTTCATAAGCCCCGGGTAACTCGTCTTTTATTTGGACAAATTTCTGCGGACGGGAGCGCTGGGAAATGCTGAAGATCTTCTGTTCCACCGCTTCCAAAAGGTCTTCGAAATTCCTTTCATCAAAAGTTCTCTCATTAATCTCTCCGGCGGCTTGAATAAGGTCGCGACGCACCCGCTGCTCTTTCACGATTTCGGCGTAATGGGCGACATGCGCCGAGGTCGGCGTCGAAGAAACCAACTCGGTCAGGTAATCCACGCCGCCGATTGAATTCAATTCCTTCTTTTCTTTCAAGACATGAGAAACCGTAAGTATATCTACAGGTTCGCCGCGGCTGAAAAGTTCGATGATAGCCTGATAAACTCTTTGGTTCTTCGCTTCGTAAAAATCCGAGGGCGCCAAAAAATCGGCAACCTGGATTACCGCATTCTTGTCGAGCATTAGGGCGCCCAGTACTGACCTTTCTGATTCAAGGTCTTGAGGCGGCAATTTTAATTCGCCGGAGTGAGTTTTTTTAGGCATCAGGTTTGAATTTCTAATTTCTGATTTTCAATTTACAATCAATGTCCAATACTTCAATTTTTGAAAATTGTAAATTAAGAATTGTAAATTAGTTTTTGTATACGAAGGGCCCTTGTGGCGTGTCCTCTATAGAGTATCCTAGCACGCCAATTTCCTTCCTCAAGGCGTCGGATTGAACAAACTGTTTATTAACTCTGCATAACTCCCGCTCGGCAGCCAGTTTCCTCACGTTTTGGGGGATTACTGCCGTTTTAAAGGTGATACCGAAGGTATTGAAGCTTTTTTCCAAGAACTCCCTTAGTTCCATTGCCTCATCCGATCCAAGATTCCAAATTTGTTCCTGAAATTTACCCATAAGATCGAGAAGCGAAGCAAGCGCCAAAGGGGTATTAAAATCATCGTTCATCGCGTTCTCAAACTCTTCGGAAGTCTTTTGGATCGATTCCGCGACATTCAAGTCCGAAACTCTCCTTTCTTTGATTTTTATGGTGGCGGCGAGCTTGAGCTTCTCAATAAAAACCCTTGTCCGATCGTAAACGGTTTTTATCTGATTTATGGATTCTGGGGAGTAATCCACTGGTGTCCGGTAATGGGCGCTCAAAAAGAACCAGCGGAGCACGGCCGGCGGATATTTTTTTAGAGCATCGCGAATGGTGACGAAGTTGCCCAGACTTTTGGACATTTTCTTTCCGTTTATTGTGAGATGTCCGGCGTGCATCCATATCTTTACGAAAGGTTTTTTACCTGAAGCCGATTCCTGCTGGGCGATCTCTGCTTCATGGTGGGGGAATTTTATGTCTATGCCGCCTCCGTGAATATCATATTGCGGGCCGAAGTAGCGTTCCGATATTGCTGTATCCTCAATGTGCCAGCCTGGCCGGCCCCAACCGAGCTCAGTGCGCCATATGGGCTCGCCATCCTGGGTTAAGACGAATTTCCGGAACTTATTCGGAAAGGTTTTTGGCACGGCCGTTTTCGGAAATTTCCAAAGGGCGAAGTCCGCCTTGTTTCGTTTTCGCACGCTCTCGTCTATCCGCGAGACGGAATCCTCGGCTTGGGCTGCGGTGCGGCCAGAAAGTTTGCCGTATTCCGGGAATTTGGCCACGTCGAAATAGATGCCGTCACCCTCAATCTCGTAGGCAAAGCCTTTTTCCCGGAGCGTTTTAATCTGTTTCACGATATCGGGTATGAAGTCGGTCGCTGGAGCATATTTATCGACGGATTCCACGCTAAGCGCTTCCATGTCTTTCAGGTGGGCGGAGTAGAAGAAATCAGCCAGTCTAATGGGGTTTTTATTCTCTTCTTTCGCCCGGGCGATTATTTTATCATCCACATTCGTAATGTTCTGGAGGTAAAAGACCGGCAAATTGGCGTGACGGAGCCACCGAACGAAAGTATCGAAGACTATATAGGTGCGGGCGTGGCCGATGTGGGAATAGTCGTAGACTGTTGGTCCGCAAACAAAGAGATACAGCGGCCGCCCTTCGGGCTTTACGACCTCATCCTTTCTACCAGAAAGCGTGTTCCAAATCTGCATAAAATAATTCTATAGGTTTATAGTTGTCCAATCAAACAAAAAATGAGGAAGAATTTTCATCAAGAACTGTCCCGCAGGCCGAGTAGCAATAAAAATGAGCCCCACCCGTATTTCCCGAAGCAAATCCCGGAGGCGAAAAAGCTTGGTGTCTCTTAAGGACTTTTTCGCCGAAAGCTTAGCGGCGCGTTTCGCCACAGGAGCAAAATGACACCCGGTGCTGAAGGAGATGTGGGTGGGACAAAAGAAACCCTAAAACCAGCCTTTTTTCCTAAATACCATCAAGAGTCCGATGACGATGACTATAATAAGTCCGAAGATTAGCCAGAATTCCACCGGATTCGCGAAGAGCGTGGGTGCTATCTGTGGCTGGAGGGCGATGGTCACATAAAGAAGGAGCGGAAAACTAAGAAAGCCCAAGATGGAAAAGCGCCGGACGATGTTGGAGGTATGGAACTGGAAGATCTGGGAGACCGTTTCGCTGTATGAAACGATGGTGGCCCGAAGATTCTCGAGGAGATAGTGGACCTTGAGAAAATCTCCAAGGAGGTCCGAAAAATAGATTTCGACGTCCTTGCCCCAGAAATCGGTGCCGATATGCAGGAAAGATTCCAGCGTGGTCTTCTGGGCGGCGGCGATGATGCCAAAGTCCAGGAGATCGCGCTTGATATAAGAAATTTCCTCGAGAAGTTCTTGGTCGGGATGCTCGAAGATTTCGGTGCCAACGACATTCACCTTCTTTTCTACGTGCCGGAGTTGGCGAAGGGAGAAAACATTGACTTCCTGTAGGATGTAATAAATGAGCTGGGCCGGATTTTGAATTTTATTTTTCAAGCCGACGTTCCGCTCGATGCTTCGGATAAATTCCGCGAGTGGCTCGATCTTTTCGTAGGTTACGGTGATCAAAAGGTCGTTCGTTGCGATAAAGTCTATTTCGACTCTCCGGGAGGTGCGCTCCTTTTCGTTGTAGACCGGTAGGTGATAGACGGCGAATATGTATCCGTCGTAATTTTCCACTTTGCTTCGGTCGGAAGGCTTGTAAATCTCCTCCTGGATAATGGGATGGATCTCGAATAGACCATCCAGCTCCCTTATCTCTTTCCCGTCCGGTTTTTGAAGCTGGAACCAGCTTATTTTGTTTATTTTTATCTTTCTCATTACTTTTTATTGGCTGAAGTTCAGTATAACATCGTCCACTCTCGGGGTTAGGGTTTGGAGAAGGTCGCTTCGAAGCTGGACATTATACCGGTAATACCGGTAATTGTTGAATTGTCTTGAATCCACACAAATCGGCGTGTCCTTCGTAGCGCAGACGCTGCTGTTCCCGCCCGTGATGCTCGTCGAGCATGGATCGCTGTAATAGGTGCTTGAATCGCCCGATGGACCGAGGTAATTCCAGGGCCCGCCGGTCGAGGTGGCCGCCGCGATCTGGAAATTAACGCAGGTGCCGACTGGAGAATTACCCTCCCAGATCAGACTTTTCAAAGTGGCGCCATTCGTATCCTGGGTATCAAATATGGATGAAGTGAGATTGGCCAGAGTGCTCGTAGCTCGCCAACTGGAACTTAATTTAAACTGGTTGGTGCCGCACGTGCTGGGGCTCGCGGCGCAATTGAATTTTATCCAGCCATCCAAGTCGTTCCAGGCATATCCGGTAAAATCGCCGGTGCTGTTGTCGATAGTCACTCCGTATGGCTGGGACCCGGGACAATTAGCGGTGCCGCTTCCTCCGCAAAAACTGATCCAACCTATTACATCATTCCATCCGAAGCCGCTTAGATTGCCGTTGGCCTGGGAATTAGAACAAGTTCCGTCAATATTATGAGTAGTGCTCGCGTTTCCGTTGCAAACTCCGTAATTGGAGGTTCCGCAAATGTTGCCGTTCCGGGTGGTCGCACAATCCAAAGAAATGTCGCCTATCGAAGAGCTGGCATAGCCCTGGAGTCTGGCTCCCTGAACTTGGACATTGCCGGTGTTGTAAAAATCCCACCAGCCGCTCAAATCATCCCAGGCTACGGAACTCGTGGCGGAAGAATTGACGTTGGTACCGGTTGCATTTCCCCGCGGGGGCGAGGAGAGGGCGAGAAAAAGAGTGGCAATGATAACCGCTGAAACGACGATCCAGAAAACTATCTTCACCGTCTTCATTGGTATTAATTATATCAGATGGGCGGATATGGTATAATGAAAAACATAAATAAAGGTCGCTTTAATTTCCAATCGAATTTCCATTAGAAAAAAACATGCGGAACGTGAATAAAATTCTTCTAGTTATCGTCATCGTTCTCCTAATTGCTCTGGCGGGAGTCATCGTCTGGCAAACCTGGTTAGGTGGTCCGTCATATTACGCTGTTTACCTTAAAACCGGAGACCTTTACTTCGGTCAGCTCAGCCAATTTCCTTCGTTTGAACTGAGTCACGTCTATCTTCTGCAGGTGAATTCCCAGGATCAGCAAAATCCCGTGAATGTCCAGAAGTTTTCAAATGTATTCTGGGGCCCGGAGGATTCCATTAAGATAAGCCGGGATGAGGTGGCGTGGTACACGAAGTTGAGAAGCGATAGCCAATTGGTCCGCTTAATACAGACCAATCCGGATCTGACGCCTTCGCCGTCGAATGGTCAAGCCCAGCCGCAGTCACCGGCTCCGACCGGAAGCAGCCAAGGTTCCTCGAACGGCAGTCCATCCGGCTCAAACGCCAAATAAGCGTAAGATAGCAAAAAGAAAAGCCTCCGCGCTTTTGAAAGCCCGGGGGTTTTTGCTATCATATTAATAAGCATGGTTTTCCAAAAGGGTCAGATTGCGCTTTCTTTCGTACTTCTTGTTAGTGGCGTAATTATAGAGATAGTTATCGCGGGATCCTTCGTTACTTATTTTCTAAGCAACTCGGGTTTGGGAGATAGGTTGCAGTCGCGGGCCGCGACAGCCGCCTATTCTGGGGTCTGGGACGCGCTTTTGAAGATATCCAGGAACCGCGATTTCGCTTCGTCGAATCAGAACTACGGACTTGCGACGGGCAGCGACAGTGCCACGGTGAGCGTTTCGAGAACTCTGAACAGCGGTGCCAATGCGTATGTTTACTCCATTGTTTCCATTGGAACAGCCGGCACGGAGGAAAAAGATATTTCGGCGACGGCTATCGTGGATCAATTGACGGGTCAGATACAGCTTCAATCAATCGCAGACCAAGCTCTCCAATAATGAACCCAATCAGAGGCTTATGAAAAGTTTTTTCACCAAAATAAAGTTTTTTCTAGAGAAGCTGAGTTCCAAGCCCCAGATAGACGGCTTAGAGTTAAGCGATGCAGCCATTCAGTATGTCTTTTCGGAATACGACAATCCTAGAACGGTGACATTGCGTTTACCGCCGGGAGTTTTCAAAAACGGCAAGCTTCAGGAGCCGAGTCAATTTCTTGAAACATTAAATAAGCTCCATGGATTAGTGGCGTCCTCCGAACCGGAGCGGATGCTTCGGGTCACGGTTGTCCTGCCGGCCGGCTCGGTTTACACCCAGAGTTTTAATATTCCGAATGTCGGAGAAGAGAGAATGATGGAGACGGTCAATTTGAATCTCCAGATGATCTCGCCTATTCCGATAACTGGAGCGAATATGAGCGCTCAGGTGATAGGGGAAAATCCGGATCGCTATGACCTTCTGGGGGCTTTCGCGGACAAGAGTCAGATAACCCAGTTAAAAGATCTGCTGATTCAGTGCCGTTTTGCTCCAACCTCTTTTGAATTTCCGTCTCTCGCCCTTACTCGCCTGATCACTCGGTCGGTGAAGTTGAGCCAGGGTTCGACGCTGGTTTTCCAAATATCGAGCGAAGGCTTGGAGATTTTTATATTGAGGGATGGACATCTCTATTTCAACTATTTCCGTTCCTGGCAGTCCATTCAGGGGGACGAGCGTTCCATACCGCGTTCAGTTTTCGATAATGTTGTGATAGATGAGATAAGGAAAGTGGTGAATTTCTCAATGAGCCGTTTCAATGAATCGCCGGCCGGAGTTTTAATTATTACTCCCGGTTTTGAATCGGAAATCACAGAACTTTTAGGGAAAAACTTTGGTTTGAAAGCGGTGCCGTTCGTTCTGGCCGGAACACCACCTGCCTTTTATGTGGCATTCGGGGCGGCTTTAAGAGGAAAGATGGAATCGGAAGAAGGCGAACTCAAGGTTATTAATTTGGGCGGAGAGAGCTTAGCCAAGACTATTTATAACGAACAGATCCTTAACTTTGTGTCGCTTTGGCGAAACATTACTGTGGGAATCTTGGCGGTCCTTCTGGTGGTTTTCATACTGGCTGCCGGTTTTCTCGTCACCCAATCGAAAAGTCTCGCGATGCAATTAGCTGACTTTTCTTCTTCCGGCAGCCAGAGTGAGTTGGCGAATCTTAGGGAAGAGGCCTTGGAATTCAATGGATTGGTATCTGCCATAAGCTCAGTGCGGAGCAATCCATCGCCATGGTATGAATTATTGAGCCATTTGGAGGATGTGGCGGCGGTCAGCCACATAAAATTGACAGGTGTAGATATCACTTCTTTGGAATCGCCGGCAAGCATCTACGGCACGGCAGCCGATTATAATACCGTCTTCAATTTCAAGAATACCCTAGCCACCGACAAAGAATTCACTAATGTAAATTTGCCGATTACCCAGATATCCATAGGAGCGGACAATACGGCCTCGTTCAATATTTCTCTTCAATTCAATCCGAGTTCTTAGGATTTGTTAATAATCGCTTAAGATCTCCGAAGACCGCGGTTATTTTTTTACGGTCGCCGGGATTGATTTTTTTAAGCACGAAACCGCCAGCCTTGCCGGGCTGGCTTCGCGCCCCGATTCTTGCCCGCCAAAAATCATTGGTTTTAAAAGAGGAGATGACCGAAGCCGCGCCCCTATGGCCGGCAGCGCCCCGCCCGAAGCCAATCTTGTATTTTCCGATTTCAAGATCGGAATCATCATTTATAACAAGAAGGTTTTCCGGTCTAACCTTGAAATATTTCGCGGCTTGCTTCAGGGCCTCGCCGGACTCGTTCATAAACATGGCGGGTTTTACAAAGACCCAGCCGCCCGTTCTAAGATAGGTGAATTTATTCCCGCGCCTCCATCCAGATTCCGGCTCTTGGTCCGACAGAAAATCGATGGCTAGGTAACCGATGTTGTGGTAAGTGTGCCGATATGCGGCGCCGGGATTTCCCAGACCCGCTATCATTTTTATCCGGTCTGGCTTGAACTCGATATTGAGATTGTTAGTTTTTTCCGCGATTTTCATCTGGGCAATTTGAATTTTAGGCCGTTATTATATAAGATTATACATACTTATTCGTTAATCCACTACACATGAAGAAAATACTTTGGTCGGTTTTTGAGGTTGCGGAGACTATCGTGATTGCGGTTGTCGCCGTCTTTATCGTCAGATCTTTCATTGCTCAGCCGTTCCTCGTGAGCGGTTCCAGCATGGAACCCAGTTTCAATAACGGCAACTATCTATTGGTCGACGAGCTAACCTATCATTTTAGGAATCCGGAACGAGGTGAAGTGATAGTATTCAAATATCCCAATGACCCCAGTACCTTCTTCATAAAGAGGGTAATCGGTTTGCCGGGCGAGACGGTTAAGATAGAAAACGGCCAGGTGGAAATATATAAAGACGGAACGACCCAGGTCTTGCAGGAGCCGTACATCCTGCAGAAGACCGACGTCACCAGTTTCGAGAAAACGCTGGGTGCCGGCGAATACTTCGTGATGGGGGATAACCGCAACTTTAGCTTTGATTCCAGAAGCTGGGGTCCGGTTCCGGAAAAGGACCTGGTGGGAGTCGTCCGTTTCCGTCTTTGGCCCTTCAATGAAGCAATGGCCTTCACTCCCCCCTCTTACAATAAATAAACTGAATGGCAAACAAACTCAAAACACAGAAAAAACCTAAGGCCGTTAAAACACTGGCCTTTGAACATGTTAAGGGTATGGCCGATATCTTGCCGCGCGAACAAGAATGGCGGCGGCTTTTCTGGCAAATTGGCCAGACGGTGAGTGAACTCCATGATTTTTATTTCATAGAAACCCCACTTCTGGAACCGGCGGACCTTTTTGAATCCAGCGCCGGCATTTCAGAAGAAGAGCTCAAGAAGCAGCTCTACGTTCTGAAGGATCGGGAGGGGGAGAGGCTGGCGTTGCGGTTCAACGCGCACGCGCCGATTCTCCGGGCTTACATTGAACATCGTCTCGCTTACTTCGCTTCACCCGTTAAAGTATTCCATACCGATCCGTATTTCCGGCATATAAAAATGGTGCCGGGTTTCGAAAGGCAATTCCATGTCTGGGGTTTCGAAGTAGTGGGTGAGGCAGATTCCATCTACGACGGGGAGGTAATTTTGGCGCTTTTCGATTTCCTGAAGGCGCTCAAGATAAAAAGCCCGATTTTAAGGATAAACACCTCGGGTTGCCGGGTCTGCCGGCCAGCTTTCAAGCAGAAGATTAAGAATTATTACCGGAACCAAAAAGATTCGCTTTGCAGAG
>Ga0265325_10002073_pt1 | contig 13723 bp, 10 predicted proteins | sample 41420metaG_FD_202090 | JGI IMG/M metagenome (GOLD analysis project Ga0265325, IMG submission 202090) | Rhizosphere microbial communities from Carex aquatilis grown in University of Washington, Seatle, WA, United States - 4-14-20 metaG | ecosystem: Host-associated > Plants > Roots > Rhizosphere...
TCTTTTCGGGGTTCTTCGACACGGCGGTCGGGGGCAAGCTCGAGCCGCGGTCGTACGAAGCGATTGCGCGAGCCATCGAATGCGCGCCGCCTGACATGCTCTTTCTGTCCGATCATCGCGGCGAGCTCGATGCCGCGCGAGCGGCCGGGCTCTCGACCGTGTGGGTCGAGCGGGACGGACGCGACGCGGGGGTCGCGGATTCGCCGCATCCACGGGTGTCGAGCTTCGCCGAAATCCGCGTCGACGCCGGCACGCGGACCGTACAAATCGAGAGATGAACGGCCGATGACGTCGCCCGGGGTGCCGGCCGCGGGTCGAGGCCGGCCCCGCCCGACGAGAATTGCGTCGTTTCCTCCGCGATCGAATCGCGTCCTTCCCGATTAACAAGGTGTAGGGAGCGAACCCCGGCCTCCGGCGCGTCCTTCCCGAAGGCCGGGCGTCGATCGTTCGAGCCTGGAGACGCTTCCTCGATGAGTAAAGGCGCATCGCCAATGAACAAAGACGCTCGGCCGATTGGAAACGCGTCTTCGACAACTGAAAAAGACGCCGCTCCAACTGAAACGGTCGCTCGGCCGACCGAGCGCGACGCCGTTCCCATCGAACGAGACGCTTTGCCAACGAGAAATGACGCCAAGCGAATTGAACCGGACGAATGGCCAATGAGAAACGACGCCGCGTCAATCGAAGAGGAGGCATCCACGGAAGAAAGACGCAAACCCGACCGAACGAGACGATCCACCAACGAGAAATGCCCCTCTGCCAACCGAACCTGACGCTCCACCGACAAGAAATGCCGCTCTACCGATTGAACGAGAGGCTTTCGGGGGCCAACCCCGAACCAAATGCTGCCCTCAGGCCTCGTTTCGCGCGGGATGTGCCTCGCGGCCCCCTGGTACCTCGACCTGACCGCTCCCTGACGGTCGCGGTACTGAACCCGTCGGCTGACGCCGCCGGGTTGATGACGCAGCACCGCTCTAGAACCGCGCCGGAAACCTTGGTACAACGCCCCGCCATGCGTCATTGCAAAGGATTTTTCGCGGTTGTGGTTGGGAGCCTCGTCAGCGTTGCCTGCGTCGGCGGGAGCAAGGGGTTGAGCTCGGACGACAAGGATCGGTTGAAGGCCAACATCCTCGAGGCGCCTCCGGCAGACCTCGCGCACAAGCTGGACATCAACTTCGAGAACAAGATTCACCTCGTCGGGTACAAATTCGAGCCGGAAACGGCGCGTCCCGGTCAGGAGGCGAAGCTCACGTACTACTGGCGGTGCGACGAACCGCTGGAAGACGGGTGGCTCCTCTTCACGCACACGAAGGACGAAACCAGCGGCAAGATGGGCAACCTCGACTTCGTCGGGCCGCTGCGCGAAGAAAAGAACGGACACCAAATTCTCGGTCCCGAGCGGTGGGAAAAGGGCAAGGTGTACGTCGATCAACAGACGTACAAAGTCCCCGACGACGTGCAGGGCGAGGTTGGAATCTACGTGGGCATCTGGAAGGGCGACGCGCGCCTTCGGGTCATCAGCGGCCCGAACGACGGCGACAACAGTGGCATCGTGGGCAAGCTCAAGACGGGAGTCGCTCCGAAACAGGCCGAAGAGCACACGGTCAACGACGTGTCGATCACGGTCAATCAGCTCGCCAAAGTCGCCAAGATGACGATCGACGGCAAAGCCGACGAGCCCGAATGGGGGGGCGCCGCGAGCACCGGCCCTTTCGTCGACGTTGGAACGGGTAAGCCAAACACCTCGTTCCCGGTCAACGCGTCGGCAAAGCTACTTTGGGACGAAAAGAACCTCTACGTTTTCGTCCAGGTGCAGCAGGCCGATCCTTACACGGGCTTCACCGACGCCAAAGCCCAGCCGAACGCCTTTACCGCCGCCGGGCAACCCAAGCTCTGGGAGCAGGACACCGTCGAGATGATGGTCGACCCGGACTCGAGCGCCGACAACAAGGACTACTACGAGCTCCAGATCAACCCGCAGAACAAGGTCTTCAAGTCGCAGTTCGATACGCTTCAAAAGCCGAGCGGCGGACCCAACGGGCCGTTCGGACACGAGGACTGGGACCCCAAGCTGAAGAGCGCCGTACAGATTCAGAAGGGCGCCGACGGCAAGACGACGGGTTACAACGTCGAAGCCGCGATTCCGTGGACGGCGTATGCCAAGGCCGCCAACCACCCGCCGAAGTCCGGCGAGGTATGGCGCGTGAACTTCTACGGAATGCACAACAATAGCGGCGTCGCGTGGTCGCCGATCCTTGGGCAGGGCAACTTCCACAACGCCGCGCGCTTCGCGAAGGTCACATGGGTGATCCCGGGGGCGGCCCCAGCCGCTACGGCGAGCATCGCAGCGGCGCCCGGGCCCCTCCCCGACGGCGGTCGAGTGATGCCGCGCTTGGCCATGCCGCTTCGGCGTCCTCCGATGCCCCAGCAGGTGTCCCCCTAGTCGCTTATTCGTACTCGCGGGCGCGCATGCTCTACCCTGGAGGGTATGCGCAAGGCAGACGCTTGCGCGTTCGCATTGGCAAGCTCGCTGTTGAGCGGCCCGGCGGGCGCTCAGCAGGCTCCGAAACATCCAGGCAAAGTCGTGAGCGGCCCGGCCGGCTCGCAAGAATCGGGCAAGCCGGGTGACAAGAAAGCCCAGCCGCTCAACTTGCACCGCGAGCTCCGCGGGGCCCAGGCGGAGGGCGAAGTCGGCCGCGCGCGGATGCGGTCGGGCGACTGGACGGGTGCGCTCGACGCGTTCGATCGCGCGATCGAAGGCTCGCCGGATCCGTCTTTGCGCCGCGATCGCGGCCAATGCCACGAACACCTCGGACATCCCTATCCGGCGATCGACGACTACCGAGCGTACTTGACCGCTGCGCCGGAAGCGCCCGACGCGGACGCCATTCGCGATCGGTTGGCGAAGCTCGAGCAAGACACATTGGGATATTCGTCGGCTTCGATCGACGTGCCGGGCGATGTCGAGGGCGGGGCAAGCGCGACTGCGGGGGCCGGCAAAGCGCGAACGGTCACGGTGGGGGCCGCGAAGGGGCGCGGCGACGAGATGGACTACGTCGAGCGCGAGGACGACCCGCTCGGCGCGCCGCTGCGTCGCGCCAAGGGTTGGTCCGCGGCGCCGTTCTTCTCGCTCCACAAGTGGGGCTTGGCCCCGGCGCGGATCGTGTTCGCACCGGCCGGGACGAGCACCAGCTCCTCGTTCGGCGACAGCGGCTCCTGGGCCGAGTGCGTAGGCCTGCAGATTCGCTACTCGTTGAGCCCGTCCGCCGCGCTCTTCGTCGAAGCGGCCTACGAGCATTTCAACTCCACGGCCATCGACTTCGCGATCGTCTCCGGTCTGAGTTCGCAGGTTGCCTTCGAGCTTCGATTTCCGCTCGACGCCGGCTACGACAATCAGCTCATCGTGGCTCCCGGCCTCGGATACGAGCACTTGATCGTGCAGCCGGCCGTAGAGTCCATCTCGGGCTCATTGGGCGGCTTCGTGCCGCGGGTCCGGCTCGCCTGGCGGCGTCTTCTTGCGCGCTCGGCTGGGCTTGAATTGGCGTTGGACGGAGGAGCGGTCAACTTCTTCGCCTACAGCGCCTTTCCGTTCGACTCGTCCCATTCGACGACGTTCTTCGCAGGCCTGAACGTCGCCCTACTTTGGGGGCTGTAGTCGAAGCGCGCTCACGACGCGGTCGTGAAGCGCGCCATTGGTCGCCACGAGCCCGCCGGTGTTGAGGAGAGCGTCCACCGCGTAGTCGAACGGGCTGCCATCCGTTTGCGTGCACGCGCCGCCCGCCGCGCAGACGAGCGCCTCGGTCGCGCACGCGTCCCAGCGCATTCCAGCATTCCCGGGCTGCAAGTAGACGTCGTGCACGCCCGTTGCGACCAGCACTCCCTTCAATCCCGAGCTCCCTCGGGGCACCGCCTCGCGCGCTCCCATCGACGCAGCAAGCGCCTTGACCCGATCGGGCTGGCGCGACCGGGACACCACGAACGAAGCCCCTTCGACCGAATCTCGCGTCGACACGCGAATCGGCGTGCGCGAGCCGTCGGCCGCCACTTCCCAGGCGCCGTCGCCCGCAATTCCGACGAACGCTCGCCCCGATACGGGAATGACGATCACGCCCAACGTCGCGCGGCCCTTTTCCGCCAAGCCGATCATCACCACGAATTCGCCGTTTTTCGCCACGAACTCACGCGTTCCGTCGAGCGGATCGACGAACCATGTCTCGCTCGCTCGCGTGAACCCGGCGTACGTTCCCGGGTCGCTCTCCTCGGCGACGATGGGTACGCCCGGAAACGCCCGCGCCAAACGCTCGCAGATGAGAGCGTTCGCCTCGCGATCCGCGCGCGTCACCGGATCGTCGCCTATCTTGTATTCGACGGTGAACGGCTGGGCGTAGACGCGCATGATGAGCTGCGCCGCCTCGCGAGCAGCCGAGAGCGCTGCCTCCGCCGCGCCGCGCCGATCGATCACTGCTCGATCCCCACGGCCTGAAATGCCCTCGGGATGCGCATCAAGTCGTCGTCCGTCAAGTAGAACGGGCCCATCCCCACTTCTCGAACGATGTCCTCGATTTGCTCGACCGTCCGCGGGCCGAGCACCGCGGTCGAAACGATGTGGTTCGAGAGCACGAAGCGGATCGCGGCCGACCGCATCGTCGGCACGTCGCCGCGGACGAGGAACCGGACCGCGCCCAGCTGTTCGAGCCGGAGATCGAGCTCGAACTTCGTCCACCGGTCCGCGCGGTGATCGCCCGGCGGAAACTGTTTTTCGCCCGTCCAGGTCCCTGACAGGAGGCCGTATCCGAGCGTCGAGCGAGCAAGAATGCCGGCGCCGGCCACCATGATGTCGCCGGCCAGTCGGTGCAGATCCGACGCGTAGACGAGATTGTAGGGGAGCTCGAGCACCTCCGCCCCCCTGCGCAGCGCCGCTCGCCCGACCTCCACGTCGCCCGCGGAGACGCCCCAGTGGGCAATCTTTCCCTCTTGCTTGAGCTCGAGCAGCGTGTCGATCGCCTCGCTGTTGTCGATGATGTTCTGGCTGGGGTTGTGCAGCAAGTAGACGTCGATGGGCTCGCGGGCGAGACGCCGCAACGATGCCTCCACCCGCTCGCGCAGGTACGGACCGTTGAATCGCTTCTGCGGAGGAGAGGTCGATCGGTCGGTGCCGCCCTTGGTGACGACCACCACGTGTCGCTTGTCCGCGATGGCCCGCCCGATGACGCGTTCCATGTGCCCGGCGCCATACGCGTCGGCCGTGTCGATGAGCGAAACCCCCATTTCGATCGCACGGCGGATGACCCGCTCTTGGGTCGCCTCGTCGACCGGACCGTACGCGTCGCCCGACAGCCCCCACGTGCCGAGGGACATCTCACTGATCCGTAGGCCCGTCTTTCCCAGCGATCGAAAGCGCACCGTAGGGAGCGCTTCTAGCGCAATCCGGATTTCTCCGCCGGTGAGATGCGCGCTCGCAGGGCCGGTTCGGGTCCCGCGAACCTCGAAAGGCGCCGGTCGCGCCTACGCGCGCCGCCGGAAAAATCTTCCAGGTCTCCGGCAAACCGGGTAAAGGGCGTCTTGGCCGGTACCAACCCCCGGGAGGAGACCACGATGCGACCTACGACTTTGGCAGCGCTCACTTGGACGACGCTCGCGCTCGTCGCGTGCGGAGGCGAACAACCGGCGCCCCAGCCGCCACCCTCGGTGCCGCCGCCCCCGCCGGCCACCGCTGCCAGTGCTTCGCCTCCCCCGGCGGATACGACCCCGCCGCCGCCGGCGAAGCCCAGCCTCGCAGAGCTCGTCCCGCAGACGCTCAAGGGGATCCACGACGCGTTCAACGCCCACGACGCGAAGAAGCTCGCGAGCTATTACAGCGAAGACGCCGTCGTGGAGTCCTACGGCACGCCCAGCCGCGACGCGCACGGCCGGGACGAAGTCGCCAAAGAAACGCAGGCGAGGATCGATGGCTTCAGCGACGCCAAATCGGCCGTGACCCGCGTCTGGCTGAAGGCGAACGTGGCCGTGGCCGAGATCGTCTGGGCAGGGACGATGACGGGCGACGTGATGGGAGTCAAGGCCTCGAAAAAGGCGGTCGGGCAGACCCGCCTTCACGTCATGTGGTTCAACGACGACGGCCTCGTGAAAGAGCAGCACGAGTACGGCGATGCGGCAGGAGTGATGGCGCAGATGAAGGGAGCCAAGTCGGCTCCGGCGGTGCCGACGGTCCCGTCGGGCGCACCCGAAGTGCACGCTTCGAAGGGCGCGGCGGACGAAGACACGCTCGCCGACGCCGGAAGGAAGATGGACGAGACCTTCAACAAGGACGACGTGAAAGCCGTCCTCGCCACGGTCGCCGATGACGCGGACTACTGGGTCAACATCAGCGGAGGCCCGGCGACGAAGGGCAAGAAGGACCTGACGAAGGACCTCACCAACTGGTTCAAAGCGTTCCCGGACCAGAAGTGGACGTCGACGAACTCGTGGGGGATCGACGGCTTCGAGATCGTCGAGCACACGCTCAGCGGCACCCAGAAGGGACCCCTCGGGCCCCTCGCCGCGTCGAACAAGCCCGTGACCAACTGGCACTGGGTCGACGTCATCCAGCCGACCGCGGACGGGAAGATGCAGCACGGCTGGGGCTACGCAAACCTCGTGGAGCTGATGTCCCAGACGGGAGCGATCAAGCCGGCCCCCGTCGAAAAGCCCACGCCGCTCGTGAAGGCCGAGCCGGCCAAGGCTCCCAAGGGCGACGGCGGGAAGGCCGACGCGAAGGACCCCCCGAAAAAGCCGTGATGTCTCATCCAGGGTCGAGGGGCCAGGAAAGCCCCTCGATCTTGGCGCGCCCCTCCGGACTTCAGTCTCGATCCGAGGTGCCGAAAAACCAGTAGTGGAACGTGGTGAGCGCTCCGCCTTCCGCCCGAAGCTCGATGCGCGTACGTGCGGTCGCGGCGACAGCGGGTACCTGAAACGACTTCTCTACCCATCCCGGGTCGTCGCCCATGTCGAGTGTGTCGACGGGCGCCTCGTTCGCCCAGACGCGCACTGTGCAGCCAGGGGGGCCGTCGACACGCACCACTCCTTTTGCGGCGGCTCCCGGCCGAAGGTGCACGACGAAGCGCTCGGCGTCGCGGTGCGAACGTCCCCCGTCGACAACCAGGTTGCCTCTCGGACTGGTCCCCTCCCGGGCGACTTCTTCGCCGTCGCGCGCGTCGAGAAGCTCGTAGTCGTGGGCGGATTCGCTCTCGAGATCGGCCACGTCGAGTTCGTCGAGAGGCTCCTGATGCTCGGCGGTCCACGGTCGTGCGCCGCTGCCGAGCCTCGACCAGTCGGCGACGTACGCGCGCATCGTTTGCCCCCCGAGGATCGTCGCGTCGCTGACGGTCGCCTGATGCAGCTGCGCGCCGAGGACCGAATCCATTCCCATCCATTCGCGATACACGATGAAGTGGGTTGGCAGCTCCGCCGGGGACGTCGCCCGGAGACGCTCGTAGTGTTCGAAGCGGGAGCCGACGCCGGCCACCCAATAGCGCGCTTCGTCTCTCGTCGTCAGGCCGACGACGTCGAACGTCTTTCGATCGCCGAAGTAGGCAATGGCGCCCGTGTCGTTGACGCCGATGCGGGCGTTCTCCGGCAAGCTCTCCTTCGCCCAGCGTCCGAGCGCGACCTGCTGGCGGTCGATCCCGCTTGCCGATTGCGCCACGTCGTCGAGGACCCAGCCGAGCCTCGAGGCGAGAAGCCCCGCGAACGCCCCGCAGACGATCGGCGTGACGATTCGCCAGCGGGGACGCACAGCGCCGGCGATGTCGCCTGCCACGCGGGCGAGGCAGGCAAGTCCCACGAGCCATCCCGTCGCGAACGGCCAAAGGTACCGCAGGCGATTCCAGAGGAACGTCAGATAGAAGCAAGGCGCCACCATCGTGAGCGCGATGAGCAGAATCGCGGCCGCGCGCCAGCGCGACTTGCCGCGAATACCGAGCCAGGCCACGGCGCCCAGCCCGGCCAAGGCGAACGGTGCGCCGCCCTGCGGCAAGAACTCCGCTGACCAGACTTCGCCTTGGAGCAGCGTGCCCACGAGGATCTTCACGTTGGCCCAGACCGCGGCGGAGAGCGTGGGCCCCGCGTAGTACGGGTTTCCCGGCAGGAGCTTGGCGATCGCTGTGTTGCTGCGCGCAGATCCGGTGAGGACGTAGAGCAGCAGCATGGGCGAGAACGCACCCGCAATCGCCCCCAGCCCCGCCGTCCGTGCACGCCAGCCGCCGGGCCCAGCGAATCCGACGAGCGTCGCCGCCACGAAGAGCGCGGTCACCGCTCCTTCCGGGCGCAGGAGAGACGCCGCCCACGCGAGCGCCACGAGCTCCGCACAGCGGCTCCACGAGCGTTCCGCCGGGGCCTCGGACCACTCGCTCGCGCGCCGGGAGGCGCGAGCGATCGCCCACGCGAACGGCACGACTTCCATTCCGCTTGCGGCGCACCAGACCAGCCCCCCGCACGCGAGGACCATCGCCCCCGCACCCATCGCCGCCGCTCGCCCGGCGAGGCGCCGAGTCAGAAGCACGGCCTCGCCCGCGAGCGCTCCGAGGGCTACGAAAGAAAGAATCCACGCAGGCCAGACAATCTCGTGGCTTCTGGCACCCAGGGCCCAGAAGGGCGCGAGGATCGCCGGCCAGAGCAAGCTCGTGGCGCCGCTGGTCAGTGGCTCGCCTGCCTGGAACCGAAGCGGATGGCCTTCGGCAAAGGCGCGGGCGTATTGAAAATGGATGTAGGCGTCGTCGAGGGCCGCGGCGGGGTGGCCCACTCTCCCGATGACGCCGGCGATCACGCGCTCCGCAAGGAACGTGGAGGCTGCGGCGAGGGGGCCCCAAAAGAGCGCGGCGCGCTTGAACGGCGCCCCGCCGACTTCGCGTCCGACCGGAAGGAGGGCCGGGCGGTCGTGGAGAGCGTCGGGCGGTTCGCGCGTGGTCACGCGGCGAACGCTCGCCGACCCGGGGGGGACCGGTCAAGCCGCCGATCGCCATTGAGACGGCCCGCGCGTCCGACTATGCCGTGCCGCCCCGCATGCCCCGACTCTACGACGACGCCCCGCGCCTCCCCGATGGAAGTCGGGTCGAGGTACGCTCTCTCGCGACGGGAGCTTGGGTCGAGATCGAGATCGGTCCGGGGCGCGGATGGTTCCTCGTGGAGCGCGCGCAGGCGGAGCCCGGCGCCGCGCTCGTGGGGCTCGAGATTCGTAAGAAGTGGGCCTCGATCGTCGATGCGCGCTTGGCCGCGCGGGGTCTCTCGGGGCGGGCCCGCGTGTTCGCCGAGGATGCTCGCGCGGCGCTCGCTCGTCTCGCGCCGGATGCGTCGGTTCGCCGGGTATTTCTGAACTTCCCCGATCCCTGGTGGAAGAAGCGTCATGAGAAGCGGCTGGTCGTTCAAGGGGGTTTTCTCGACGAGGTCGCGCGGCTGCTCGAGCCCGCGGGAGAGCTGTTCCTGCAGACGGACGTCGAGGAGCGGGCGCAGGCGTACGAGAAGCTCGTGACGAGCGATCCGCGTTTCGCGACCGCCGGCGATGTCCTCGGTAGCGCCGCCCTCACCGACAACCCGTACGTGGCCCGCAGCCCGCGCGAGCGGCGAGCGATCGCCGACGGCTTGCCCGTCCATCGGTTGCGCTGGTCGCGAGTTTTTGACGGGTGACTCTTTCCTAGCGCCGTCCCATCCAAAGGCTCTCGAACGTCGCAGCCCAACCATTGCCGTCGGGGACGTGCGGAATCTTTCCCGCATCAGGTGTCGGGCTGCGTATGGGGGGCTAGCTTCGTTAGCCCTATATTCGCTGTGCCCATGAACCGTCATTGTCTGCGGATGGATGGCCTCGTCCGGCTTGCTTGCGTCTCGGCGCTCTTGGGCTGGTGCTCGGCTGCCGCGGCAGGGGGCGCGCGTCCGGTAAAGCTCTTGAAAGGTCCGTATCTCACCGGCCTGTGCGAGACGGGCGTGGATGTACGCTTCGAGCTCGACGGCGCCGCGAGCGCCGTCGTGGAAGTCGACGGCGGCCCGGCCGGACGCACGTTCGGAGACCGAGCCCCCTCCACCATGCACGTCGTCCACACGAGCGGCTTCGCGCCGGCAAGCGCGCACGCGTACACGGTGCTCGTCGATGGGAAGGCGTTGGGCCAGGGCCGGTTCACGACCGCTCCCAAGAACGAATCGGGCGCGCCGCTCAAGTTTCTCGTCTACGGCGACGACCGCACCGATCCCACGGCTCATGCTGCCGTCGTGCGGGCGCTGGTGGCCTCGCCGTCGGACTTTCTCGTCAACACGGGCGACATGGTCGAGGACGGGGGTCGCGCCGAAGACTGGCAATCGTTCTTCGACGTCGAAGCGCCCCTGCTACGCGATCGCGCTCTCTTCGTTGCCATCGGCAACCACGAGCTCTACGACGATCGGGCCGGCGCGAACTTCGCGCGATACCTGGGCTTCTCGAGCCCCGACGGCCGTCCGCAGCCGTATGGTACGGTGCGCCTCGGCAACGTCCGCTTCTTCTTCCTGAACTCCCTGCACGACTGGAGCTCGGGCGAAGAGCGCCGGTGGCTCGAGACCGAACTCGCACGCTCCGACGGCGAGCCGGGTCTCGCCTGGCGCATCGCGGTCATGCACCACGGCCCCTGGTCGTCCGGCCCACACGGCAAGAACACCGACCTCCTGAAAGCACACGTGCCCGAGCTCCTGGCCGCCCACGGTGTCGACTTGGTCCTCGCCGGCCACGATCATATTTACGAGCGAGGAGCGACGGGTGGGATCAAGTACGTGAATACCGGCGGCGGGGGAGCGCCGCTCTATCGCTCGTCGAAAATCGCCTCTACCCGGAAGACGGAGTCGACGTACCACTTCGTGGAAATCACGACCGGGGACCAAGAAGTTCGACTCTTGGCGAGGCGAATCGACGGCTCCGTTCTCGATCAATGCGGCTTCGGCAAGGGCACGGGCTGGGATTGCGACGAGCCGGAGGTCCGGGCGTCGGACTCGACCTCGAGCGCTCCGTCGAGCGTCGAGCGCGCCTCCGCGCCGCACGAGCCGCCGCTCGCGGGCGCGTCGCCATCGAGCCATTGCGCCTGCGCGACGCCCGGCATCGGCACCCGCCGGGCATTCGCTCCGGTCCTGCTCGCAATCGTGTGGGTGTTCGCCACGGCAAGGAGAAAGGGCCGAGGCGATCGTGGTCTCCCCGGTTGATCGTGGGCCGTCCGGGCCGTTACGATCGACGTCGATGCGAGTCCTCGTGCTTGGCCTCCGGCTGCTCGTGGGGTCGGCTTGCATCCATCTCGTGGCTTGCGCCACCTACCAGGACGATTTGGCGCGCGGTCAGCGTGCCTTCGAAGAGAGCGAGCACGAGCGGGCGCTCGCCATCTTCCGCTCGCTCGAGCAGGATACGGGGCGCCTGTCGGCCGTCGGGCGGGTTCGATACGCCTATCTTCGGGGAATGACCGACTATCGGATCGGATACATGTCCGACGCGCGCCACTGGCTCGCGATAGCCGCGGCCTTGGATCGAGCGACCCCCGGATCGCTGACGCCCGAGTGGGAGAAGCGGATGGCCGAGTCGCTCCAGGAATTGAACGAAGAAGTGTTCGCGGAGGGGGTCGCGGCTCTGTCGAGCTCCCGTCCAACCAAGGGCAGCGAAGCGGCCGTGGACGACGCGGACGCCGCCGTCTCCGCGCCTGGCGAATGACCATTGGGCGAGTCGCTCGTGCACGGTCGTTGGTCGTTCGCCGCGGTCGCGATTGGCGTCCTCGCGTCCGGGTGCGCGGCCTCCCCTGCGCGGGGGCCCGCGCCTCCCGGACCGGTTCTCATCGAAGCGCGACCGCGCATCGTCACGGCCGAAGAAGTCACGACGGAAGCAGAACTGCAGGCGCGAGCGGAAGGGGCGCTCTTGTCGCAGAACTGGCACGTGGCGGCCGACACGTATTTGCTTCTTTTCCGAGCGGATCCAGGCGGACCTCGCGCCGCGGAGTACCTGTTCAACCGGGGGTTGGCGCTCGAAGGCCTTGAAGACAGGGCCGGAGCACGCGACGTGTTCCTCGACCTGTCGAACCGGTTCCCGGGCGGGCCGAAAGCGCGCTCTGCGCTCGTGCGCGCGGCGACGCTCGACGCGTACCTCGAGGACTGGACCGCGCTCGCCGCGATCGGCGACGCGCTGCTTGTCCGGAGCGATCTCGACGACGTCGATCACATCGTCGCCCTGGGAGCGCGAGGCCTCGCTCACATCGAGCTCGGCGACGACAAGCTCGCCTCCAAAGATATCCACGACGGGCTCGATTTGGCCGATCAACTCCACTACGGCGAGCGCGACGTGCTCCCCGTGGCGGTCGCGCAGCTACGCTTCGCGCTGGGCGAGCTCCGTCGCGTTCGCTCCGAGCGCATCGCGCTCGAGCCGCTGCCCGTGGACTTCGTGGCGAAGCTCGACGAGCGCTGCGCAGGTCTGCTCGACGCGCAGGCGGCCTATGGGATGGCCGTGCGCTCGGTCGACGCGCACTGGGCTGCCATGGCCGGCTACCGGGTGGGCGAGATGTATCGCGCGCTCCACCGGGATCTCATGGGCATTCCTTCGCCGCCAAGCTCCAAGACAGCCCGTCAAAAGCAGATTTTTTTCGCCTTCATGCACGTTCGTTACAGGGTGCTTCTCGAGAAGGGGCTCCGCGAGATGCAGCAGACGGTCGCCCTAGGGGAGAGGACGAGCGATGCCTCGTCGTGGATCCAGCGGGCACGCGAAGCCAGAGACGCGATGGAGCAGGCCCTGGCGGACGAAAAGGCGCAGATGGACAAGATGCCCTTTACGGAAGGGGAGGTGAAAGAGGCCCTCGTCCAGCTCCAAAAAAAGACGCAGGCGGCCGCCGCTCCGGCCCCCGCGCGAGCGAAGTAGAGGCGCTTGCGGGCGCTCACAAATCGATTGCCTTGACAGGACCTGCCACGTCGCGCTAGCTGCGCCAGCCACAAAGCGGCCGCGGAGAAGCGTCCGAGCCACCGGAAGTCACAGAAAACTTTACCGCGGCGCCCCAGGCAAGGAGGCCAATGACCGAGCGCGCCCGAGTCTTGCTTGCGCGCGGGCGCGTCACGGAGTAGTCTTCGCCCCCCCAAAGCGGCGGGTGGTCCGTCGTGAGGGCTGGCGTAGCTCAATGGTAGAGCACCTGTTTTGTAAACAGGTGGTTAGGGGTTCAAGTCCCCTCGTCAGCTCGCCTTCGTTGTTTCCCTGTCAGGAAGTTAAACGTGCTCTGAATCATTGGACCCCGGAGGGTTGCCCGAGTGGCCAAAGGGAGCAGACTGTAAATCTGCCGGCTATGCCTTCGATGGTTCGAATCCATCACCCTCCACGGCTCAGGAGAAGAGGAGAGAACCAAAGTTCGCGGGAGTAGCTCAGTTGGTAGAGCGTCAGCCTTCCAAGCTGAACGTCGCCGGTTCGAACCCGGTCTCCCGCTCGAGATTGAGAAGACGATCCACGCACGCCGACACCGCCCACCTAGCTCAGTGGTAGAGCACTTCCTTGGTAAGGAAGAGGTCACGGGTTCAAGCCCCGTGGTGGGCTCGATCCCGTAGCGACACCCAGTCTGCGCCACGCCTCAGGAGACCTCCGTCATGGGTAAAGAGAAATTCGTACGATCCAAGCCGCACGTGAACGTAGGGACGATCGGTCACATCGATCACGGCAAGACGACGCTGACGGCTGCGATCGTGAAGGTACAGTCGAAGAAGGGTCTTGCGAAGGTGGTGA
>Ga0265325_10002074_pt1 | contig 13718 bp, 10 predicted proteins | sample 41420metaG_FD_202090 | JGI IMG/M metagenome (GOLD analysis project Ga0265325, IMG submission 202090) | Rhizosphere microbial communities from Carex aquatilis grown in University of Washington, Seatle, WA, United States - 4-14-20 metaG | ecosystem: Host-associated > Plants > Roots > Rhizosphere...
ACCCAGCGTCAACGCGAGGGAATGAATTACGGCGTCTCCGGTGCCAGGCCAAGCCAGTCCGATCGCGTACAGCAAATCGCCCTTGGTCGTGAAGCGAAAATCCTCCGGCGTGTAGTTGGCTGTGTCGGTGTCGTGAAAGGAGCCAGCCGCGACTTTCGTGGGCCCTTCGCCGTAGGTCCTCCACGGGCGAGTTCCGTAGATGGCTTCTCCGTTCGTGTTCAACCACTCCCCGACATCCAGAAGCACCCGCTGAATCTCATCCGGGATTGTCCCGTCGGAGCGGGGCCCGATGTTTAACAGCAGATTGCCGTTTTTGCTGACGATATCGATGAGCTGGTGAATCACAAATTGGGGCGACTTGAAAGTGTCATCCTGAATGTACCCCCAGGACTTGTTGCTGATGGAGGTATCGGTCTGCCAATAGAGAGGGCGGATGTCTCCAAGTTGGCCGCGCTCCAGATCGAGTACGCCCGAATGGTCGTTCATGGCGTAGTCCTTGTAGTTGATCACTCCGACGTGATCTCCGTATTTGAGCGAACTGTTGTAGTAGAACGCGGCAAAGCGGGTGAGATTGGGACGGATCGAAGCCTGCCCGATCCACCAGTCGAAGTACATGATATCGGGATGATATTTCTCGACCAGCTCCGTGCTCCGTGCCAGCCAATCGTTGGCCCATGCCTGCGAAACATAGGTGAAGTCGTTGCCGAGAGGAGCCCCCCAAGGGGACACCCAGGTATGGGCCGGGCCGTAGAAGGACGCATATTGGGGATCGTTCACGTCCGATGAAATCTCGCGCCCCACCCCGAGAAAGAAGTTGTGTTCTACTCGGTGGGACGACACGCCGAAATGCAGGCCTTCGGCGCGAACTGCTTTGGCTAATTCCCCCGTGGTATCGCGATGCGGACCCATTTTGACCACGGTCCAGTCACTGAGGCCACTGTCGTACATGGCAAAACCATCGTGATGTTCGGCCACGGGAACCACGTACTTCGCACCAGCCTGCTTGAATAAACGGGCCCAGGCCGCCGCATCGAAGTGTTCTGCTTTGAACATGGGAAGGAAGTCCTTGTATCCGAACTTCTGCTGCGGTCCGTAAGTCGCGATGTGGTGCTTGTATTCCTCCGATCCGCTGCGATACATATTTCGGGGATACCATTCGTTTCCGAAGGCGGGGACCGAATACGCTCCCCAGTGAATGAAGATGCCGAACTTTGCGTCCCGGTACCAATCGGGCGCTTCAAACTTCTGCAGCGACTCCCAGTCCGCCCGGAAGGGCCCCTGAGCATTGGCGCTGTCGACGTCCTTCAACAGGGCAGCGCGCGCCGAGTCATATTTGCTGCTGGCTTTTTGCCACGCCTGATCAATGATTGCCGGATCCTCCGATGCCGTTGGGGCCGTTGCGTCCTGCGCGCGCACGTTGGAAATTGCGGATAACCCAAGTACAACGGCGGCGAGTCCACGAACGGACTGTCTTAGGAAACGAGAATAGTGAGACATTGAGTCTTTTCCTCCGTCGAAAACATTACCGTCGAAATCGATCTGACGGCGTGAATTACGGGGCATCGGCGACAGCAGTCGCGTCCTGTCTGCTGAGCTTTGCCCAGATTGCGCCGTAAAGAGCCACAAACACAAAACAGATAAGGGGCACCACGAAGCCGATGCGCATGGAATGCTGGTCTGCGATGTGGCCCATGAAGGGCGGCGTAATTGCGCCCCCGACAATGGACATCACAATCAGCGATGAGCCAAACTTGGTATGCTCGCCCAGCCCGCGGATGCCGAGGGCAAAGATGGTCGGAAACCCCACCGACATGAAGAAAAATGAAGCGAACATCGCATACATTCCAGTTTTGCCGCCACCCGTGGTGATGGCAACCAGTACCACGTTCATGACTGAATAGGCCGTGAGCACTCGCTCCGGCTTGAACTGGCTGATCACTGCGCTGCCGCACATGCGTCCAACCATGAACAAGACGAACCCGACAGCACCCAGCCACCGCGAGGCCTGCAGTCGGGTCACCCCCGGATCATTCTCTAGAACGTAGTTGACGAAGAAGCTGAAGATTCCGGTTTGCGCCGCCACAAAGAGAAACTGTGCAGCCACGCCAAGAGTGAAGTGTTTACGCCGGAACAAGTCCCAATTCCTGGAGACCAGTAGGAAGGCGGCAGCATAGGCGACGACCAGCAGTCCGTATTTCACCGGCTGAAATAATGTCTCGTTCATCTGCAGGAGAGTCCACAACAGTTGGAGGATTGGTGCGATAAAGAAGTACAGCAACCCGCAGACCGCCGCCAAAGCGATGGCGATACCGGCCTGTTGCCTACCCGTGGGCTTGAGCCGGTTGTTCCCGGACGCAACTCTTCGGCTCTCATCTTCGGCGTGCAAGTCCGGCACGTTTGAGACAGCAAAAATGACCAATAGCAACACCACAAATACGCCGATGCCGACGTAGGGGGTCGTAAGACCGGCATTGGCGCCGGCTCCGTCAGTTCCGGAAAATACAAAATACCCACCGACGATCGGCCCCAGAATCCAGCCCAGGCCATTGGTCGTCTGGGCGATGTTGAGGCGTATTGGCCCGCTTTCGGGCGGTCCGAGTACCGTAGCGTAAGGATTGGCGATGGTTTCCAGGCACGTCATTCCCGCTGCGATGACAAACAAGCCGAGGAGAAACGCCCAATAGGTGCCGATGTGGACGGCAGGAATGAACCAGAACGCGCCGCCGGCAATTAACGTCAGCCCGACAAGAATGCCGCTTTTATAGCCGAACCGTTTGGCGATCAAGCCAGCCGGAATGGCCATCAGGAAGTAGGCAAGATAGTTAGCCGCCTGCACCAAACCTGACTGTTCCTTGTCAATCCGCAGTGTGTCCTGGAAGTGCTTGTTCAGGATGTCAATCATCCCGTTGCAGAAGCCCCACAACAGGAAGAGCGAGGTGATTAACACAAAGGGGACGACCAGGTTCCTGCCATCGACGGCGCGAAACATGCCGCCGCGAGCGCTGGAAACGACTTGAGCCGTTGATTCGCTCGTTTCTCTATTCATCGTGCTCACTTTCTAAGCGCTCTCCAGGACGATGTTCGCGTACTGAATCGTGTCCCCCGTGCGGATGAGCCCGATGGCCCGCGGCACACGCAGTTTAAACTGAACATGGGGCTCATACTTGACGGCAATGCCTTGCAAGGCCGCCGCAAATCTCGAGCGGGTCCCGGCATCGTTACTCTTCGGAAACTCCCGCGCCATCCACGCCTTGCCGAAGACGAAGTTGGATCGAAGCGCTTGCAAAACCTCCACGACGGTCGGCACATCATCGACGAGCGAAATATCCACGGTCTCAATCTCCGGCCAGAATGGAAAGCCGCGATCGGCAATCACCAGCGTGTTCGTGTGACGCACGCGGCTGATAAGAGAGCTGATCTGAGGGTTTAGGATTCCGGTCTTTATCATGACAAAACCTCGAGCCAATGTTAGAACCCGCGCAAATCGGTGCTGGTTCGCGTCGGTAAACCTCGCGCCGGCGTGCGCTGGAGCACGAGATATTCGATCCCGCGTGCCGCGCAGTATTCACGCTTACCGCCTGTATCCCCGTCTTCATTCACGGCGTAGATGTCAGGTTTTAATTTGCGGATTTCCGGATCAGCGTCCAGCCAGCCGTCCCCACTCGTAATCAATGCCGCTTTTACATGCCTGATCGCACCGACCATGTAGCGACGTTCTTCTTGCGGCAAAAGCGGGTGTTCGTCCCCCTTGAGCAGCCGGATGTTCGCATCGTGACCCACAATAGCGTAGAGATCGCCATAACCGCTTACCTCTTCGAAGAAACGCACATGGCCGGTGTGGAGCCAGTCATAACAGCCGGTGACGACCACCTTCTTCCCTTCAGACGCCATTGGTGCCGGTTGCGCCTCCGGGAATCTGGTCAGGCCATCACACGGAAAAGAATGGTAAGAAAACCTGTTCTCTCGGGCATATTCCGCTCGTGATGGATTTGCCGCCGGCTGATAGTCTGCCCAGATATCGACCGCAAGATTGGCCGGCAGAGAATCACAATCCGTGGATGCGTCTGCCGTCACCACCTTGCTGACGTATCGGAAGGCGTTAAGAAAATAAGCCCTTTCTGCGAGCGGAAACTTCGGCGCCTTACCGGTGACCCGTTTCACTAGTGCGTCCGGCCAAACCAGGACGGTTAGTTCGCCAAGCTTGGCGGCCTCTTCGAGAAAACGGACATCGAGCGATGTAATGTCGTCGAAACCCCCACTGGCCACGACTTGTGCTGGCGACTGGATCAAGCGTGATTTGTCATTCCCGTGCGGACGTTAACCTTGAAAGCGCCGGGAACGGCCTTCTTGGAGACGACAATCAGATACCCTCCGCCGCAGCCTGAGAACATTGCGCCAGGAAACGCCCGTGTGTAAATCCGAAGAATTGCCTTCAGATCAATCTTGATCAATGGGTGAGCGGTGACGTGCGGCAGTAGGTTTTCCCAACATCGCATCGTTTCGTTGAGCGACCTGCCGAGCGCATCGGCGTCCATCTTCTTGATCGCGTCGAAGCAATCCATGCCGCTGCGCCCCAGGCGCGCCACCCATTTGGGTTCCAGTTGTTTTACGCCAAGCGGGTTGTAGCCCAGCGGCCGCGGTTCGATGGGCAACAGGTAGAGCACCTTCTCCAGCCAGCGAGCATGCCTCGCAGATGTGAGGGACTCAATGTGCGTCGGAAAGACGCCGCCGTTCGCCGCATAATCGTAGTCCAGCCGGTTCACACCGGGATAAATCAGGCCGATCATGTCCTGCGAACCGCTGGGCTCCGCCTTACCTTTGTTCTCCGCTTCGTACAGTTCGCGCACGAGTCCGTCGAGAGGACGCCTGGGCGGCTTTCCTTTCCACAAACGATGCGCCACTGCTCGCGTTCCGCTGGCGAGTCCTGAGCGATCCATCGGCCGGAAATTCGATTCGATCTGTACCACAACCATGGCCCCGGGTGGATGAGGATTCAGCCGCGAGACAAACGGCTGATCAATCCAGCCGCCCGCAAGCTGCAGCCGGTTGGGAATCGAACCGAACGCCTTATTGAACCAGGAGCTACTCTTCATGTCAGTCAGCCGATGCCCACGTGCTCGCCGGCCTTGCGGCGCTCGTATTGGTCCTTGATCCATCCGTATGTTGTCTCAATCCCTTTATCCAGCGGCGTGTGAGGTTCCCAGCCGAGGGCTTTCTTGATGAAGGTATTGTCCGAATTGCGGCTGGCAACGCCTCGCTGAGCATTAAGGTCGTAGCTGCGCTTCAATTTCCTGTCTGCAATTTTCTCAACCTTGCTGACCAAGGTATCGATGGACACGAGTTCGCTCGAACCAAGGTTAGTCGGTGTCGCGATCAGATCATCGCAGTGTATGATCTTGTCGATACCTTTTACACAGTCGTCAACGTACATCAAACTGCGTCTGCTTGCCGTCGCCCCAGATCGTGATTCGGAAGTCGTTCTTGCCGATGGCCTCGATCATCTTGCGGCAAATCGCTGCCGGGGCTTTTTCGCGCCCGCCGTCCCACGTGCCATGCGGCCCATAGACATTATGGAAGCGCGCCACAAACGTTCTCATCCCCCTCTCATACCAGTATTCCTGACACACCATTTCGGAAAACAACTTCTCCCACCCAAAACCACGTTCTGCCAGCGCCGGATAAGCATCCGATTCCTTCAAGGCGCGAACGTTGGGGTCGTTCTGCAGCGATGTGTTGTAGGCGCACGCCGAACTCGAGAAGAAATACCGGTCCGCCCCCGCCCTGTATGCCGCTTCGGTCATGTGGGTGTTGATCAGCACCGAGCGCAGGCACTCGACTCGAAAGCGTTCGATGAAACCCATACCACCCATGTCCGCGGCGAGATTGTAAACTTCTTTGGCCCCTTCGCAGACCCGCTGGCCATTGGTCTCGTTACTCACGTCGAGACAGAGATGCTCGACTCCAGAACGCGCAAGTACCAGTCGTATAGCGGTTTCTTGTCCACCGCCCGAATGTTGCCAAAGCCTTTCTTTTTGAGGTAGAGCGCAAGGTTGCCGGCAATAAAACCGCCGGCGCCCGTGATGACGATCAGGTCAGTCTGGTTCATACCGCCAAGCCCTCTTCCACGGTTTCTTCTATCTCTTGATCGTCGATCAACGGTCCGAATCTGCCACTAATTGCACTGCAAACTAGACACAGTAATCGGTAAAGTAATCGTTGTCAACGATCTGTACGGCCAAAAGATTGGTCGTTCGGTATACTGCTCTCTACTATGAGCACACGGATGAAAGATATCGCCAGGGATCTTGGCGTATCCATCGTTACGATCTCAAAAGTCCTGCGTAATCATCCCGATGTCGGCGATGAAACCCGCGAACGCGTTCTCGCCCGCGTCAAAGAGCTGGATTATCGCCCCAATCTGGCGGCTCGCAGTCTGGTCACGGGACGCAGCTATCTCATCGGGTTGGTCGTCCCAGATCTGCTGCATCCCTTCTTTACCGAAATTGCCAAGTCGATTTCCGAGGTCTTGAGAAAAAGCGGCTACTATCTGATTGTTTCGTCCTCTGAGGAAGATCCGGATCTTGAGGAACAGGAGATCGATCAACTGCTGGATCGGCGGCTCGACGCCTTGGTCGTTGCCACCTGTCGGCCGACCGTAGACCTGTTCTTCCGAATCGAAAATCAGAAGACACCGTATGTCTTAATCGACCGAAGCCTGCCCGGCCTCCCCGCGAACTTTGTCGGGGTGGACGATGAAGCCGTCGGCATGCTGGCTACCAGGCACTTGATCGATATCGGATGCAAGAGAATCGCCCATGTTCGTGGGCCCGAAACCAGTCCTAGCATCGGCCGTCTGGAAGGATACAAGCGAGCACTGGCGCGGGCCGGATTGAAAGCAATCGACGATCACATCATCACCGAACGCAAGGGGGATGTGGGGACGAAACAACGCGGGGCTGAGGCGATGAGCCAACTCTTGCGTCTTAAGCCAAGACCCGACGGTGTGTTCTGCTTCAATGATCCGCTCGCGATGGGCGCCATGAATTACGCTCTCGATCACGGGTTACGCATTCCCGAAGACATCGCGGTGATTGGTTGCGGCAATCTTCACTACGACGACTCTCTACGCGTTCCCCTCTCCAGCATCGACCAGCATAGCCGACAAATTGGAGAGCAAGCTGCGTCCATCACCCTCAGGATTCTCAGCTCGAAAACTCCGCTTAAGCCCGAAACCGTGGTCCTACAGCCAGAACTTGTTGTACGCCGGTCGACTCAGCGTCGTGCTGCCAAATCGTCGTCTACGGAGTCAGGCGCTCAGGCTACTCCATCCGGTCAATACTCAATCTAAAATTGGCCTTGCCCTCCTTGCGTCCTAATTTCCTGACCACAGCCGTGTGCTAGGAAGTTTTTTAGAGACAGCAGAATCTTGAAAGCATCTGTTATCCTGCTTTCGATTCGTTACAGTTAACGATACTGACGCATTCCAGAAATGTTAACTGATGAGGGGTCATATGCATGGATCGTAGAACCTTTCTCGCGTCCAGTGGAGCCGCGGCCTTTGGCGCTCTCTTGCCGCACATCTCTCGTTCCTTGCCTGCTTCAAATGATCCCGATCCCTTTGCCTGGAAAACGAATGATCTTATTTTCTCTTTCGACATAATCGCGGGAAGATTGCGCCAAAAGCGTCTGGTTCCAGTAGGGGTTTCGGGAACCGAAGCCGGCAATTCCTCCGGCGTTGAAGTTGCGCTGCAATGCAGCGGCGAAAACGCCCCTGATCAGGGCATGAAATCCGGCGTCGGACAGCCCGGTGCCCGGCTGCTGTTTGCCCAAAGGCGAGAGGAGTCGACACGCCAAGGTAAGCGCCTAACCTGCGTCCACACGGACCCTGCCTTGCAGTTAACCGTGGAATCAGTCTATGAGGCCTTTGATGGTGTTCCTGTCGTTCGCCGCTATTCACGCGTCGCCAACCACGGGAAGTCCCCGGTTGGGATCGAGTTCTTAAGTTCTGCAATGCTCCACGGACTTGCCGATCCACAGAATTATGACCGTGAACTCCGCATCCACGTTCCCCTGAATAGCTGGATGGCGGAAGGCCAATGGCATACGCTCCGGCCATCGGAAATGGGCTTTGTCGAAAACGAGCGGACAAGCTGGTCGGAGGCACAGGCAGGAAGCACCGGCAGTTGGTCGAGCGAGCGGTACTTACCCATGGCCATGGTCGAGAACATGCCGCTAGGGCTTACCTGGTTCTGGCAGATTGAACACAACGGGTCGTGGTATTGGGAGCTCTCCAACGTCTCCGCGCACGATAATAACGCCGACGACGTCTACGCCTATCTCGGCGGCCCCGACGATTTACACTCTGCAGCCTGGATGAGTTTGAAACCTGGAGAGACCTATGAAGCCATTCCCGTCGCGGTGGGATGTGTGCAGGGCGGCTTCGCGGAGGCGGTCGGGGCGTTGACCCGGTATCGGCGCGTCGCCTGCGAGAAACTGAGCGAGAACAATTCGCGATGTCCGGTGATTTTCAACGACTACATGAATTGCCTCTGGGGTGACCCGACAGAGGAGAAGGAATTGCCTCTCATTACCGCCGCCGCAAAGGCTGGTTGCGAATACTTTGTAATCGATGCGGGATGGTACGCGGAAATCAAAGAGGACTGGAGCCCCACTATAGGCTCGTGGCAACCATCTTCGAGTCGATGGCCGCACGGACTCAAATTCGTGCTCGATGAGATCAAGCGAAATGGAATGATTCCAGGATTGTGGCTCGAGCCTGAAGTGGCCGGAGCAAAATCGCTCATGGCCCAGAGGCCTGACAACTGGTTTTTTGTGCGTCACGGCAAGAGAGTGCTGAAGAATTCACGATATCTACTGGACTTCCGAAACCTGGAAGTGCGCGCTTATCTCGATCAAGTGATGGCGAGACTCGTAAATGAGTACGGCGTCGGCTACATCAAGATGGATTACAACGTCGATTCGCTGCAAGGAACCGAACTCTCGGCTGACAGCTTCGGGCAGGGCTTACTTGAGCACAATCGTGCCCACCTCGCCTGGCTCGATAACATTCTCAGCCGCTACCCCAACCTGGTCATTGAGAACTGCGGCAGCGGCGGCGGACGTATGGACTATGCGATGCTCAGTCGCCTTCAGATACAGTCCATGACGGATCAGGAAAATTATCTAAAGCTGCCTGCGATTTTAGTGGGTGCGTCGGCAGCCGTTTTACCCGAGCAACTTGCCGTCTGGTCGTATCCCCTGACGAATTCCGACGCTGATCAAGCCAGCTTCAACATGGTTACAGCGATGATGTGCCGCATTCATCAGAGTGGTCACCTCGATTCACTTTCACCGCAAGCTTGGCCTCAGGTGGCCGAGGGCATCCGAATCTACAAGGATATCCTTCGCAAGAGTATTCCCGACGCAATCCCCTTCTATCCGCTGGGGCTTCCAGATGTAACGGACTCGCAGAGACCAGTCGCGTTAGGAATGCGGTCGCAGAGCCGGACTCTACTTGCAATCTGGAGACTGGATGGTGCGGCGAAGACCGACGTGCCGTGGACGATGCCCGATCCGACAGTACTGTACCCCGTTGACCTCGGCATCAAGGCCACGATGTCAAAGGGCTCATTGAATGTTGAGTTCCCAAGAACACGCATGGCTTGCTTGATTTCCGGATAGGGTCGTGTTCCGTCTGATGCATGACTTTTGGAAGTCCGCCCAGGCCGCAAAAATGAGGATCGTTTTCCCCTGAGGAGAAGCGATCCTGACAGGAACGGAGAAATGAAGATTCCGATGGTTCGGTGGAGAAGCGGTGGTCGTGGGTTGAGGTTGAAGCGGCTCATAACCCAAAGGTCGGTGGTTCAAATCCCCCCCCGCAACCAACCTTTTCAATCAGTTGCAAGCCTCCCCGTAAGCCCATAGCCTTCCGCTCACGATTGGAATCTGTATCTCTTACTACTATGGGACTCGCGGCTAGCCACTCCGTGTGTTCCAGTCAAGGTTTTAGGAACCCCATCATCTGGGCCAAGCTGAGTTGCTTGCAAAGCGGCTCCGACGGCGCGCCGCCCCCCACAGTGTTCGGATACAGCCAATAGCACTCGTCCACGATTGTCAAGAAAGGCCGTAGCGGGAGAGCCCCCCTTTGTGTTTGCCGCACGCCAGTCCGCGCTTCCTGCCGACAACAGTTCAGCGCGGAGCAGTTGCGCACACGTCCAGGATTGAATGGCTTGCTATTCAGGACGCTTCATTGGCTCCATGCGGAACTTGTAGCGATATTCTCGTGTTGCATCGAGTCTGTATTTCGGCAAAGGACGTGCGCCCCAGCCGTCGTCCCCGCCCACTCCCATCTGCCGGTAATCGATATTGACCGTGATGTCCTTGGAGAACTCAATCTCGGAAGGGTGCCGATGCCCGTGCACTCCCGAGGGAGCAAAGTGGTCGAGTTCCGTCATGCGGAACGGCCACGCACTGAAGTCAAATTGAGGCAGGCCCGTGATCTTCCAGCCCTCGCCACGCTCGTTGGTGAAGGTGACCCAGCGGACGTCGGTGCGGTTTCCGGTCTCCTGCGGCTTGAGATAGGGGAACCACATATCGTCGACTGTTGCGGAATAGCGGCTCACTGGTGAACCTGTCTTGCGATCCCGGTAGTTTTCGCCTGGGCCGCGCCCGAACCAGGCAATGTTCTTGAACTCGCCTGGAATCTGAAATTGGGTACCTACTCGCGGCAAGTCTGGCAAATCACCACTGGGCGAGAGAACGCTCTCAAGCTCGATCGAACCGTCACCGTAAACCTCGTATTGATACTCCAGGATCGACTCGGCCGCAGGCACGGCCAACTGCACTTCCATCCAGACCAATTGTGGCTGCGGCTGCTTGTATGCGATTGCCTTAACCGTGGAGTTCGGTCCCGCATCACGCCAGACCGCCAGCTTCTGGGACATGCCGTATCCGTTGTCGTCGGCGGTCGGCGGGCGCCAGTAATTCGCCGTGAGCCCTCCGCTGAGCAGTTCCTTCCCAGAAAGCACATACGATTCCAGTCGTCCCGAAATTTTGCTGATCTTGGCCGTGAAGCGTCCATTTGAAATCGCGTACTGCGACTCCGATTCCGTGACGCGCAGCGCCGGCATGGCAGCAAGGTCAGGGGATGTTACGGAGACAGTGGAATTCGGCATTTCCAATTGCTCGAACGCCACAATATGGCCCGCTGGAGCCCAGGACGAATCGGCAGCAAGCGCAAATTCTGTCTTCAGGAAGTACTCCGCTCCCGGCTTCGGCGAGTACGCAACGCCCAGGGCCACTTCCTCGGCGTGACCCGGCGGTGTGTGCAGAGACGGGATCGTCCCCCGCTGAACAACCGCCCCATTCTCTTCGAGTTCCCACGTGCCCTTCATGAAGGAGAGATCGCGGAACAGATGCTGGTTCCTGACGCGGATCTTGCCATTTGCCAGATCGACGGGTTCGATCCGAATCGGTTGATAGACCTTCTTCACCTCAGCTAGCGCGGGGTGAGGTTCCCGGTCCGGCCCCACAATACCGTTGGCGCACTGGTCCTCGTCATTGGGGACGTCGCCGAAGTCACCACCATAGGCATAAAACCGCTTACCGTCGCTTCCGGTTTTGAGAATGGCTTTGTCCTGCCAATCCCAGATGAAACCTCCGTGCAGGTATGGGTGCGACTCGAAGAAGTCCCAATAGTCCTGCAGGTCACCGGTGGCGTTGCCGCGGGAGTAGGCGTATTCCACCAGGTACATCGGACGGCCTTTGCCGGATTTGCGATAGGTCGCCGGAATCTGGGCAACCGTCGTATACATCGGCGCGTAGAAGTCACTGTCGGCGCTGCCGCCCGGCTCGTAGGAGACGGGGAACTCAGGATAGTGCGTCTTGATCCAGTCTCTTTCGGCGTCCAGATTCCGGCCAAAACCAGACTCGTTACCCAGCGAAAACGCAAAGATCGAGGCATGGTTCTTGTCACGCTCGACCATACGGCGGCCGCGGTCAACCATGCTCTCGGTCCAGTCTTCGCCATCGGAGATGAGCTGCCGCTCCCCCGAACCGTATCCGTGCGACTCGTTATTCGCCTCATCGAGCACATAGATGCCGTAGCGGTCACAGAGCGCATACCATGCGGGAGCATTGGGGTAATGGCTTGTGCGCACCGCATTGATGTTGTTGCGCTTCATCAGCAGGACATCCTGGAGCATGCGCTGCGGTGTCATCACCATCCCCCGAACAGGATCGAATTCGTGGCGATCGACTCCTCTCAGGTACAGTTTGCGGCCGTTGAATAGCAGCTGGTCTCCCTTGATTTCAACGGTGCGAAAACCGATACTCCACGGAATGCTTTCGATGACCTTGCCTCTGGCGTCTTTCAGAGTGATCAGCAACTGATACAGGTTCGGTTCTTCGGCTGACCACGCTTTCACCCCCGGGATCACCTGCTCGAACTCCAGCGCAGCTTCACCGTTCTGTGCCACCTGGATTCGTCGCGTTTGAGGCCTGGCAACTTCTCGTCCGGACGGATCGAGGAGCTTCGTTTCCACAGTCGCGGTCGCGGCAGCCTGAACATTCCGCAGCTTGAGGTTCAACCGGAACAGGCCATCGCGATATAGGGAGTCCAGTTTGGCCTGCACATGGAAATCCTCAACATGCAAAGGGGCCCGCGACACCAGTGTAACGTCGCGATAGATGCCGCTGAGTCGCCACGTGTCCTGATCCTCGAGGTAGCTGCCCGCCGCCCAACGATATACCTCGACTGCCATCAGGTTCTTTCCAGGTTTCAAGTATCTCGTAATGTTGAATTCGGCCGGCACACGCGAATCCTGGCTATAGCCCACCCGGCGGCCGTTGATCCATACGTAGAACGCCGAATAGACTCCATCGAAGACGACGAAGACGTCACACCCATTCCAGGACGCGGGTACCGAAAAGGTGCGCCGGTACGATCCCACAGGATTCCGCTCAGTGTAGGAGGTCCATGATTTATCGGGCTGGCTCATTACGTGTGGAGCATTCCGGCTGAACGGATAAGTGAAGTTGACATAGATAGGCGTGCCGTAGCCCTGTAGTTCCCAGTTCGAGGGCACCTCAATGTGCGCCCACTTGTCGGCGGGATAGTCGGGACGGTAAAAGTCGACCGGACGCTGCGAAGGCTCCTTCACCCAGCTGAACTGCCAGACCCCGTTCAGTGATTGCGTGAAACTCGACTTACCTCCGCTCAGCGCCTCAGCCTCGCTTGTATACGGCATCAATGTTGCGTGGGCTGGCTCCTTGTTGACGCCCAAAACACGAGGATTCTCAATCTCCGGTGGAAGCGGGACTTGCTGCGAAAAGCAGGCAGGAGCCATTAGCGATGCAAAGAAGAGTAGGATTGCGACGAATCGAGGCATTAGAAATCTCGCGTAAGTAGATTAGTGATGGAGAATACTCAATCACCAATGCGACGTGCCCGCACCGGTCGAGCTTCGGAGAACGAAGCCACACTATAACAAGGAGGCGATCAGTGCAGCTTAGCAACACCGCAACTTCATGTACAGCCAAAAGCGTCTGAATTCGTGCCCATCTTGCATGTGCGCTGTTCCGCAACCCGAGGTACCCAAATGGCTCGACATCGAACTTTGCTGTGAAGTGAATTCCCTCAAGGAGTTTGAAGAATAGCCTTCGCAATCACCTTGTCGAAAAGGGGGCTTTGTTCTGTCTGAGCGCCGGCTTGCCTGTGG
>Ga0265325_10002075_pt1 | contig 13711 bp, 10 predicted proteins | sample 41420metaG_FD_202090 | JGI IMG/M metagenome (GOLD analysis project Ga0265325, IMG submission 202090) | Rhizosphere microbial communities from Carex aquatilis grown in University of Washington, Seatle, WA, United States - 4-14-20 metaG | ecosystem: Host-associated > Plants > Roots > Rhizosphere...
AGGCGCCGAGCGTGGGAAGAAAACCGGGCGAGCCCGGCGTCAGCCATCAGACAGTCTTCGAGACTGCGGGTTTGACGTCGCATAGTGCGCCTAGGCATGGATCGAGAGGACAGGGACGTGCATATTATTCTGGTCTCCGACCGACTGACAACAACGCGGACTGTCGTCCTCCGCGGCCGGCATCTTGCATTTGCCGGTGTGTCGCTGGTGGCAATGGTTCTCGGCTTGTCGATGCTCTTTTCCTACGTCACGGTCCGTCATGCCGCCGAGATTCGCTTGCCGTTTCTCCAGGACCTGATCGAAGCCGCAACTGCCGAGCAGGCCAAAGCCAGCCGGGAGTTCGTCCGTGGCAACATCAACTCAATGGCGGTCAAGCTTGGCCAGATGCAAGCGCAGCTGCTGCGCCTGGATTCGCTGAGCGAAAGGCTGGCCGGCCTGGCCGGCGTCAAATCACCCGACATCAAGCTGCTGACCAAGCATCAGGACGGCCAGGGAGGGCCCTTGGTGACCCCCGTACCGCTGTCTGCCGACCAACTGGGACAGGCGGTAGAGTCCTTGTCGCGCGACCTGGAAGCCAAGAGCGATGTCATGTCGCTGCTGGAAAACCAATTGATCGACGACCGGATTCGCAAGAGTCTGTTGCCGACCTCGCTGCCGATCGACATGGCCTGGAATGCCTCCAGTTTCGGTTGGCGGATCGACCCGATCACCGGCCAGGCCGCGCTGCACGAAGGCGTCGATTTCACCGCCGATATTGGCACGCCGATCATGGCTGCTGCCGCCGGAGTGGTCATCAATGTCGAGCGTCACCCTGCCTATGGCAATCTGGTGGAAATCGACCATGGCAACGATCTCGTGACGCGCTACGCGCACACTTCCAAGGTGCTGGTGCAGCCGGGCGCACTGGTCAAGCGCGGCCAGGTTATTGCCGAAGTCGGCAACACCGGCCGCACCACCGGGCCACATCTGCATTTCGAGGTGCGGATCAAGGGCGTGGCGCACAACCCCAACCGTTTCCTCCAGTACGCACAGGCTTCCAGTCACGCCAGGCAGGGCCGCTGACTGTCACGGGGCGACCGGCCCCACGTGCTAAAATCTCCCCTTTTGTCTCCATAGGGCGGCCAAGTCATGATTTCGGGCCTACTCAAGAAAATATTCGGCAGTCGTAACGATCGCCTGATCCGCCAGTACTCCCAGACCGCAACGCGCATCAACGCGCTCGAGTCGGCAATCAAGGCGCTCTCCGACGAGCAGTTGAAAGCCAAGACGGCGGAGTTCAAGCAGCGCCTGGCCGCAGGCGAGGAGCTCGACGACCTGCTTCCTGAAGCTTTTGCCGTCGTCCGCGAAGCGGGCGTGCGCGCGCTCGGCATGCGCCACTTCGACGTTCAGCTCATTGGCGGCATGGTCTTGCACCACGGCAAGATCGCCGAAATGCGTACCGGCGAAGGCAAGACGCTGGTTGCCACGCTGCCCGCGTACCTCAATGCCCTGACCGGCAACGGCGTACACATCATTACCGTCAACGACTACCTGGCCAGTCGCGACGCCGAGTGGATGGGCCGATTGCATCGCTTCCTCGGCCTGACAGTCGGCTGCAACCTGTCGCAGATGGAGCACGCCGCGAAGCAGGAGGCCTACGCTGCCGACATCACCTACGGCACCAACAACGAGTTCGGTTTCGACTACCTGCGCGACAACATGGTGTACACCACGACCGAACGCGTCCAGCGCGGCATGGCCTACGCCATCGTGGACGAAGTCGACTCGATTCTGATTGACGAAGCCAGAACGCCTCTGATCATCTCCGGTCACGCGGAGGACCATACCGACCTCTACGTCAAGATGAATGCCGTGCCGCCCTTGTTGACCCAGGGGGAGGCGGCAAAGACCCAGGAGGATAGCGACACGGGCGACTACACGGTCGATCTCAAGGCGCACCAGGTTCTGCTGACCGAGGAAGGCCACGAGAAGACCGAACAGATACTTGGCCGCCTGGGCATGCTGGCCGAGGGCGCCAGCCTTTACGATCCGGCGAACATCCTGCTGATGCACCACCTCTACGCGGCCTTGCGGGCGCACACGCTATTCCATCGCGACCAGCAGTATGTGGTGCAGAACGGCGAAGTGGTCATCGTGGACGAATTCACCGGTCGCCTGATGTCCGGCCGTCGCTGGTCCGATGGCCTGCACCAGGCGGTCGAGGCGAAGGAAGGCGTCGCCATCCAGTCGGAAAATCAGACCCTCGCTTCCATCACCTTCCAGAACTATTTCCGCATGTACGGCAAGCTGGCGGGAATGACCGGTACGGCGGACACCGAGGCCTACGAATTTCATCAGACCTATGGCTTGGAAACGGTGGTCATCCCGACCAACCAGCCGATGGTCCGCCGTGACGAAAACGACCAGATATTCCGCACCGCCGACGAGAAGTACGCGGCGATCATCGCCGATATCAAGGATTGCCATAAGCGCGGCCAGCCGGTGTTGGTCGGCACGACCTCGATCGAGAACTCCGAACTGCTCTCCGATCTGCTGCAGCGCGAAAAGCTCGACCACCAGGTTCTGAACGCCAAGCAGCACGCCAAGGAAGCCGAGGTCGTGGTCCAGGCCGGTCGCCCTGGCATGATCACCATCGCCACCAACATGGCGGGCCGCGGCACGGATATCGTGCTCGGCGGCAGCATCGAGAAACCAATTGCCCTCATTCGCGACGACGAGACCTTGGCGGCCGACGACAAGGCCAGCCGCCTCGCGAGCCTGAAGGCCGAGTGGCAGGAAGTACACAACACGGTCATCGCTGCCGGTGGCTTGCACATCATCGGCTCCGAGCGCCACGAGTCCCGCCGCATCGACAATCAACTACGCGGCCGCGCCGGTCGCCAGGGCGACCCCGGCTCTTCGCGCTTCTACCTGTCGGCCGAAGATCCGCTGATGAAGATTTTCGGCGGCGATCGGCTGAAGGCGATCATGAGCTCCAAACTGGTGGCCCTGCCGCCGGGTGAGCCGATCGAGCATCCGCTGGTTACCCGGCAGCTCGAATCCGCCCAGCGCAAGGTGGAACAGCGCAACTTCGACATTCGCAAACAGCTGCTTGAATACGATGACGTTGCCAATGACCAGCGCAAGGTCATTTACCAGCAACGCAATGATCTGCTCGACTCTGGCGACATTTCGGAGACCATCGCCGCGATGCTGCAGGGCATGCTGCACGATACCTTCCGTATCTATGTGCCCGCCGACAGTGTCGAGGAACAGTGGGACATCGTTGGCCTGGAAAAAGCCCTGCAGGCCGAACTCCAGCTCAGCCTGCCGGTTGGCGATTGGCTGAAGGCAGAACCCAGCCTGACGGATGAGGATCTGCTCAGACGCATCGTCGTGGCGGCGGAAACCGCCTATGGCGCCAAGAAGGGCCAGGTGGACGCCTCGGCCTGGGCCGGCTTCGAACGCAGCGTCATGTTGCAGGGCCTCGATACGCACTGGCGCGAGCACCTGGCTGCGCTCGATCACCTGCGCCAGGGCATCCACCTGCGCGGCTATGCGCAGAAGAACCCGAAGCAGGAGTACAAGCGCGAGGCCTTCGAATTGTTCGAAGGCCTGCTCCAGGTCGTGCGCACGCAGGTGACGCAATTGCTGATGACCGTGCAGATTCGTTCCGAGGAACAGATCGAGGAGGTCGAGCAGCAGCATCCACAGGTCGAGAACGTCCAGTATCACCATGCCGACTACGAGCAGGCACTGGCCGGTGACGGCGAACAGGCCAAGGCGCAGCCGGCCGAGCGGGCGATGCCCAAGGTCGGGCGCAACGACCCGTGTCCCTGTGGCAGCGGCAAGAAGTACAAGTACTGCCACGGCAAGCTGGGTTAGGAGCGGCCGGCGGCGATGGCGCGGCCGCTTTCTACCCTGCGCGAGGACGGCGATGCGCTGGTCGTCCTCGACCAGACTTGCCTGCCCGGCGAGGTCAGCTACGTCAGGCTGAGTACTCTCGAACAGGCGGCTGAAGCGATCCGCGTCATGCGGGTGCGCGGTGCGCCGCTGATCGGCGCCACCGCGGCTTATGGCGTGGCTCTGGCACTACAAGACGGCATCGAGTTGGCGGGCGCCATTGACCAGCTCGCCAGCACGCGACCGACTGCGGTCAATCTGCGTTGGGCCCTCGAGCGCATGGGCCGCCGATTGGCCGAGCTGACCGGGCCGCAGTTGGTGGCAACCGCCTGGCAGGAGGCGCGCGCCATCGCGGACGAGGACCGGGCTGCCAACCAGGCCATCGGTCGCCACGGCCTGGATCTGCTGCGGGCGATGGCCAGTTTGCCGCTACGACTGATGACTCACTGCAATGCCGGTTGGCTGGCGACGGTCGCGCACGGCACCGCGCTGGCCCCGGTTTACGCGGCGCAAGCGGCGGGGCTGGACGTGCAGGTCTGGGTCTCGGAGACAAGGCCGCGCAACCAGGGTTTGTTGACGGCCTGGGAATTGGCGCAGGCGGGGATCGCCCATACGCTGATCGCCGACAATGCCGCCGGCCTGCTGATGATGCAGGGGCGGGTCGACCTGGTCATCGTCGGCGCCGATCGAATCGCGGCCAACGGCGACACCGCCAACAAGGTTGGCACCTATCTGAAGGCCCTGGCGGCGCGGGCGCACGGCATTCCGTTCTACGTCGCCGCGCCGGTGTCTACGATCGACTTCGACTGCCCGGATGGCCGCCGGATTCCGATCGAGGAACGTGCGGCGGCGGAACTGGCTGCCGGTGCCGTACCGGTCGCCAATCCAGCCTTCGATGTCACCCCGGCAGGCTTGATCACAGGAATCATCACCGAGCAGGGCGTCATCGCCGCCGACCGCCTGGGCACGCTCCGCCGATGAGCGCTGCCGAACAGGTGCTGGCGACGGCGCTGGCACTGAACGCATCCGGCATCAATCGCGGTACGGCCGGCAACGTCAGCGTTCGCCAGGGTGAAGGCTTTCTGATCACGCCCACCGGCATGGCCTACGATGCCTGCACGGCCGAGGACATGGTGTTCGTCGATCTCGTCGGCCAGGCACAAGGCCGGCGCAACCCATCGTCGGAGTGGCGCTTTCATCGCGACATCTACCAGGCAAGAAATGAAGCGGGCGCCATCGTCCATGCCCATTCGCCATTCGCCGTCAGCCTGGCTTGCCAGGGGTATGCCATTCCGCCCTTCAACTACATGGTGGCTCGCTTCGGCGGTGCCGACGTTCGCTGCGCCGGCTATGCTACCTTCGGCACCCAGGAACTGTCCGATCGCATCATCGAGGCTCTGGTCGGACGCAGCGCCTGCCTGATGGCCCATCACGGCATGGTGGTGTTCGGCCGCGATCTCGGTGCGGCACTGGCGCAGGCCATTGAATTGGAGACACTGTGCGAGCAGTTCTGGCGCGTATTGGCGCTCGGCCAGCCGCGCCTGCTCCCGGACGAGGAGATGGCGCGGGTGCTGGCCCGCTTCGCCGACTACGGCCGGCAGACGTGAATCACACCATGCCGGTGCTTCGGAGTTCGTCCTTCAGGTAGGCATAGTAGATGGGCGCGGCGATCACGCCCGGCAGACCAAAAGCCGCCTCCATGGCCAGCATGGCCAGCAGCAACTCCCAGGCCTTGGCCGAAATCTGTGAACCGACGATGCGGGCGTTGAGGAAGTACTCGAGCTTGTGTACCACCACCAGGAACACCAGCGACGCAACGGCAACGTCGGCCGAATGCGCCAGGCTGACGATGACGATGACCGTGTTCGAGATCAGGTTGCCGATCACCGGCAGCATGCCGACCACCAGGGTGAGTACGATCAGGGTCTTCGCCAGCGGCAGATGAACGTCGAACAGCGGCAGGATGCCGATCAGGTAGATGCCGGTCAGCGTTGTGTTGATGGCGGAAATGCGCACTTGGGCAAAGACGATGCGGCGAAAGGCTTCCGCCAGACGCCGGGCCCGGCCAGCCAGGGCCTCGGCCAGCGGCGCCATCGCTGCGTTGCCGGTCGCTTCGCGCAAGGCGAGCAGCGCGCCGATGACCAAACCGACCAGGAGGTGGGCAAAGCCGCGTGCTGCCTCCTTGCCCGCCAGTTGCAACTCGCTGCCGTGCTCGCGCAGCCAATGTGCCAGGCTATCCTTCAGGGCGTCGACGTTGTCAGGCACCGAGAGAGCCAGCCACTCGGGCAGCGAATCGCGTGTGCTTTCGAGAATCTCGGCCATCTTTCCGAGCAGGCCGGGCAAACTGCCGGCGTCGCTACGGAAGAGCATGACGATGGTGGCACCGGCCGCCACCACAACGGCCACAATGGTCACGGCCAGCAGGACCACTGAGGCCAGCTTGGCCCGCCGATTGGTCAAATGTCGCGACAGGACGACGGCGGCGAGGTGAACCAGCTCGTACACCAGCAGACCGGCGAGCAACGCCGGCAGCAAATGCACTTGCAGGATCAGCCACAGGGCGAGGCCGGCCAGACACCAGGCGGCGATGACGATGCGGTTCATAGGATTGGTACGCCTTGCTTCTCACCGCGCTCATAAACGACGTTGGCGCGGCCGACGATCAGCGAATCGAGCGCACCGATGCGCGCTGGATCCTTGTTCGTGTAGGTCAGCCGGTGCAGGATGTAGCGCATGGCGTTGAGCCGCGCCCGCTTCTTGCAGTCCGACTTGATAACGGTCCACGGGGCATCGGCGGTATCGGTGTAGAAGAACATCGCCTCCTTCGCCTTGGTGTAGTCGTCCCACTTGTCCAGCGAGGCCAGGTCGATCGGTGACAGCTTCCATTGCTTGAGCGGATGCACGCGCCGCTCCTTGAAGCGCCGTCGTTGCTCTTCCCGGCTGACTGAGAACCAGAACTTGATCAATTGAATGCCGTTACGCACCAGCATGCGTTCGAACTCCGGTGCCTGGCGCATGTACTCCTGATATTCGCCGTCGCTGCAGAAGCCCATGACGCGCTCAACGCCGGCGCGGTTGTACCACGAGCGGTCGAAGAGGACGATTTCCCCCGAGGTCGGCAGGTGTTCGGTATAGCGCTGGAAATACCATTGTCCGCGCTCCATTTCCGTCGGCTTTTCCAGTGCCACGACGCGCGCGCCGCGCGGGTTCAAGTGCTCCATGAAGCGCTTGATGGCGCCGCCCTTGCCGGCAGCATCGCGGCCTTCGAAAAGGATCACCACCTTCTGCCTCGTTTCCTTCACCCAGGCCTGGAGTTTCAGCAACTCCACCTGCAGGCGATACTTCTCGCGCTCGTAGGCGCGACGCGACATCAGGTTCTTGTAGGGATAGCCGCCATCCCGCCAGTTGGGCGCCAGCTCTTCGTCGGGGTGGATCTCCGCCTGTCCGTCGGCCAGGCGCAACTGCTTGAGCATGGCCTTGGTCAGCGCTATGGCCTCTTCCGGCGGGGCTCCGGAGAGTATGTCGCGCAGGGCCGCCAAACGCGATTGCTGGGCCGCGTCGCTAGCCTGCGTGACGGCAAATGCCTCGATGTGCTGCGGCTGATCGGTTGGCCCGGTATCGCCTGCCTTGACGGTTCGCGGCCGGCGGCCGCCGGGCTTGGCAACAACGGGGTTGCTATCGGTTTGCAGCGGGGTCTTCGCGAGCATGATGATTATCCGAACAGGTCGTCGAGTGGATTCTTCTTTGGCGCCGACGCATCGGCAGCCGATACCGCGGTGGCTTGAAACTCGTCCTCAATGTTGTCCCGATAGGCGCTCCAGGGGGACGCTGCCGAAGACAGCCGGCGCCAGATCTCCTGGTCGATGCCGGCGTATTCCATCAGTGCGCCGTCGTCGAACTGAATCCGCAGCCGACGGCTGTTGGCGTCGTAGCCGATGGCGCGCAATCTCCCGGAATGAATGCGCTTCATTTCCATCTCGGGTCTCCTAGGTCTTCCATTCGAGCCTAACGTACAATTGTTGCCGGTCGCATCAACAAAGTCGACCGAACAGCAGCAACGATAACATGCTTCCCGCTCTCGATTTCTCTGGCTGGACCGCAACCCTGGCGCGCAAGCTCCTGTATGCCTGGGTGCGGCCGACCGTGTTGCCGAATCAGATGGCGGAGTTGGCCATCGATGCGGCCAAGCCGGTCTGCTACGTTGTCCAGGACCGGCGTTTCTCGAACATCCTGGTATTGATCGAAGAAACCCGGCGCGCGGGCCTGCCGCCGGCGCTGGCGCCGCTGGAACTGGGTGCCGTCAGTGCCCGTCATTCGTTCTTCTTTCTTACCCGGCGACAACCTATCGTCGCCGCGGCGCGCGACCGCTATGGTCACTCGCCGCTACTGGTCAAACTGATCGAAGCGGCGCAACTCGATCCGGCCATCGACGTGCAGCTGGTGCCGGTGACCATCATCTGGGGCCGCTCGCCGCGTTCGCAAGACTCGATTCTGAAAGCCCTGTTCGCCGAGAGTTGGCGGCCACCTGGCCACTTCAGGCAGCTTGGTGCGCTCCTGCTGCATGGCCGGCATGCGCTGGTGCGTTTTGGCGCTCCGTTGTCGCTACGGGCGTTTCTCGACGACGATCACGACGCGGCGCGAACCATGCGGAAGTTGTCGCGCTTGCTGCGAGCGCATTTCCGCCGCCAGCGACTGGTCGCCATTGGTCCGGACCTCTCGCACCGCAATACTCAGGTCGAGGCCTTGCTGGCGGCGCCGTCGGTGGTCCAGGCGATTGGCGTCGAGGCTGACCAAGACGCCATCCCCGAGGCACAGGCGACGGCTCGGGCGCGCTCGATGGCGCTGGAGATCGTTTCCGACTACTCGTACGGCATGATTCGGGCCCTCGAGTTGTTTCTCGAATGGTTGTGGCTGCGGCTCTACGATGGCATCGAAGTGCACAACTTCGAACGTCTGGATCGAATTGCCCAAGGCAGCACAATCGTCTATCTGCCCTGCCATCGCAGCCATATCGACTACCTGCTGCTGTCGTTCGTCGTGCTCAGGCGCGGCTTGACGCCGCCGCACATTGCCGCCGGCGCCAATCTCAATCTGCCGCTGCTGGGGCCGATGCTGCGGCGGGGCGGAGCCTTCTTTCTTCGTCGCAGCATCAAGGACCAGCCGCTCTACGCCGCCGTTTTTCGCGAGTACCTGCACCTGCTGACGTCGCGGGGATTCCCGGTCGAGTACTTCATCGAAGGCGGCCGCAGTCGCAGCGGCCGCACCTTGGCGCCGCGCACCGGCTTGCTGGGCATGACTGTGCGTAGCTATCTGCGCGATCACAGCCGGCCGCTGATCTTTGTTCCGGTGTATGTCGGCTATGAGAAGCTGATCGAAGGCGACAGCTTCGTCAGCGAACTGGAAGGCCGGCCAAAGCACGGCGAGTCGATCTGGGGTCTGCTGCGGATGGCGCGGCGCCTTCGCCGCGAGTTTGGCCGCGTTCATGTCAATATTGGCGAGCCGATAGCGCTGGCCGACTTTCTCGATCGCCAACATCCGGACTGGTCTGTGGCAGCGACCGGGCAAGCGGAAGCCGAATGGGTAGGCGCGACGGTGCGTACCCTGGCGGATGAAACCGTTCGCCGGATCAATGCCGCGGCGGTGGTCAACCCGGTCAATCTGGCCGGCCTGGCGCTATTGGCAGCGCCGAAACACTGCCTCGACGAGGTGGTGCTGCATCGTCTGATCGATCATCTTTCGGGACTGCTGCAAGTGACGGCAACCGTGGGCGAAGATCTCGGCGGTGCGTCTTCGGTGGTCGCCTACGCAACTCGGCTTGGCATGCTCGAGACCCTGAATCACCCGCTGGGGAATCTGGTCCGCGTCGTTGCCGGGCAAGGCGTGCTGCTCTCCTACTTCCGCAACAACGTCTTGCATCTCCTGGCGCTGCCGGCCGTTGTCGCCTGCTTGATCAGCCATAATCCCTGCATGGAGCGGCAGCGTTTCGACGCCGCTGTGGCCAGCATCTACGGCCTGCTGCGGCGGGAGCTGTTCCTGCAATGGTCGATCGAGGAGATGCCATCGATCGTCGCCCGCCTGCTCGAGGTCATGGCCAGGCGCGGCCTGGTACGCAATCACGGCGGACAGCTGTCGGCGCCGGAAGCCAACAGTGAGGAATGGGCCGAGCTGCGTTTGATCGGCGAAATCATTCGGCCAACCCTGGAGCGCCACTTCCTGATCCTGGCCCTGTTGCAGCGGAGCGGTTCAGGTCGTCTGAACCGGCGCGATCTGGAGCAGGCCAGCCATCTATTGGCGCAGCGGCTGGCCTTGATGTACGAGGCGAATAGCGGTGAATTTGCCGAGAAGGCGTCGTTCGCCCAGGTGGTGACGAATCTTCTCGCCCTGGGCTTGCTGACGGAAGATGCGACCGGCGCGTTGTGCTTCGATGCCGGCATCACGGCGCCGGTGGCGCACGCCGAATTGCTGTTGCCAGCGGAACTACGCCAGGCGGTCAGACGGGCGGCGGCGGCGCACGCCGGGTAGTGGGTCCGGCGGCGCCAGAAATGACCAGGGCCCTTGCGGGCCCTTGCTGCCCGGCGGATTCCCGGGTCAGAAGCTGGCGGAATACTGGATGCCGAGAATGTCCACCTGATTCTTGTAGTCGCCGCGCAACAGGCCGACCAAGGCTTGTTGCTGCACCGAGCCGCCGTTGTCGGAGATGGTGCCGTTCTTGACGAACAAGTGGGCGTAGCCGACGTCCAACGCCGACTTGGCGTTGATCCGGTACTGGGCGCCGACAGACACCCAGGTGCGATCGTTGTCGGGCAGCCGCGGCGTGCGGTACTGATCCTTCACCATCGTCTGGTCATAGGCAAGACCGGCGCGCAGTTTCCAGGCCGGATCAAACTGGTAGCTGGCGCCAATGGCACCGCGCCAGGTGTCGCGCCAGCCTTCGTGCGTTGCACTCAGCGTCGCGCCGGTATCGGAAAACTGGAAGTTGAGATCCTGAATCTTTGCCCAGCCGGTCCAGGCCAGATCCGCCATCACTTCCCACTTGTCGTCCAGGCGCTTGTAGCCGCTGACGGTGAAGGTATCCGGCAGCTTGATGTCGGCGAAGACGGCCCTGTTCAGGGCGGCATCGAGTGACGGGTTGCCGGAAGCGGTATTGGCGGTGCCACTGACGTGGTACTTGATCGGCGAGCGATAGGCGACGCCGATGCGCGTGCTCGGGTCGACATTGACGATCATACCGAGGTTGTAGCCCCAGGCCGAATCGTCGCCGGAAATATGCAGTAGACCTTCAGGGTTGCCGGCATTTTGGGCGGCGGCGGCCCCGGCGGCGGTCGCGGCGCTGCCCGTGGCAGCGAAGACCGCGCTATAGAGCGCCAGCGGGTAGTTGACGACGCTGGAGAACTTGGCGTCGATCTTCTGGTAGTCGAGGCCGATGGCCACGGCTATTTGGCTACTCGCCTGGTAGGAAAGCGAAGGATTGACGTTGATCGTCTTTACCTCGGATGTCACGGCGTGAAAACGGCCGATCCAGCCGGCGTCGTATTCCGTCTTGAGTCCGAACGGCGCATTGATGCCGAGACCGGCGCGCAGGCCGGGCATCAAATCGGTGGCGAAATAGGCGGCCGGCAGGCCGCTCCAGCCGCCGGCATCGCCGGTTGCGGTACCGAGCGCGTGCGGCGTCGCGGGTGGGACCGCCAGTGCCGGCTGCGAGCCGGAGTTCGAGAACTTTGCCGACGGCTTGATGGCGTCAATGCCGACGGATATTTGCGTACCCGCACCGAGCAGGCTCATGCCGGCCGGATTGAAGAAGATCGTGCTGGCATCGGCCGCTACGGCGGCAGTGCCGGCGTAGGCATTGCCCAGGCCGCTGGCGTTCTGTTCGAGAAGCTGGAAGCCGGAAGCGAAAGCGCTACCGGTAAAGAGCGTTGCCAAAGCGGCCGGCAGGACGCGACGGGCAAGAGTCCGATGCATGGTGTTTTCTCCTCAGTTCTAGTAGCCGAACCCGATTCGCGATGGCGACGAGCTCCTGGTTTGCTGGTGGATTGGACGGTTGAGGTCCAAGCGGCAGATTACTCCAGATGTGACGATTGGGTCACTTCAAAGGAGCGTTTCAAACGCGCACTGTGACATTTTGTCAACGAAAAAACGGCCACCCGGAGGTGGCCGTTTCGCATACTGCTAGCTAAGACTTCGATTAGAACTTGTGGTTCAGACCGAAGACGAAGCCCGTGGTCGCCTCGCCGGCTTGACCAACGCCCAGGATGCCAACGGCAGAAGCCGAGTCGTTGCTGGTGCGGTTGTAGGCGGTGTAAGCCGTCGTCCGCTTCGACAGCGGATACAGGTAGGCGATGGTGTAGGACTTGGCATCGTCGTTGGCGGCATCCATCTTCGTCTTGCCGTAGGCGACGTTGACCGAACCAGGACCAGCCGGGATGACAGCGCCGATTTGATACATCTTGTCGGTCGTGTTGTTCAAGTCCAGCTTGGCGTTCTGCCAGGAGCCGATCAGCTTGACGACCTTCAGGTCGTACGAAGCGCCGATGAAGTTTTCCTTGGCATCAGCAGAAGCGACACCGAGGTAGTTCTTGATGTCATGGTGCACGAAGCCGATGCCCAGGGGGCCGGCGGCGTAGTTCAGGCCCAGGGCCCAGACGCCTTCTTTGTCGCCAGCGGGCTGCTCGCCGGCGGCATAAGCCAGGACGCCAGAGAAGCCGCTGAAGTTCGGCGACAGGTAGGCGATGGCGTTATTGACGCGGGCGTAGTCGCTCGGGGAGATCGTGGAGCCGGTACCAACACCGCCGACGCCGGCGCCGAGCAGCTTGCCATAGGTCGACAGGATGGCTTGCGGGCTGACCTTCGAGCTGGCCAGGGCGTCATACATGCCCGTGTACACATAGCCAGGCGATTGCAGACGGCCAGCAACCACGGTACCGAAACCACCGGCCAGGCCGACATAGGCTTGACGGGTGTCGCTCAGACCGTTATTGGCAATCGTGTTCGTACCGACGGTGCCACCGTTGCCATACGGGTTCAAGGCGGTTTGACCAAGCGCACCAACATTGCCGGTGCCGTTGCTGTCGACGAACATGTTGACTTCATACTGGAACACGGCGGTCAGGCCGTTGCCCAGCGACTCGGCACCTTGGAAACCCAGGCGCGAGCCGGCGAGTCCGCCGGAATTGATGGCCGGGTTGACCTTGAGGTCGCCAGCCTTGACGTAGCCGTAGTACACATCGGCAACGCCGTAGACGGTGACGTTCGACTGCGCGAAGGCAGCGCCGGAAACGAGGCCGGCGACGGCCAGGGCGATCAGTTTCTTCTGCATATGAATCTCCTTATTGGTTGAGATTGCGGTTCCAATGACTCCACGTGGTCGGCCACTGGGACGCGGAACTTCCCCTCATCGAGAAGCTGCGCTAATTGTCGCTTGGGGCACCATTCCGGGGCAAGGAGAAGCCCGCTTTGGTGCGGATCTTTGCGCTAGTTTGTGGGGTTTTTGCAACAGACGGGCGCTGCCGGCATGAACATAAGTGATTGATTGCAAATAAGTGGGCCGTTGGGCGGCCTTAGTGGCCAAATTCAAACAGACGACTCAATTGGGCCCCTGGATCGATCTCGCGCATGAAGGCCTCACCGACCAGGAAGGCCTTGACATTCTTGCTTTGCAGCAATTGAACATCAGCGCGGCTGCCGATGCCCGATTCGGTGACGACAATGCGATCGGCCGGAATGCGGGCGAGCTGGTCGATCGTTGTGGAAAGATCGACCGCGAAAGTGCGCAAATTGCGGTTGTTGATGCCCAATAACGGCGTATTGAGACGTAAAGCGGCATCAACCT
>Ga0265325_10002079_pt1 | contig 13700 bp, 9 predicted proteins | sample 41420metaG_FD_202090 | JGI IMG/M metagenome (GOLD analysis project Ga0265325, IMG submission 202090) | Rhizosphere microbial communities from Carex aquatilis grown in University of Washington, Seatle, WA, United States - 4-14-20 metaG | ecosystem: Host-associated > Plants > Roots > Rhizosphere >...
TCGTGGTCAGGGCGGCGACTTGAGCGGTTGTGATTTCGTCGAGCGAGGTCGCAGTCAGCCCGGCGATCTGGGTCGAGGTCAGCGCCGCAAGCTGGGTCGTTGACAGCAGGCTGACTTGGTCCTGGATCAACGCGTTGACGGCGACCGTCGACAGCGCGGCGATCTGCGATGTGCCGAGCGAGGAAATCTGCTCGTCCGACAGGTTGCCGACCGCCGTCGCGCTGAGACTCGCCGTCTGGGTGGTCGTGAGACTGGCAAGCGGGACGACCTGCAACAGAGTTGCGTCGATATTCGTGAGTTGTGTGGCGGTCAGCCCATGCATCTGGGTCGTCGTCAGGGCGGCGATTTGGTCCGTCGTGAAGTCGTCGAGCGAGGTCGCAGTCAATCCGGCGATCTGCGTTGAGGTCAGGGCCGCGAGTTGGGTCGTCGACAGCAATCCGATCTCGGCCTGGACCAACGCGTTGACCGAAGACGTCGACAACGCGGCGACTTGCGATGTGCTGAGCGAAGAAATCTGCCCGGCGGACAGGTTGCCGAGCGCCGTCGTGCTGAGGCTCGCCATCTGGGTGGTCGTGAGACCGGCGACCGGGACGGCTTGCAACAGAGCTGCGTCGATATTCGTGAGTTGCGCGGCGGTCAGCGCGTGCGTCTGGGTCGTCGTCAGAGCGGCGATCTCGTCCGTCGTGAGGTCATCGAGCGAGGTTGTCGTCAACCCGCTGATCTGCCGCGCGGTCAGCGCGTTGAACTGAGTCGTCGAAAGTAGCTGGGCGGCAGTCTGAACGAGAAGATTGACTGACGTCGTCGACAGCGCGACGACTTGCGCGGTAGTCAGAGCGGAGATCTGGTCCGACGACAAATTGCCCAACGCGGTCGAGCTGAGCCCGGCAATTTGAGTCGTCGTCAGCTCGGTTGCGTCCAATGCCTGCAATAGGCTCGCGGTCATGCCGGTGAACTGTGTCGCCGTCAGGCCGGCGACTTGTGTGGTCGATAACGCGGCGATCTCGTCGGTCGTCAGGCTGTCGATAACCGTCGTCGTCAAAGCGCCGATCTGCGTGGCCGTCAACGAAGCGAGTTGGGAGGCGGAAAGCTCGCCGAACGTCGTCGTCGTGAGACTGGAGATCTGGGCGGGGGTGAGCATGGACACCGTCAGCGACTGCGCCAGATCCGACGTAAGAGAGGCCAGTTGCGTCGATGTGAGGCCGCGCGCCTGAGTGGTCGACAACGCGCCGATTTGATCCGTGCTCAGCGTATTGAGAAGCGTGGTCGACAGACCGGCGATCTGCGTCACGGTAAGGCCGGCGAGTTGGCTGGTCGTGAACCCGTCGAGTTCGGCGGCTGAGAGGCTGTCGAGCGCCGTAGTGGAGAGCGACCGGATCTGCGTCGCGGTCAGCGCCGCCACCTGGGTGGACGACAGGTTGCCTACGGTCGTCGCGGTGAAGGTGGCGAGTTGCGCCGTCTTAAGGCCGGTTGCGTCCAGCGACTGCAACGCGGCGGGCGTCAACGCAGCGAGTTGCTTCGAGGTCAGATCGCCCACTTGAGCGGGCGAGAGGGCGCCCAGCTGGTCGGTCGTCAGACGGCCGAGCGCCGTCGTGGTCAGACCGGCGATCTGAACGGCGGTGAGGGCGGCAATCTGCGAAGTCGTCAACGCGTCGAGTTGGGTCGAGCTCAGTGAACTGAGGGTGGTCGCGCTCAGCCCCGTGATTTCGGTCGGCGTCAGACTTGCGATCGTCGATTCCGGCAGGCTGTCGATCTGCGTCGTGGTCAATGAGCCGATTTGCGTCGCGGTCAGATCGCTCACGGAGAGGGCCAATAACTGTGACGCGTTCAGCGATCTGAGCTGCGTTGCGGCCAGAGCCTGCACTTGCGCCGTCGTCAGAGCGCTGCACTGATCGGTCGTCAGACTGTCCAGCGTCGTCGTCGTCATGGCGTGGATTTGGGTCGTTGTCAGCGCGTTCAGCTGGGTCGCCGTTAAGGCCTGAAGCTCCGTCTGGGTGAGTTCATTGATCTCGGTGGTCGTCAGCGCAGCAACCTGCGTCGTGGTGAAAGACGCGCTCCCGGCCTGCGCCAGCGCCTCGAACGGGGTCGATAGAAGCCCGGCCAAGGTCGCTGGCGAAAGAGCGGCGATCTGGGTCGAAGCCAACGCTTCTAGATTTGTCTCGCTGAATTCATTGAGTTCCGTACTGGTCAGCGCGGCGGCCAGCACCGCCGTGAAAGCCTCGATGTCGGTTGTGGTGAAATCCTTGATCGTCGTCGCCGACAGGTTTGCGATCTGCCCGGCTGTCAGGGAAGAGATGAAGCTTGATGCCATGCCCGTCCCTTTCGGTCTCGACCGCCTCAGTCGCGCCGAGCGGCGAGCGCAACGCCGGCGGAGCCGGCGGCGAGCGGCGCGCGAGCGTCTTCAGGCCGAGCATTGGCGCTTCGCTGTCGTTCGACGTTCGGCTTCTGTTCAGCCTCGGCGACTCGACTCGTTACGGTTGTTCTCATCGTTACGAACCGGACTAAGCGCGACCACGGAACGCAGAGGCCAAAGCCGCCGGCGCTCAATTCGCATTCTGCCTGGTCGTCCCGACTCGTCGTCGGATATTGCCGGATCGAAATCGCGATCATTGGGATTTCCCCTCGCTCAAGCAGATGCTGCCGTTCCACAGGCGCGAGTCCGGGGGAAGCGGACACAGGGCGTTGTGGGTTCCCAGTCGATCGCGGTAGGTCCGCCGATAGTCCTCGTCCGCCGCGGGCGCCGCATTCGCGAGGCTCAGTTCGACGCCGACCTCGTGATAGATCTCGAGGTTGGCGAGGTCGGGGACAGGGAGCCGCCCTTGCTGAAACTCCTCCCACGCGCCTCTGTAGAGGTCTTCGAGGTCGCGGACGAGACGAGGGGTATCGAAAAGCAGGGAGGCGTTTCGCTTCGCCGCCAGCCTTTGCTTGAACTTCAACAATTGTCCCGAATCCCGACCGAGCTCGATTGCGCGAGCGACGTAGCTTTCCGGGTTCGGACAGACGAGTTCGCCGATTCCCGCGGCGTGCGCGAGGCTCGCGCAGACCCTCGAGGCAAAGCTCTTGCCGGGCGTCGTCAGAACAGGCACCCCCATCCAGATTGCGTCCGCCGCCGTTGTGTGGGCGCCATAGGGAAACGTGTCCAGGAAAAGATCGGCAAGGACATAGCGCGCAAGGTGCTCAGGATTGGCCTTCTTCCGAGCGAAGACGAGCCTTTCCGGCGAAACGCCGCCGCTCTCGGCGACCCCCTTGAGCCGGGCCTCCATGTCGTCCCCGTTGCCGAGCAGCCAGAGTACGCTGTCCGGCGTCTCGCGCAGGATCGTCATCCAGCTATCGAACACGGACGGAATGATCTTTTGCGCGCCATTGAGACAGCAATAGACCACGCCCGTCTCCGGCAAGCCTTCTTCGCTTCGCGTTGGACGGTGGTCGGAGACCGGTCGCTTGCGATCGTTCGGTTGATAGCAGGCGAGGCGGAGAACCTTCTCGGAATAGTAGATCTCACTGCCCGGCGGAATGACGTGCTCGTCCGCGATGATGTAGTGGTGGTAGGGCGTCGCCATCGTGCCGGGGAAGCCAAACCAGTTGACGACGATCGGCGCCGGACGAAATGCAAAGATCCGCGTTCGCGCGTCCTTGGTGTAGCCGTTCAGATCGACCAGAATGTCGACTTCGTCCGTCGCGATCTTGGCCGCGGCTTGCTCGTCGCTCATGCCGCTGATGTCCACCCAGGAGTCGACGCTGTCGCGAATCCTCAGTCGAGTGGGATCGACCCGATCGATTCCGCAATAGTAGGCGGAGACGGCGAACTGATCGCGATCGTGCGTCTCAAGGACGTCGGTCATCGCGAAGCCGACCGCATGCTCTCGAAGATCTGAAGAGACGTAGCCGATCCTGAGCTTTCCCCACCGCCGGCGCGTCGCAGGCGAATGCGTCGGGATCAGACGCGGGTTGGCGACCGGCTTGATCGTCTCCCGATTGTACTTCCATGCTCTTGCGAGCTGGAACATCGGGTCGTCGATGAGGTTCGCCAGCGACAACGGCGAGACGCCCGCCATCAACGTCGCCGACGGCGCATGGTCCCATCCTTCGACCACGGGCCATTTGCATTGGCGCTGCCGCAAGGCGATCCAATGCTGAATGACTTCAGGCTGAGCGGCGGAAAGCTCCAGCGATTGTTTGAGCGTCTCTTCGGCGACGCCATCCTGCTGGTGGCTTTCGAGAACCCTGCCGAGCTGCTGGAAGGCCATTAGCTTGTTTCTGACGGCGCCGCCGGTCACCTGATCCAGGCGCGTGACCAGCGCGCGCCATTGCGCGACGGCCTCCCCAAGTTGGCCGGTCTCTTCCAAGAGGCGCCCAAGATTGATGTAAGGCTCTTGAAAATTCGGCTCGAGGCGAATGCACTCCCTGGCGGCGTTGATCGCGCCGAACCGATCGCCCGCCTTGGCGAGGGCGACGCTGTAGTTAAAATAGGCGGCGTGCAGCAGCGGATCGTCGGGATTGCAGCCAATCCAATTCTTGTAAAGCGCTGCCGCCATTGCTGGATCGCCGTCCAGTTGCAGTTTCTCCGCCGCCTTGAAAAGCGCTCCAATGGGCCACCGCCGTAGGACGGCGCACCGCTCGACGTCGCTCACGATCGCAGCGACGTCTTGTCCCGGAGTGTTCGCACGCAGCATGATAACGGCCACCAACTGGCAAAATCGCACCGATAGACGATGGACGCCCGGGACTCGCAGGGCGCCTGCAGACCCGCCAACGCCGCCAACTCGGCGTGACGGACGCTCTCGCAAGGCGGGTTCGGCGATTAAGCCGCCTCATCGGCCGAAGCCAAACGAGACATCGGTTCAAACGACGGCCTCTGGCTTTTTGTTCGCCAAGTCCCGTGAAAACCGCGAACCGAACGACCGCGGAAAACGTGGCCAGTTGACCTGAGTCGAGACGATTCGGCAATATCTCTCTGGTCCCTTAGACCTGATGAAAGGCCGCGGGGATTCGGGGTCACCCACAGCTCCGCCGCCGGCGGTCTCGGCTTCGGCGATCGTCGAAGCGATCCAGCGCGACGTGATCGGTCTCGACGGGGCCGATCGGCGCCTGGTCGTCGGCATCGAGTGAAAATCGGCCAGGCTCGATGTGAAATTGCACCGAACCAGGCCTCCCGCCTTGGGGGCGCCCAAAATATTGATTCGTTTCAGAAAGTCGTCACGAAAACGGGTCCCGAATTACATCGGACCGAGACCCCTCACGGACTTCAAATTCTTTCATAGTCTCAATGGATTACGTCGCATCGCGATGGGGGCTCGCTTCGGTGCAAGTTCACATTCGGGCGAGATAGATCGCGCTGATCACCCTCTCGGGCCGCTCAGCCGCCGGTGAGACTGATGGGTCGGGTCGAGGCGCTTGGCGTCCTCGCCTCGCTCGATCCGAAGGCGTGACCCTTCGGCTTCCGCGCCACCCCTTCGCGAATGGCGGCGGCAACCTGGCGATCGTCGTCGCTCGCGCGCAGGACCTTCCCCAGATCGACGGCGCCCTCATTGCCGAGACAGAGATACATGCGGCCCGAACAGGTGACGCGCACACGATTGCAGGCGTCGCAGAAGCTGTGCGTCATCGGCGTGATGAAGCCGATGCGCCCGCCCGTCTCTTCGACCCGCCAATAGCGGGCCGGGCCGCTGCTGCGATACGCGGTCGGCGCGAGGCTCAGACGACGGGTCAATTGGGCGCGCAATTCGGCTAGCGACAGGAATCGCTGCGACCATTCGTCCTCGACGTCGCCCAGCGGCATCACTTCGATAAAGGTGAGATCGTAACCCCGGCCATGCGCCCAGCGAACCAGCGACACGGCGTTGTCCTCCGTGAGGCCCTTCTGCGCCACTGCGTTGATCTTGACCTTGAGCCCGGCGCGAGCGGCGGCTTCGACCCCCGACAAGACATCGGAGAGCGCGCCGCGCCGCGAGATCGCCGCGAACGTCGCCGCGTCGAGCGTGTCCAGCGAAACGTTCACCCGCTTGACGCCGCAGTCGGCGAGTTCGCCGGCGTGTTGGGCGAGCTGCGAACCGTTGGTCGTCAGCGTCAGTTCCTCGAGTTCGTGCGCAGCGAGGCGGCGCGACAGCGAGCGCACCAGGTTCATGACGCCGCGCCGCACCAGCGGTTCGCCGCCGGTCAGGCGGATCTTGCGCACCCCAAGGCCGATGAAGATCGCGCACAGCCGATCCAGTTCCTCCAGCCGCAGCACCTCGGCGTGCGGCAGAAACGTCATCTTTTCCGCCATGCAATAGACGCAGCGGAAATTGCAGCGATCGGTCACCGACAACCGGACATAGGTGATCGCGCGACCGAACGGATCGATGAGCCGCGGCGGCGGGTCGGCGGCGGCGGCCGTTCCGTCCAAGGCTTCCGTCCCCGACGGGCGGGAATCAGAAAGCAGCGCCGTCATGCCGCGGCGCGCTGGTTCGCGCTGCTCGGAGAGGACATTCAGGCCACCGCCGCCGGCTGCGGCGCGCGTTTGGCGGCGAGTTCGGCGACGAGCCAATCCAGCCAGCCGTCGAGTCCCTGCTTCGTTCTGGCGGAGACGTCCTTGGTCCGCCCGCCGCCGCGCAACCTTTGAACGGCCCTCAACGCGCGCCCCATGTCGAAGTCGTCCATGTACGGCAGAAGGTCGGTCTTGGTGATGAGGACGAGATCGGCGTTGCGGAAGATCACCGGGTACTTCTCCGGCTTGTCGTCGCCCTCGGTCACCGACAACAGCACGACGTTGCGATGCTGACCGATGTCGAAGTCCGCCGGGCAGACGAGATTGCCGACGTTCTCGATGAACAGGATGTCGACGTCGTCGAGACTGATTTCGTCGAGCGCGTCATGGACCATCGTCGCATCGAGGTGGCAAGCGACGCCGGTGGTGATCTGCACCGCCTTCACGCCGTGCCGACGGATGCGCTCGGCGTCGTTCTCGGTTTCAAGGTCGCCTTCAATCACGGCGACCCGGAGGCCCGGCGGCAAAGCCGCGATCGTCGCCTCCAGGAGGCTGGTCTTGCCGGCGCCCGGCGACGACATGAGGTTGATCGCCAGGACGCGATGGGCGTCAAAGTGCTTGCGCACATGGGCGGCGACGCGGTCGTTGGCGGCGAGCAGATTCTCGCGCACGACAATTGTCTCAGGGCCGTGCGACCCACAGCCGCAACTCTCGCACATCGCAATTCTCCTTAGGTTCGGCGCGAAGCGGCCGATCCGATCACTCGAGCATCGCCTTCAACCGGTCGAGATCGGCGATCGCAATCGCCGAGGCGTCGAGACGGCGGATGGCGCGATCGCGAATCAACTCGGCGATGATCGTCGACACCGATTGGCGCGTCGCGCCGATATTCATCGCGAATTCCTCGGCGCTGGGCGGCGCGTCAAGGACAACGCCTTCCTTGCAATGACGGCCGTCGCGCGCTGCCGCGTCGCATAGCGCGCGAACCAGGCGGTGTTTGACGCACCGGAAGACGATGTCCTCGGTCATCCGCGCCGATTGCCGCAACATGCGGCTGATCGCCGGCATCGCCGAGCGGGCAAGGTCGGGGTCGCACTGCGCCAGTTCCTGGAACGCCTTGCCGCTGAAGATGACAATCTCGCCGTCGCGTTTGACCTCGAACATCGAGGCTTCGTTGACCGGCAACGCGTCGCCGGCGTCGAGGGTGAACAGCGTCAGTTCCTTGCCGTCGAACGAGGCGAAGCACCTGAGCCGCCCGCTGCGCACGACGACGAGGCCTTCCTGAACGGCCTTCTCTTCATCGGCGCCGTAGATGAGCTGCCCGGCCTTAACGCGCCGGATCGTAATCAGGCGGGCGTAGGGACCGCCGACTATCCGATCGATGATCTGCGTCAGGGTCAGATCTTTGGGAGGCTCGACGGCGGCGGGCTGGGCGGGCGACCAACTGCGATGGACGCGCGGCCGCGGCTGCAGACGCGCGTAGAACACTTCGCCCTTCTTCGTCTGAACGATGCAATCGTCCGACGACGGGTTGTGGCTGACGCCACCCTGCTCGAAGGTGAACAGCTCGTCGAAACTGAGCGCGCCGCGCGCCGGCCAGCGCAGTCCAAGCAGAGAGATCCCGTTGCGATTGGCGCCGACCAGGCGATCGCCCTCAAAGGCGAGAGAGCCCTCGTGCGAGCTGCCGATCAGATAGGGGTCGGAGTGGAAGTGCATCTGTTCGCAGTTGCGGAACTGCGCGTCAAACAAGGCGCGCTCGATCTGCTCGGCGGCGCGGTTCACCAGCGCCATCGTCAGAGCCTGCGGCTCGTTGGAAGCGTTGGTGAGGTCCAGCACGCCGGCAATCGCGCCGTAGGGATCGAAAATCGGCGACGCCGAGCAGCTGAGAATGCTGTGAGCCTCGAAGAAATGCTCGCCGCCGATCACCGAGATCGACTGCCCCTCCGCCAGCGCGGCGCCGATCGCGTTCGTGCCGGCCGCCTTCTCCTCCCAGACAAATCCGGGCTGCAGTGAGACCGACGCCGCCTTTTCGGCAAATTCGCCTTGGCCAAGGCGAGAGAGGACAAGCCCATGCGGATCCGTGAGGACGACGACAGCGACGCTGGCGTCGCGACACAGCGCCTCCATCTCGCCGCGCGCCGCGCGCACCAGGATTTCATTGCGTTGCTGCGCTTCGCGCAACTTCTGCTGCGACAGCAGATCGAGACCCGGCCGCGAAGCCATGTTCAGGCCGAGCGCAAAACTGCGCTCCCACGACCGCAAGATCGGCGCAGGAATTTCCTTACCCGGTTCGACGCCGTCGAACAGGTATTTTCGTCGCGCGGCGATGGCCGCATCGGGCGCCAGTCGCACCGTTGAGTGCGGCGATTGGCGACCCGCCTCCCGTGTCTCGTCTGCGGGCAAGAGAACGCTCCTTACCCGGTGTCGCGGCGCCGACCTTGCTGGGATCCGGCCTTTGCGAACCGCTCGTGTAAAATCATTGCGCGGTGGCGTTTCCGGGCATTGACTTGCGTCAACATTGCAAATTGCATTTTGGCAGTCTTGTTGCGATGGCGCGTTTTGACTGTCTTCGAGCCCCTCAGCGCATGTATTTCCGCAGATCCGCCCGGTTGATCGGCCACATTCGCAACGTTGGACTTCGCCGGACCCGGCGCCGGGGACGACGACGAGCGCTTCGTTGACCGGCAACTGGGTCTGCTCGCCCGACGGTGGATCGTCCCGCCTCACAGGCCGTCTCCATTGATGAGGGCGACGACCGGTTCGTTGTTCCGCCACTCGATGACGTTGGCGCAAGCCGGGCGCTGGGCGATGCGGAACAGATTGGCGAGCGGCGCCCCAAGCAGATGACAGAGGATGACCCGATTGACGCCGGCATGGCCGGCGATGGCGACGGTTTGCGTCGCGCCGTCTTCGACGATGTCGCGCCAGCACGGCAGCACGCGGGCGGCGAGATCGGCGAAGCTCTCGCCGCCGGGCGGACGGAAGTTGCCGATGTCGCGCCCGCGCGCCGCGTACTCCGCCGGCCGCCGCGCAGCGACGTCGCGTCGCAACAGTCCGTCCCAATCGCCCATGTCGATCTCGCGCAGCGCCGGCCGGACGCGGATCGGAACGACTTGTCCGCCCGCCAGCAGTTCCGCCGTCCGCTGCGACCGCTTGAGATCGCTGCAATAGATGGCGTCGAGCGCGACCCGCGGCCGCAGACGCGCTGTCAACTCGCGGACTTGCGCTTCGCCCGTCGCGCTCATCGGCAGATCGCCCGCGCCAAGAAAGCGCGATTCGGCGTCCTCGGAGACCAGGCCGTGACGGATCAGCAGCACTGTGCGCATGACCCCGCCTCCCTTATCGTCAATCGGCGCTTGGCGCCGGACGAGAACGCCGCGACGTCGGTGAATGTCGCTTCGAGGCGCAGAACGCCGGCCCGCAGCGCGGCGCCGAGGACGGGATCTTTGGCGAGCCGCGCGCGCGCCGCATCGAGCGTCGCGGCGACGCGCAGCGGCGGCGGCGCGACGATCGAAAGCCGCAACGTCGCCGGCGCGCCGAGATCGACGACGGCGGTAAAGTCGCTGATCGCGTCGAGCGCGAACAGCGCCTCATCCAGACGCGGCAAGGTCAGTTCGCCGCCGCTCGCCAGCAGCGCCCCGGCGCCGACGCGGCCGGCGAAATCGTCGAGCCGCTTCAGCGCCGAACCGCAGGCGCAGGGCGCTTCGATCAGCCGCGCCAGATCGCCGGTGCGATAGCGCAACAACGGCGCCCCACGCCGCCGCAGGGTGGAGACGACGATTTCGCCGAGGGCGCCGGCCGGCGCCGGCGCACCGCTGGCGGGATCGACGATCTCGATCAGCAGTTCGTCCTCACGCAAGTGGCAGCCGCAATGGAAGGCGCAGTCGACCGCGCCGCCGTAGCCGGTCTCGGTCATGCCCCAGTGGCGGAAGGTTTCGGCGCGCCAGGACGCGGCCAGCCCGCGCACGACACTGTCGGCGACGTGATCGGAGCTGAGCAGCGCGGCGCGCACACGGATCGGCGCGCCGCCATCGCTGGCGGCGACACGCGCCGCCGCGAGCAGCGGAATCGGCGGCCCGGCCACGACGTCTGGACGCTCGTCGCGCAGCCAGGCGGCGAGCGCGACCGGATCCAACGCCGGCGCGGCGGTGGGTTCAGCGCCGAGACGGCGCAGCGCAACCGCCAGGCCCGCCGCAATCCCGCCGGGATTGCGGCCGGGGAAAGCGATCGCGACACGATCGCCGGATCGGGTGAACAAGGCCATGCCGTGGTGGAAGAAATCGACGGTCGATTCGAGATCGTCGGGGGTGAATTGGAGCCGCTTCGGCGCGCCGCTCGTGCCCGAAGTCTCGAGCGTGACGACGCGAGCGATGGCGCTCTGCGACAGCGCCAGCAACGGCGGGTCGTTGGCGAGCAAGTCGGCCGCCGTCGTGAACGGCAGGCGCGCGAGGTCTTCGATGGCGGCGAGCGGGCGATCCGGTCCATCACGCCGGGCGCGGTAGAACGGGCTCGCCGCGCGCGCGTGGGCGATGGTTTCGTTGAGCCGCGCGAGCCGCCAAGCGTCGATCGCCGGACGCGTCAACGGCGCCGCGAGTCCCATCCGCGCCGCCATCCAGGGATCGAGCGTCATCGCGCTCACGCGACCGCCTCGCGGGCGGCGATCGGTGTGCGGTATAGCGGACGGCCGTCGCGGCTGGTCAGGTTGTAGGCGCAGAAGGGGATCACGCGGCGGTCGGGCGCGACGACGTGAATGTGGCACTGGCGCAGCCGGTCGAGATCGAGCGTCCAAGCGTCCTGAAACGCCATGCCGGAAAGGCCGAGCGTGCGCTCCTGGTCGGCAAGGAAGGCGTCGAAGGCGGCAAGCCCGGCGACCGGCGCGGCGGCGCGATCGGCGCGCGTCCACTGCCCCGCGACGTAACGCCGTTCGCGCGCGACGTCGGGGCTCGGCTGCGCCGGACCGCAGCACGCCGTTCGCTGCGGTTCGGCGGGCGCGCCACAGCAGGAAAGTCGCGCGTCGGCCGCCGGCCGCAAGCGCCCGGCGGAATCGACGACAAAGCGGCCGCTGAACGAGCAATAGGGATTCTCAGCCGAACCGGGGCGGAAATCGTCGAGGCGAATCGTCCCGCCGCTATGGGCGATCAGCGCCTCCATGACTTCGGGCAAGGTGATGCGCGAAGCCGCGTCGGGCTCAGCGAGACAGCGGCCGAAATAGCTGACCGGTTGGAAATGCACGGCGCGCACGGCCGGCATGTGGGCGACGGCGAACTCGACGATGGCGCCGATCTCGCCGACATTGACGCCAGGCACGAGCGTCGGCGTCAGCACCACGCCGACTCCGGTCGCGCCGCAATTGTCGATCGCCTGCGCCTTGAGCCGCAACAGTTTAGCGCCGCGCAGGCGCCGATAGACGCCGTCGGTCACGCCGTCGAACTGCAGGAAGACGCAGTCGAGCCCCGCTTTCGCCAGGGCGGCGAGGTAGGCGGGCTCACGTGAGATACGGACGCCATTGGTGTTGAGCTGCACGAATTCGAAGCCGCGCGCCCGCACGCGGGCGACGATCTCGGGCAGATCGTCGCGCGTCGTCGGCTCGCCGCCCGACAATTGAATGTGAACGCGCCCGCCCGCTTCGGCGAGCGTGTCGAGCCAGCTCTCGATCTCATCGAGGCTGGCGTCGACGCCCTGGCGGCCCGCCGACGCGTAGCACACCGGACAGGCAAGGTCGCAGCGCGAGGTCACCTCGAGCAGCACGCAGCAGCTTTGCTGCCGATGATCGGTACAGAGACCGCAGTCATGCGGGCAGCCGCGTTCGATCGGCGTCGCGGCGACCGACGGGCGCGAATAGGCGCGCGGCGCCAGGCCCCAGCGCAGATACGAATCAAGGCCGCGCCAGATCGGCGTGACCACCGCGCCGTGATCCGGGCAGGTCTTGCGCAGATAGACGACGTCGCCTTCGGCGAAGCGCTCCGCCGGAACGGTCGCCAGGCAGGTCGGACACACGCTCTCGGTGACGCCGAGGCTCAGACGGCGATCGCAGCAGGCCATGAGCCCCCCTCCGCCGGCTGAATGAGCGCCTCTTCGTCTTCCATGCCGAGCGGGCCGATGCGCGCCTCGACTGCGGCGAGAATCGCCCGGGCGCTGTCGAGCCGCCGCCGCACGCCCGCCAGCGCCGACGGATCGCCGGCAAAACGGTCGAGCGCCGCGCCGAAGCGCGCTTCCAGCGAAACGCGCGTCTCCCCCTGGACAAGCTTGTCAGCGAGGTAAACGACCGCACTTTCATCGAGGCGGCCGGCGTCGAAAACGAGACTCATATGTCGCGCGACCGGCGCCGCGACCTCGGGGAAGCCATACTCGCGCAGCAGCGCGGCGCCGGACTCGGCATGGCGTCGACGGCCCTTGGCGATGTCGTGGACGAGCGCTGCGGCGCGCGCCAAGTCCGGGTCGATCGCTTCGCCCGCCGCGTGCAGCCGACGCGCCAAAAGCGTCGCGAGCGCGGCGACGGCGCGGCCATGGCGGCGCGTCGCCTCGGGGGTCGAGGCCGCGTCGAACATGGTCTCGCATTCGGCGACGTCGGGCAGACGATGGCCCGCCAGGGCGGTTGAAAGCAGGCGATAGTCGTCGCGCCGATCCATGTCGACCAGGCATCCCCAGTCGAACACCGCGACTTCACTCGCCGTCTCTTCGTGGCGGGCGAGCAGCGCCCGCAGGCCGCCGTCGCCGTCGCCGGCGAGAATCTCGGCGAACAAGGCGCGCCGAACGAGCGGCGGATGGCCGCGCTTGCAGCGGAAGGTCGGATAGACAATCGCCGACTCTCGCGTCGCCGCGGCGCGCAGAACCCGCGCGATGGTCGACGGCCGCAGCAGCGGCACGTCGACCGGCGCCAGCAGGAACGCCTCGACGTCCGGCGGCAGCGAGGCGACGCCGGCGCGCACGCTGGAGAACATGCCGGCCGCAAAGTCGGCGTTGTGTGCGCGCGTGACGCCGAGCCGCGCCAGTTCCGGCGCCAGGACGTCCGCCTCGAAGCCGGTGACGACATGGATGCGCTGCACCCCAGCGGCGCGCAGGTTGGTCACGACATAGTCGACCAACGTTCGCTCGCCGAACGGCAGCAGCGGCTTGAACGCGCCCATGCGCGAGGACAAGCCGGCGGCGAGAACGATCGCGGCTATCGTCGCAGCGGAATTGCGGTCGGCGAGCTCGGTCATGCGCTAGCTCTCCTCCCAAACCGCCGGGACCGGTC
>Ga0265325_10002081_pt1 | contig 13691 bp, 8 predicted proteins | sample 41420metaG_FD_202090 | JGI IMG/M metagenome (GOLD analysis project Ga0265325, IMG submission 202090) | Rhizosphere microbial communities from Carex aquatilis grown in University of Washington, Seatle, WA, United States - 4-14-20 metaG | ecosystem: Host-associated > Plants > Roots > Rhizosphere >...
TGTCCGAGCGCAGATTATTGGTCGCGGCAAAGTTTTCGACGCTTGCGATTGCCTTGCCATGCATCACGGCGGCGCACGCCAGATAGATAAACACGAGCACTGAACCGCCAAGGCACCAACTCGATCTCCGCCATCGAAATCCAGCACCTCGGAATCCCGGCACAAAAAGCACGAATGCAAAAACAGCGCTTACAGTTGCTACAATCCATAACGCAAACGGATATCCGGCGGTGCGCGCCAGGGCGTAAGCTCCGAAGGCGCCCACCGTGAGCCCGCCCCACGTAAAGCGCGCGCGCCGCAGCGACTTCCTCGGCACTCGGTAACACCAGGCCGCGAGTTGCGGGACGAGCGCGAGCGAGGTCAGCGTCAGGTCCACTATAAAAATCCAATCCCAAGCGGGACGCGAATAATTGAGGGGACTCCAGATCATCGTCCCAAAATCAGTGACAAGATCGAGAAACACGTGAGTGGATAACCCAACTGCATAAATTCCAATAAGCGCGGGAAACGAGGGGCGGGGCCAGTGCAGCAACCGTGCGAGCGGCAATGACGCCGCAGCCAGCAGAAGCGCCCAAAGCGGCAGCAGGACGAACGAATGCGTGATGTTTCGATGCCACTCCATGATCGCAAGCGGATTGTGTGCCAATCGCCCCGCGAAGATATCGATGTCCGGAAAAACGGAACCGACCGTGCAAGCGACGATCGCTACCCTGGCCGTGCTGGAACTCAGCGCTTCGGATCGGTTGATGGAACTACCGGCGGGCGCGTCCCCACCGGCGAATAGCGCCTTTCCCACCAGCGCGCCTACAATTCCGTGAGTGATCGTGTCCATCGAGAAGGATTGTGTGAGATAAATGCTCTAGATCAAGAAGAATCGTCGATCGGTTGGAGTTGAGTTCACGCTCCGTCGTGGTTCGAGCTTAGCCTGTACGAGCCTTCCCAAGTGGATGAACGGCGCTGACTTCGGTGGATTCTTCACGGCTCCGCCATCGGCCCGTCTCTACGATCAGGTTTGTGAAGCGCGGATTGGTATCGTCAGCGGCTTGGTGGATTCGGACGCGGCCAGCATGTGGCATCGTCCGTCAAAAATTCCTCCAGCCTCAATGATCAGACAGGGTGCGTGGATTTCACCTGAAACCACTCCCTTTGCATGTATCTCTACTCTCCCCTTGGCAAAAATCACTCCGTCAAACTTCCCCGAAATGACGACGTGGTTGCCCTCGATTTGACCTTCGACGCGCGCGCCTTCCCCTAAAATCAGACTGTGGCTGGACAGCAGGTTGCCTTTTACCTGCGCGTCCACGCGAAACACTCCGGAAGCTTCCAGGGTGCCTTCAAACTTGACGCCCTTATCCAGAAAGCCGGTAAACTCCCGGCTCTCGGTGTCTTTTCCGCGCCCCTTGGATCGCCATTGCATGTTGTAACCCCCAAAGATCGTGGCGTAGATTGCCGCCGGACGTATTGGATTCTACATCAACCGGGGTGATGCGCCGATCACTATATCGCTAGATAGTGCTGCTCTGTACCCAGCGGAAACATAGATAGTGGGTCAGGTTTGGTTTGGCCGGCGAGATAAATGGCCGCCCGAACAGCGGACGGGAACCCATATCGTAAACAAGGTAGTTTCGTAGGGACCGATCCGTCACATGCTTTTCGGGATGGACCGGGCAGTTTTTCTTCAGACGGACCCACGACCGAACCCCTTTAAAATGTGTGATGTCCGAATCTCTTGGACAAATCCAGCAATACACGCCGCCGCCGGCGTAGCGTGGGCTGTCCGGTTATCGCTGCGCCAAAAACTTAGATTGGACAAGTCTGCGATACGTCGCGCCCTGCGGCCGGCGCGCTGACGATCGGCTTCGTACACAGCTGCAATATTTCTAACACGCCGGAATAAGCCAGGAGGAGGGCCCTCCGACCGCCGGGACCACTCGATCCCGGGTTGCCACTGCATGCCCTCCATCCAAGCTACATCGACGGCCAGCGAGAAAGTAGCAAAGGTCCCAAATTGGATAAGTGACTCGTGTCACGCCCAAATGTGACACGCGTCACATCTTCCAAGGAACGAACCGGCGCATTCTTGGTCTGCCAGGAGGTGTCATATGAACGCCACCGCGACCCAAACGAGGATTTCCCTCAAGAACATATTATTCGCAACTGATTTTTCACCGGCAGCAGAGGCCGCCCTTCCTTATGTGTTGGGCCTTGCCAAACAATACGGCGCTACAGTCCACGGAGTGCACGTTCGCTATCCCGCAACCTACCCGATTGTTGGACCGGAGGCGATGCCGCAGATCATTGAGGCGGCGGAGGAACAGGCCAAACTGGAAGCGCAGCAAATGCACGAAATGCTGGCCACCGTTCCGCATGATGTTTCCATCAGCGAAGGCGATCTGTGGCCGACGATTGAAGGCATGCTGCAAAAGCAACTGATCGACATGATCGTGATCGGCACCCATGGACGGACCGGTTTTGGAAGGGCCGTGCTGGGATCGATCGCGGAAGAGATTTTCCGGAAGGCTCCGTGCGCGGTTTTGACCGTTGGCCCGCACATCTCGAAAGACACCGAACGCCGGTTAGAAATGAAGCAGATTCTATACGCGACCGACTTCTCTGCCGCGTCGCTGGTGGCACTGCCGTTTGCGGTTTCACTTGCGCAGGAGCACCAGGCACGCCTGACGATGCTCAATGTTGTTGAAGAAGCAAAGACGGGAGACCTGGTTCACCCTGAAATGTACAACGAGTCCACAATGCGGCAACTCCGAAAACTGGTGCCTGCCGAGGCGGAGCGCTGGTGCGAGCCGCAGTTCAAAATCGAACGCGGGCCCGCGGCGGAAAAAATCATGGAAACCGCCGTTGCAATCGGTGCGGACCTGATCGTGCTGGGTGTCCGCAGCGCCGAAGGCCGGCTGGGAGCCGCGACACATGTGTTGCGAATGACGGCTCACCAGGTAGTCACGCAAGCCGAATGCCCCGTGCTTACTGTTCGCGAGTGAGTGGGCTACGAGGCCCATGTGATACCCACGGCGATTAAGGCGGCAGATTCCGGGGTTGAGGAAACTTCAAAGCGGTCGGAACAGAAACCGAATCCTCAGCCCCGGACGCCATCTGCAATTTTGTTGGACGCAAATTCCCGCCGGGATTCGCTTATCGCGGTCCTTGCGATCGCTGGGATTGCGGCGCATCTGGCCCTGCGATATTTCTTCACGACTTCCACTCTTTCGCGGAATATTCCTCTCTTTCTGACATTGATTCTCGGCGGCGCGCCTCTTGTCGTCCGATTGATTCAAAAAATAATGGTCCGCGAATTTGGGTCCGATCTGCTGGCGGGATTGTCGATCGTCGTGTCCGCGCTGATGGGGCAATACCTTGTCGGCGCGATCGTCGTTCTGATGCTCTCGGGCGGCACTGCCCTGGAGGAGTTTGCGACGCGGCGGGCGTCTTCGGTGCTCGAGGCGTTGTCGCGAAGAATGCCCAATTCCGCGCATCGCAAAACGGAGACTGGGGTCACTGATATTGCAATCGCGAAAATTGCCGCCGACGATGTCCTCGTTGTACTTCCACATGAAATCTGCCCGGTTGACGGCGTGGTCGTCGAAGGCCAGGGAAGAATGAACGAAGCCTATCTGACCGGCGAGCCTTACGAGATGTCCAAAACGCCGGGTTCGGAAGTACTCTCCGGAGCAATCAACGGTGAAACCGCGCTGGCCATCCGGGCCGCGAAGCTGCCGATCGATTCCCGATACGCGAAGATCATGCAGGTCATGCAGGACACGCAACAGCGAAGGCCGCAACTGCGCCGGCTTGGGGATTTGCTGGGCGCGTGGTACACGCCGCTCGCCGTTGCGATCGCATTGGTGGCATGGATTGCAAGCGGGCAGTCTCATCGATTTCTTGCCGTACTGGTGATTGCGACTCCCTGTCCGCTGTTGCTGGCGATTCCTGTCGCGGTGATCGGCGCGATTTCGCTTTCCGCGCGCCGAGGCATCATTATCAAGAATCCCGCCGTGCTGGAGCAGATCGGCGATTGCACGACATTGATCTTCGACAAGACCGGCACGTTGACCTACGGGCGCCCAACGCTGACGGAAGTCCTCTGTGCTCCGGGCACTCCCAGAGGGGACGTACTTCGAATTGCCGCGAGTTTGGAGCGATATTCGAAACACCCGCTTGCCGCCGCGATAGTCGAGGCCGCCCAGCGGGACAATCTTACGGTCGACGCAGTGACGGAGGTCAGCGAGAAGCAGGGCGATGGCCTTCGCGGGACGGTTGGCGGCCGGCGCGTGCGGATCACCGGGCGAGGCAATGCCAGCGCTCAAAGCCTTCCGCTGCCGACGGCTGCTGCGGGACTCGAATGCCTGGTTTTCGTCGACGATAGATACGCCGCCACTTTCCGGTTTCGCGATGTTCCGCGAGTCGATGGCCGGAATTTTGTTCACCATCTCAGTCCCCGGCATCGCGTCAGTCATGTCCTTCTGGTTTCGGGCGACCGCGACTCTGAAGTTTCCTACCTCGCTGGCGTGGTCGGAATCACGGAAGTCTATGCGGGAAAGAGTCCTGAAGAGAAAGTCACAATTGTCGTGCATGAAACAGAGTCGGCGAAAACACTGTTCGTCGGCGATGGCATTAACGATGCCCCGGCGATGCAGGCTGCGACCGTGGGAGTCGCCTTCGGCACGAGCAGCGACATTACAGCCGAGGCCGCCGACGCGGTGATCCTGGACGCATCGCTAAGTAAAGTGGACGAATTGATGCATATTGGCCGGCGGATGCGTTCCATCGCGCTTCTTAGCGCTCTCGGCGGGATGGCTCTGAGCCTGATCGGAATGATTGCCGCCGCGCTCGGTTGGCTCACGCCGATTGAAGGAGCGATCGCCCAGGAGTTCATCGATCTTGCCGCCGTCCTCAACGCGCTCCGCGTCGCATTCCCATTCGAGCGCTTGACCGATTTCTAGCCCGTCTGTCTCACAGGAAACGGGCACGTCTCAAAGAGCTGACATGGCTGTTCACGAAGATGATAAACGCTACCTCATAAATAGTCTTATGGGTTGCGGCTTCACAGGCTGCGGAAAAAGCAGCGAGATTTGTGGGTCGTGGCTTCAGCCACGACGTAAGCGCATTCGTTTCATCAGGGGTTTTAACCCCTGAGGTCCGCCAATGCCATTTTTCCGCAGCCGCTTCAGCCGCGACATCAAGGAGCCAATAAAAATCTGGGCTTTACCCCCTGATGATCCAAACGCGCCATACCTCTAGCAACTAATCGGACGCGTTGTAGTCGATGGGTCGACCGTAGGGGCACGGCATGCCGTGCCCGTACAACCGCGACGGCTCCGCGAAACGTCGGTGTTCGCTAAAGTCACGAATAATCTCACGTGCGTTCGTGGGAAATCCGCGCTAAGCGTGCATGCATTCCAGACCTACCGTATGATTCTCTTAAGGTCTTGCTGGCTTCAAGCGCGATTCTCAAACTGGGAGAAGGATAGGTACCATGACCGGCTCTGAATCCTCCGATACGGCAAATCGATCGGCGCTTGAGAGTCTCTTCTCGCCCAAATCGGTTGCCGTGATCGGTGCGACGGATCGCGAAGGAACGGTTGGACGCACGGTCCTGGCGAATCTGCTCACAGGCACTTTTCGCGGCGAAGTCTTTGCGGTTAATCCGACCCGGGCCGAAGCACTCGGCCTCCACTGTTACGCGAAAATCGGTGACGTCCCGCAACAAGTAGACCTTGCCGTGATTGTGACGCCCGCGCCGAGTGTGCCAGCCGTGATCGGCGAATGCGTGGACGCCGGCGTGCGCGCGGCCATCGTGATTTCAGCGGGATTTAAGGAGCGGGGCGCGGAAGGCACGGCGCTCGAACTGCAAATTCAACAGCAGCTTCGCCGGGGCGCGATGCGCTTGATTGGGCCGAACTGCCTCGGCATCATGAATCCCGCGATCGGCTTGAACCCGACGTTTGCGCAGGACATTGCGCACAAGGGCAGTGTCGCCTTCCTGAGCCAGAGCGGCGCGCTGCTGACGGCAATTTTGGATTGGAGCTTGGAGGAGCAGGTCGGCTTCAGCGCAATCGTCTCGACCGGGTCGATGCTCGACGTCGGCTGGGGCGACCTGATCGATTTCTTCGGCGAAGATCCATACACTCAGAGCATTCTTCTTTATATGGAATCGGTCGGCAATGCGCGTTCGTTTCTTTCCGCAGCTCGCGAAGTCGCGCTGCGCAAACCCATCATCGTGATCAAGGCGGGACGCACCGCGGCGGCATCGAAGGCGGCAAGTTCGCACACCGGCGCGCTGACCGGCAGCGACGAAGTGTTCGATGCCGCGCTGCGCCGCTGTGGCGTGCTGCGGGTCGAGCGCATTTCCGATCTGTTCTACATGGCCGAAGTGCTGGGCAAACAGCCGCGGCCGAGAGGGCCGCGTCTCACGATTCTCACCAACGCGGGCGGACCCGGCGTTCTGGCAACGGATGCGCTGCTTGCCACCGGCGGAGAACTCACTCCCCTGTCTGAAAATTCGCTCGAGGCGCTGAATCGACTCCTGCCCACACACTGGAGCCATGCCAATCCGATCGACATTCTTGGCGACGCCGATCCCGAACGGTACTCGAAGGCGCTCGAGATTGCGGCCGCCGATCCAAATAGCGACGGATTGCTCGTCATCCTTGCGCCGCAAGGGATGACGGACCCAGCGCAAGTTGCCGAAAAGATGAAAGCGCACGCGAGGATTCATGGAAAGCCTGTACTCGCAAGCTGGATGGGCGGCAAGGTCGTTGCACAGGGAATCGACGCATTGAACGCCGCCGGGATTCCCACTTTTTCGTATCCGGACACGGCGGTTCGCGCTTTCACTTATATGTGGAAGTACAGCTATGACCTTCGGGAACTCTACGAAACGCCCTCACTTACCGAGGATCTGGAATCTCTTGGTGAAGCGCGATCGAAGGTGAAAGAGATGCTGGAAAAAGTCCGTGCCACTGGCCGGACGATATTGACGGAATTCGAGTCCAAACAGGTGATGGCGCTTTACGGGATTCCAACCACGGAGACACGCCTCGCGCACAGCGAGTCCGAAGTCGTTGAGTGCGCGGAGACGATCGGCTTCCCTGTCGTGCTAAAGATTCATTCCGAATCCATCACGCACAAATCCGACGTGGGCGGCGTGAAACTGAATCTGCAAAATGCGGAAGGGGTGCGTCAGGCGTATCGCGCCATCGAGTCCGCCGTGCGGGAAAAAGCTAGCGCGGAGCACTTTCTCGGCGTAACCGTACAGCCAATGGTGAACGTAGAAGGATATGAACTGATCGTCGGGAGCAGCGTGGATGCCCAGTTCGGCCCAGTGATTCTATTCGGCTCCGGCGGTGAGCTTGTCGAGGTCTATCAGGACCGGGCATTGGCGCTGCCGCCGCTAAACTCAACGCTGGCCACCCGACTCATGGAACAGACACACGTTTTCCGGGCCCTGAAAGGGGTGCGCGGGCGGCCGGCGGTCGATCTGACCGGACTTGAAAATGTGCTGGTCCGTTTCAGCCGGCTGGTGGTCGAACATCCATCGATTAAAGAGATGGATATCAATCCGCTTCTGGCTTCCTCTGAAGGGATCGTCGCTCTCGACGCTCGAATTTTGCTTCAAGATGCGGGAGTGAAGAATCTACCGAGCCCGGCGATCCGTCCGTATCCGGTGCAATATGCTTCTCCGTGGAAGATGAAGAATGGAGCGGAGGTATTGCTTCGTCCCATCCGTCCGGAAGACGAACCGGCGATGGCGAAGTTTCACGAAACACTTTCTGACCGAAGCGTTTATCTTCGATTTTTTCACATGCAGAAACTCAGCGCGCGCGTCGCACACGAGCGGCTTCTCCGCAAATGCTTCATCGACTACGACCGGGAAATGGCGCTCGTAGCGGAGCACTCGAACCCGGCAAAGGGCGAGCACGAAGTGCTTGCGGTCGGCAGGCTCACTCGGCAGCCCGGCACCGGCGAGGCGGAAGTCGCGGTACTGGTCGCGGACCGATATCAGCATCAAGGATTGGGCGCGGAACTTTTGGCGAGGCTGATTCAAGTAGCCCGCGATGAAAAGTTGGATCGGATTGTCGCGACCATTCTTCCAGAAAACATGGGAATGCGGGCTCTCGCGACAAAGTTTGGCTTTGTCGTCCAGAAAAGCTCCGACATGGACCTCGTCAAGGCGGTGCTTCCTCTTTGAGGGGACTAAAGAAGTGCTATTCTTACGATACGCCCGGTCCCACTGAGTGAAAGTCGAGCGAAGGAACGGATATGCCGTTCCGCTAAACATGCCCTTTCATGCGCTCATAGCGGCCGCGGCACCCACGTTCACCCGAAGCTTGAGGCGCTGGATCTATCATCTCGGCGGATTGGGTTTCTTTCCCCTCGGCCTTCTCGACGCCTCGATCATCCCTGTGCCGGGCAGCATGGACGTACTGACCATCGTTTTGTCCGCGCGCAGACCCGATCTGTGGCTCTACTACGCCTTGATGGCGACGGCAGGATCGGTGGCCGGAGGCTTTGCAACATACCGGCTTGCGCGCAAGGGTGGAAAGGAAACACTCGCGCGTAAAATTTCGGCCAGGAAGCTGGACAAAGTCTATGCAACGTTCCAGCGATGGGGCTTCGCCTCCATTGCGATCCCTGCGTTGCTTCCGCCGCCGGTGCCCATGGTTCCCTTCGTGCTTGCGGCGGGAGCGCTGCAGTATTCCGTAGGCAAATTCCTGGCCGCGCTAACTTTGGGCAGGACGATTCGATTTGTTGTGCTGGCATTCTTAGCGGCTCATTATGGCCGGGGAGTAATGGCTTACGTTTCGAAGCACGGACACCCGGTTCTGGTCACGCTCATTCTGGTCGTTGCGACTGCTGCGGTGATTTTCTTTATCGTTTTCAAGAGCAAATGGCAGCGGCGGGCGCACGCCTGAGGGTCAAAATCCCCCCATTTTGCCGCCATTTGTCCGCCCGGAATGCCAAGCGGTTCCACGCATCGGGCCGCCAAATCGACCTCTGTGCGATTGAGCACATTACCTGCCGTGTACTATTGCCATATCAGGCACGTATTGGTGATATAGGGGAGTGACGCCTCGTCCCAGCGCTGTGGCAGCAGTGCTTCAGATCGCCCAGGAGCAATCGCTCTGGGTCCGTATCCGCCAGACCGAGAAGCGGCAGTGGTGGCTATGGGCTTCGGCGATTGTTGTAACTCTATTGTTGACGATCGGAATGGCGTCCTTCTCGTACGTGTTCGAGCAGTCGGACCCTCAATTTTCTTTCACACTTCGGGATTCTGTACGCGGACTGGTCGCCCTCGTGTTTCTCTTCGACCTCTACACGATCTACCAGCAGCTTCAGATTCACCGCATCCACCGGCGATTGAGCGAAAACGAAGAAATGTTCCGCCTGATCACGGAAAACGCCGACGATCTGATCACCGTGATCGCCCGTGATGGCCGCCGTTTATACGACAGTCCTTCGTACTTGAAGGCCTTCGGATATACCAATGACGACCTGCAGGGAGTGCCCATCGCCGATCAAATTCATCCGGGCGATCATGCCGCAATCTACGCCGCCCGGCGAGAAGTCTTCGGGAAAGGCGTCAGCGCCCGCGTCGAGTATCGCTTCCGGCGAAAGGACGGCGAATGGCGGCACATGGAATCGACCGGGAGCCCCGTGCGAAACCACAAGGGCGAGGTCGAAAAGATCATTGCGGTGAGCCGTGACATCACCGAGCGCCGTCAGGCTGAAGAACTTTTGCGCGAGCGGGAACAACAGCTCCGCCAAGCGCAAAAAATGGAGGCCGTGGGCCGGCTTTCCGGGGGCATTGCGCACGATTTCAACAACCTGCTCGGAGTCATTATCGGTTACAGCGAATCTATCGAGCATCGCCTGTCGGCCGAGGATCCGTTGCGCAAAGAGGCGCGGGAAATTCGAAAAGCGGGAGAGCGCGCGGCGGCCTTGACTCATCAATTGCTGGCTTTCAGCCGCCAGCAGGTTCTCCAGCCGAAGGTTTTGGACCTGAATGCCGTGGTCACCGACATGAGTGAAATGCTGCGCCGCTTGATTGGCGTGAACATCGAACTTAACACTCAACTCGCCTCCCAATTAGGATACGTGAAAGCCGATAAAGGCCAGATCGAGCAGATCATCGTCAATCTCGCGGTTAACGCGCGCGATGCAATGCCGGACGGCGGCAAGCTGCTCATTGAAACCTCCAATGTTTACCTCGATGAACCGAGCGCCCAGAATTTGCCGTTCCTTCGTTCCGGTTCCCATGTCCTCCTCACTGTGGCCGACTCCGGCATCGGAATGGATCAGGAAACATTGCGGCACATTTTCGAACCGTTCTTTACCACAAAGGGTCCGGGAAAAGGCACTGGACTAGGGCTCGCCACCGTATATGGCGTCGTGAAACAAAGCGGCGGCATCGTGGGCGTCGAGTCTGAGCCAGGAACAGGTTCAAAGTTCAAGATTTTTCTTCCTCTCGCCGAAGAATCGGCTCTGGCTTCCGTACCCGAGGCGACAGGCGAAATCGGCGACAGGGGAACGGGGACAATATTATTAGTCGATGATGAAGAGCCCCTGCGTAACCTGACCGCGGACGTATTGACAGAAAGCGGGTACACCGTCCTGCCGGCGCGCGACGGGATTCAGGCGCTTGAAATTGCGCGTTCCTATAAAGAAACGATTCACCTTCTACTGACGGATCTCGCGATGCCAAGGCTGGGAGGACCCGCTCTGGCTCGATACATGGCCCATTTGAGGCCGGAAACTCGTGTCTTGTTCATGACCGGCCACGCAGAGCGCGAGACCACCTCCCAACAGGCGTTGCCCACCGGGATTGAAGCTCTTCAAAAGCCCTTCAACAAAGACATCTTGGTTCGCCGAGTGCGTCAAGCGCTGGATGCGCGTCCGCAATCCGCGTCCAGTGAATCCGGTGACGTCGCCGTTGTAGTACCGTAACGACCTCCCTCGCAAGACTTCACGTTGTTTTCAGCATTCATCACGGATTTTTCAAAGATGATATTGCTTACGTTCGAGCGGAGGCGCACAAAACAAAACGATGCTCCCGGACTCAAACGGCAATTCGGTTATGAAGAAACATCGAATTTTTCATGCCCCTAACTTAGCGGCAGATATAGCAACCGGGCACCCGCCGCATGGATTGCTTCGCGGACTCCCCGGATTTTGTGCGCGGATAGGTTGTCCAGGATCACCAGGTCGCCCGGTCGCAAGGTGCGAGCCAATCCTCGCGCCACCCACTGAAAAGTGAAGTGAAAGAATGTAGGTCTTGGAACGGGCCGCTGTGCTTCGAAGACAGATGCTCTATCCGGCTGAGCTACGGGCGCGTGTTCTTACTCTGCCTAATTCTTTGTCTGGAATGCCAGCTTTGAAAGCCTGGGAATGGAATGAGTTCACCGGGATTTCCAAGACGAGGAAGCGATGCTACGCGCCGTTGCTGCCTCTCTGGTTCTCATGCCGCGAAGCTTCGCAGCGGTTGACGCGGGCTAGCAAGGCAAGCCGTGTGCCTGCGGTTCGCCAATATTCTGTTTCATGGTTATTGCCGCGATTCAATTGCACTCGAACATCTTATTTCGAGCTGTTGTTATCTTTGTAGCCTTTCTTCATGACTTCGGGGGCAATGTGATCGAGCGAGGCTCGCGTGAAAATATCCGGCGCGAGACTGGAATTATATTTGCAACTGGCAAGAAACGTCTGCGAGACGTTGCGGCCGTTGTGGGAGCGCACCAGGTTGAGAGGCGTCTTGACGCCATCCATGGAAATATACTGCGTGTACGCTATTGTGTTGTCCGTGCGTTCGCGCGTTTCGGGATCGCGAGTCTCGACCACCCAGCGCAGCGGCAGGTGCGTGTTTTTATCGGCGGCCAGTCGCATGCTCCGGTGATCGCTGTCAGTGAACTCAATCCAGTCCGCTTCCTTCATGTCAATCAAATCGGGCCCGGCATAGTTATATTCGACGCCATGCTCATTCAAGCGTAACCGCAGCATGTTGTTCATTCCGGTTTTCACCTGCTCGGCGAACGTTTTTACCAGGTCGTCCGGCTGATTCGTCACGCCACCCTTGTCCAGCATCCAGCCTTCTTCGCCGGAGAACACCGTGATTAACACGCCGCCGTGGGTGATGGACAGGCCGTCCGCGCCCATCAAAAATCCCGCAATCGTGTTCTGCCCTTTGGTGATGTATTCGGTGCGGTTCTTGTCGGGAAGCAGCCACAGGTCGTGGAAGGGCGTGTAGCCCATTAAATCTCCGTTGGATCCGAATTGCGCGATTCTGCCCTCACAATCGGTTTCACGGACGTCCAAATACGCCTGGCCGCCAAGCGCCGCGATCGTTTGCTGCAAGACTTGTTTTGCTTTTGCGGCGCTTTGCTCGGGAAGCAGTTCCTGTCCGGACTGCGCGCTCGCGGGCATTCCAAAGGTTGCCGCCAACCCCAACAGCAAGACCAGGCGCGCCGTAGCCCGAACATTCATCCGCACTGGATCGCACCTCCACCTATATTGAGGCCGTTACCAACCATAATGGTTGCCACAGCTGAATCCCGTACTATCTGGCCGCTTGTGTCTGGCGCGCTACCGATACCAGACCGCGAAACAGGGCCTGCGCCAGAGCGTCTTCCGGCATTCTCTCGGGATGCCATTGCACTCCAACGACCCAATTGGGATCTTCAATCCACTCGACCGCTTCGATAACCCCGTCTGGCGCGTGGGCCGTTACCCGCAAACCGCGGCCGGGATCGAGCACCGATTGGTGGTGCCACGAATTGATCTCCGTCTGAGCAGAGCCGGAGAGTTCAAGCACCCGGCCTGGATCGAAGGTGACGCCGTGAAAGGCATCCGGACATTCCACTCCGTTCGAAAATTCTTCCTCATCCGGACTATGAAGAATTTTCGAACCGAGCTCGGTTGGAATGTCCTGTATTAGGCTGCCCCCTAGGAAAACGTTGAGCGATTGACATCCATAGCAAATCGCGAGGATTGGTTTGCCCGCGGCCAGTCCATGTTCCAACACTGTGAAATCCGCGCGTTCGCGCGCCGCATCGGCGGCGTCGGTGGCGGGATGTCGTTTCGAGTGGAAGTGCGCCGGATCCATATCGGCAGGGCTGCCGGTGAGAACAAATGCATCGAGGTTTTCGACTTGACGCCTTAAATCCGCCGCACTGGAGGCCAGAGAAAGAAGCACGGCCTCACCGCCGGCGCCTTCCACGGCATGAAGATATTTATCGATCTTGGTGCGGCGATTTGCCGCTTCTTCGGCGGCAGTGCGCCACGGGACTCCGACGCGCGGACGGGCTTGATCTGCATGGGACATGGAAGAATTCATCGTAGCATCGGGCATTATGGACAGCAATATGCCCCCGACTCATCGGTTCCGACAGAGTCTTCATTTCACTGTAGCCCGCGGCAACGCTGTAAAGTAAGCCCCGGGATGACGATCCTTATCAGGGGCCTGCTACGTTTTGAACTCTGAGTCGATTTCGACCTGGTAACCGGCGGACAGCCGGTTGGTTTCGTTGGCCATGCCGACCACGGCGATCAATTCGTGAAACATGGCGTCCGTCATACCCTTGTTGCGGGCGGAGACTGTGTGCGAAGCAATGCAGTAGGGGCATTGATTCGTGACACTCACCGCGATATAGATCATCTCCTTGGTTAGCGGATCCAGAGCGCCGGGC
>Ga0265325_10002083_pt1 | contig 13688 bp, 10 predicted proteins | sample 41420metaG_FD_202090 | JGI IMG/M metagenome (GOLD analysis project Ga0265325, IMG submission 202090) | Rhizosphere microbial communities from Carex aquatilis grown in University of Washington, Seatle, WA, United States - 4-14-20 metaG | ecosystem: Host-associated > Plants > Roots > Rhizosphere...
ATCCCACTGGCCGTCGACGCGCACCGTGACGAACCGCGCCCCCGCTTCGACCAACCGCCGAGCCAAGAGCAGGCTCTGCGCCCCGAAGCTCTGCGCGCCGTACCGCTCGCGCAGCTCGGCCGGTTCTTGGTTCAGGTCGAACGCGGCGCGGATGGCCGGGCTGGCGACCAACTCGAACGCGCGGCGCGTGAATTGGTCCATGCCGTCGATCGCCCCTGTGGCGTCGGCGTCGCGGCGGAAGTCGTCGAACCGCTCGAGCATCTTGCGGCGGCGCTCGAGCCGAGCCTGGTCGACCTTGTCGGGTAACACCAGGTTTCGGACTTTGAACGCCGGGCTGGTCGGGTAGCCGTAGGTCTGGAACGGGTTGTGCTCGACGCCCAAATAGGCCGCGTTCGAGCTGGGTATTGCCGTCATCGTGGCAATGTAGGGAGGTATTCCACTGGCCCGCGGACCCAGCTCCTTCGAAACGATACTGCCGGCACTGGGAAACTCGTTGTCTGGGCTCCCCTTGGTCGGCTTGTAGCCGGTGAGTACGGCGTGGACTCCCTGACCATGCTCCGTCTGGTCGTGAAACGTGCTCCGCAGGATGGCCAATTTATGGCAGAGCTTCGCCAGATGAGGCATGTACTCGCCGACCTGGTAGCCGGGGATCGTCGTGTCGATGCCGGTGAATTCCCCTCGGTATTCGACCGGGGCCCTGGGTTTCAGGTCCCATGTTTCCAAATGGCTGGGTCCGCCGGCCTGGAAAACGACGATCACGCTCCTCTTGTCGCTCTCCGATATTCCGGCCGCCGCTTCGCGGCGGAGCAAGTCGGCTAGTGCCAGGCCGCCAAAGCCGACCGCGCCTGCCGCAAAGAAACTGCGGCGGGAGCAATGGTGACGCACCGAGATTCGGCCGCCGGATGATTTTGCGCGGCATGGCGGTAGTTCCGGCATATCTTTCGAGGGCAACACCGTCATGAGGAGGATTCCGACTTGCCATATTATAGTCAGATGGGTGGTACCGACCGCAAGACGCCATTGACCATTGCATTTTGGCTGGTTCAGCGCGCATGAATCTAGGGCGGCCCAAGGGTCGTCGTACCATCCGACCAGTGGATGATTCTCCGTGCTCCAATCATTGGATAACTTCGATATGGCCCTTTCTTGACGATGTAGGGCTGTCTGAAATGTTCGCAGATTGGCGGCGCGATCAGGCAGAGCAAAGCCACCAGGGCGGTAAGCAGGAAGATCGTCCGCAGCCGGAACTGAAAGGGCCTGGCCATGGCCGCCATTGTACCTGAGCCGCCGGGGGCCGGCTACGCGACCTCGCTCCCCAGGTAAGAAAAGCAGCGTCCGCAGCGTCCCCCAAGGTTGCAACCTGGTGAGACCAATCGTGACGTTACCTTCGTGGCGGTAACTGGGGGGCCAACGCGCCAAAGCACCGGTGCGGAGGGTCGGCTCGCCTCGAACTCGGCGCGGTTATCGTGCCGGCATTGAGGGGAAACCCGACTGGCCAGTCTCACAGGTTAGGCTATCGATCAGCAGTTCGTTGTCGGGCCAACCCTTCTCGTCGGCCACTTGTTTCGAAAAGCGGCGATACAGCAACCGAGCGCTGACTCGTGACGCTCCCTTCGACGGCCGGAAAACGAATCGTGTTCTATTCACTTCATCGGGATTCAAACGAGTGTCGTATGCCACCAGATTACTACGCCAAATGGGCACACCTTGCTCGCCGTCATCCCCCTCCAATACCTTGGCGAACAGTTTGCCCGGCCTGCCGCCGAGACTGCCTGACGCGATCGTGCGGCTCAGGGCGGACGCCAAAAATTCGCTCGATCCTGGATCTCCACGGAACAACTGAGAACCGGAGCCCGCCAGCGCCGGCAGCTCGGCCCCCTCGATCAATGCCAAGGGCGCGCCGTCGTCGGCCACGGCCTCGACGTGCAGAACCAATTGACGTGAGGGGCTACCGGTCGGAACGCGGTGACCGACCCCGTGCACGCGAACCAGCGCCTCGACTTCCAAACCCATGGCGGTTTCACGCGCCTCGAGCGAAAGCGAGAGATGTTCCCGCAGGAAGCCGGCGTCGCTGCCGGGAAAGTGGTGGCTTGCCAGAGTGGCCGGATCACGCTCGATGCCCCCCTGGTTTGGCGCGAAGTTGGTCATCCGCCCGGTGGGCGCCATGTGACAGTCCTGACACTGCAATCCTTGCTTGGCTTGCGGACTTTCGAGCCATTCCGAATAGGTGCCGTAGACGTGCGTGCCAAACAAGGTGCCTTCGTGACAACTGGCGCAATAGCGGCTTTCCTTATAGACCCGAAGGTAAACGTCGTCGCCGCGGTCGACGTCGTCGAGCGGTCCGAAAAAAATCTGCTGCTCACCGCGTGGGCGAACGAAGGCAATCGCGAATCGGCCGTGATCCAATCCGACGTTGTCAACCGACACGTCGGTGATCTTGTGGCAGAAGTCGCAATGAATTCCTTGGCGATACACGCCTTCAACAAGGCGCAGGTCGGTGGCAACCTCAATTGGCGGCGGCTGTGACGGAAGGTGGCATGAATGGCAAACGCCCGCCCCGTCGGGAAGATCGTGCACGAGGTCCCAACCGACGTGCTGGTTTCCTTTCCAGTCGGTGCCGTCATAGACGTTCAGGAAGCGGCGGTTTGTCGCCGAAGCGGCATGCGAGCTTGCGGACCATTCGTCGAAGATCTCGCGGTGGCAATTGGCGCATCTACCGGCGTCGCTAGGATCAGGACGAGGGTCGATCCAAGCATAGTCGGGGTTGTCGTCGACCGGATGGGGACGGAGGTCGATCGAAAGTCGCCCCTGGCCGGCGTCGGCGCCTGCGATAAAAAATCCCGACTTCGAGGCCACGACCCGCGCGCCGTCGCGCTTTGCCGGACACGAGAGCGTGAAGGCCCCCTTGTCGTCGCTGGCGACGGCTTCAGGACCGCCGGCAAAGCGCACCACGGCGCCGGCGACTGGCGTCTTGTTGGCGACGACAGTTCCATGAACTGGCAACTCCGAAATCGGCGCCTCCATTAACCGGCGCAAGCCGACTGCCGACACGCTGATCGCGGCCAGCATGAGCCAGGCGAGACATCGCATGCCGCGCGGCATTGGGAGACTCCCCCTATCGCAGAACGAATGCCATCGGAGTTTCGACGGTTTGGGGTCGTGCCTGGCAGCCAGGCCGCGCACCCGACGGTTCATTGTCGCAGAGGTCGGCAGAAGTGCAACGAGTGTGTCCACCGAACTCGCTACGTTAGAATGACGGTGGGTGACCCCGCTTGGGGCCAACCTCTCTTCTTCGGAGCAAATCAATGGACAAGCAACCAGCCCCGGCGGCCGATCCCGAAGAGATACCGGCCATCGTCGTGTCGGATCATAAAATCGCGCGGCCCCCTGCTCCAAGCGACGTGCCCAGACTTTCGATCGCCCATCTTTTGCTCTGGACGGCGACCTGCGCCGCGTTTTTCTCGGTGGTCAGGTTGTTGGCCAAAGTGCCACCGGGCGGATTGGGGACGGTCTTGGTGGCGCTCGACGGATTCGGAGTCGGCGCCGCCTGGGCGGGGCTGTGTATCTTCGTGAGCCGACGCTGGCGGGGCGTCGCTTGGCCGGTCGAACCGGGCGAATGCCTGCTGGCAATATTCGGCGCCAGGATGGCGGCCGAAACGCTGTTGAGGCTGACGATGAGTGGCCAGTTTCAATCGCTTTCCGCTGTGCTCGACGCGCTCACCGCGTGCCTGGCGGTCGTGCCGGTGACGATTCGCACTCTGCCCGCGCGATGGAAAGCCGTGTTTTACTGGCTGATCGTCATCTATGGCCTGCCGTTGGCGAACCTTTGCCTGGAGGCCTGGTTGCAATTGCCCGCCGCCAAACGCCTAGCCGAGGGAATCGTGGCAAGTCAAACCTTGCTGTCTGGATTGGTCGTCTTGCCCGCGGTCTGGCGCGATTGGCGCGCCGGACAGCGCTGGAGCTGGCTGCACTGGGCAGGGTTGGCAGTGGTCTGGTGGCTGCCGCTAATGGAAATTGCCGAACGCCTGTTGGGGTAGGCGTTGGCGCTTCAAAGCGCCGGCAATACCTCATTGGCGAATAGCTCCAGGCTGTGGAGCTGACGTGCGCGATCGTCCCAATCGTGCGCCACCAGCACGAGCGTGCCGAAATGGCCAATGGTCTCGCGTAGCTCGCGCAAGCGCCTTACGACTTCGCCGGGGTCGCCGGCGATGATTACTTCGTCGAGGAAGTAATCGAGGTTGCACTCGGCGTCGGTCATTGCCGAGTCGCGCTTCCACATGGCGAGGCCAGGCCCGCGCCGCGTCAGTTCCAGAATGTATTCGATCGTCCAACCAAGCGCGCCGCTCTTGGCGACGCGCCGCGCCTCGACGGTGGTATCGGCCACATACACATTGCGAGCCACGCGCCAATCGGCCAGCCGCGGCTGACGGCCGGCCGAGACGGCGCCTTCGCAATAGGTCTTCCAGTGGTCGGCCAGCACGGCGGTGCCGATCATGTGATGGCTGAACGGCATGAAGCCCTTCTCACCGGCCTTGCGCACACCCGGCGAGTTGCGGCTGATGCAGGGCGCGGCGATCGGCGGGTACGGCCGCTGCAGCGGCTTGTGCAACGGGCCCAGCCCCATTTCGAGGTCGATCCGGTCCTTGATCCGCACTTGCCAGAATCGCCCGTCGAGCTGGTAGGGAGGGTCGCTGGTCCAGATCGCCAGCACCATTTCGATCGCCTCGGCCACGCGGGCGCTCGTCTCCTTGGGGTCGACGCCGAAAACCTCCATGTCGGTCGGGATCGCGCCGGGACCGAAACAAATATTCAGCCGCCCGTGCGAGAGATGGTCGAGAAACGCCAGCCGGCCGGCCACGTGCGCCGGATGGTGGTACTGCAGACAGACCGGAGCGGGACCAAGCCTTATACGCTTCGTCATGCCGAACGCCTTGGCGATGAAGAGCTCGGGCATGACGATGTTCTCGTAGGTCGACGAGTGGTGCTCGCCGACCCAGAACTCGTCGGCGCCCAGCTCTTCGCAGCGCAGCAGCAGTTCCAGGTCTTCGTCGTAGCACTGCGCGAGCGGCTTGGCCGGCGGGTGGATCGGCATCACGAACATGCCCCAGCGAATCGGCTCGTGTTGGCCCGGCATGGTGCTCTCCCAGGTGTTCATGGACGAACGGCCATTCGACAACGCGGTCATGGAGGAGTCAACCGTGGTCGAAAGGCCGTCGCAAATAAAACCCAAAATCCACTCTGGCAATTTGCGGCCCGCGGCCGTTAAACTTGTTAGGTGCATCCTGCTTCGCGAAAGGCAAACTCATGACCAACGGCGCGAAATCCGAAAACCCACTACGAAACCTGGACGATTGGGAAGACTCGCTCCACGCGCGGTACCCGCAACCGGGGCACAAAGCGAAGGAAGACTATCGCAACTACGACAGCCCGGCACGCGACACGGTGCGAGAGTTCTACAGGCTGCACCACCAGCACCAGACATTCGAATTCGTACTCCAGAAGCGGGATGCGTTTCTGCGGTTCGACCACCGCGAGATGACGGTGCTCGAAGCGCTCGAATACCTCGATACGCTGGTCGACGATTCCGACCCCGATATCGACCTTTCGCAACGCGAACACTTGTTGCAGACCTCCGAGGCAATCCGGGCCGATGGACACGACGACTGGTTCGTACTGACCGGCTTGATTCACGACCTGGGCAAGATCCTGTGCCTGTTCGGCGAACCCCAATGGGCGGTCGTGGGCGATACGTTCCCCGTCGGATGCGCTTTCAGCAATCGGGTCGTTTATCCCGAGCTCCTCGAGCACAACCCCGATCGCACCGATCCGCGGTTCAACTCGCCCTTGGGTGTATACCAGGCCGGTTGCGGACTGCGTAATGTGCGAATGACGTGGGGCCACGACGAGTACCTGTACCATGTGGTCAGCCAGTCCGGCTGCAAACTGCCGGAACCGGCGCTGTACATGATCCGTTACCACTCCTTCTACCCCTGGCACCGCGAAGAAGAGTACGGGCAACTGCTCGATGAGCACGATCGCCAGATGCTCCCTTGGGTGCGGAAGTTCAATCCCTACGACCTCTATTCCAAGAGCCCCCAGCGGCCCGACTGGACGCGCCTCGCACCGTATTACACCGATTTGATTGATCGTTATCTCCCCGGAAAACTGTGTTGGTGACGTAAAGCTTTGTGACAGGAGCAAGTCGTATGCCCGAGCCAGAGTCGAAGGTCGCCATCATCACCGGCAGCACACAGGGGCTGGGTGAGACGATTGCCCGCCATTTGACGGTGGAAAAAATGATCGGCGGCCTCGTGATCTGCGGGCGAAACGCCGAAAACGGGCGCCGCCTGGTCGACGAATTCACGCGTCTCGGCTGCCGAACCGAGTTCGTTTCCGCCGATCTGGCGCGCGTGGACGATTGCCACAAGGTGGTCGAGGCCGCCCGAAGCGCTTTCGACCGTATCGACTACCTAGTCAACAGCGCCGCCACCACCGATCGCGGCACGATTCTCGATACGTCGCCCGAATTGTTCGACCGCATGATCGCGGTGAACGTCCGCGCCCCGTTTTTCCTCATGCAGGGCGCGCTGCGGTTGATGAAGGAGAAACGCATTCGAGGCTCGCTCGTGAACATCATCAGCATGTCGAGCCACGGTGGCCAGCCGTTCCTGACGCCCTATTCCATGTCCAAAGGCGCGCTGGTGACCTTGACCAAGAACGTGGCGCGATCTGTCGTGGGCGATCGCATCCGCGTCAATGGGCTTAACCTGGGCTGGATGGATACCCCGGCCGAACACGAGATACAGAAGCGGTTCCATGGTGCCGCGGACGACTGGCTCACCAAGGTCGAAACGACGCAGCCGTTTGGCCGATTGATCAAGCCCGCCGAAGTCGCCGAGACCGTGGCCTTCTTGCTTTCCGACCGTTCCGGATTGATGACCGGTTCGATCATCGACTTCGATCAGAATATCGTGGGAACAGGCTGATACTCTGCCATCCTGTGATGGACCCCTGGCGCCATTGGTTGGTGAAATCTCAAAGTTGCCGCATGAACGCCACCAGGTCTTGCTTTTCAGTGCTGTCGAGATTGAGCTGCAAGACCAGATTGAAGAACTCGAGCGTGTCTTCCAGGGTCAAAAGACGGCCATCGTGAAGATAGGGGGGCGATTCCTTGATGCCTCGCAACGGGAAAGTCTTGATCGGCCCCTGCTGGGTCGCCACCAGGCCATTGACCGTTTGGGTCTTGTAGAATTGCTCCGCCCGCAGGTCGTGCATCAGGTTGTCGGTATAGAACGGCGCCGGATGGCAGACGTCGCATCGTGCTTTGCCGAAGAAGAGCTGCTGCCCTTGCATCTCAGGCGAATCGGCGCCGAATTGGCCGGGGTCGAGCTTTCCATCCCATCCTAAACCTGGTGCCGGCGGAAAATCGAGAAACTCCTGCACCTCCGCCATGAAGTGCACCTGGCTGCCGCGTTCCAAGGGATTGATTCCTTTGGCGGCGGCCGAGAGGATGTCGCCGTCGAAGTAGGCGGCCCGCTGCTCGAATTCGGTAAAATCCTCGATCGATTTCAGCGCCCGCTGCGATCCAAACAACCGCTGGATCCGCACGCCTCGCAAACTTGTCGTATCGAGGCGGCGGCGGTGCGACTGGGGGCGGATGTCGCCCACCAGGTGCGTCGCCGCCGACGTGTGGCCGTTGACATGACAGTCGAAACACGCGACTCCCTGACTGGGCGATTCCGATTTCCTGTCGGCCGTGGCGTTGAACTGCTGTTGAGGAAATTGGGTCACGAGCAGCCGTAGCCCTTCCAGGTCCTTCGAATTCAAAATGCCGTTGAACAGCTCGAAGTAATTCTCGATCGTCACCAGCTTTCCCCGCGAAACGTCGCCCAAGTCGGGGCGCGTTGTCAGGAACATGGCGGGCGGGAACTCCGGCAAGAAATGTTCGGGCAAGTCGAAATCGAGGTCGAAACGCAGCAGCCGCTTGAGCTGCTTGATTTCCGCCTGCGGAAATAGCATTCCTCCCACTTCGTGGTGTGGGTGCGGCAACGGCAGAAATCCCTGGGGAAACAGGCCCCGCTCGCGGATCTCGGCGGGCGAAAACGATGCCAGATCATCCCAACTCGTCCCCTCGGGCAATTTCGTCGCCGGCCCGACCTGCAGCGGCTTGCCGCGCGTCATGCAAACGTCGGGGTCGTTATGCACCGAAAGGTCATAGCGATCTTCCAACATCTCTTGCTGCCGGGCCTCCACCGACTTCTTCTTGGCTTTGTCGTCGGCCATCATCGACTCGAACTCTTTCTGTCCGAGCAAGACCGGAGTTACCTGGTCGTAACTCGACGGAGAATCTTTGGGCTTGTTTTTCGTGGAAGGCTCTTTGCCTGGGCGATTGTCGCGAGTGCCACTGGTGTCGGTAGGCGCCCGATCGCGGAGCCTGGCTTCCGCCGAACGATTCCGAGATAACTTGTCTTGCGCCGCTAGCGGCGGGATCGCGGTCAACACGAACATCAGCACCCCGAGAACCTTCAAGTGAGACGTTCGAGCTCCTCGATTTGCTTGAAAGATCGGCAAAGTCATCGTTGAAGCTCCTTGCTCAAAATCGGCGTCATCGAGTGTGCGGCGTTTCTTCTGTTGAAGGCAGTTGCAAAAGAAGTCCCTTGCAAAAATGGTGCCCGTCTCCGTGAAACCAGGCAAGCAACGACAAACGCGTGGCAGGCCGTGTGGCGCGTTCGCGGAAGAAAGCCTGGCTCGATGCGGTTCAGTATGGTCGTTGCGGAATCAAGCTGGCGTCACGACGTCTTACGCGTCCGCCGCGCCACCGAGCGTGGTCGCGAAACGACGCGGCGCTTCTTTGAACGCTTCGCGTCCGAGTTGACGGCGGGCCTGGCCAGGCTCCTCTTCAAGGCGTCCATGAGATTGATCACCGGAACTTCCTCCTCCGGAGGCGCCACGATCTCGCGACCTTCGATCTTGGCTTCAATTAGAGCCTGGAATTGCGCGGTATAGGTGTCGTGGTATTCGGCCAGGTGTGGCTCGTCGGCGGAGATTTCTTTCAACAACATGCGTGCCAGGCGAAGCTCGTCGGGCGACGCCGCGACGTTCGGCGCCTGCTTTTCGAACTCCGCCGCGGGCTTGAGCTGGCTGGCATAGTTCAATAGGGATGCCACCAGCACTCGATCGCCTGCGCGAAGCAGCAGCAACTCGTCGCGCCCCGAAAGCGCCACTTGCCCAAGCGCGATTCGATCTTCGCTCTGCATGGCGCGGTGCAGCACTAGGTACGGCCGCTCAGCGGCCTCGCCGTCTGGAAGCAGGTAATAATTGCGGCCGCTGAAATAGATCGGGTCAACCGCCGCCGAAGGAATCATCTTCTCGATCGTGATTGCCTTGTCGCTCATCCGGTGCAGCGATTCTTGCTCCGATGGTTCGATGACGACGTATTGTCCTTTCGCATATTCGTAAGCCATCACAATCTCGTCCTTCGATACCACGCCGTGTTCCGGGCAGACTTTTTGATAGCGGATACGACCATGACATTTGGCATGCAGTTGGTGTAAATGAATCTCGCCTCCCGCGGGAGCGGAGGTCGAGAAGGCCTGTACGGGCACTGAAACCAGGCTGAGTCGAATGAATCCCCTCCAGGTTGGTCTGAGCATCGTTCACCGCCTGTTTGTCCGATCGCGTCGCGGCTTGAGTCGCATGCAAGCCGCGATCGAGTTCGCTCATCTCATGAAATTCATCGCACGCTATCGTTGCTAGCAAATCCCGGGCCGGAAGGAGTTGGTTGTTTACCACTTTTCGGGCCCGCTTTCCTGCCTAAAAGCCCATGGATGGCACGCAGGCGCGATGGGCTGAAGGTCAGCGGAAAGCTCTTTCCCGCGTTGGCCAATCGAGAAGAGGGAATGCTGCCCGTCGCCGCTGGTTGCCGGCATCGATGCCGTCTCGGCGGGCGACGGACTTTCCGCGTCCACCTTGACCGCCTGGCAACCAACTTGTTTCTCAATCCGCAGCCGTCCGAGCCCGAACTTTCAAGAAGCCATCCGGTTACTTCCGAATATCGACGACCTGGCTCGAATTTGTCGAGAGCGGCGATGAATCGAATCGTGAGAGCAAGTCGGCCGGGTTGTCGTAAACCGCACCGGACGAAGTGTTTTAAAAATAAAGTACTGCCTCGCAATCTCGCGGACTCTCGGGACCAGTCGAGCGCGCCCCCACGATCCCCCAAGAACCGGAGTCGGGCACGCGGTTTGCATTTAACCGCTACGTTAGAGCCGAGGCTGCGGGACATGAAAGGTCAAGTCGTTCCGAATGAGTCTTCCGCGCGAGAGCTCCAAGACCATGGCGAACTCTGCGGCTGGATCCTGGCGCGCGCGCACGCTCGTTCCCATAGCGCGCCAGTGATTGCGGCATACCTTGGGAAAAGTGATGCGTTCGTATCAGCCGTCGCCAGGTTCGCGGAACGCTTTGCGCAACAGAATGAAAAGGACCATGAGCAATTCAAGTGTGCCGTCAAACGCGGCGAATTTCCCGCGGAACGCGATGTTTGAATATGGGGCCTACCACGAGCCTCCCAGATGAAAGTTTTATGGGATTGACGGAATATCGCCGCAAGCGAAACTTTGAAGTCACTGCCGAGCCGAGTGGCGGCCGAGCGACTCGGAGTGGAACCCTCGTCTTCGTGATCCAGAAGCATGCCGCCTCGCACCTGCACTACGATTTTCGTCTGGAACTCGATGGAGTGCTCAAGAGTTGGGCCGTTCCGAAAGGGCCATCACTCGACCCCGCCACAAAGCGCCTCGCGATGCAAGTCGAGGATCATCCACTTGAGTACGGCTGCTTCGAAGGTATTATCCCGGAGGGCGAGTACGGCGGCGGGACGGTGATGCTGTGGGATCATGGCACATGGGAGCCGGCCCGCGATCCCCGGCAGGGATTCCGCGACGGCAGCCTCAAATTCATGCTCCATGGAGAGAAGCTTGAAGGCGGATGGATGTTGGTTCGGAAAGGCGGAGTGCGCGGCGGCTCCAACGAGCGGCATTGGTTCTTGTTCAAAGAGCGAGACCGGTTCGCCAGACCGGCGTTCGATGTCACGACGACGAAGCCGCTCAGCGTGACGACAGGACGTGACCTCGACAAGATTGCCGAACAGGCGAACCGCGTTTGGGGAAGAGACGGCGAGGTCTCCCGACACGGTCAAACAGAAAAAACGATGACACGATCTTCGCGGCCCTCAACTGGACGCAAGAAAAGCGGGCGGACAGAAAGGTCAAATCGAGCGACGGGTGATAAAGTGCTGCGTGTCAAAACACCGCCATCGGCCGCCTCCAAAGTTGAAATCAAACGGTTGCTAGAGGGCTCGGGCGCCAAGCAGGCTCCTGTTCCGCGCGCCCCGACAGTCGAGCTAGCGACGCTGGCTAAAGCCCCGCCGGAAGGCGATGACTGGCTGCACGAAATCAAGTTCGACGGCTACCGCATGCTGGCGACGATTGAGCGCGGCGTGCCGCGGCTGATCAGCAGGAACGGCAAGGACTGGACATCCAAGTTTCCTTCTTTGATGGATTCTTTGGCGGAGCTTCCGGTAACGAATACGATTTTGGATGGCGAGATCGTCGTCATGCGCGGAGACGGAACGACAAGCTACCAAGCCCTGCAGAACGCCCTTCACTCGCGCCAGAAAAAGCCTTTTCTGTACTTCTTATTCGATGTGCTTCATCTCGACGGCCACGACATGCGGCCGTCACCGATTGAAACGCGAAAAGAGCTTCTGCGAGCAATTGTCCCAGGCGCCAAACGAGGCGTGCTGAGGTTCAGCGAGCACGTGATCGGGAACGGAGCCAGGTTCTTCGCCGAAGCCGCGCGGCTTCAGCTTGAGGGAATTGTCTCAAAGCGGCTCGGCAGGCCTTATCTGGGGGGGCGCCAGGGAGATTGGTTAAAAATCAAATGCTCGCCCAGAGAGGAATTTGTCATTGGCGGGTTCACCCAGCCCGCCGGGGCCCGGAGTAATTTTGGCGCGCTGGCGCTTGGCTATTTTGATCAGAATCACGAGTTTCGATACGCGGGCCGCGTCGGTACGGGATTCGATGAAAAGACTCTCGCAGCTCTTCATCGCCGGCTTCTCAAACTGGTCCAGTCGAAGTCTCCTTTTGCAAATCTCTCGGGAACAACCGGCCAGGCGCGCGGTGTCACGTGGGTCAAACCAAAGCTCGTCGCCCAAATCGCGTTTTCTCAATGGACCCATGAGGGTCAGCTCAGGCATCCCTCCTTCCAAGGCCTGCGCGCAGACAAGAAGGCGTGCGACGTGGTGCGAGACGACCCAATTGAAGCGCCATTGCTCAAATCAGCCACAAAGGCGAAGGCCACGCGGCGCAGCAAATCAAAGGTTGCGAGGCAGTCACTCGGCAAGGCGCTTCATTCCGACGGCTCGGCGGAATTCGCCGGCGTGCGTATATCGCATCCGAATAAAGTGCTGTATCCCAAGGAAGGGTACACCAAACTCGACCTGGCGCGGTACTACGAGCTGGTCGCTCCCTGGATGTTGCCCCATGTGGAGAACCGCCTCGTGTCGCTCGTTCGATGTCCCGCCGGGAGCGGGCAAAAATGCTTTTTCCAAAAGCACCCGGCCGAGGGAGCGCCGGATTGGCTCCGTCGCGTCCCGGTCAAGGAACAGAAGAAGCTCGAGGATTACCTGGCGGTGGACGATCTTCCGGGATTGATCTCGCTGGTTCAAATGGGCGTCCTTGAAATCCATCTCTGGGGATCGCGCGCCGACCAGTTCGAAAAGCCGGACCGATTGATCTTCGATTTGGATCCGGACCCGGCTGTCGGCTGGCCGCAAGTGGTGACCGCCGCGAAAGAGGTCCGACTCCTGCTCGAAGACCTTGGACTAACGTCGTATGTCAAGACCACCGGTGGAAAAGGCCTGCACCTCGTGGTCCCAGTCAAGCGCAAGCTCGGCTGGCGGGAAACGAAAGCGTTTTGCCGCGCGGTCGCGGACTTCATGGTCGCCGCGGCGCCCAAGAGGTATATCGCCACCATGAGCAAGGCGGCGAGAAAAGGGAAAATCTTCGTCGATTATCTGCGTAACGACCGCGGTGCGACCGCCATTGCGCCCTACTCGACTCGAGCAAAGCCTGGAGCTCCGGTGAGCGTGCCGCTTTCCTGGGATGAGTTGAGCGACCGGATCACCTCGGACCATTTCAACATCGAGAACCTTCCGGATCGGCTCGCCAAGCTGAGTAAAGACCCATGGGCGGGAATTTAAAAAACCAAACCGTCGATCACTGCCGAGATGATGCGGCGGCTCGCAATTCCCTGATTGTCGCCAGCTCTTTCGGGATGTCGGCCCCGGTTCCAAAGTACATTTCTTCGGGAGTCTGGCCGTGAAACGCCGAGTGCGGTAGGTGCCGATTGTGCTGCTCGACATAGAAGGCCACCAGCTTCCGGACGGTCGCGACGCTGTCGAGCGTATTGAGATACAGCCACCGGTGCTTGAGAATTCGCCACCAGGATTCTGGGTCGGCCGACCGGCGTAGCCGCCAACGTGCTTGCGACCCTTGAATGTCATTAACTGTGCGCCAGTGGTGCTGGAAACGGAAAAAAACCACTGAAATCCAGGATAATTCTGCAACCGTCACTCCCTCATCCTAGCGTGGGAAGTTTCACGCTGGCCGCAAAAACAGCTCGCCCATCCT
>Ga0265325_10002086_pt1 | contig 13660 bp, 13 predicted proteins | sample 41420metaG_FD_202090 | JGI IMG/M metagenome (GOLD analysis project Ga0265325, IMG submission 202090) | Rhizosphere microbial communities from Carex aquatilis grown in University of Washington, Seatle, WA, United States - 4-14-20 metaG | ecosystem: Host-associated > Plants > Roots > Rhizosphere...
CCGGCCGAATACGTTCGCACGATCACCATTCCGCCGCAGCGATGCGGCGGCCCCGTTGAAGCCACGTCATCGCGAAGGCGGTCGCCGCGGCGCCCACGAGCATTCCGCCGCAGCGATGCGGCGGCCCCGTTGAAGCTGCGCGTTCAGGGTCTCCTGCGCACGCTGGATCCCCACATTCCGCCGCAGCGATGCGGCGGCCCCGTTGAAGCTGCTTCAGGCCGACGAGCGACTTGCGCTGGAGATGTTGGCATTCCGCCGCAGCGATGCGGCGGCCCCGTTGAAGCAGGGCACGCAATTGTTCCAGAGACATGAGACTGTAGCGGTCATTCCGCCGCAGCGATGCGGCGGCCCCGTTGAAGCCCGACGACGCCGGGCGATGCCTCCTGCTGGCGCTCGACATTCCGCCGCAGCGATGCGGCGGCCCCGTTGAAGCCCATTCGGTGTCCGCCTCAAACTCGGCCTTGAGCTCATTCCGCCGCAGCGATGCGGCGGCCCCGTTGAAGCACGCCTACTGCAAGGGTACTGGCGTTGACCCCACGAACATTCCGCCGCAGCGATGCGGCGGCCCCGTTGAAGCTGGTCGTGCCCGCGCCGAGCGTTTCGGTGAGTCCACCGCATTCCGCCGCAGCGATGCGGCGGCCCCGTTGAAGCGCGCTCCTTCCCACGCTGCCGAACGCGCCCGGAGACCATTCCGCCGCAGCGATGCGGCGGCCCCGTTGAAGCAGGATCATCCCCATGTTCGGCGTGGTGGTCGTGCTCATCATTCCGCCGCAGCGATGCGGCGGCCCCGTTGAAGCGCCTGCGGGGTGTCGCACCCCGCGACCGACCCCGCCATTCCGCCGCAGCGATGCGGCGGCCCCGTTGAAGCGTGCCGATGCGGCCGATGATGTCCGCCGGCTCGTCCACATTCCGCCGCAGCGATGCGGCGGCCCCGTTGAAGCCACGGTAGAGCCGGCGGCTGGCTTGTCGGCCTTCTCGTCATTCCGCCGCAGCGATGCGGCGGCCCCGTTGAAGCCGACTGCGGTTACGGACGTCGACGCCCAGGCTGACACCATTCCGCCGCAGCGATGCGGCGGCCCCGTTGAAGCCTCATGAACCATGGGCGCTGGCCCGTGCCGTTCGCCTCATTCCGCCGCAGCGATGCGGCGGCCCCGTTGAAGCCCAGTCGCGCGCGGCGGCCGTCGTCGCGGCGATACGCCATTCCGCCGCAGCGATGCGGCGGCCCCGTTGAAGCTACGTCGCTGGCGACTGCCTCACCTTGTCGAGCCCGCATTCCGCCGCAGCGATGCGGCGGCCCCGTTGAAGCGACCCGAAGCGTGGAGCGCGCGGCGCGAACGTTGTCCATTCCGCCGCAGCGATGCGGCGGCCCCGTTGAAGCGCGTGGCCGGCGGTCGAGGCGGGCGATCCCGTCGACACATTCCGCCGCAGCGATGCGGCGGCCCCGTTGAAGCCTCCCGGTGTGGCTGGAGACGGCGCACCGGGGGCCTGGGCATTCCGCCGCAGCGATGCGGCGGCCCCGTTGAAGCTTCGACAAGCAGGCCGACAAATGCCGAACGCTCGGGTGCATTCCGCCGCAGCGATGCGGCGGCCCCGTTGAAGCATGCCCGCGAGGTTCCAGTTGTCCGAGCTCGCCCCTCCATTCCGCCGCAGCGATGCGGCGGCCCCGTTGAAGCTGAGCGCCTCGAGCGCGCCCGTCGCCTCCTCTTGCTTGCATTCCGCCGCAGCGATGCGGCGGCCCCGTTGAAGCATGTCGCCGGTCATCTCGAGCGCAGCACGGCTCGCTGCATTCCGCCGCAGCGATGCGGCGGCCCCGTTGAAGCCCATTGACGGCGAACGCGAACGTCCGTGATGGGCGCCCATTCCGCCGCAGCGATGCGGCGGCCCCGTTGAAGCTACGTGGGGAGCAGCGCCGAGGTCACGCGGTAGAGGACATTCCGCCGCAGCGATGCGGCGGCCCCGTTGAAGCCTGCGCAGGCGAGCGAGGACACGGGAGCGGGATTCCTGCATTCCGCCGCAGCGATGCGGCGGCCCCGTTGAAGCCTTTGGCTTCTCCGCCTTCGGTGCCGGCGACTCGGGCATTCCGCCGCAGCGATGCGGCGGCCCCGTTGAAGCACGTACGCATATTATTCAGCCGGAGCGCAGACGGCCATTCCGCCGCAGCGATGCGGCGGCCCCGTTGAAGCGGATGACGCTGACAACCTCGCCTCGTCTTGCCCATGCGCATTCCGCCGCAGCGATGCGGCGGCCCCGTTGAAGCGACGCCGCGCGTGACGTACCGTGGCTCGGGCGGTTCCCATTCCGCCGCAGCGATGCGGCGGCCCCGTTGAAGCTCGGCGTCAGGTTGCCTGGCGAAGCTGGCAAACCGCCATTCCGCCGCAGCGATGCGGCGGCCCCGTTGAAGCTTGTACGAGCCCTCTACCGCGGCGCATTTCGTGATGTTCATTCCGCCGCAGCGATGCGGCGGCCCCGTTGAAGCACGTGTCCTGGCCAAAAACTCGTTCGGCACTCAAGCCGCCCTCGAGTACCGATGGTGGAGCCCACCAACCCGCGGAAGCGCGACGACCCTGCCACCGCTCGGCGGTTCGACCGCGCGCGCGACCGGCGCGTCGCCGCCGAGCGACATGTGAGGTCGGTCCTCGTTGTAGTAGGCGACATACGGGCGGAGCAGGCGCAGGAGATGCCGCTCCCCGAGCACGATGACGTGATCGAGCAGCTCGCGACGTAACGTCCCAACCCACCGTTCCGCGTGTCCGTTTTGCCACGGAGAACGCGGCGAGGTGCGTAGCTGCCGGACGCCGAGGTTGTCGACCCGTGCGTCGAAGTCTGCACCGAAGATGCCATCGCGGTCTCGGAGCAGCCGCGCGGGCACACTCTCTGCGCCAATGGCATTCACGATTTGCTGCGCGGCCCACGCGGCGTTCGGGCGCGCCGTAACATGGACGTGAAGCAAGCGGCGGCGGTCGAGCGCAAGGACGAAAAATACGTAGAGGACGTTGAATGTGACCGTTGGCACGGTCAGGAAATCAATCGCGATCGTTCCCTCGAGATGGGTGCCGAGGAAGGTCTTCCACGTCTGCGACGGCGGACGGCCTGGTCGCGGAGCTGGTGTCGGCATGTACTTCGCGACCGTGCCCTTGTCGACGGCATGCCCGAGTTTCGCCAGCTCACCGGCAATTCTCCGGCGGCTCCAAAGCGGATTCTCGCGCGACATCCGCTGGATGAGGCTGACCACTTCCGGGGACAGAGGCGGCCGACCGACGCGCCGAGACTTCCAGGCCCACCACCGAGCGAAGCCGCGTCGGTGCCAGTCAATCACGGTCGCCGGTCGGACGATCGCGAGACACTCCGCCCACCGCGACCACCCGCGGGCGACCATGACCCAAAACGCCCGGTCGACCGGCCGGAGCCGCGGCCGAGGAGTCGCGCGACGAAGAATCGCGAGCTGCTGGCGGAGGACGAGGTTCTCCGCAAGGAGGCTCGCACGAGGCCGCAGTGCGGAGCGCAGCGTGCCGACAAAGGCTTGCAGGATAGCGAGCATCGCGGGCGAGGTTCGCGCCGGCCGCGGTGCCTGTCACCCGTGAATTGCTCCGCCGTCCATGTGCACGCGGCCCGAAGCGGACCCGGCTCGGCGCTTTCTCTCGATCCGATGGCTGCTGATGGGGCACTGAGTCGTCACAGAACTGCCCCTTCCGGAGCGCACCAAGTCTCGCGACGAAAAGCTCGAGAGATCGCCTACAATGCTCGCCGGAACATGCAACGCAAAGCAGGCGTCGTCCTGCCCCTCTTCTCCATCCGAACCCGCCACGATTGGGGCATCGGCCAGATCACCGATCTTCCGGCCTGCGCGTCGTGGCTGCGCACCGCGGGCCAACGGCTGCTCCAGATCCTCCCGCCGCACGAGCTCTCCACCGGCGAAACCAGCCCCTACGGCGCGCTGACCGCCTTCGGGATCGACCCGATTTACGCGGGGCTCGAGGCGATCGAAGACCTGAGCGCCGAAGACGTCGAGAAGGCACTTGGCGACGAGGGCCGGAGCACGCTCGTTCGCCTCCGGTCCGCGGAGCGCGTGGACTACGACGTCGTGCGCCCCCTGAAGATTCGCGTCTTCCGAACGGCGTTCGAAGCCTTCCACGCGCGCGAGTGGGAACGCGGAACGGTGCGCGCCAAGCGCCTTGCCGATTTCATGGAGCGCGAGCGGTCGTGGCTCGACGACCTGGCGCTCTACGAGGTCATGCGCGAAGCGCACCGCGGCTGGAGCTGGACGACCTGGCCGCCGGACGAGCGCGACCGATCGCCGTCCGTGCTCCACAGCGCGCGCGACGATCACGCGCGGCGCATCCTCGAAGTCTCCTACATGCAGTGGACGCTGCTCGAACAATGGGACGCGGCCCGCGCTCGGATGCGGCAAACCGACGTCGACTTGATGGGCGACATCCCCTTCATCGTCGGCGCCGAGAGCGCAGACGTCTGGTCGCATGCCTCCCAGTTTCAGCTCCACGTCGCCCTCGGCGCCCCGCCGGACGACTTTTCGGCCGACGGCCAAGACTGGGGCTTGCCCGCGTACGACTGGCTCGCGATGGAGGCCGACGATCTCGCGTGGATTCGCGCCCGGACGCGCCACGCGGCGCGACTCTACGATCGGTTCCGCTTGGACCACGTCGTCGGCTACTTCCGGCAATGGGTGAAGATCAAGAACGGGCGCGACCGCGGGCGGTTCGATCCCGAAGGGGCGGACGCCCAGAGGGCGCGCGGCGTTCGGGTACTCGGTTCGATGCTCGAAGAGCTTCGTGCGGCCGCCCAGAGCATTCCCCCCCCGCGGGCGATCGCCGAAGACCTCGGCGTCGTCCCCCCCTTCGCACGCGAGGCGTTGCGCAAGCTCGAGATGCCGGGGTACCGGGTGCTCCCTTGGGAGAAGGACGACGGGATCCTGCGCGACGCGCAGGCGTTCCCCACCGCGAGCGTCGTTTCTTGGAGCACGCACGACACCCCGCCGATCACGGCCTGGTGGGACGAGCTCCCCGAGCGCGACCGAACCCAGTTCACCGAAAGGGCGGGAATCGACCCGTCGATGTCCGACGACGCGAGATCGCTCGCCCTCCTCCGCTACCTCTACGGGGCCAGGTCGGACCTGGCGCTCACCCTGGTTCAGGAGCTTCTGGGAACGCGCGACCGCATCAACACTCCGGCCACGGTGGGTCCCCAAAACTGGAGCTGGCGCCTGCCGAGGCCCATCGAAGATCTGGCCGCCGACGGGCGCCTGACAGCGCGCTTCGAGGCGATCCGCGGTCTGGTCGACGCGTCGGGCCGATAAGGTGCACTATCGGGCGGCAGGACCCGAGGAGCGTGCGAGGACGAGCGCCGACCGATGACCGCTGAAAGGATCGATTCGGGGGTTCCCGACCCGCTCGGCGCAACGTGGGACGGACGCGGCGTGAACTTCGCTTTGTTCGCGGAGCACGCCACGGGGGCGACGCTCTGCCTCTTCGATGCCCAAGGGCACGAGCGACGCATCGGCGTACCGTCGCGCACCGCTCACGTTTGGCACGTGTACGTGCCCGGGGTCGGCCCCGGGCAGCGATACGGATGGCGCATTCACGGTCCGTACGACCCACGCGAGGGACACCGCTACAATCCGAACAAGCTTTTGATCGACCCCTATGCGCGCTCCCTCTCCGGGGCGGTCGACGTGCGCGGGCCCGTCTACGGGTATCCGCGCGACCGGGGGCAGGACGATCTCGTGTTCGACGACCGCGACGACGCCCATGCCGTACCGAAGTCCCTCGTCGTCGACGACCGCTTCGACTGGGCGGGCGATCGGTTGCCGCGCGTCCCCTGGCGAGACTCGGTCCTCTACGAGCTCCACGTCAAGGGGTTCACCAAGCTTCATCCCCACGTGCCCGAGGAGCTTCGGGGAACGTACCTCGGGCTCGCGTCGGACGCGGCCATCGCGCATTTGACTTCGCTCGGCGTGACCACGCTCGAGCTCATGCCTGTCCACGAGCACCTCGACGAACCGATGGTCGTCGAGCGAGGCATGGTCAATTACTGGGGGTACAGCACGCTCTCGTTCTTTGCTCCCGAGCGCCGCTTCGCGACGCGGGGAGGCGATGCGATCGCCGAGTTCAAAGAAATGGTCAAACGGCTCCACGCGGCCGGCATCGAGGTCCTGCTCGACGTCGTTTACAACCATGCGTGCGAGGGTGACGAGCTCGGGCCGACTGTGTCCCTGCGCGGGATCGACAACGCCGTTTACTATCGGCTGAAGGCGCACGACGCGCGCCGATACGTGGACTACAGCGGCTGCGGAAACACGCTGAACGCTCCTCATCCCGAGGTCATCAAGCTGGTGTGCGACAGCCTTCGCTATTGGGCGCGCGAAATGCACGTCGACGGCTTCCGGTTCGACCTCGCCCCCGCGCTCGCGCGGAACCCCGCGGGCGATTTCGACCCGCTCGCGGCCTTCTTGTCGACCGTGCACCAAGACCCGATCTTGTCGCGCGTCAAGCTGATCGCCGAGCCCTGGGATCTCGGGACGGCCGGCTATCAGGTCGGCAACTTCCCGGTGCTCTGGAGCGAGTGGAACGGCCGTTACCGCGACACGACCCGCGCGTTCTGGTGCGGCGAGCCGAAAGTCGTCGCCGATCTCGGGTACCGCCTCACGGGCTCGAGTGACCTCTTCGCCGACGACGGCCGGCGGCCCGCCGCGAGCATCAATTTCATCACGACCCACGACGGCTTCACCCTGCGCGATCTCGTGAGCTACGACAGGAAACACAACGAGGCGAACGGGGAGGACAACCGAGATGGCCTCGACGGCAATACGAGCCAGAACTGCGGCGTCGAGGGAGAGACGTACGACGCGCAGGTGCTCGTCAAGCGCCGTCGCCTCGCGCGCAGTCTCATGGCGACGCTCTTCGTGTCGCAGGGCGTGCCGATGCTCGTCATGGGCGACGAGGTTTGGCGGACCCAGCGAGGCAACAACAATCCGTACTGTCACGACTCGGAGCTCACCTGGGTCGACTGGCGGCTCGACCACGACCAGCAGGCGATGCTCGACTTCGTCCGAACGCTCGCCGCCGTCCGTAGGGCCCACCCGAGCCTGCGCCGGGACGACTTCCTGCGAGGCGCTCCCGGTCCCAGCGGCCGCACGAAGGACATCGTGTGGCTGCGCCCCGACGGCATCGAGATGACTCCCGAAGACTGGGCCGCCCCCGAGCAGGCGGGTCTTTCGTTTCGCCTCGACGGCGCGGCCGCGACCGTGACCGCGACAGAACCGTCCGCGCCGCACCCCCGGAGCGAAGCGCTCTTCGTGATGATGAACGGAGAAAAAGAGCCGCTCGCCTTCGCGCTCCCGGAGCCGGCCCTCGGAGAACGGTGGAAGATCCTGATCGACACGCGCGAGGCGCCGCGCATGGGAGAGGTCGCGTCGGCGGGCGCTCTGGTCGAGCTCGAGCCGGGGAGCCTCGTCGTGTGGGTGGAGGGATAGGGAATGTCCCCGCCCGGGAAGCGGTCCTCACACGAGCGGTGTCGAAGTTGAAGTAGGCTTCTAGGTGCGGAGGGGCTGTCCGTCCTCGAAGAACCCGCCGCTCGGACCGCTCACGCCAAGCCGTGCACCCCAGAGCACCGACTCCGCGCCCTGGTCGACCGAGCGGGGGGCCCCCGGGCCGCCCATCGCCGTGCGCACCCAGCCCGGCGAGATCGCGTTGACCTTGATACCGCGCGGGGCAAGCTCCTTGGCGAAGAGCTCCGCCATGCGGTTGAGCGCGGCCTTGCTCGCGCCGTATCCGCCGGGGGCATCATCGGCGAGCTTGCCGAACCCGTCGCCCTCGACGTCGATCGCCGAGAGCCGCTTCTGGAGCGCCGCGTCCGCGGCACCCTGGGCCATCCCGCTCGTGACCATCACCACGCGCGCGCCGCTTTCGAGGAGCGGCGTCAGGCCGCGCGTGAGGAGCCACGGTCCGCGGACATTCACGTTCCAGATCTCGCGGCGCGGCGCCTCGTAGACGCCCGCGTTGTTGACGAGGACGTCGAGCCGCTCGCGACGCGCCGACAGCTGCTCCACGAGGGCCGCGATGCTTGAAGGCGACGCGACGTCGAGCGAGAGCGCCTCGGCGTTCGGCAACCGCGGTGCGTTTGCGACCCGCCGCACGGCCAGGAGCACGCGCATCCCATCGTCGGCGAGCCGCTCGGCCACGCGAAGACCGATGCCTCGCGAAGCGCCTGTGATCAGGGCCGTCTGCATGACCTCCTCCGTTCCGTCGGCGTCCGCCGCGGGCTCTCTCCCCTCCATGCCACGGGTCCGCGCGCCAGGCGAGCGCAGCCGCGGTCGAGCGGGCCACGAGCACGTCCTTCCCGCGGAGATCAGGACGATCCGGATCTGAAAGGAAGGTGTGCGGACACGTCCTCTTCGGTATCGACGTCGATCGCACCTTGCGGCCATTCGACAGAAGGCGCGCCGGCAAGGAGTCGACCCGCTCCGCGGTCGCCTCTCAGCTCGCCGAGCGCGTGAAGATCGGACCGGGCGAATACCGCCGGCGCACCGATCGTCCCGTTGTAAGCCGAGCCCACCCGCCTCTCCTCGCGCGCAAAGGCGTCCACCAGGTTGCGCAGGTGAACCTCCGTCAGGTGGACCTGATCACACAGCGCGAGCAGAAGACCATCGCACGCGACGGACTCGGCCCACGCGGCCGCCACCCGGATGGACGAGGCGATTCCCTCCTGCCACCCGTCATTTCGGAGGACGACAACGCCGAGGTCGAGGCCCGTCTCCGCGATCGCCTCCGCCTCCGCCCCGACGACGAGCCCAACGGGATCGCACCCGCACCGGAGAACCCCACGAAGCGAGCGCGCGACGAGCGTCTCTCCGTTGACCTCGACGAGCTGCTTCGGCCGTCCGAGCCTCGTCGATCCTCCGGCGGCGAGGACGATGCCTGCGATCCTCACTCGGCTGCTCTCTCGTGAATGTCGCCTGCTCTCTCGTGAATTTCGGTCCGACTGCGCAAGGACACACGTGAGCCGCCGTGGAGTTCGCCGAGCGCTTCTGCGGAGATGGCGAGCGCGATCTCCTCGGGCGTCTCCGCTGCGAGATCGAGCCCGACGGGCGCGTGGACGCGCGGATCGTCGAGCAGCGCCGGCGCGTCCGCGACGAGCGATAGGGTGCGGTGGCGGGGACCGAGAACACCGACGTACGACGCGCGCGAGGCGAGAGCTGTCCGGATCGCTGCGCGATCGCTCGTGAGGTTGTGTCCCATGACGACCACCGCTGCCCGATCACAGCCGTCAATCTTCGTCCGAACGGCGTCGAGGTCGCTCTCGAAGATGGCGTCGGTCCCAACGAAGGTCGAGCGGTCGGCGCTCGAAGGAGATGCCTGCCAGATGGTGAGGCTCCATCCGAGCATACGCGCGACTTTGGCCAATGGGACGACGTCGAGGCCGGCGCCCAAGACGAACAAGTGCGGCGGGGGAACGAGCGGCTCGACGAGCGCCTCGATGCGACCGTCCGCGGTCTCGATCACGCGCGGCTCGGCGCGCTCCCGGGGGGGGAGGCTCGCACGGTCTGCGAAGATGCGTTCCGCTGCTTCGTGACTCGCGAGCCCGGCGGGAGCCGCGAGCAGGCCCTCCTCGCACGCGCACCACCGTGTCCCGACTGGAACGGCGCTGCTGGTCGATCGAAACACGGTCGCAAGCGCGGCGCGTCGCTCCGACGCGAATGCGTGTCCGAGGAACGCCAGGGGGTCGGCCGCGTGCCCCTCCGAGCGCTCGACGAGCAGCTCGACGACGCCGCCGCAGCCGAGAGCGGCTTCCGAAGCCTCCGGATCCGTCGAGTCGTATCGAACGAGCACCGGGCCGTTGCGGGTGCGCCAAGTGCCGGTGCGAATCAGATCTCTCTCGAGACATCCTCCGCTCACGTTGCCTGCGACGCGGCCGTTCGCGGTGAAGACGAGTCGCGCGCCGGGGCGTCGATAGGACGAACCGCTCACGCGGACCAACGTGGCCACGAGGAACGGCTCGCCGGCGTCGCGAAGCTGCGCTCCCGCAGTGACGATGGCGCGCGCGTCCCGCATCCTGGCTACCGGGCCGCCGTGGCGACGATCTCCGGACACGGCGTCCCGGCGCTCGTCCACGTCTCCCACGCTGCGAGGAACCCTTCGCGCGCGACCGGAATGGCCGCGCGTCCGAAGCCGGGCGACCAACCCCAGACGACGAGCGGATCCTCCAGGTGCGCGCGCAAGGCGGGGCTGTCCTTGCCTCCGTTGCGGGCCGGGTCCTTGATCTGCTCGCAGAGCGCGCCCGGCGTGAGACCGACGAAGACGAGCTTGGTGTCGGGCGCGGGCATGTGCCAGGGCTTCACCGCGCCGGGCGGCACGTGCGCGCCGTACGAACTCGGCGGGTTGGCCGGGCCGTGACAGGTCGAGCACTCTTCGCCCACGAGGCCTTTGCCCTCCGGCCCGCGGCGCACGTTCATGGCGTGAACGTGGCTGTCGTCGCCCTGCAGCGGCGCGTCGCCGGCGGGGTGGCAGTTCTGACAGCGCGGATGTTGCAGCACGCTGCGCACCGTCTCGAAGGCGGCGAGGCCTGCCGCGCGATCGGGGGCCGGTCTCACCAAGGCGTTCGCAGCGGGCGGCGGTGAGCCGCCGCAGGCCAGGACGAGCGACAATCCCGCCCAGCCGGCGGGAGCCGCCGCCCAGACGAAGGATACGGAGCGAGTGCGCAAGCAGCGGTGCATGGGGGACCTAGGCCAGACGGAGCGGGAGCTTGCGCAGCCGCTGCTGGGTGAGGGCGAATACGGCGTTGGCGACGGCGGGCGCGATAGGCGCCGTTGCCGGCTCGCCGATGCCGCCCATCTTCGCGTCGCTGTTCGGCATCAGGGTGACCGAGACGTGCGGCATCTCGAACATCCGTAGCGGCTGGTAGTCGTGGAAGTTGCTCTCCTGAACCTTGCCGCCGACGAGCGTGAGCTTGCCGTAGAGTGCGGCACTCAGCCCGTAGACGACGCACCCCTCGACCTGGGCCTCGATCGCGAGCGGATTCACCGCGGTGCCGCAGTCGACGACGCACGTGACCTCGTGCACGCGGATCCGCCCGTCCTCGACGCCGACCTCGGCCACCTCGGCCACGATGCTGCCGAACGCTTCGTGTACCGCGACGCCGCGCGCGCGGCCGACCGGCAGAGGCTTCTTCCAGCCCGCCTTGTCGGCCGCCAGCTTGAGAGCAGCGACGAACCTCGGGCTCTTGTCGAGGAGGGCGAGACGGTACTCTACCGGGTCGCGCTTCGCGGCGTGGGCGAGCTCGTCGATCATGCTCTCCATTGCGAAGGCGGTGTGCGTATTGCCGACCGAGCGCCACCAGAGGACGGGGACGTCGGACTTCGGCGAGTGGAGCGAGACTCGCTTGGCCGGAACGTTCTCGAGATAGGGCGAGTTCTTCGCTCCCTCGACCGAGGTCTCGTCGACGCCGTCCTTGATCCTCGTCGCGAAAGGCGTCCCGGCGATGATCGACTGACCGACGACGACGTGATCCCAGGCGACGGGATTACCCTTGTCGTCGACCCCCACGCGGGCGCGATGCACGTACGCGGGACGGTAATAGCCGCCGCGAATGTCGTCTTCGCGCGTCCACACCACCTTCACGGGCACGCCGGCCGCTTTGGCGACGACGACCGCCTCGGTCACGAAGTCAGAAGCCGGGTTGGCGCGCCGCCCGAAGCCGCCGCCCAGAAACGGGGTGTGGATCTGCACCTTGTCGGGAGTCGTACCGAGGACCCTTGCAGCCGCGCCCTGATCGACCGTCTGGAACTGCGTGCCGGTCCAGATCTCGCACTGGTCGCCGTCGATCTTCACAGTGCAGTTGAGGGGCTCCATCGGTGCGTGGGCGAGAAACGGAAACTCGTACTCCGCCTCGAGCACCGAGCGGGCGCCGCCGAGCCCTCCTTCGACCTGGCCGACCTCCTGCGCAATCGCGCCCGGCTTCTTCGCCAGCTCCCGGTACTCCGCCATCTGGGTCTCTGTCGAGAGGCCGCCTCCCGGCGGTGGGCTCCACTCGATGACGAGCGCGTCGCGTCCCAGCTTGGCCGCCCAGAAGTGGGCCGCGACGACGGCGACGCCGTTGCCGGTCGAGACGACCTTCTCGACGCCCGACACCTGCAAGGCCGCAGCGCCGTCGAACTTCACGAGCTTCGCACCGAACGCCGGCGGTCGCGCGACGAGCGCCGTTCGGAGCCCAGGGAAGGTGACGTCCATCCCGAATTTCGCCGAGCCGTTGGCTTTCTCCGGCGAGTCGAGCCGCTTGACGGGCTGGCCGATGAGCTTCCAGTCCTTCGCCTTCTTGAGGGGCACGGACGCGGCTGGCGTCAGCTTCATGGCCTCTTCGGCGACCTCGCCGAATCGGAGCGAGCTCTTGCCGTGGGTGATGACCCCCTTGGCTACGGTGCAGCTCGCCGGGGACACAGTCCAGCGGGCGGCAGCCGCGCGAACGAGCATGTCGCGCGCGGTGGCCCCCACGATGCGGTAGCGATCGAACTCGCTGTTGATGCTCGAGGAGCCTCCCGTCATCTGGATTCCGCGGTTGGGACGTGCGTAAACCGCTTCCGCGGGAGCGTGCTCGGGCCGCACCTTCGACCAGTCGCACTCGAGCTCTTCGGCGATGAGCATCGACAGGCCCGTCCACATCCCCTGGCCCATTTCCGAGTGCGCGAGGACGACCGTCACCGTGTCGTCTGGCGCGATCCGCACGAACGAGTTCGGCGGCGGGGGACCCTTGGGCGCCGAGAGCGTTGGCGCGGCGCGGACGATGTGCGGCACGTGGAAAGTGACGACGAGCCCCGTCAGCGCGAGGCCCGCGCTTTGGACGAAGTCTCTGCGAGAGAGCGTCATCGGACACCTCGCTTGAGCTTCGATGCGAGGTGAATCGCTTCGCGCACACGCATGTACGTTCCGCAGCGGCACACGTTGCCGCTCAGCGCGGTGTCGATCTCCTCGTCGGTCGGGTCGGGCTTCTTGTCGAGGAGCGCGACCGCGGTCATGATCTGCCCCGACTGGCAGTAGCCGCACTGCGTGACGTCGGCCTCGATCCACGCGCGCTGGACGGGGTGCGAGTTGTCGGTCGACAGGCCCTCGATCGTCGTGACCTTGCGCATACCCACCGCCGACACGGGCAAGACGCAGGAGCGGACGGGGCGATCGTCGAGGTGCACCGTGCACGCGCCGCACTGGGCCATTCCGCAGCCGAACTTCGTGCCCGTCAAGCCGGCGAGATCGCGCAGGACCCACAAGAGAGGCATGTCCGGCGGCGCATCGACCTCGTGGACGCGGCCGTTGATATCGAGCTTCATGATTCCCCCTCGGGAGAAGAGCCAGCTTCGGACGCCGATCGGTGGACCGCTACGTGCGCGTGAACGTGCGAGGAAGGTAACGCAAGCGCTTGGCAGGGGGAGAGAAAAAAGAATTGCACCCGGCCCGCGGGGCACTCGTCCTGGGAGCGCCATGCGTGTCGGCGTAGGGTACCGGCGAACGCGGTCATGTCCCGTCCAGACTTTCGAGCCAAGTACCGACCGACGCTTGCCGAGAAGCGCCCCCCGAGGAAGTTCGTCCGAAATCGAAACCCTCCGACGCGTCGATGGCTCGAGCTGCACGAGGATGTAATGGTGCGCGCAGCCGGCTGA
>Ga0265325_10002090_pt1 | contig 13645 bp, 10 predicted proteins | sample 41420metaG_FD_202090 | JGI IMG/M metagenome (GOLD analysis project Ga0265325, IMG submission 202090) | Rhizosphere microbial communities from Carex aquatilis grown in University of Washington, Seatle, WA, United States - 4-14-20 metaG | ecosystem: Host-associated > Plants > Roots > Rhizosphere...
CGAACGCACCGCGACGGCATCGGCGGCATCGGCACCGGCGCGCCGCGCCTCGGCGACCAGCCGCTCGGCGATGTCGCTGAGCGCCGATTGATCGAACAGGGAGGTGGTGGGGGCGGGACGCATTGTGATCCTTCAAATGGCGGCGATTTCAGGCATTTCAACCCGAGATATCAACAAAGCGCTGACATTTCGCCGGGCCGCTTCAACACCTCGTCAATCATGCCCGGCAACGCGGCGTCAATCATGCCGGGCAAAGCCGGGTGGAGCACCAACTCTTAACCGAGAACTTTAAGCGGATTCCACCGGCTTTCTGCGATGCTCCGCCTGCGACCGGACGGCAAAAGTTCGGCGCGGGAGAGTTTGAGGCGTCAAAAATGAGTGGCGGAATGCCCGCCGGGTCGAGCCGCGCGTTGCGGCTCGACCCGTTTGCCCTGCCGGTGCGCTTTTCAGCAGCCGATGCAGCCGCCGATGGGCGGCTGCGCCAGGTCGAGCTCACGCGCGAACGCGTGGTGCTCCGCCGGGAACTCGCCGGCATGCGGATGGCAGTCAATCTGCCGCTGTCGGCCTATCTCGGAATTTCAATCCGGACGTCGCGGCCCGCCGCCGAGGGCGGCGTCGCGGTGGTTCTCGAGCACAAGGATCCGTCGCTCGCGCTCGAACTCTACGTTGCCACCGACGGCGCCGACGTCGCGGCCGAATGGCGAACGTGGGGTCATGTTCTAGGTTTGCCGCTGCTCGTCGCCGCCGAGGATGGTGGCTTGCAAGAGCCTTTCAAACGGCTCGGCCGGCTGCGGATCAAGGAGCCGACGCTACGGCGTCGCCGGCGCAACGCGATCAAGAAACGCCGTCCGTCGATTTTGATGCGTAGGAAGCCGACGCGGCTCTATGCGCAGATGTCGATCTATCGCGGCGAACGCGAGATCATCGCGCGGAGTTGACCCGAGGGTCATCTCCGCGAAAGCGGGGATCCAGTTCTTATTTGCAGCGTTGCAATTTCAGCGTGGTGCCGCCTTGCATCGCGAGCTCGATGTGATCGGCATCGACCTTGCGCAGCGTATAGGTCGTGCGACCGCTGGAAATCTGTCCGGTGGTGAACTCGTCGATGACGCGAGACGACGAGCCGTCCGATGTCACCGAGCGATTGCGATAGGCCGGGACGCCGCCGGCTGTATCTGTGCGTTGATCGCCGTTGAAGGCGATGATGCGCTTGCCCTTGCAGTCAATCGCGCCCTTCTCGGACGACGCGCTTTGACCCCATTTGCCGGACACCGGATAATTGTCCGCGAAAGCGGGCGTGACCACGACCATGACGAGAACTGCGGACATGAATCTTGGACGCATGCGGATGAATCTCGCATACCGCGCCCGATCCGCAAGGGCAGGACGCCGGAGATGCTTAACGGCGGATAAGCCTGATCCCGCTATTTTGCGCGATAAGCGACGCCGAACACGCGCACCGCGCTGTCGACGACGTGGCGGACTTGATCCGGCCGCGGCGGTGGCGCGCAGTTGAATAAAACGGGTTTGAACAAGGTGGACTGGCACAAATCGAGGAATTGTGCGGCCGCCAGATGGCAGTCTTCGATGGCGAGGATGCCGGCGTCAACCTGCGCCTTGAGATAGGCGGTGAGCTTGCCGATGCCGAAGGCCGGCCCGGTCTCGTAAAACACCTTGCCGATTTCCGGCTTGCGGTCGGCGATGGCGATGACGATGCGCAGCGACGACGCCTTTTCCAGCGTGCAGAGAAAACTCAGATAATGGGCGCCCAGGCGCGTGAGAACCTGATCGACGTCGTGATCATTGGCGTCGAGTTCGAAGGCGCCTTCGGCGTGGCTGGCGCACTCGACCCTGACGATCTCGGCGAACAGCTCTTCCTTGTTCTTGAAATAGACGTAGAGCGTGCCTTTCGATACGCCGGCTTCCTTGGCGATATCGGCCATGCTGGCGGCATCGAAGCCGCGGGCGAGGAAGATTGACCGGGCGCCCTCGACGATCTGGCGCCGTTTGGCGCCGTCTTCGGCCTCGGCCGGCCGATCGAGTGTCAGGACATCGCTCATTGCCGCATCTCTCCGCGAAAGGCTGGAAAACCAGCATTCAAGCCATTTGGCCCGAATCCCTCATATCCGCTCCCCTTATATGGCTTAAGTTGTAGAAGAATTCAATGACCGAACGGTTCGGTCAGTATTGACAGTGGGAATGCGCGAGCGTATTTGACTGACCGAACGGTTCGGTCAAATAGGAGGGCGCCATGTTGCAGCGCGTCAAGAGCGGGGACGTCTCCCGCCTGTCAATAGTCCCGGCTGCGGAAGCAGCGGCGCATGAAGAGCCACTACGGGTGGCAGCGGCGCCATCCGCGCCTGATCAGCCGGCGACCGCCAAAGCCCCACAGCCGGACGCCCGCGCGCCCGAGCCTGCGCCATTGTCGGTGAAGGCCAAGCTTGCCGCCGGTCTCAAGGCCAACCGCTCCCGCATTCTTCAGGGCGTTGGCGTGCTGGCACTGATCGGCGCCGCCTGGTTCGGCTATGACTATCTCACCATCGGGCGCTACATCGTTTCGACCGACGACGCCTATGTCCGTGCCGACGCCACCACCCTCGGCGCCAAGGTGCCGGGCTATGTCGCCGCTATCGACGCCGGCGACAACACCTTCGTGCATGCTGGCGACGTCATCGCCCGTATCGATGACGGCGACTACAAGCTCGCAGTTGACGCCGCGCGCGACAAGGTCGCGACCCAGCAGGCAACCGTCGAGCGCATCGGGCGTCAGGTGACCGCGCAGCTCGCGGCCGTTGCACAGGCGAAGGCACAGTTCACGTCCACGCAAGCGGCACAGACCCGCGCCGAATCCGAACTCGCACGTCAGCAAGCGCTCGCGACCAAGGACTTCGCCAGCAAGCAGACGCTTGAACAGGCGCAGGCCAATCGCGATCAATCGCTCGCTGCCGTGGCCAGCGCGCAAGCCGCGATTGACGGCGCCGCCGCCAATGTCGATGTGCTCAAAGCGCAGCAGCAGGAAGCCGCCCGCACCCTGAAGGAATTGCAGACCGCGCAGGCCAAGGCCGAACGTGATCTGTCCTTCACGGAAATCCGCGCGCCGATCGATGGCGTGCTCGGCAACCGCGCCGTGCAGGTCGGCGATTACCTGCAGACCGGCCAGCGGCTCGCCGCGCTGGTGCCGTTGTCGAGCGTCTATATCGACGCCAACTTCAAGGAGACCCAACTCGCCAATCTCCGTCCGGGTCAGCCCGTCAAGGTAAGCGTCGACGCGCTGCCCGAACATGACATCACCGGCGAAGTCGCCAGCGTGTCGCCGGCCTCGGGCTCGGTGTTCTCGCTGCTGCCGCCGGACAACGCCACCGGCAATTTCACCAAGATCGTGCAGCGGCTCGCCGTCCGTATCCGCCTGCCGGCCGACGTGACCGACAAGCGTCTGTTGCGGCCCGGAATGTCCGTGGTCGTCAACGTCAATACCAAGCCGGCTGCCGTCGCCTCGAACGCCCTGTCATTCGCGGCGCAGGCCGCCGAGTCCACAACCAATCGCTGATCGGTGATGCCATGAGTACCGACATCACCGCCGACGCGCTTCCGGTCCCCGTCCGTTCCCCGACGAGCGTGGCCGGAAGCGCGGACCGGCTCGATCCCAAGCGCGTCCTTGCCTTTGTCGCCATGTGCTTCGGCATGTTCATGGCGTTTCTGGACATCCAGATCGTTTCGGCGTCGCTGTCGGAGATTCAGGCGGGCCTGTCGGCGTCAGCGGACGAAATCCCATGGGTGCAGACGTCCTATCTGATCGCGGAAGTGGTCGCGATTCCGCTGTCCGGATTCCTGTCGCGCGCGCTCGGCACCCGCACGTTGTTTGCGATCTCGGCCGCCGGATTCACCTTCGCCAGTGTCATGTGCGGCCTCAGCTCCTCGATCAACAGCATGATCCTGTGGCGCGCGCTGCAGGGCTTCATTGGCGGCGGCATGGTGCCGACGGTGTTCGCCTCGGCCTATCTGATCTTTCCGGGCGCGCGGCAGAAAATGGTCGCCCCGGTGGTTGGCCTGATCGCGACCCTGGCGCCGACCGTCGGCCCGACCGTCGGCGGCTACGTTACCGAGGCGATGTCGTGGCACTGGCTGTTCTTCATCAATATCATCCCCGGCATCATCGTCACGGTCGCGGCGCTGGTGCTGATCGATTTCGACAAGCCCGACTATTCGCTGCTCGACAATTTCGACTGGACCGGGCTCATCAGTATGGCTGGATTCCTCGGTGCGCTCGAATACGTCCTGGAGGAAGGCCCTCGCAACGACTGGTTCGACGACAATGTCATCGTCGTCTTTGCATTGGTGTCGGCGCTATCGGCGGTGATCTTTTTCTGGCGGGTCCTGACCGCACGGGTGCCGATTGTCGATCTGCGCGCCTTCACGAATCGCAATTTCGCCGTCGGCACCTTGTTCACCTTCGTGCTCGGCATCGGCCTCTACGGCCTCACCTTCATCTATCCACTCTACCTCGCCGAGGTGCGCGGCTATAACGCGCAGATGATCGGCGAGACCATGTTCGTCTCCGGCGTCGCCATGTTCCTGACTGCGCCGATCGCAGGACAATTGGCTCAGCGATTCGACCCGCGCTACACGCTGATCGGCGGCTTCCTGCTGTTCGCGCTCGGCACCTGGCAGATGACGTCGGTCACGCACGACTGGGATTTCTGGGAACTGCTGTGGCCGCAGATCTTTCGCGGCATCGGTCTGATGCTGGCGATCGTGCCGGTGACCAATACCGCGCTCGGCACGTTGCCGCCGGACCGGGTGAAGAACGCATCCGGCCTGTTCAATCTGACGCGCAATCTCGGCGGCGCCATCGGCCTTGCCGTCATCAATACCCAGCTCAATGATCGGCTCGATCTGCACCTCGCCAGGCTGCATGAAACCGTGAACTGGTCGCGCGGCGTGGCGACCGAAACGCTCGCGAACATGGCGTCGCGGTTCCCCGGCTCCGATGCGCAAGCCAAGGCGCTGAAGGAGATGATGGGGCTGGTTCGTCAGCAAGCCATCGTGATGAGTTTCGCCGACGTATTCCTGATGCTGACCGTACTTTTCGTTGGCCTCGCCGCGCTCGGCATCGTCATGAAGAAGCCGCAGGCGGCCGCGGGTGGCGGTGGCGGGCACTAAGGACGCTAGTCCGGCTTGCCGTAGCCGCCGGCGGTCGGGGTCTGGATGATCACGGCTTCGCCGGCGTCGATCACTGTTTCATCGCAGCCTTGCAGCCGTTCCATGTGGCCGTCCTTGCGCCGCGCCCAGTTCTCACCGACCTGGCCCGGTGAGCCGCCATTGAGCCCGAACGGCGGCACCCGGCGATGGCCGGACAAAATCGTGCAGTCCATTTTCTCGAGGAAGCGGATGGTGCGGCGAATGCCGTCGCCGGCGTGCCATTTGCCTTTGCCGCCGGAGCCTTTGCGGATGTGGAAGTCCTCGAGCACGACCGGATAGCGAAACTCGAGGATCTCCGGATCGGTGAGTCGAGTATTGGTCATGTGGGTGTGCACGGCGTCGGTGCCGTTGAAGCCCGGGCCGGCCGGGGAGCCGGAGCAGATCGTCTCATAGTACTGATATTTGTCGTTGCCGAAATTGAGATTGTTCATGGTGCCTTGCGCGGCGGCCAGCGCCCCGAGCGCGCCAAACAAGGTATCCGTCACCGCCTGCGAGGTCTCGACGTTGCCGGCAACCACCGCCGCCGGATATTCCGGCGTCAGCATCGACTTCGGCGGCACGACGATGTTGATCGGCCGCAGGCAGCCGGCATTCATCGGAATGTCGTCGTCGACCATCATGCGGAAGACGTAGAGAACCGCGGCGCGCGTCACCGGCTCTGGCGCGTTGAAATTGGTCGGCTGCTGCGGCGAGGTGCCGGTGAAGTCGACGGTCGCCTCGCGCTTGCCCTTGTCCACGGTGATCTTGACCTTGATCACGGTGCCCTGGTCCATCTCATAGGCGAATTCGCTGTCGTGCAGGCGGTCGATGACGCGCCGCACGCTCTCGGCGGCATTGTCCTGCACGTGCTGCATATAGGCCTCGACCACGGGCATGGTGAATTGCGCCACCATCTTGCGCAGCTCGCCGACGCCTTTCTCATTGGCGGCGATCTGCGCCTTGAGGTCGTTGATGTTCTGCACCGGATTGCGGGCCGGATAGGTGGCGCCGGTGAGCGCCGCCATCAGTTCTTTTTCGCGGAAGCGGCCGCGGTCGACCAGCTTGAAATTGTCGAGATAGACGCCTTCCTGCTCGATCGTGGTCGCATTGGGCGACATCGAGCCGGGCGAAATGCCGCCGACATCGGCATGGTGGCCGCGCGAGGCGACCCAGAACAGAATGTTCTTCTTGCGGTCGTCGAATACCGGCGTGCACACGGTGATGTCGGGCAGGTGAGTGCCGCCGTTATACGGCGCATTGATCGCGTAGACGTCGCCGGGCGCGATCCGGCCCTCGTTGTCGCGTATGATGGTCTCGACCGAACGGTCCATCGAGCCGAGATGGACGGGCATGTGCGGTGCGTTGGCGACCAATGTGCCGTCATGCGCGAACACCGCGCAGGAGAAATCGAGCCGCTCCTTGATGTTGACCGAATAGGCGGTGTTCTGCAGCGACACGCCCATCTGCTCGGCGATTGACATGAAGAGATTGTTGAACACTTCGAGCATGATCGGATCGGCGCGAGTGCCGATGGCATGGGCGCGCCGGAGCTTGACGGTGCGCGCCAGCACCAGATGATTCTTGGCCGTGATTTCGGCCTGCCAGCCGGGCTCAACCACCACGGTCTGGTGCGGCTCGATGATGATGGCCGGACCTTTCACCCTGGCACCGAGCTTGAGCTGGTCGCGGGTGAAGACGTTGGCATTGTGCCACTCGCCGGCGGAAAAGAACCTGGTGCGCCGCGCCGGCGTTGGCAATTTGCCGCGCGATGTTTTGCCGACGCGCTCGCGGAATTTGGCGCCGCCGCCGACCGCCTCGACCGACACGGCTTCGAGCATCAATTGCTTGTTACGGTCGATGAAGCCGAAGCGCGCCTTGTGCGCTTTCTCGAATGCGCGCGTCATCGCCGCCAGCATGTCGGCTTCGACCACCAGCGCGGTGTCGGTGCCGGCGTAACGGACATGGGCCCGGATGAAGATCTTGATCTTGCCCGCCGGCACGCCCTGGCCTGCGACCTCGGCGCGGACGTCCTTGCCGAGTTTGCCGCCGACGCGCTTGAGAGCGCCGAGCGAAGTTGCGCCGAGCGGCTGCTCGATCGCCTGCTGGCGGGTGGCACGAATGTCGGCGAGGCCCATGCCATAGGCCGACAGCAGCGACGAGAACGGGTGGATCAAAACGCGGGTCATGCCGAGCGCGTCGGCGACCAGGCAGGCATGCTGGCCGCCGGCGCCGCCGAAGCAGTTGAGCATGTAGCGGGTCACGTCATAGCCGCGCTGCACGGAAATCTTCTTGACCGCATTGGCCATATTCTCGACCGCGATCCTGATAAAGCCGTCGGCGATCTCCGCCGCGCTCTTGTCGCCGACCTTTTGCGCGAGATTGTTGAAGGCGTGGCGCACGGCGCCGTCGTCGAGCGGCTGGTTCTGCTCGGGGCCGAAGATTTTCGGGAAAAAATCCGGCATCAGCTTGCCGACCATGACATTGGCGTCGGTGACGGCGAGCGGCCCGCCGCGCCGATAGCATTTCGGCCCCGGATTGGCGCCAGCCGAGTCCGGGCCGACGCGGAACCGCGCGCCATCGTAATGCAGGATCGAGCCGCCGCCGGCCGCGACGGTGTGAATGAGCATCATCGGCGCGCGCATCCGCACGCCGGCGACTTCGGTCTCGAAGGCGCGCTCATAGTTGCCGTCGTAATGCGAGACGTCGGTCGAAGTGCCGCCCATGTCGAAGCCGATCAGCTCTTTGGCGCCAGCCTCGTGGCCGGTTTGCGCCATTCCGACCACACCGCCGGCGGGGCCTGACAGGATCGCGTCCTTGCCCTGGAACAGCTCCGCGGCGGTAAGACCGCCCGACGACATCATGAACATCAGCCGCGCATTGGAGCGCTTGGCATCGAGATCGCGGTCGACCTGCGCGACATAGCGGCGCAGGATCGGCGATAGATAAGCATCGACCACGGTGGTGTCGCCGCGACCGACCAGCTTGATCAGCGGCGATACGTCATGGCTCACCGACACCTGGGCGAAGCCGATCTCGCGCGCCAGCGCTGCGACCTGCTGCTCGTGCGCCGGATGGCTGTAAGCATGCATGAAGACGATCGCGGCCGCCTTGATGCCGTCCTTGAGCGCGCGTTCGAGATCCGCCCGCACCACCGCAAGATCCGGCGCGCGCTCGATCGTGCCATCCGCACGGATCCGCTCGTCGACCTCGACCACCTGCTCATAGAGCATGTCGGGTTTGATGATTTCGCGGGCAAAGATTTTCGGCCGCGCCTGATAGCCGATCTTGAGCGCGTCGCGGAATCCCTTGGTGATGACCAGCAGCGTGCGCTCGCCCTTGCGCTCGAGCAGCGCGTTGGTGGCGACCGTTGTTCCCATTTTGACCGCGCCGACCTTGCGAGACGGGATCGGCTCGCCGCGGTTGAGGCCGAGCAGATCGCGAATGCCTTGCACCGCCGCGTCGGCATAGGCTTCCGGGTTCTCGGACAGCAGTTTATGGGCCACCAGCGAACCGTCGGGCCGGCGTCCGACGATGTCGGTGAAGGTCCCGCCGCGGTCGATCCAGAAGTCCCAAGTCTTAGTGGAGATTTTAGCTGCCACGCTTTGCGCTCTTCGGGAATAGTTCGTTTGTGCAATATGTTCAGGCTGGGCCGGCCAAAACAAGCCTGCTAGGCTTTGAGGACGGCGAGGGGCTGGCATGAGATTGTTGCGTTTGCTTTTGGTGTTGGCGGCGCTGCTCCCCGCTATTCTTGCCTCTTACGCCTGTGCCCAGACGACTTGGAATCTGGCGGCGAACTACGCCGACAGCGCATTCCACACCAAAAATATCGTGCAATTCGCGGCCGACGTCGACAAAGCGACCGGCGGCTCGTTGAAGATTGTGGTGCACCCGGGGGGCAAGCTAATCAAGCATGCCGATATCAAGCCGGCGGTGCGCGACGGCAAGGTGCCAGCCGGCGAGATTCTGATCTCGCTGGCTGCCGATGAGGCGCCAGTCTACGGCGTCGACTCGATTCCGTTTCTCGCCACCGGCTATGACGGTGCCCGCAAGCTGTACGCCGCGCAAAAGCCGTTCCTCGAGCGGCAGCTGGCGAAGGAAGGGCTCTTGCTGCTGTTCTCGGTGCCGTGGCCGCCGCAGGGCATCTACGCCAAGCGTGAGATCAAATCGATCGACGATCTCAAGGGGCTCAAATTCAGGACTTATAACGTCGCCATCAAACGCATTGCCGAACTTGCAGGCGCGCTGCCGACGCAGATCGAGGTGCCCGATCTTCCGGCGGCGTTCGCGTCCGGCCGCGTCGACGTGATGATTACGTCGGCTTCGAGCGGCGTCCAATCGAAGGCCGAGGAATATCTCACGCATTACATCGATACGCAGGCCTGGTTGCCGCGCAACATGGTGTTCGTGAACAAGGCCGCGTTCGACAGGCTCTCTCCGGCCGAGCAAAACGCAGTGATCGACGCAGCGAAGGCCGCTGAAGAGCGCGGCTGGCGTCTGTCGGCGGAGGAGATGACGGTCAAGACCAAGGCGCTCAAGGATGCCGGCATTATCGTCGTGCCGCCGAGCGACGCGCTGAAATCCGGTCTCGCTAAAATCGGCGACACCATCGCCGCCGAATGGGCGGCGTCTGCCGGCGCCGACGGGCAGGCGCTGCTGGCGGCTTGTAGGAAATAGCGAGTATGCGAGTCTGGCTCGATCGGCTTTATCTGTTCGCGGGCTATGCGGCCGGCGCGCTGCTGGTCATCATCTTCGGCATCATGATGTACATGTCGATCGGCCGGCAATTCGGGTTGAATATTCCGGCGGGCGACGATTTCGCATCCTGGGCGATGTGCGCGATGTCCTTTCTCGGTCTCGCCCATACCTTCAAGAAGGGCGAGATCATTCGCGTCGGCATTCTGCTCGAGCAGGTCAGCGGAAAAAAACGCTGGGCGCTCGAAGTCTCCGCCCTCACCATTGCTACCGCCTTCACGCTTTATTTCGCCTGGCAGGCGACCAAGATGACCTACGACTCGTGGCGCTTCCACGACATGGCGCAGGGGGTGCTGTCGATCCCGCTTTGGATTCCGCAACTCGGCTATTGCGGCGGCCTCATCATCCTGGTGATCGCGCTGTTCGACGAGATGATCCACGTCCTCAAAGGCAACAAGCCGACTTACGAGAAAGACCCGCCATCGTCGCCGGATGAATTTGTCGAGCGCGTCGCCTCGGGCGGGGGCGGCTGATGGCCGATCTCAGTCTCGTCAGCCTGTCGCTGGTTCTGCTCGGCGTCCTGATCGTCATCCTGGCGAGCGGGGTGTGGATCGCGGTCGGACTTGGCCTGGTCGGCTTCATCGCGATGGTACTGACCACCACTGTGCCGGTCGGCTCGGTGCTGGCGACCACGGTCTGGAGCGCGAGCGCCTCGTGGACGCTGGCCGCGCTGCCGCTGTTCATCTGGATGGGCGAGATTCTGTTCCGGACGCGGTTGTCGGAAGAAATGTTTCGTGGCCTGTCGCCCTGGCTGCAATGGCTGCCCGGCCGGCTGTTGCATGTGAACGTGATAGGCTGCGGCATCTTCGCGGCGGTGTCGGGCTCATCGGCCGCGACCTGCGCGACCATCGGCAAGATCGCGCTGCCCGAACTCGACAAGCGCGGCTACGACAAGGACATGAGCCTCGGTTCGCTCGCCGGGTCGGGGACGCTCGGCCTGCTGATCCCGCCCTCGATTCCGATGGTGGTCTACGCCGTGACCGCCAACGTCTCGGTGCTGCAGGTGTTCATCGCCGGCTTTTTGCCGGGCTTTTTGGTGATGGCGCTGTACTCGGGCTACATCATCGGCTGGTCGCTGCTGAACCCTGGCAAGGTGCCGCCGCGCGATCCTGTGCTGTCGTTCCGAAAAAAGCTGTCGGAATCGACCAAGCTCATTCCTTGCCTGCTGCTGATCCTCGCCGTGTTCCTGTCGCTGGTGCTCGGCTTCGCCACCGCGACCGAATGCGCCGCCTGGGGCGTCGCCGGAGCGCTGCTGCTCGCCTGGTGGAGCGGCACGCTCACCTGGAAGAGTTTTTCCGAAAGCGTGATGAGCGCGACGCGGCTGACCTGCATGATCATGCTGATCCTGGCCGGCGCCGCCTATTGCACGGCGGCGATGGCCTATACCGGCATTCCGGCGGCCCTCGCCGAATGGGTCAAGGGCCAGAATCTCACGCCCGGCATGCTCGCGCTGTATCTGTCCATCATGTACATCATCCTCGGCTGCCTGATCGACGGTATCTCGATGATCGTGCTGACGATGGTGATCGTGCTGCCAATGATCAAGCAGGCCGGTCTCGATCTGGTCTGGTTCGGGGTCTACCTTGTAATCCACGTCGAGATGGCGCAGATCACCCCGCCGGTCGGCTTCAATCTGTTCGTGCTGCAGAACATGAGCGGGCGCGACACCTTCAGCGTGGCGCGGGCGGCGTTCCCGTTCTTTATTCTCCTGATCGTGGCGGTCTTCATCATCACTGAATTTCCACAGATCGTGCTGGTATTGCCGCGTCTCGCCTTCCCGCAAGGCTAGATGTAGGCTGGGGCCAGTCCGGTAACGTTGCGCACACCTGAAACGAAAAGGCGTCCCATGACAAAGAGTCTGTCTTTCCTTGCTGCGGCCGCGGCGCTCGCGCTCGCGGCGTCACCCTCATTCGCCCAGACCAAATGGAATCTGCCAGCCGCCTATCCGGCCGATAATCCGCACAGCGTCAATCTGATCCAGTTCGCCAAGGACGTCGATGCCGCGACCGGAGGCAAATTGCAGATCACGGTTCATCCGGCGGCGTCGCTGTTCAAGGCGCCCGACATCAAGCGCGCGGTGCAGACCGGGCAGACCCAGATCGGCGAAGTGCTGCTCTCGATCCACGAGAACGAAGACCCGCTGTTCGGCATCGACGTCATTCCTTTCCTGGCGACGAGCTTTCCCGAATCCAAGAAATTGTGGGACGCCTCGAAGCCCGCGATCGTCAAGAAACTCGACGCTCAGGGCCTGATGGTGCTGTTCGCGGTGCCGTGGGCACCACAGGGTATCTACGCCAAGAAAGACATCAACTCGATCGAGGACATGAAGGGCCTGAAGTGGCGCGCCTATAACGTCGGGACCGCACGGATCGGCGAACTGGTCGGCGCGCAATCGGTCACGGTGCAGGCAGCCGAACTGCCGCAGGCGCTGGCGACCGGCGTCGTCAACTCCTTCATCTCGTCGGGCGCCACCGGCTACGACAGCAAGGTGTGGGAATCGCTCGACCACTTCTACGATACCAAGGCGTGGATTCCGAAGAACGTCACCTTCGTCAACAAGGCGGCGTTCGAGGCGCTCGACAAGCCGACGCAGGAGGCGGTGTTGAAAGCGGCGGCAACGGCCGAGACGCGCGGCTGGGCGATGTGGCAGGAGAAGAACCAGTGGTATCTCGATCAGCTCACGGCCAAGGGCATGAAAGTGCTGCCGCCGAGCCCCGAGCTTGCCGCCGGCTTCAAGAAGATCGGCGAGCAGCTCACCGCCGATTGGCTGAAAAAAGCCGGCGCCGACGGCGAAGCGGTTATTGCGGCTTACAAGAAAATGTAAGCGTCTAACATTCTGCGAACCATCGGGCGCCGCGCGGCGCCCGATTTTTTATGGGCAAAAAATGGCGGGGCGCCCGGCGGGTGCTCCGCCGGACGCCCCTTGATCATATCAGCCGGCCTGTAAGCCGGGTTCTGTATGGCCTGCCGCCGAAGCGGCAAACGTGACGGCCATTCATCTCAAACGCCGGTTACCCGGCGCCTTCAGCAACCTACCCGAACGGCTGATCCGGACAGATCGGGATTGCTCCCACGCCGCTCCTATTCGGTCTTGCTCCCAGTGGGGTTTGCCTTGCCGCCGGCGTTGCCGCCGGCGCGGTGCGCTCTTACCGCACCTTTTCACCCTTGCTGGCCGTTTCCGGCTTAGCGGTTCGTTCTCTGTGGCACTGTCCCTGGGGTATTATCCCCGCCGGACGTTATCCGGCACCGTTCGTCCATGGAGCCCGGACTTTCCTCCCCAGCCGCCTTTCGGCATTGGCTGGAGCGGCCGTCCGGCCGACTGACGCGATAGGGATGGGGTCGATTGCTGTCGGCGTCAAGCGACGTGCGGTAGCAGGCTTTACGAAAAAGGCCCGCTGGCGACGGCGGACGGGCCCACTTAGCGGCTTGGAGGTCCTTCGGCGTGGGCTCAGGCGAGCTTACCGGCCGCCGGCGAGTGTTGCGGCCGGAACTGGTCAACTAACCGGCTCAGTTTCGTTGGCAATTCGCGGAGGATCTGGGCCAAAGCCCGCGAGCGCGCCGCCTGCGCGCGCGCCACATAGGCGTCGATCGAAACGGGGGCGATGTAAAAATCCTGCATGGCACTCATGGCGGTCCCTTCCGAAATCAATTCGTCTAAGCCCAAAACTTTATTCATAGCGGAAGGAAAGATAATCAGATAAGTTGTATGCACATCTGT